>Ga0187783_10001230_pt1 | contig 18876 bp, 15 predicted proteins | sample 1015_SJ02_MP02_2_FD_132471 | JGI IMG/M metagenome (GOLD analysis project Ga0187783, IMG submission 132471) | Tropical peat soil microbial communities from peatlands in Department of Meta, Colombia - 1015_SJ02_MP02_20_MG | ecosystem: Environmental > Terrestrial > Soil > Wetlands > Peat | place...
CCAAAGGGAAGGGCATAAAGCCGGCCGCGCCCGTGGTCTAAGCGGATAAGGCACGAGTCTTCTAAACTCGAAGATGGGGGTTCGAGTCCCTCCGGGCGCACGGCCTTGTGATACAATCCCGATTCGTGGTGACTGTAGCTCAATTGGTTAGAGCGCCGGCCTGTGGAGTCGGAGGTTGGGGGATCGTGACCCCTCAGTCACCCCACAATCAATCGGAGGACGTCTAGCAGAAACTGCGTACAAGTCAAGCGCCGACGCGAGGCGTGCGCCTTTAGCTCAGTCGGTAGAGCAGCGGCCTTTTAAGCCGTTGGTCCCGGGTTCGAGTCCCGGAGGGCGCAGACCGCGCACCGCTAGCTCAATGGTAGAGCAGCTGACTCTTAATCAGTTGGTTCGGGGTTCGAGTCCCTGGCGGTGCAAATTTTTCTTGCGGGCAAGTGGCGGAACTGGCAGACGCGCTGGACTTAGGATCCAGTGGGGCAACCCATCAGAGTTCGAGTCTCTGCTTGCCCAGATCTCCGCCGCAACTTGGCCAGAGATTTTTCCAGCGAGCTGTTTTTCGGACTGAGGTGGTGCGGCCGCGCGGCGTCTGAGGCGCGGCGTAGTCACGGATGGCGAGAGCCGCGCCGAAGCTGAGCGCCGCGGCGCGCAGGACGGACGCCGCAAGCGTCCGCAAGGACACACCACCTCAGTCCAAAAAGCAGCGAGCGTCCCGTGCGGAAGTAGCTCAGTGGTAGAGCATCGCCTTGCCAAGGCGAGGGTCGCGAGTTCGAATCTCGTCTTCCGCTAATTTTATGACCGGCTCGACTTTAACGCAGCTTGCCCCCACAGTGGTGTCGCTCGAGTTTTCCGTGAACGAATCGGAGCTCGCGGCCGCCGAGGATCGCGTTTTTCAGCGGCTCTCCAAAAACGTGCGCTTGCCGGGATTTCGGAAGGGTAAGGTGCCGCGAAAGATCTTCGAGCAGAACTACGGGACCGGAGCGATTACCAGCGAGGCCGTCGACGAGCTCGTGCCCGAGGTCTATGCGAAGGCAGTTCGGGAGCACGCGCTGGAGCCGGTCGAGCACCCAAAATTCGAAGTCCTAGAAGAGTCCGGCGGGCGTCCCAAGCGCCTGAAGGCGACGGTCGAGGTTCGGCCGGCGATCGCCCTGGGCGCCTACAAGGGCGTCCCCCTTGCCCGGCCGCTGACGGCCGTGACCGAGGCCGACGTGGATGCAAGCCTGGAGGCGCTGGCGCGGGAGCGGGCGACCCTCGTCCCGGTCGAGCGGACGGCCCGTCTCGGCGACGTCGTCACCGTGGACTACGAGGGCTCAATCGATGGGAAGCCCTTCGAGGGCGGGCGCGCCGACGGGCAGACGGTTGAGCTGACCGAGGGCAGGTTCGTGCCCGGCTTTGCGTCCGGCATCGCCGGCATGCAGCCCGGCGAGACGAAGGCCGTAGAGGTGCGTTTTCCCGACGAGTACCCGGTGGCCGATCTGGCCGGAAAACCGGCGACGTTTACGGTCTCGCTTCGAGAGGTGAAGGAGCCGGAGCCACCGCCCATAGACGATGCGTTCGCAAAGAGCGTCTCCGACAATCAGACGCTCGAGGCGCTGCGGGGCGACGTCCGGCGCCGGCTCGAAGCGATCGCGACCGGGCGCGCTCGCCGGAGCATGGGCAATGCGATCATGGCGCAACTCCTAGCCTCCCACGATTTTCCGCTGCCGGAATCCTTGGTAGATAGCGAGCTCAGTCACATCGTCGAGGACGTGACGTCGGCGTCGGCGGCGTCTGCGACCGACAAGACCGAAGCCGATCTCCGCAGCGAGCATCGCGCCGAGGCCGAGTCTCGCGTTAAGGCCGCCCTCTTGATCCAAGCGATCGCCAAGGCCGAAAATATCTCCGCAACGCCGGCCGACGTAGCGGCAGAGCTTGCGGCGCTGTCGCGCCGTTACGGACAGCCGGCCGCTCAAATTCGCAAGGCGCTTGGTAACAATGTACTATCGTTAATGGACGGCATCGTGCGCAACAAGACGCTCGACTTCCTCATCGATAACGCCGTCGTCGCGGTTAACGAAGAAACCTCCGGCGCGACGTCGTAGTTACAGGAGAGCATGGGACATTTAGTACCGATGGTCGTCGAACAGACCGCGCGCGGCGAGCGCGCCTACGACATCTATTCGCGATTGCTCAAGGACCGCATCGTTTTCGTCGGCGGCCCGATCGACGACCATTTGGCGAATCTCGTCATCGCGCAGCTCCTCTTTCTTGAGAAGGAGGACCCCGAAAAAGACATCGACATGTATTTGAATAGCCCCGGCGGCAGCGTCACCGCGGGCTTGGCGATGTACGACGCCATGCGGTTTATCAAGCCCGATGTAGCAACCATTTGCATGGGTTTTGCGGCATCCATGGGATCCATTCTGTTAACGGGCGGAGCCCGCGGGAAGCGGTATGCCCTGCCCAATGCCAAGATCGTGATCCACCAACCCTGGGTCTCGCAGATCGGGGGGCAGGCGACGGACGTGGAAATCGCGGCCCGCGACCTACTGGCCACCCGCCAGACCGTGGCACGGATCTACCAAGAGACCACGAACAAGCCGCTCGAGCAGATCCTGAGGGATATCGAGCGGGATTACTACATGACCGCTCAAGAGGCCAAGGATTACGGGATAATCGACCAGATTATCGAAAACCGTCAAGGCCTGCCGTTACCGGCATAGAGTGGAGGATAACTCGGCCCGCCATGTTCCGCTTCGGAGACGATAAGGGTCAGCTCAAGTGCAGCTTCTGCGGGAAATCGCAGGAGCAGGTTCGGAAGTTGATCGCGGGCCCAGGCGTCTATATTTGCGACGAATGTATCGAGCTCTGCAACGAGATCATCGAAGAAGAGCTCTACAAGAACGTCGATGAGAACCTGCGGCTGCGCAACATCCCCAAGCCCAAGGAAATTAACCATATCCTCAACCAGTACGTGATCGGGCAGGAGCGCGCCAAGAAATCGCTCGCAGTGGCCGTCTACAACCACTACAAGCGGATCAACGCCGGTGGCGCGGCCGACGACGTGGAGCTGCAGAAGTCAAACATCTTGCTGGTTGGGCCGACGGGCTCGGGGAAGACCTATCTGGCTCAGACGCTTGCCAAGATCCTCGACGTTCCACTCGCCATGGCCGACGCAACCTCGCTGACCGAAGCCGGCTACGTCGGTGAAGACGTCGAGAACATTTTGCTCAAGTTGATCCAGGCTGCCGACTACGACGTCAAACGCGCCGAAAAGGGAATCGTCTACATCGACGAGATCGACAAAATTGCGCGCAAGAGCGAAAACCCATCGATTACGCGAGACGTGTCGGGCGAAGGCGTGCAGCAGGCGCTGCTCAAGATTCTCGAAGGCACGACTGCAAACGTGCCGCCGCAAGGCGGACGCAAGCATCCGCATCAAGAGTTCATCCAGATCGACACCACCAACGTGCTGTTCATCTGCGGCGGCGCCTTCGACGGTCTGGAGCGCATCATTGAATCGCGCGTCGCAGCCAACAACATGGGCTTCCGCGCCCAGCCGGAAGGCAAACGCGAGGTTCGCGTCGGCAAGCTGTTGCAGCAACTGATGCCCGAAGACCTGTTGCGATTCGGACTGATTCCGGAATTCATCGGACGCCTTCCGATCGTCGTCACCCTCGACGCGCTCGACGAACTGGCGCTGCGCAGGATTCTCACGGAGCCGCGAAACGCGCTCGTCCGTCAATTCCAAAAGATCTTGAACATGGACGGGGTCGATCTGCAGTTCACGAAAGAGGCGCTGGTCGCAATCGCTCACAAGGCGCAGAGCCGGAAAACCGGCGCGCGCGGTCTGCGCTCTATCCTCGAGGAGACGATGCTGGAGGTCATGTACGATCTGCCGTCGCTTCAGGGCGTCAAGAAGTGCGTCGTCAACAAAGACGCTATAGAGAAGAAAGAGTCACCGACGCTCGTATATCACGAACAAAAGAAAGACATGCCCGCTTAGGGCTGTGTCATGCTGAGCGGAGCGACCGCAGGGAGCGAAGTCGAAGCACGAAACCGAGATTAGCTGACGCGCGTCCTTCGACTGCGCTCGCTACGCTCGCTCCGCTCAGGATGACAAGACCGAGACACCGCTGAACCCTGGGCCAACCGATGGATCTCCCCAAGCATTACGATCCGCAAGCGGTCGAACCACGTCTGTACGCTCGATGGGAGCAAAACGGCTACTTTCACGAGGAGCCCGATCCCGCGCGTCCTCCGTTTATCATCTGCATGCCGCCGCCAAACGTTACCGCTCGCGCGCACTTGGGCACCGCATCCACCTTCACGCCGATGGACGTGCTTACGCGTTACCACCGAATGCTCGGTGAGAACGCCGATTGGCTTCCGGGCGTCGATCACGCCGCGATCGCAACGGAGGCCGTGCTCGTCAAAGAGCTCGCTCGCGAAGGCGTGCGGCGTGAGGACCTGGGCCGCAACCGATTCGTGGAGCGGGCGTGGGAATGGTCGCGCACGTACGGCGGCGCGATCGACGCGCAGTTTCGCCGTCTTGGCTTCGGACCCGACTGGCAGCGCTCCCGATTCACGATGGATGAAGGCTTGTCGGCGGCCGTAGTGCGCGTCTTCGTTCAGCTCTACCGTGAAGGACTTATTTATCGCGGGACGCGTTTGATCAACTGGGATCCTGGATCGCACTCTACGATCTCCGACGCCGAGCTGGAATACGTCGAACGCGACGGACAGCTCTGGCGAATCCGCTATCCGTATTCGAAGGACGATTCCAGCGCCGGCGTCGAGATCGCGACGACGCGTCCCGAAACCATGCTCGCCGACGTTGCGGTCGCCGTCCATCCGAAAGATCCGCGGTATGCCGGTCTCATCGGCCGCAGCGTCTGGTTGCCGCCGCTCTTCGACCGGGCGGTTCCGATCATCGCCGACGAAGCGGTCGATCCCGAGTTCGGCACCGGAGCCGTCAAGGTGACGCCCGCACACGATCCGCTCGATTACGAGATTGGCACGCGCAACGCGCTTGCCATGCCGTCGGTCATCGACGTCGAGGCGCGCATCACGGGTGCCGACGTTCCGGTCGGCCCGTACGTCGGGCTGGACCGCTTCGACGCTCGCGCGCGTATCGTCGACGACTTGCGCCGGCTCGGATTGCTGATCGCCGAGACTCCGCATCGGCATGCGGTTGCAACCAGCGATCGCAGCGGAGATATCGTGGAGCCGCTGCTTTCGTTGCAGTGGTTCGTCAAGGCCGCGCCGCTGGCCGCACCCGCTTTGGAAGCTTATCGCAGCGGACGCGTACGATTCGTTCCGGAGCGGTACGGGCGCACTTACGAGCAGTGGCTTGAGAACATCCGCGACTGGAATGTGTCGAGGCAAATTTGGTGGGGACACCAACTGCCCGTATGGTACACCTCGGCCGGCGACGAGGTCGTCGCCGAAAGTGAGCAAGAAGCGCTCGAAATCGCGCAGCGGACCTACGGCACGCGCGAGCTGACCCGCGATCCGGATACGCTGGACACCTGGTTTTCGAGCGGAATTTGGCCGTTCTCAATTTTGGGGTGGCCGAAAAAGAGCGCCGAGTTGCGCTGCTGGTATCCTTCGCAAGCGATGATTACGGGCGGCGACATCATCTTTTTGTGGGTCGCGCGGATGGTCATGCTCGGGATTCACTTCATGGGAAAGGTACCATTCCCCGACGTCGTGATCACGCCGCTGGTTTTCGATGCGGCCGGGCGCAAGATGTCCAAGTCACTGGGAAACGCCATCGATCCGCTCGAGCTTGCCGAAAGGTACGGCGCGGATGCGGTACGCTTTTCGATTCTGCGCCAGATGCGTTTGGAGAGCCAAGAGTTGCGCTACCAAGAATCGCGCGCACACGAGGCTCGCAACTTCAACAACAAGGTCTGGAATGCAACGCGGTACGTGCTGGCATTGCCCGAGGGCCTGCCGCGCGCCATGACGCTGCCGCAACCCTCCAGCCTGACGCTGGCCGACCGCTGGATTCTGACCCGCTATCGCGACACGATCGTGCGGATGGGAAACCTCTTGGACGAATACGACTTCGGCAATGCCGCCGAGACGATGTGGCGGTTCATCTGGTACGAGTTTTGCGATTGGTATCTCGAAGCGACCAAGGCCGACGTGAATCGCGCGACGCGGGCGCCGGTGCTGTCGTACGTATGGAATGGCGCGATGCGGCTGCTTCATCCGATTGCCCCCTTCATCAGCGAGGAAGTCTGGCTCGCGCTTCCGCATGACGGCGAAACGATCGTGACCGCAAACTGGCCCGACCCGCTCGAGGTTCCGACCTTCGAATCGGATGCTCGCGAGTTCGCCGCGCTGCAGCGCGCGGTCGAGCGCATCCGGAACGCGCGCGCCGAAATGGGCTTGACTCCGCGCGATCACGTTGCGCTCGACGTTCCGGCCAACGTTCCGGAAGAGGTTAGCGCTTTGCTAGTTTTGCTAACGAGCGCGTCGATCGAGCGCAAGGGGCCCGCCGGCGAGAGCATCGGCGACGCGTTTTCGCAAATCGGCGTTCGCACGCCGCATGGTCTGCTAGCAGAGCGATACCGCAAGCAGGCCGCACAGCTGCGCTCCGAGATCGACCGTGGGGAGAAGAAACTGCGTAACGAGGCATTCGTGGCGCGAGCCGACGCGCGCGTCGTCGCCAAAGAGCGTGAGAAGCTGGAAGGGTATCGTGGAGAACTTGCACGGGTGGAAGCGGCCCTGGCCAAACTGAAGGAGAGCGCATGACTGCCATTGGCGGCTCGCGCGTGCTCGCGCGTAGCGCGGAGATCGAGCGCATCGTTGCCCGGCTCGCGCGTCAAATCGTGGAGCCCAACGATGCCGAGGGGGGCCTCGTGCTGCTCGGGGTTCGGCGCGGCGGGGAGACCCTTGCCTCGAGGCTCGCAGCCGAGATAGGGCGCATCAGCGGGCGCCCGCCCGCCCTGGGCTTTCTCAACATCAACCTGTATCGTGACGATCGAGTGACCCACCAATTACCGGAATCCGAAATTCCGCAGGATCTTTCCGGACGAATCGTCGTGATCGTGGACGACGTGCTCTACACCGGACGCACGATTCGCTCGGCTCTCGATGCGGTAACCGACCTCGGCCGGCCCGCTGCGATTCGGCTCTGCGTGCTTGTCGATCGCGGCTTGCGGGAGCTTCCGATCCAGGCCGATTACGTCGGTCGCTTCACGCCGACGACGCCCCAGGAACGCGTCAAGGTCGTGCTGGGTTTGTCGCCGGCGGATTCAGATGAGATCGTGATCGCGGGCGTTGGGGATTCGGGTGCGGATTCGCCGTAGCCTCATCGATCTCGACGATCTTACCGCTGACGAGCTGGCTTATATCTTCGAGCACACTGCCGAATTCGAAAAGACCGCGCCCGGCCCGCTGCTCAAAGGGATCGCGTGCGTCAATATGTTCTTCGAAGAGAGCACGCGCACGTTTACCTCGTTCAATCTTGCCGAGCTGCGCTTGGGCGCCGACGTCGTGAATCTCGCGCCGAAGAACCTGAGCCTCGCAACCAAGGGTGAAACCCTGGAGGACACGTCCATAACCTTCGAAGCGCTGGGCATCTGCGTTTTGGTCGTTCGGCATCCCGAATCGGGTTTTCCCCAGCGCATCGCGCACGCGTTCGACGGGCACGTCGTCAACGCGGGCGACGGAGTCCACGCTCACCCAACCCAGGCATTGCTCGACATCTACACGATGATCGAAGAATTCGGCGAGCTGAACGGCCGGATCATTGCCATCGTTGGGGACATTTTACATAGCCGGGTCGCCCACTCCATGATTCGCGGCTTGACGCGGCTGGGCGCGTCGGTCGTGTTGGTCGGCCCCGACTCATTTTTGCCCAGCGCATACGCCGCCGCCGGCGTAACGGTCGAGCGCGATTTCGACGTGGCTTTGCCGCAAGCCGATGCCGTCGTCTTGCTGCGCATCCAACGCGAGCGCTTTGTCGAGATGCCGATCTCCGACCGCGAATACATCGACCGCTACAGGCTGGATGCCCGCCGTTTGAAGTTGCTTCCCAGCGAGGCGATCGTGCTGCATCCAGGTCCGTACAATCGCGGCGTCGAGCTCGACGACTCCGTGCTGAAGTATGCGGGTTGGCGCTACGCGCGACAGGTGCACCACGGGATCGCGATCCGGATGGCAGTGCTCGATCTGCTCGTCAACGCGCGATGACCCAGCTGTTGGTCAAAGGGGGCAGGATCGTCGATCCGGCGACCTCCCTGGATTCGCTACGCGATTTACGCGTACGCGACGGGATAATCATCGAGATCGGCGAGCACCTGCAGCCGGCGGCGAGCGAGCAGATTTTCGACGCCTCCGGCGCAATCGTTGCGCCCGGCTTTATCGACATGCACGTCCACCTGCGCCAGCCCGGCTTCCCCGAAAAGGAAACCATTGCCACGGGAACTGAGGCTGCCGTTCGAGGAGGCTTTACGAGCGTCGCCTGCATGCCCAACACGAACCCTCCTCTCGACGAGCCCGAGGTGCTGCGCGGATTGTTACGTGACGCGCGCAGCCAGGCTCGCTGCCGCGTCTATCCCATCGGCGCGATCACGCGCGGACGCCGAGGTGCGCAGCCCTGCGACTTTGCGGCCCTCGCCGCGGCCGGCGCGGTGGCATTCTCGGACGACGGCGATACCGTGCGAGATGCGAGCGTGCTCACGGATGCCGCGCTGCGCGCTGCCGACCTGACGGCGCCCCTCATCGAGCACTGCGAGCCGGAGGAAGCGACGGTTCTCCGCGATCTTCAAATTGCTCGCGAAATGAAGAAGGCGTGGCACATCGCTCACGTGTCTACGGCTGCAGCGCTCGAATGCATCCGCAGCGCGCGCACGCAGGGTACGTGCGTCACATGCGAGGTAACGCCGCATCACTTAACCTTTACGAGTGCGTTGGCCGCCCAGCTCGGACCCGCCGCGACGGTGCACCCGCCCTTGCGCGGCCAGGCCGATGTCGAGGCGCTGCGCGCGGGCGTGCGGGATGGAACCATCGACGCGTTTGCAAGCGATCACGCGCCGCACACTCGGGCGCAGAAGCTCGGCGAAGCCGCGGCGCCCGGGTTTTCGGGCTTGGAGATCGCCGTCGGCGCTTACGCCGCAGCGCTGCCCGATTTGCCGCTGATGCGATTCGTCGCGTTGCTGTCGACGAATCCCGCCGGGATTCTGGGTTTGCGGGCGGGGACGCTGCGGATCGGAGAACCCGCGGACATCACGATCTTCGCCGATCGCCCCTGGACCGTCGATCCCGAGACGTTCGCATCGAAAGGCAAGTGCACGCCGTTCGCGGGGCAGCGGCTTCCTCGCCGCGTCCTGGCGACCGTCGTCGGCGGCCTCGTGCGGCACCAAGCGGTGGAAACCGCATGAAGCGCGCCAATCCCGCTGCACTTTTCCTGGCCGACGGGAGCCGTTTTGACGGCTATGGTTTGGGCTGCACCGGCACTGCGCTGGGCGAAGCGGTCTTCTACACCGGCATGACCGGGTATGAGGAAGCGCTTACGGATCCGTCCTACGCGGGTCAGATCCTGACGTTCACGTATCCGATGATCGGCAACTACGGCATCTCGGGCGACGCTGCCCAATATCGACGCGCATGCGTTGCGGGAACCGTGATCAAGCAGATCGCGTATCATCCGTCGCACCATCTTGCCAAGCAAGACCTGCCGTCGTGGCTCGACGAGCAGGGCGTGCCGGCCTTAATCGGCGCCGATACGCGGGCGATCACGATAACGTTGCGCGAGCACGGAACGATTTGGGCCGCGCTCGCGGTCGGGGAAGCGGCTCTCGGAGACGCGGAGCGCCGGTTGAGCGAGTTCGTGCGCGGCGCAGACACGAAAGCGCTGGTGCCCAGCGTTGCGACGCGCGAGCCGTTCGCGATCGGCGACGGCGACGGCGCGCGGATCGTCCTCATCGATTGCGGCGTCAAGCGCGCCATCCTCGACCAGCTTGCGGCGCTCGGCGCTCGCGTCTCGGTCGTTCCGTACGACGTTAGCGAATCCGAAGTCCTGGCTCGCGATCCCGACGCGATCTTCATCTCGCCCGGCCCCGGTGATCCCACGGATCTCACCGGAACGATCGAATTGCTGCGCGGGCTGGTCGGACGTAAGCCGATGTACGGCATTTGTCTGGGACACCAGCTCCTCGCGCTCGCCTGCGGCGGCCGGACGTATAAGTTGCCGTACGGACATCGTGGGGGGAATCAACCCGTGATGGATTTAACGGCCGGCGACGTGCTCGTAACCGCGCACAACCATGGATACGCGGTCGATGCGGCTTCGCTTCCAGCCGAGCTCGAAGCGACGATGACCAATCTCAACGACGCTACGAACGAGGGTTTTCGCCATCGCACGCTGCCGATTGCCGGAGTGCAATTTCATCCCGAAGCTTCGCCGGGCCCATTCGATGCGCGCCGGATTTTTGCGCAATGGTTAGACGCTCTGCGGCGCGAGTAATTCTGGCCGCGCTCCTCTGCGGCGCGGCGGCGGCATCCGCCCGAGCCCAGACGCTCCAGCGGCTGACGGTCGAGTCGTTCGCGCTAAGCACGGATCAGGGAACGCCCAAGGCGGGCGCCGTTTTTCACTTGACGGTGGCGCTGAACGTGCGCGAGCGAGTCTCGTCCATCGAGAACCTCGATTTGCCGATGCTCGCGCAACTCGACTTGCTGGGCGACGAGCGGCAGACGGTCAGCGGTCCCCGCGGTACTCAATACCGCGAAACGATCGCGGTGAGCGCTCCAAACGGCGGTCCAATTGCGGTGGCTCCCGCGACGTTGCAAGCCATCGATGCGCGAGACGGCAAAGCCAAGCAATGGTACACTAACGGGCTCACCCTGCACGTTGTCGCAACCGCGTCCTCGGTGCTGCAAACCGGCGCGCAGCCGTTTTTCGCCGCCCTTTGGTTCGCACTGCGGGCGCTGCTGTGGCTCATCGCTGCAATATCCGTGGTACTGCTCGCGGTCGTGCTGTTTCGCCGCCGGCGCGCTCCGGCGCCGCTCCTCGTTGCGGCCGCGCATCCGATGCCGGTAACGCCGCCCGAGCGCTCGCGACGGCAGCACGCGGAGGACGCGCTGACGGTCCTGGCGGCTGAGCGAACACGAGCCGCAGCGGTCGTCGTGCGCGGCGCGATCTGGCGTATGGTCGGGGCGGCCGAGGGAGAAACACTCGGGGACGTGCTCGGGCGACCCCAATCCAAGGACTTGACGATGCGCGGGCTGCTCATTGCACTCGAACGAAGCGCCTTCACGTACGACGACGACCTGTCCGGCGCAATCGAAGACGCGTGCGCCGCGCTGCGTCGCTACATCGACGCCGCCGCATGATCGCCGCGCGCGTTCCAAGCGATCTGCGTCTGGCGCTCGGCCGAACGATCGTCGGCCAGGAAGGCGTTATCGAAGCGCTGCTCCTTGCCTTGCTGGCCAACGGTCACGTCCTGCTCGAGGGGCCGCCCGGACTAGCGAAGACGCTCGCCTGCCGCGCGCTGGCCGCAGCGCTCGAAGGCGACTTCAAAAGAATTCAGTTCACACCCGATCTGCTGCCGAGTGACATCGTCGGCACGCGCATCTTCGACCAGCGCGAAAGCGCGTTTGCGACCGTGCTCGGTCCAATTTTTGCCAACGTCGTCCTGGCGGACGAGATCAATCGCGCACCGGCCAAGGTGCAATCGGCCTTGCTGGAAGCCATGCAGGAGCGGCAAGTCACGATCGGTCCGCAATCGTATGCCCTTCCGGATCCATTCGTCGTGATGGCCACGATGAATCCGCTCGACTCCGAGGGAACGTATGCGCTGCCGATCGCGCAGATGGACCGCTTTCTAATGAAGGTGAGGGTCGGCTATCCGTCGCGGGAGGAGGAGCTGGGCATTCTCGAGCGATTCGCCGTCACCGATACGCAGCCGGTGCGTGCGGTGGCCACGCTCGACGACGTGCGGGCTTGGCGCGCTCAAGCGCATGCCGTCCACATTGACGAGAAGCTCAAGCGGTACATCGTCGAGCTCGTCGCCAGGACGCGCGATGCCGGAGCGGTTAGCGTAAGCTCCGAAACCGCTGCGCCGCTGCGCGTTGCAGAGCTCATCGACTATGGTGCCAGCCCCCGCGCAACGCTCGCACTGGCGTTTCTGGCTCGCGGGCGGGCGCTGCTCGATGGCCGCGATTTTGCCCTGCCCGACGACGTGCGGGCCGTCGCCAATCACGCCTTGCGTCATCGTATCGGCTTCAACTATCGGCTCGCGGTCGAAGGTGTCAGCCCGGAACGCGTGATCGATGCAATCGTCGCGTCCGTTCCCGCGCCATGACGATTCGCGATGCGCTGCTCCGTGCGCGCCGCCGGCCGCGTCACCTCGGGGCCGGCTCGCCAACGATCTATCGTGGCGACGGGTACGAATTCGTCGAGTTGCGCGCATACGTTCCCGGCGACGACGTGCGCCGCATCGACTGGGCCGCGACGGCTCGGTCGGGAGAGCTCCAAACGCGGGTCGTGCTCGAAGACGTGGCGCTGACGCTGGCGGCAATCGTCGACGAATCGCCCTCGATGCGCGTGGGCCGGCGCCGCACGCTGCTCGAATCCGCACGCGAAGCCTTGGTGTGCTGGTTCGCCGCGGCAACAACGCAGGACCGATGTATTCGCGTGACTGCCGACGGCATAACGCCGCCCAGTCTGCAGCGTTCGCCACACGCCACGGCATCGGTTTGCGGCAGCGCGGCTGCATTCGATGCGGCGCGCGCGCTTCGAACCGCAGCGGCCGCCCTGCCGCGAGGGGCCGCGTTGCTCGCGATCGGTGACTGGTACGACCTCGATCCGGCGCTCGACCGCGATCTTGCCGATTTGGGCGCGCGATTCGACTGCACCGCGCTCATCGCTCGCGACCCGTGGTACGACGGACTGCCGCTAGCTGGAATCGTGCGCTTGCGCGGAGCGGAGGGCGGAAACATTCGCGCTTACGTGGGCTCTCGCGAACGAGAGGCGTTTCGCACGGCGATTCGCCGGCGTGAAACGTCGCTGCTCGCCCGTTTTGAGACCGCGAACTGGCGCACCGGCATCCTTCGCGAAGAAGATGGGGCCGGCGCGCTGGCCGCGGCGTTTGGGCTACGCCGCGCGTGAGCGTCGATCATCCGCTACGGCTTCTGCTTGGAATGCTCGCGGTGGTCATCTTCGCGGCACTCTACGAGCGATTGCAACGGCGCGTCACGGCACACGACTTGGCGTACTCCGACATTGGCTTTTTTGTTGACGCCGCTCGCCCTCGGCGCTGGATTCCGCGCGCGCTGCAGGGGTTCTGGGTCGTCGCGCTTTTCGGCATCGTCCTCGCGGCATCGCGTCCGCATCTATCGGTGCCGGTACCGGTGCGCGACGGACAGGTTTTCATCTGCATCGACACCTCCGGCTCGATGGCCTCGACCGACGTCTTCCCGACGCGCGGACAGGCGGCAAAAGCGGGCGCGCGCGAGTTCATCGCGCAAAGTCCGCCCGGCACGAAGATCGGCATCATCTCCTTTGCCGGCACCGCGGGAGTGGTAGCGCCGCTGAGCTCCGATCACCAGTCCGTGACTGCGGAGCTTGACCAAGTTCCGCTTCCTAACGGCGCCACGGCGATCGGTGATGCGCTCAAGCTTGCGGCCCAACTGCTCCCGTCTACGGGCCATCGCGTCGTCATTTTGATTACCGACGGCGTCAACAACGCCGGCACCGATCCGACGGAGGTCGCGCAGTGGCTCGGCGCGCATCACGTTCCCGTTTACACGGTCGGCATAGGAACCTCCAACGGCGGATTTATTCCGGGAACCAGCGAGGAGGCGACGATCGACGAAGACGCGCTGCGAGCTTATGCGGCGGCAAGCGGCGGTGCCTACGCACGCGCGCAAAACGCGACGCAACTTCGCGACGCGCTGGCACGGCTCGGCCGCGTTACCTCGGTGCAGCGCAAACCGGTCGATGCATCGCTGGGTTTTGCAATCGCCGGCGCGCTTGCCATGGTCGCGGCATTTCTCACCGGCTTGGGACTGGGCCGCTACCCGTGACGGATCCGATCGCTTTGCTGAGCCGATGGATCGACGACGCCGGCGGCTCCGATACGATTGACGCTATCGCGATGTGCCTCGCAACCGCCGATGCGCAAGCGCGCCCTTCGGCGCGAGTCGTGTTACTGCGCGGTTTGGACCAGCGCGGGCTGCGATTCTACACGTCCTATCTGAGCCGTAAAGGGCGAGAGCTTGCGGAGAATCCTTGGGCTGCCGCAGTCTTTTATTGGCCGCATCTCCAACGACAAGTCCGTGCCGAAGGCGACGTCGCGCCGCTGCGCGAGGAGGAATCCGACTCGTACTTCGGCGCTCGCCCGCGCGGGCATCAACTCGCAGCGTGGGCTTCGGAGCAGAGCGAGCCGCTTGAATCGTATGCAGTGCTCGAAGAACGCTTCGCGCATTTCGAGCAGCGCTTTGAAGGCGACGACGTTCCGCGACCGCATTCGTGGGGCGGTTATTTGCTGGCGCCGTCGCGCATCGAGTTCTGGCAAGGACAGCCTAATCGCATGCACGAGCGTATGCTCTACACCCGATCAGCCGGCGTTTGGAATCTCACCCGTCTGCAGCCGTAACCTGCGCCGCCCTGCCAACCAATCCGCAAGCACCCAGGTTGCGCCCACCGCCGCGAGGTTGTACGCGTTGCTTCCCCACGGGATCTCGTTATGCGGATACTGGAAAATGTAGCGCGGCAGAACGAGAGCCGCAAAAACGAGAAACATGAGCGTGAGCAACCGAGCCGCTAGAACGCCGAGGACGCCCGAACTAATTGCAATACCTGCGGCGATAAAGGCGATGCCGGTGAAGACGACCCAGAAGTCGGCATTCGGCGGTATCCACTTCGGAACCATCGGCGCGGTCGATCCGACTCCGGTTAGGTGCGCAAGCCCAAAGAAGATGACGGAAATCCCGAAGACCAACGGCGCGATCCGCGTTATGCTCGACGTCCAGCGTGAGCCGGGAGTCGCATCGGCGTAAATCAGCGCCGCCGCCGCGATCACGATCGCCTGCTGACCGATACCGCCGATCGCGCCGATCGTCCCAGGCCAGCCGACTCCCGGGATTACCATCGTCCAGTAAATCCGCGGCGCCCAAAAAATCGCAAAGATCAAATACGCGATGCCCAACAACACGGCGCCGATCCGCGCGCTTTGCCGCCACAGAACCGCGGCACCACCAACAATCAGTACGATCGCGACCACATCGGCGAAACCGCCCTGCCCGGTCAGGTTGTCCCCCCAGGCTTGAATCGGCTCGTGCGCGGATTCAAACTTCCCCCAAACCAAATCGACGATCCCGGTCGCAATCGCCGCAACCCCCAGCACGTAAACCCCAAACTTCACGCCAACCCCTTAAACGCAGCCAAGCGAATTCCGGTGAAGCACGTGAGGAGCCGGGGTTTAGGGCTGCTGAGAAGCGTCCTGAACCCGGCTCCAAGCCTTCGCACACCAGGGACTCAAGCGAGGCTGCTTTAATAACGCGTTTTTAGTGCCGCGGCGCAGCGTGATGGTCATCGGGTCGGGACCGATCGTTATCGGTCAGGCCGCGGAGTTCGATTACGCCGGAGTTCAAGCGTGCCGGGCGCTGCGCGAGGAAGGCCATCGCGTCGTCCTCGTCAACTCGAATCCGGCCACGATCATGACGGATCCCGAGATCGCCGATGCGGTCTATCTCGAGCCGCTCACGGTGGACTCGGTTGAAGCGATCGTCGCGCGGGAACGGCCCGACGCGTTGCTTCCGACACTCGGCGGACAGACCGGGCTGAACCTCGCGGTCGAACTGGACGAAGCCGGCGTCCTGGCGCACTACGGCGTCGAGTTGCTCGGAACCCCGATCGAAACGATACGGCTAGCCGAAGACCGCGAGCGGTTCAAGCTCAAGATGCTCGAGATCGGTGAGCCCGTTCCCGAAAGTGCGATCGTAACGCACCTCGACGAGGGTCTGGCGTTTGCGAGCATCGCCGGGTATCCGCTCGTCGTGCGTCCCGCTTATACGCTAGCCGGCACCGGCGGCGGAGTCGTGCACGACGAAGCGCAGCTGCGCGACACGCTTGCTGCCGGTCTGAACGCAAGCTTGATTCACCAGGTGCTCTTGGAGACGTCGCTGCTGGGTTGGAAAGAGATCGAGTACGAAGTCTTGCGCGACGGCGCCGGCAACTGCATCGTCGTCTGCAACATGGAGAACATCGATCCGGTCGGCGTCCACACCGGCGATTCTATCGTCGTGGCGCCCTCCCAGACGCTCTCGGATCGAGAGTACCAGATGTTGCGCACCGCAAGCATCAACGTGATTCGCGCGCTCGACGTGCAGGGTGGCTGCAACATCCAGTTTGCGCTCCATCCTGAGCGCAGCGAATACGCCATTATCGAGGTCAATCCACGCGTGTCGCGCAGCTCCGCGTTGGCTTCGAAAGCGACCGGATACCCGATCGCTAAAATCGCGACCCGCATCGCGCTAGGGCAACGGCTCGACGAGATTCCGAACCCCGTAACGGGGATAACCAAAGCAGCCTACGAGCCGACCCTCGACTACGTCGTCGTCAAGATCCCGCGGTGGCCGTTCGACAAGTTTCCGCTCGCGGACACCGCGATCGGCACCCAGATGAAGTCGACCGGCGAGGCGATGGGCATCGGCCGGACGTTTCGCGCCGCGCTGCTCAAGGCCGTGCGCGGGCTCGATCTCGGGCGCACGTCGCTCACCGGAGCGCTCTCGGAGTGGAGCGAGGCCGAACTGGAACGCGTCATCGCGCATCCCACCCACGAGCGGATCTTCGCCGTCAGCGAACTCCTCAAGCGGGCCGAGCCTGCGCAGCGGTCCGCCGCCGTCGAGCGGATTGCGCAACTTTCCGCCATCGACCGCTTCTGGCTGTACGAGATCGCCGACATCATTGCGGACGAAGAGCATGCCGCCGAGGGCTTGCGCGGCGCGCGTAACGGGAAAGTTCGGCCGGCGTTTCGGATGGTCGACACTGCGGCCGCCGAGTTTCCCGCGAAAACGCCGTACTATTACCTTTCGAGCGACGAACGCGACGAGATGCGGGCGACGCCGGAGGATGCGGTGGTCGTCGTCGGCAGCGGACCGATCCGGATCGGCCAGGGCATCGAGTTCGACTACAGCTGCGTGCACGCCGCCTGGGCGCTCAAGGATGCCGGACGTTCTCCGGTCGTTATCAACAACAATCCCGAAACCGTTTCGACCGACTTCGATATTTCCGACACGCTCGTTTTCGAGCCGCCCGGCCCCGACGAGGTCGAGGCGACGTACCGTGCCACCGGAGCGCGCGGCGTCATGCTCGCCTTCGGCGGCCAGACCGCGATCAATCTGGCGGCCGAGCTCAGCCGCCGCGGCGTACCGATCGTCGGCAGCGATCGCCGTTCGCTCGACATGGCCGAGAACCGCGAACAGTTCGATGCCGCGCTTGCGCGCCTGCAGGTCGCGCGTCCAAAGGGGATGGCGGCGCGGAGCTTTCGCGAGGCCCGTGCGATTGCACGCGAACTCGGCTTTCCGGTGTTAGTCCGGCCGTCGTTCGTGCTTGGCGGGCGCGCAATGGAGATCGTGTACAACGAAGCGCAGCTCGTTTCGTATGCCGAGTCGGCGCCGCCGATTCTTCCCGACGCGCCGCTGCTGGTCGATAAGTACCTTCGCGGCTTGGAGCTCGAGGTCGACGCCGTCTTCGACGGAGATGACGTGCTGATTCCCGGCATTTTTGAGCACGTCGAGCGCGCGGGCGTACATTCGGGTGATTCGATCAGCGTTTATCCGGTCGCCTCGATTGACGCCGCGATGGAGGCGCGCATCGCCGAGCTGACGTCGGCAATCGCGGCCGAGCTGGGCATTCGCGGGCTGATCAACATACAGTTCGTCGTTCACGAAGGCGCGATTTACATCATCGAAGCCAACCCGCGCGCCAGCCGGACGGTTCCCATCATTCAAAAGGCGACCGGGATCAATCTGGTCGCGGCGGCTACGCGGATCGCGCTCGGAGAGAAGCTCCGAAACTTAAATTACGGCGTCGGTCTGATCCCCCACGTGCCGTACGTGGTCGTCAAGGTTCCGGTGTTCTCGTTCTCCAAGATGCGCGGCGTCGAAACGATGCTTGGTCCCGAGATGAAGTCAACCGGCGAAGTCCTCGGCATCGACAAGACCTTCGGAGGTGCGCTTCGCAAAGGTTTTTTGGCGGCCGGCATTCGGCTGCCGGGGACCGGCGGCCGCATCCTGGTGTCGATTGCCGACGAAGAGAAGGAAGAGTCGATCCCGGTGCTGCGCGCGTACGCGCGTCTCGGACACACGCTGGTGGCTACGCCGGGCACACGGGTTTTGCTGGAGGACGCCGGCATCCCTACGCAAGGCGTCAACAAAATTGCCGACGGATCTCCGCACGTGCTCGATCTCATTGCCGCTCGAGCCGTCGACTTAGTTATCAACGACGCCAAAGGGCCGCGGGAAATCTCCGACGACTACAAGATTCGCCGAGCGGCGGTCGAAGCGAGCATTGCGTGTTTGACGAGCTTGGATACGGCGCGGGCGCTGGTCGAAGCGCTGACGAGCAAGGCTGGTCCGCCACGCAGCCTGCAAGAGTACCGCAACGCACAGGCGAGGGTCGCCTCGTAGCTGCTCGTACCGAAACGCAGGTATTCGTCGTGGGCGGCAACGCCAGCACTCTCGCGATTGTCAATTCGTTGCGCCCGTCGACCGACGGCGCCGATAAAGACACGATACGGGCGCATCTCATTCCCATGGCCTGGACGCCCCTCGGAATCGTCGTCGGAGAGGGCCGGCAGGCAGTCAACGTTGCATTCGCCGATCTCTTCGATTGGATAGACCGAACTTTTCCGCCTCGTGACGACCACGCGTTCGTGG
>Ga0187783_10001231_pt1 | contig 18873 bp, 17 predicted proteins | sample 1015_SJ02_MP02_2_FD_132471 | JGI IMG/M metagenome (GOLD analysis project Ga0187783, IMG submission 132471) | Tropical peat soil microbial communities from peatlands in Department of Meta, Colombia - 1015_SJ02_MP02_20_MG | ecosystem: Environmental > Terrestrial > Soil > Wetlands > Peat | place...
AACGCTATATGGATTGTCGGTTCCGAGGCCCACGCGATAGATCTGTCCGATCGGCAGATTCGCCGAGAAGAACCAGTTGTCGCCACCGTCGAGGGTAAGGACGTAACCGCCGTCCTCGCCCAGAATGACGCGGGCGGGATCGTTCGGTGCGATCCAGATTGCGTGAAAGTCCGGATGCAAGGCCTGCGATACGTCCTTGAAGGTCTTGCCGGCGTCGGTGCTCAGCATGAACTGGAAGGAAATAGCATAGACGCGATTGGGATTCTTCGGGTCGACCGCAATGTGTGAAAAGTAGAATGGGCGCGCGTTGACAAGGGAGTCGTCGCTGACCATGCTCCAGCTGCCGCCGCCGTCGTCGGATCGCCAGAGCTCGCCCCCTTTTGATTCGATGACGGCGTAAATGCGGTTCCCATCGCTCGGCGCGACCGCCACGCCGATACGCCCCATTTGCCCGTCGGGCAAGCCGTGGCCGACAAGCTTCGTCCAGGTCTCACCGCCATCGGTCGATTTGTAAAGGCCGTCCTCGTCGCCGCCGCTGACGAAATTCCATGGGCGCCGCTGAAACTTCCAAATCCCCGCGTAAAGGATGCTTGGATTCTGCGCGCTCATGGCGACGTCCGACGCTCCGCTCTCCGGCCCAACGTATAGCGTCTGCTTCCACGTTTTGCCGCCGTCGTCGGTAACGTAAATGCCCCGCTCGGGGCTATCGGCGAAGACGTCGCCGAGCGCGCCGACGACCACGTGATCGTGATTGCGCGGATCAACCAGAATGCGCGAGATGTATTTTGTGCCTTTCAGCCCTACGTTCGTCCAGCTGTCGCCGCCGTCGGTGCTCTTGTAAATGCCGTCGCCGTAGCTCACGTCGTTGCGCGGATTCGACTCGCCGGTTCCGATCCAGACGATATCGTTATTGACGGGATCGATCGCTACGTCGCCGATCGAGCCGACGCCGCCCTTGTCGAACACCGGATCCCACGTTTGGCCGCTGTTGGCAGACTTCCAAACGCCGCCACCCGCGGCGCCGACGTAGTAGAGCTTCGCATTCGTTGCCGACCCTGCGACCGCCGAAACGCGGCCGCCGCCGGCTGCCGGTCCGATCGCGCGCCAGCGCATGTTTCCAAACGCCGGCCCTGGGGTCGGCGTCGGGGTAGGTGACGGCGTCGTTACCGGTCTTGGGGGTTGCGGCGACAGCGACGGCGACGGCGCGGGCGCCGCAGCGAGCAATACCAGCAGAAGCACGTGCCCAATCAACTCCAACGATCCTCCTTGCGCTAGCGCGTCGTCTTTGCTCCGCGCGCGTTATACAACGGAACGTTCACGTGAATCGCGTACCATTGCGCCCACGCAATCATGCCGCACATCACGGCGAGTAGAACGATAACGATCGCAAGCGCCCGTTTGCGATAGCCTGGTTTTCGGGGAGGCCCTTCCTGGGAAGGCACCTCCGAGGGAAGGCGCGAACCCACCGGCCCCATATGCGGAGGACCATCGCCAGGCTCCTGGCGACAGCCGTACTGCTATGTGGTTCGCTGCTCGGGATGCGCGCGCCGGCGCTTGCTTCGCATCGCGTGATTCCGACGACCCCCACGACGATCGCGATCTACGCGACGGTGCTCCACCGAATCAATCCCCAGCTCCCGCGCTGGCAGAGCCGCGAGCTCGCGCGCCGCGTGCTCGTCAACGCGGAACGCTGGCGAATCGACGCGAACATGCTCGTGGCGATCGTCACCGTCGAGTCGGCCTGGCGCACGCACGCCATCTCCCGTGCCGGGGCAATTGGTCTCGGCCAGCTCATGCCGGGGACGGCGGCGCTCTTGGGAGTCAACCCGCACGATCCGACGCAGAATCTTTCGGGCGCCGCCCGTTACCTGCGCGGCCTGATGCAGCGTTTCGGCAGCAAGCACTACAGCCTGGTCTTCGCCGCGTACAACGCCGGTCCGCACGCGGTCAGCGAGTACGGCGGCATTCCGCCGTACGATGAAACGCAAAACTATGTCGTGCGCGTACTCTATACGTGGAGGGAGCTCGCCAAGAGCGTCCACGTTCCGACAAGCGTTTTTGCCGAACTGCCGGCGCACGGGGCCGACATCGACTACTGGCTCGACGCCACTACGCCGCAGTAGCTGCTACGGACTGAGGGCCAAGCCCTCGCCTTCGACCGAGGCAACGATGTCGAGCGTTACGTCCGGCTTGCTCGCACCCGGCGCGTATTCGAGAATTACATGCTGCGTGGAGAGCTGCGTGGCGACGTACAGCGTGCCGTTGGCGCTAACGGTCAGCGCGGTGACGCCGATTGACTGTTGAGGCAGTTTGATGGTCCGCGATGGCTTGGTCTGACCCGGAGCATACACCGCGATCGTCCGGATTCCGGCATCGCCGCCGCCTCCGGCGTAGATATTTCCAGTCGCGTCGGCTGCGATCTGCGCTGCAGGCATTTTCTTCAGCCCGAGGTTGGCGAAGGTCTGCGAACCCGGCGGCAGGCGAAAGACCGCGTCGTCTTTTTTCTCAAGCGATAGGATCCCGATCAGTAGATCGCCGCTTGGGTCGAAGGCCAGCGTGTCCGACCCAGAGAGCTTCCCGCTCGTCGGCACGTTTAGCGTCTCCGACGGATTCGAGCTTCCCTTCGGATACAGCTCGAGGATGGACTTGCCGTCGGACCCTATCTGTCCCGTGAGGTAGACGTTCTGACTGCCATCTACGGCCACGTATCCAAAGTTTGGAACATCGTTCGCAATGGCAAAGAACGGCGACTCCGCTCCGGGCTCGTATTCGGCAACGTTCGGCGAGCTCGACCGATACGTGGCATTGAGCGCGTAGAGGATCCCGGTATCGTCAACCCAGAGGCTGAACGGCTTCGGAACGCCGTCGGTAATGGTCTGAAGCAGCTGCGGACTCTTACCGGCGCTGTAGACCAGGACGCTGCCGAAAACGTTGGCGATATACAGCTTCTGCTGCGATTGCGCGGCGACGTTTACGGCTTGCGACGGGGTGAGGAGGCCTGGCGAGCCCGCAATGGACGAGCCCCCCACGCCGCTTGCACACCCTGCGGCGAGCGCCGCGAACAAAACCGTGGCGAATCGACCGAAGCTTAACTCGCGAGTGGACATTAAATTACCCCCACCCCCAACTCTCTCTGACAAATCTGAAGAAAGTGTAAAGCCGCGCTACTTCGCGTTCCAGCTTAGGATTTTCTCGACCGCGTTCTTTAGCTCGTTCGGTCCCGCGATCTTCAGCGGAATCGCGCCGGCATTGCGGGCCGCTTCAACGTCGCTGTCGCGATCGCCGACGACGACGCAACACGAAGGATCGACGCCGAGAGCCTGCGCCGCGTCGAGAATGAGCTTGGGCTTGGGCTTGCGGCACTCGCAGGCGTCTTCCGGCGCGTGAGGACAGACGAAAAAGCCGGCAAATGGCCCGAGCAGCTCGTCGATCCGCCGATTCACCGCATCAACTTGTACCGGCGTGATGAATCCGCGCCCGATCCCGCTCTGATTGCTGACGACCGCAATCGGTAAACCGGCCGCCCGTAGACGATCGAGCAACTCGCGGGCCTTGGGCGCGGGCTGCACGCGATCCGGATCGCCGTTGAACGGCACGTCGACCACGATCGTTTCGTCGCGATCAAAGAGCACGGCGCAAGGTTTCATAATGGCCTAAAGGACGAGCGGGCATGCCGCCCGAGCGATTAACCTAAAAATTAGCGAGGGCGGCATGCCCCGAGCCCTTTGAGAACTTACGATGACACCGGGACGTAGACTTCGGCGCCCTGCTCTAAGAACTCGCGCGATTTCTCGGCCATGCCGCGCTCGGCATACTCACGAACTTCTTGTGTGATCTTCATCGAGCAGAAATGCGGACCGCACATCGAGCAGAAGTGAGCGATCTTGGCCCCGGGGGCCGGCAGCGTTTCGTCGTGGAATTCGCGCGCGGTCTCGGGGTCGAGCGAAAGATTGAACTGATCCTCCCAGCGAAACTCGAATCGCGCCTTTGAGAGCACGTCATCCCAGTGCGCCGCGCCGCGATGCCCTTTGGCCAGGTCGGCCGCGTGCGCGGCAATTTTATAAGCGATGACGCCGTCTTTGACGTCCTGCTTGTTCGGCAACCCGAGGTGCTCTTTCGGCGTCACGTAGCAGAGCATTGCGGTTCCAAACCAGCCGATCATCGCGGCGCCGATGGCGCTAGTGATGTGATCGTAGCCGGGCGCAACGTCGGTGACGAGCGGACCCAGGGTATAAAACGGCGCCTCTTTGCAAATGTCGAGCTGTTTGCGCACGTTCACTTCGATTAAGTGCATCGGGACGTGGCCGGGGCCTTCGATCATGACCTGCACGTCGTGCTTCCAGGCCACATCGGTCAGCTCGCCGAGGGTTTCGAGTTCCGCAAACTGGGCGGCGTCGTTGGCGTCGGCCGTGCAGCCGGGACGCAAACCGTCTCCAAGCGAGAAGGCAACGTCGTAGACCTTCATTATCTCGCAGATCTCTTCGAAATGCGTGTAAAGGAAGTTCTCGCGGTGGTGCGCGAGACACCACTTCGCCAAGATCGATCCGCCACGAGAGACGATGCCGGTAATGCGCTGCGCGGTAAGCGGCACGTAGCGCAGCAGCACGCCGGCGTGAATTGTGAAGTAGTCGACGCCCTGTTCGGCCTGCTCGATCAGCGTATCGCGAAACAGCTCCCACGTCAGCTCTTCCGCCTTGCCGCCGACCTTTTCGAGCGCCTGATAGATCGGAACCGTTCCGATCGGCACCGGCGAGTTGCGCAAGATCCACTCGCGAGTTTCGTGAATGTTCTTGCCCGTCGAGAGATCCATCACCGTATCGGCGCCCCACTGGGTTGCCCAGGTCATCTTTTCGACCTCTTCGTCGATCGACGAACTGACCGCCGAGTTGCCGATGTTGGCGTTGATTTTCACGAGAAAGTTCCGGCCGATGATCATCGGCTCGCTTTCGGGATGGTTCACGTTCGACGGAAGAATCGCGCGTCCGCATGCAACTTCGCTGCGCACCAGCTCGGGCTCCACGCCCTCGCGCAAGGCAACGAACTCCATCTCGCGCGTTATCTCGCCGCGGCGCGCGTAGTGCATTTGCGTCACACTGGCGCTTGGCTTGGCGCGGCGCGGACGGCGCGGGGCCGGAAAGCGCAATCCGTCGAGCGAGCTCATCGCGTCGCGACCACGCCGGTAAACCGACGTTGGACGTTCGAGCTCATCGGTGTCGCCACGAGCCGCGATCCACGGCTCGCGCAATCGCGGCAACCCTTGGCGGATGTCGACGGCGTGCTCGGGATCGCCGTACGGTCCGCTGGTGTCGTACAGTGTGTGGACGGTTCCGTCCGTCAGTGCAATCGCTCGCCGCGGCACGCGAATCGACGTGTCGGATCCCTCGACGTAAACTTTCATGGTCACCTCCCTACGCCGGCATTACCCGGATCAGGTCTTGCGGTCGGCGCCAGGTCGTGCACCCTCTCAGCCCGCCTGTCGCGAGCTCCCGCTGAGCGGTTCTTACCCGGCGTCGTTTGTCGTCCTTCGACAGCGGCCCCTTCGCCCTTCGACTACGCTCGCTGCGCTCGCTCCGCTCAGGATGACACAGAGGGTTGGAACCGACCAAGCTTGAGATTGGACCACGCCGCCGGGAAGAGATAGGCGGCGCCGACTCAAATGAAGCGACGCCATGGCGACCTTCGCTTCCGACCCCGATCCGCAAGAGACTCGAGAATGGGTCGAAGCGATGCGCGGCGTGCTCCAACTTGAGGGGCACGAGCGAGCGCGCCGGCTCATCGAGCATCTCGTCGACGAAGCGCAGAGCAGCGGCGCGCACGTTTCGCTCGGGTTCACGACGCCCTACGTCAATACGATCCCGGCCAGCCGTCAGCCGCCGATGGCGGGCGACCGCGATCTCGAAGCGCGCCTGCGCCATTACGTTCGCTGGAACGCCCTTGCGATGGTCGTGCGCGCGAACAAGATCAGCTCGGAACTAGGCGGGCACGTGGCGAGCTTTGCATCGGCCGCGACGCTCTACGACGTCGGTTTCAACCACTTCTTCCGCGCGCCCAGCGATGCGTTCGGCGGCGATCTGGTCTTTTTCCAGGGGCACTCCTCGCCGGGCGTGTACGCGCGCGCATTTCTCGAGGGACGCATAACCGAAGAGCAGCTGGAGTACTTCCGCCAAGAGGTTGACGGCAAAGGGCTTTCGTCGTATCCGCACCCGTGGCTGATGCCGAGCTTCTGGCAATTCCCGACGGTGTCGATGGGGCTTGGACCGATCATGTCGATCTACCAAGCGCGCTTCATGCGCTACCTGCACGACCGCGCGCTGCTCGACGCAACCGGACGCAAGGTCTGGGCCTTCGTGGGCGATGGCGAGATGGACGAGCCCGAGTCGCTCGGCGCGATTTCGCTTGCCGGCCGCGAGCAGCTCGAGAATCTCATTTGGGTCGTCAATGCGAACTTACAGCGCCTCGACGGCCCCGTTCGCGGTAACGGCAAGATCATCCAGGAGTTGGAGGGCGTTTTCAAGGGCGCCGGATGGAACGTCATCAAAGTCATTTGGGGGAGCCGCTGGGATCAGCTGCTGGCCCACGACACGAGCGGACGCCTCGTGCAGCTCATGAACGAGTGCGTGGACGGCGATTATCAGACGTTTAAGTCGCGCAACGGCAAGTACGTTCGCGACGAATTCTTTGGACGCTACCCCGAGACGAAGTCGCTCGTAGAAGGTTGGACCGACGACGAGATCTGGAATCTTCAGCGCGGCGGTCACGATTCGGTGAAAGTCTACGCGGCCTACAAGGCCGCCTTCGAACACCGCGGACAGCCCACGGTCGTGCTTGCCAAGACGATCAAAGGCTACGGCATGGGCGAGGCGGGCGAGGCGCAAAACATCGCGCACCAAGCCAAAAAGATGGAGCTTACGGCGCTGCGCGTCTTTCGCGATCGTTTTTCGCTACCGATCTCCGACGAGCAGATCAGCGCCGACAAGGTTCCGTTCTACAAGCCGCCGGACGACGCGCCGGAGATGCGTTATCTGCGCGAACGCTTGGCGGCGCTCGGAAGCGTGCCTCAGCGGCGCAAACGCTCGGTTTCGCTCACCGTGCCGGAGCTGTCGGCATTCGACGCTCAGCTCGCGGACACCGGCGACCGTCATATCTCAACCACGATGGCCTTCGTTCGAATTCTCAACGCGATCGCGCGTGACCGCGAGATCGGAGGGCGGGTCGTCCCGATCGTCGCCGACGAGTCACGCACGTTCGGGATGGAAGGCATGTTCCGCCAGCTCGGGATCTACTCGTCGGTCGGACAGCTCTATCATCCGCAAGATGCCGAGCAGCTGATGTGGTATCGCGAGGATAAGCTCGGCCAGATCCTGCAAGAAGGCATCAACGAGGCGGGTGCGCTCTCGTCATGGATCTCTGCCGGAACGTCGTACTCCAACCACGACCTGCCGATGATCCCGTTCTACATCTTCTATTCGATGTTCGGTTTTCAACGAGTCGGCGATCTCACGTGGGCGGCGGGAGACAGCCGCACCCGCGGCTTTCTGCTCGGCGCCACGTCCGGCCGGACGACGCTCAACGGCGAAGGCCTTCAGCACGAGGACGGCAGCAGCCAAGTCGCGGCATCGTTCGTTCCCAACTGCCGCAGTTACGATCCAACCTACGCGTACGAAGTCGCGGTCATCATTCAAGACGGCCTGCGACGGATGCTCGCCGAGCAGGAAGACGTCTACTACTACATCACGTTGATGAACGAAAACTACCACCATCCCGCGATGCCCGCCGATGCGCGCGAGGGAATTCTTCGCGGCATGTACCTCCTTCGAGACGCGGGCGCCGATACGAAGGACCCGCGCGTCCAGCTTTTCGGATCCGGCGCCATTCTTCGCGAGGTTGAGGCCGGGGCCGACTTGCTTGCAAACGAATGGAACGTCACCGCCGACGTTTGGAGCGTGACCAGCTTCAACGAGCTGCAACGTGACGGCGTCGCCGCGCATCGCTGGAACATGCTCAACCCGCAGCAGCCGCCGCGGCGTTCGCACGTCGAAGCACGCCTGGACGGCCGTCGCGGTCCCGGCGTCGCCGCGACGGATTACATTCGAACGTTTGCCGAGCAGATTCGTCCGTTCGTCGGCCGCCGTTACGTTGCCTTAGGAACCGACGGCTTTGGACGCAGCGATTTCCGCCGCAAGTTGCGCGAATTCTTCGAGGTCGACCGCAATTTTGTCGCGATCGCCGCGCTGAAAGCGTTGGCCGACGAAGGAACGATCCCGGCGTCGACGGTTGCGAAGGCTGTGAAGAAGTACGGGATCGACCCCAATAAGCCTAATCCGATCACGGTGTAGAATAGCGAGATGAGCCAGACGATCGAGATACGCGTTCCCGACATTGGCGACTTTAAAGACGTGCCGGTGATCGAAGTCTTGGTAAAAACGGGAGATCGCGTTAAGAAAAACGACTCGCTGATCACGCTCGAGAGCGAAAAGGCTTCCATGGAAGTGCCGGCCGAGACCGAGGGCGTCGTACAAGACGTCAAGGTCAAGGTCGGCGATAAGGTGTCGCAAGGCTCGCCGATCCTGGTATTGAGCTCCGCTGCGGCCGCGGCGCAAGAGCCGGCTGGACCGTCGCCTGCGCCATCCGCAAATGTGCCGGCCGCGCCCGTATCCTCACCTCCATCGCCCGCGCCCTCTTCTGCGCCTCAACCAGAGCCGGCCGCGCCGGCCGCCGGCGACGGCATGGTGCATGCGGGTCCGTCGGTTCGGCGATTTGCGCGCGAGCTGGGCGTCGATTTGCACAAGCTGCGCGGCAGCGGACCGAATGGCCGGATCACTCGCGAGGACGTGCAGAGCTTTGTGAAAGGTGCGCTGCAAAGCGGCGGCGGCGTGCCGGCGTCCGCAGCGATACCGCCATGGCCGAAGCTGGATTTCGCGCAATACGGTCAGGTCGAACGGCAGCCGCTCTCGCGCATCAAGAAACTCTCCGGGCCGAATCTGCATCGCAACTGGATATCGGTTCCGCACATAACGAACTACGACGAGGCAGACGTTACTTCGATCGAAGCGTTGCGCGGCGAAGTCAATGCCGAGCAGTCCAAGTCCGGCGGACCGAAGCTCACCATGCTCGCGTTCTTGATCAGAGCATCGGTAGCGGCATTGCAGCGGTTTCCGGAATTTAACGCGTCGCTCGACGGCGATGAACTGATTATCAAACGTTACTACAACATCGGCTTCGCCGCCGACACGCCCGGCGGTTTGGTGGTTCCGGTAATCAAAGGCGCGGACGCCAAGGGTTTGATCGAGATCGCGCGCGAGGCCCAAGAGCTTGCGGGAAAGGCGCGCGAAGGTAAGCTGACGCTTGCGCAGATGCAGGGCGGCAGCTTCACGATCTCCTCGCTGGGAGGGATTGGCGGAACCGCCTTCACCCAAATCGTGAACGCGCCTGAGGTCGCGATCCTCGGAGCGACTCGAGCCGCGATCAAGCCGGTCTGGAACGGCAAGGAATTCGCGCCGCGCCTAATGCTGCCGATCAGCGTCAGTTACGATCACCGCGTGGTCGATGGCGCCGGTGCCGCGCGATTCCTCGTCTATGTCGCCGAATTGCTGGCCGATTTCCGGCGCGTCATGCTGTAGAAGTCTACAGCTCAACTTCTGCGAACGTGCCGTCGGAGTAGAGCTCGTAGCGCTTTCCCTCGATTTGGGCCGCGAGAGGAAAGTAGCCCTCCGGCAGATCGCGAGGTCCCGCCCAGCGCCACGTCCCAAAATCGAGCTCGAACGAGAGCTCCTCTCCGCCCACTGAGATGGTTGCGCTCATGGTTATCCTTCGCCCTCGTAGTAGTCGAGGATCGGCTCGGAACGAACCAAAGTATCGGTCTCCTCAACCAGCAGCTTCTTCGAATCGGGATAGAAGCACACGTCGTGCGGGTTGGTATTCGCGATCATGATGATGGTGGCGGGCGCGTGGCTGCGGTTCACGAGCTTGTGGGCGCCGAATTCACGGGTCGGAAAAGCGACGAAGTCGCCGGAACGCAGCTGCGTCGAGCCGCGCGGACTTTCGATTGCCGGCGTGCCGTCCCAAACGATGAAGAGCTCCTCCTCGGCGGTATGCCAGTGCGTCGGACAGAACGCGGCACCGGGATCGAGCCGAGCGACTCGATAGCCGAGTTTCTCGGCACCCAGCCGGAAACCGACCTCGGCATCGCCGGCGCGATAGTTGGCGGGCCCAATCCGCGCCCGGAATTGAAGCCGATCGATATTGACGACGTTGGCATCGGCGCCGAGACGCGCTTCTAGGCAAGCGTTGAGCGCTTCATAGGCGCGCCCGAAAATCGGCATGCCGTCGCCGACCAGCAGATGGCGCGGCGCAACCGCGCGCAGCCTGCAAAGCGAATTCGCTGCAAGCATTGGGTCTCGGAGCTTGTCGTCGGGCAGCAGCCGCAGCGAGCCGGCCGGATCTCCCCACAGCGCATCGCCGACGATCACCGTTTGCCTGTCTGGGAAGTAGAGCGCAAACTCCCCCGCCGTTTTTAATCCGTCGAGCGCGATCGCCCGGGCGCCGGCGATGACCTCGCCGTCGGCAACGATGCGATCGGCGCGAACCGACATCTCGGCGGCATCCGGTGCGCTCGCTACGACGCGCGCCCCGAAGCGTGAAGCCACCGCCGCCGCGTCGCGTTCGTGATCGCGATTCGTAATGACGATCCAGGCGGCGCCGCCCGCCGCAGCGATCTTCTGCGCTTGAGCATCCTCGAGCGGCAGCGGATCGACGAGCATATTCTCGCCATCGCCCTCGACGAAATAGGAATTGAAATAGAGGCCGCGATCGGGTCGCCACCGCGACCACATCGCTATTCCGGGAATCAACGTCTGCTGCACGGTTGTCAGGATGACAAGAGCTGGCGCAGGACGTACTGCAAGATGCCGCCGTGGCGATAGTACTCGGCTTCGTTCGGAGTATCGATCCGGACGCGCGCATCGAACTCGATCGAGCGGCGGCTGCGCGGGTCGGTGGCTTTAATGCGTACGCGCATGCGCGGCGTTACGCCGGCCGCCAGACCGATAATATCGTACAGCTCTTCGCCCTCGAGACCGTACGTCGAGCGATCGGCACCCTCGAGGTATTCCAGCGGCAAGACGCCCATGCCGATCAAATTGCTGCGGTGAATGCGTTCGAACGACTCGGCGACGACCGCCTTGACACCCAGCAAATACGGGCCCTTCGCCGCCCAATCGCGCGACGAGCCGGAGCCATACTCCTTGCCCGCCAGCACGACCAGCGGCGTGCCGTCGGCCCCGTACTTCGTCGCCGCGTCGAAGATCGACAGCTGTTCGCCCGTGGGGAGGTAGCGCGTGAAGCCGCCTTCGACGCCGGGTACGAGCGCATTGCGCAGGCGCACGTTTGCAAACGTCCCGCGCACCATCACCTCGTGGTTGCCGCGCCGCGCACCATAGGAGTTGAAGTCGCGCGGCTCGATGCCGCGCTCCATCAGATACCGGCCGGCCGGGCTCTGCCTGGCGATGCTACCGGCCGGCGATATATGGTCGGTGGTAACCGAGTCGCCCAGAACCGCCAACGCGCGCGCCGCGCGAACGTCTTGCAGCGGCAGCGGCCGTGCGGGCATCGCCTCGAAGTACGGCGGTCTCTTGACGTACTCCGATTTCGGATCCCAGGAGTACCGTTCGCTCGCGCTGACATCGAGCGCGCTCCAGTTTTCGTCGCCCTTGAACACGTCGGCGTATTCGCGCTCGAACATTTCTTCGTTGATGCAATCCGCGATCGTTTTGGCGATCGCATCGTTGCTCGGCCAAATCTCGCGCAAGAAAACCGGCTTGCCGTCGCGCCCGGTGCCCAGCGGTTCGCTCGTCAGATCCACGTCGATACGGCCCGAAAGCGCGTACGCGACGACGAGCGGGGGCGACGCAAGATAGTTTGCGCGAACCTGGGGATGGATCCGCCCTTCGAAGTTTCGATTCCCGGATAACACCGCGGCGACGATCAGATCGCCGTCGGCCACCGTTTCGGCGATGTCGGTCGGCAGCGGCCCGGAGTTCCCAATGCACGTCGTGCAGCCGTAGCCGACCAAATTGAATCCCAGCCGGTCGAGATACTCTTGCAGACCCGCCTTGCGTAAATAATCCGTGACGACTTTCGATCCGGGCGCGAGCGACGTCTTTACCCATGATTTCGTTTCGAGTCCTCGCTCGACGGCATTACGCGCGAGCAGACCTGCGCCGACCAAGACCGACGGATTCGAGGTGTTCGTGCAGCTGGTGATCGCGGCAATTACGACCGCTCCGTCGTCCACGTCGTCCATCGTTTGCGCGACGGCCGTGGTTCCGCCCCCGCCTTCGTCTTCAAAGCGCGAGACCGCGCCGTTGGCTCGCTCGCGCGCCGCGATCCATTCGTGCAGAGCGCTGGCGAACGAGTCCTTGACGGCGTGGAGCGGAACGCGGTCTTGTGGGCGGCGCGGACCGGCCAAGCTTGGCTCGACGCCGGCAAGATCGAGGACGAGCGAATCGTTAAACTCAGGGTCGGGCGTCGCATCGGTGCGAAACAGGCCTTGCGCCTGCGCGTACGCCTCGACCAGCGCGATCTGTTCGCCCGAGCGCCCGGTAAAACGAAGGTACTCGAGAGTGCGCGCGTCGATCGGAAAGATTGCGACCGTCGAGCCGAACTCGGGTGACATGTTGCTGATCGTCGTGCGATCGACGACGGGCAATGCGGTAAGGCCGTCGCCGTAGAACTCCACGAACTTTCCAACCACGCCTTTGCGGCGCAGCATCTCGGCGACGGTGAGCACGAGATCGGTCGCCGTCACGCCTTCGCGCAGCGCTCCCGTCAGCCGGAATCCGACGACCTCGGGAATTAGCATCGTTACCGGCTGACCGAGCATCGCCGCCTCGGCCTCGATGCCGCCGACACCCCACGCCAGCACGCCGAGGCCGTTGACCATGGTCGTGTGCGAATCGGTGCCGACCGCCGTATCGGGATGCGCGAAATCCCCGTCACCGAAGACGACGCGTGCCAGATACTCGATGTTGACTTGATGAACGATTCCGGTCCCCGGCGGAACGACGCGCAGCCCGCGCAACGCCGACTGTCCCCATTTGAGGAACGCATATCGCTCGCGGTTGCGCTCGAACTCTAAGTCGGTATTTTTTGCAAGCGCATCGTTCGAGCCGAAATAGTCGGCCTGCACGGAATGATCGATGACCAGCTCGACCGGCTGAAGCGGATTGATCGCCTTCGGATCGCCGCCCATTTCCGCCATCGCGTCGCGCATCGCGGCCAAATCGACGACGCAGGGAACGCCCGTGAAATCTTGCAACAGCACGCGCGCCGGGGTGAAGGCGATCTCGCGCTCGTGCCGTCCGTGGCGGCCCCAGCGCGCCAGCGCTTCGATATCGTCGCGTTTGACGACGGTCTCGTCTTCGAAACGCAGGAGGTTCTCGAGCAATACCTTGATCGAAAAGGGCAGGCGCGCGAGTTTCGCTACGCCGGCTTGCTCGAGCGCGCCCAGCCGAAAATAGGGATAGGTTCGATCGCCCGCGCGTAACGTGTCGAGTGCGCCGAAGCTATTCGGATGCGCTGTCATGGGAGAGCCGTACTTTGGGGTCGCCCAGCGCGTAGCCTTCGACGCGCAGGGCGGCGTCGCCCGAGAGCAGACGCCACAGAGGCTCGGCAACGAGCGCCAGCCTCCACGGCTGCAGATCCAGCGCGCGATCGAAGCTTGCGCGATCCTGCGGAATCTCGCGCGCGAGCCGCTCGAGCACCGGTCGCGACACCAGCAGGCTCGCGGGCAATGCGGCGTCGCGCGCGATCTGCGCTATTGCGGCGCTCAAAAGCGAGACAAGCGCATCGCGCGCGGGTCCCGTCGCCCGGCTCGGCCTCTCCGGAAGGTCGGCTTCGTCAAGGGCTTGTCCGAGCGCAACGGCTTGGAGGATCGCCGGTCCCAGCTGGCGTTTCATTCCGCCGTCGAGCCGGCGCAGTTGTGCGAGCTCTTCGAGTTGCGCCGGCTTGAGCAGCGCCAGCCCGCCGACGACGTCGTCGGGAATCACGTAGCGTAAGGGCAGGTCGCGCTCGCGCGCCACCCGATCACGCAGCTTTACCAGCTCGTTGAGGATCCCCAGCTCGCGGCGGCTCATGCGCGTTGCGCCGGGAATGCGTAAATACGCTCGCCGCTCGTCGCTTCGGTAACGCTCGATGTCGCCCAACTCGGCGCATTCCTCGTACAGCCATTCGTAGCGACCGCGCTCTTCGAGACGCGAGCGCAGCGCGTCGTAGAGCGCAAGGAGATGCGCAACGTCGCCCACGAGATACTCGATCTGGCGCTCGGAGAACGGCCGCGCCGACCAATCGCTGACGGTCTGCGACTTCGCCAGCCGCACGTCGCAAACGCTGCGTACCAAATCGGCTAGCGAGACCTGCATGCCGTAACCGAGAAACGCCGCCGCGATCTGCGTGTCGAACACACGCGGCGGCACGACGTCGAAGCGGTTCGCGAAGATTTTTAAATCCGCCGAAAGCGCGTGACCGACGACGGTCGTGTGCGTGAGCGCAAGCGCCAGCGGCCGCAGATTCGCAAGCGCCAACGCGTCGACGATCGCGGCGCCGTCGTCGAAGGCCAGCTGCACGACCATCAGCCGCGGCGAGTACGTACGCTCGGCGTGAAATTCGGTGTCGAGACCTATCCGATCGGCTTGCGCGACGCGCGCGCACAGGCGCTCGAATTCATCTTCGTCGGCAACGATCCACGGCTGGGTCACGGAGTGGGAGAAACCGTTTCGAAACGGCGGAAGTGAAAGTGCGGGCAACGATGCGTCTCGCAGTAGTGACGCGCGTAGTGGCGCGCGCGCCATTCGTAGCCGTGCAAAGCGACGGTGACGCGGTCGCCGAAGACGGTCAGCAACGCGCAGATCGGAAGCGCGATGGCGCACATCGTCCAAACGTGAACCCAGACCGGAACGCGAAAGGCCGCCGCTGACGCCGTTGCCACGGTTCCGCCGAAACCGGGAATGATTCGAACGGCGAGCAAGAAGGGTGGCGACCCTACCGGGAAGCGTCTAACCCACGGCGGCAGGCGGCGCAGGTAATCCTCCAGGTTCAAAAGCCGCGAGGCGTGCAGGTTGATCCAATACCCGAGCAGCGCCGCGCCGACGAGCCCAAAGGCGTCGACGGCCGTACCCTTGACCGGTCCAAAAATCGCGCCGTTCATGATTGCCAGAGCATCGGTCACCGAAAACGGCGCGGAGGCGACCAACGCGAAAATCGCGACCGCCAGGGGGTAGGCGAACGGGCCGATGGTTCTAATTTCGTGCGCCACGCGCGGCTGGTGGCGGATGACCCAGAAAGCCAGAAAGAACGAGCCGGCGAGCAGCGCCAACGCGGCACCCCTGCGAAGGAGGCGATTAAGATTCAAGCGGCGGTCATAAGGGGGATCATCACGTTGCTGTGCGGTGTTGGGCTCTATGCCTCGCTTTTCATGCTGCGCAAGAGCCGGCAAGCCGAGCGAGGCGAAGTGCCCGGCCCCAGCGTCGTGAAGACGCCGCGAGCACGGCTTTTCGGCGTTCCTAACGCCTTGCTGGGGGCGATGTATTACCCGGCGCTCGCAATAGCGGTCTGGTGGGTGCGCGGGCTCGTGGAGGCGGCCGTTCTGCTTGCCGCCGTTCTGTTCGCTGCCGCAACCTCGGCGGTGCTGGCTTACTCGCTGCTCTTCGTCACGCGCCGCAACTGCCCGTACTGTTGGGCCTCGCACGGCGTGAACTGGATCCTGCTGTTGTTTTGCTGCCGGTTATTTCTGCCCGACGTCTTGAGTAAGGGCGACCGATTCTGGTAGAATCACGCTCTCGGGGCCAGGACGGCACATTCTGTCGCCGAACCGCCGTGAGAGAGGGCCGGACGTGTAGCGGTAGTTCTGCATTCCGGTGAACGGCAGATTCATATGGGGGTTGCGCGAGTGCGCAGCCCCTCTGCTCATTCCACCTCGTCGATCATGGCGCGGTAGGCCGGGTCCCGCGTGGGCGCCGAGGCGAACCAGGCGTGGAGCATCTCTTCGGCAACCGGTATCGAGGTCGCGCGCAAGCTGATGCAGAGCACGTTGGCGTCGTTCCATTCCCGAGCACCGCCGGCCGTCGCGGCGTCCGCGCAAAGCGCCGCGCGGGCGCCCGCTACTTTATTGGCCGCAATGCTGACGCCGGTGCCGGTCCAGCAACAAAGCACGCCGTATTGCGCGTCGCCGCGCGCCACGCTCGAGGCGACCGCGCGGCCCACCGAAGGCCAGGCGTCCTCCTCGCCGGGCGCGAGTGCCCCGAAACGGACGACAGCGTGCCCGTGCGTCCGCAACCAGCGATCGATTGCCTCAGGAAGCTCGCCGGCCATGTCGCTGCCTAGTGCCACGTTCATTGCGTAAAGGTGTTCGCCGCACTGCGCCGGCAAACTAGGCGCTCTGTGGCAGGGGTCCGTTTGGCCGCGACCGTGATTCTCGCACGCCGTCCGTTCGAGGTGTATTTGACCCGCCGAAGCGGGCGCAGCGTCTTCGCGCCCGATGCTTTCGTCTTCCCCGGCGGCACGATCGAAGCGCAAGACGCATCGGTGCAGGCCCGCGCGCGGACGCTCGCCTTGGATGACGAACGGCTGGAGCGCGAGTTTCGCGCCGAAACTCACGCGCGCTTGCCGTCCGAAGAACCCCCAATCGATCGCGACGCGGCTGCGGCACTACTCGTCGCAGCGCTGCGCGAGCTGTTCGAAGAGGCCGGCGTGCTGCTGGCACGCGGTGCGGACGGCCGTCCGATCGACGCCGGCGCGACGGACTGGGGCACCGTCGCCGACGAACGCCTTGCGGTTAGGCAAGGAAAACTGGCTTTTGCCGCGTTTTTGCACGCGCACGATTGGTACGCCGATTCCGGCGCACTCGCGCTCTTTTCACATTGGATCACGCCGCCCAGCGAACCGCGCCGCTACAATACACATTTTTTCTTCGCCTCGGCTCCGGCCGGTCAGGTTCCGTTGGCTGACGCGATCGAAACGCACGACGGCGTCTGGATTGCTCCAGCAACGGCGCTGGCGCGCTATAATGCCGGCGAGCTTCACCTCGTCTATCCGACAATAAAGCATCTCGCCCGCTTGGCGTCGTTTGATTCGGTCGACGCGGCGTTCGCCTATGCGCGCGAAAAGCGCGTCCTGACCATTGTCCCAAATGAAATCGCCGGCGGTTTCGAGATACCGCCGGCGATTGAGGGCGCGTGGTAGCGACAATCCTGGCACCCAACGCGTCGGCGATGACCTTGGCAGGCACGAACTCGTATCTGCTCGACTGCGGCGACGGTCAGGCGCTGGTCATAGACCCGGGACCGGCCATTGACAGCCACGCGCAGGCCATCGCCGGCGCGGCCCGCGCTCGTGGGCTGACAATCCGCGCGCTCGCGCTGACCCATGGCCATCCAGATCACGCGTCGGGCGCGGCCGCGTTCGCGGCGACAGCGGGTGCGCTCGTGTATGCGCATCCCCTAAGCCGAGTTCCGCACGATGCGGACCTTCCGCTCGAAGGCGAGCTTCGCGTCGGTCGAATCGCCCTTCGCACGATAGATGCGCCCGGGCATGCTCCCGATCACGCGATCTTCTATCTGCGTGAAGAAGGGGCGCTCTTCACCGGCGACGTGATTCTCGGCGAAGGCACGTCGGTCGTCGCGCCCCCCGGCGGAGCAATGCGTCCGTACCAGCAGACTCTCGAACGGTTAGCCCGCGAGTTCGCCGGCGCGCGCACGATCTACGGCGGGCATGGACCGCCGGTTAGCGATCCCGCCGCCAAAGTTGCCGAATACATCGCCCACCGCAAAATGCGAGAAGCACAGATCCTCGAGGCATTGAGCGAGGCCCCGGCGACGATCCCCGACTTAGTGCGCCGGATCTATTCGCCGCAACGCCAAGTGCTCTGGCCGGCGATGGCTCGTCAAATCCTCGCACACCTCAACGCGCTCGAAGGGGAAGGCCGCGTGGCCGGACGTACCCTGCAGCGCGACTTCACCGCCGAAGAGGCTGCCATCCTCAACCCGCGCATCGAGCAGCTTCTCGGCGCTGAGGACGCCGCCGTCGTCATAGCCGAGCTTGGCACCGAGCTGCGTTTAGAATCCTTGCGGGAGTACCGGCCGGCGCAGGGCGCCGCCTGACTCCGTCTAAGTTCCGAGCATGCGCCGGGCGCTGTTTATCGCGAGCGTCGTCGTGCTCGCATCCTGCACCCAGTCGGGCGGTCCCGTACTTCCGCCGTCTCAGGTCGGGACGCCGAATATTCCGTGCTACGTCGTCAAGCAGGATCCAACGACGGTGAAAGCCACGATCACCTTTTACGGCTGGCCGGATAACTCACCGCCCGGAAATAAGATCCAACATCCGATCATACACAAACACGCCGGCGGCGACGGTACCTACTGCAATCCGACGACCTTTGCAACGGAACGCAAAAACAACAAGGATATCCCGTACGGGATCAAGATCTACGTTCCGTTTCTCAAGCAGTACTTTATCCGGGAAGACCTTTGCGCGCCCTCCGGACCGAAGAGCGGCAGCGGCAGCAACGGATGCTACGGCCTCTGGTTCGACCTCTGGATCGGCGGAACGAAAACTTCAAACAAGCACGCCGTCATTGCTTGCGAGCAAAAGCTGACGCCAAACGGCAAAGTCTCGGTCATCCTTTGGCCGGACAACGGCCTGCCGGTCGAGCATCCCGGCCCGATCTACCGCAACAGTCCGCCGCCCGACGGCACCTGCTACGGCAAGGCAAGCGCGATCTTACCGAACTGATCCGCCGCCGCTAAGCGCGCCGCCGCTTTCACGACTTCATCCAGCGCGAAAACCCTATCCACGACCGGACACAAACCATCCGCGAAGAGC
>Ga0187783_10001232_pt1 | contig 18854 bp, 13 predicted proteins | sample 1015_SJ02_MP02_2_FD_132471 | JGI IMG/M metagenome (GOLD analysis project Ga0187783, IMG submission 132471) | Tropical peat soil microbial communities from peatlands in Department of Meta, Colombia - 1015_SJ02_MP02_20_MG | ecosystem: Environmental > Terrestrial > Soil > Wetlands > Peat | place...
AATGCGTTCGTGTCGTATTTTTGTTCGAGCGGAGCCGCCGCCGGCACGTCGTTCGCCCAAAAGTTCGCGCGGCGCGGTCGACCTGCCGACGGCCCGATACCGTCTCTCCAGTCGTAGCTATCGGCGTAGCAACCGCCGGGAAAGCGAATTATCGGGCACTTGATCCGTTGCATTTGCTCGAGCAATTCCTTGCGGACTCCGCCCACGTTCGGAATCCGAGAGTCCTCGCCAACCCAAACACCGTCGTAGATCACCCCGCCAAGGTTCTCGGTAAAATGCCCGTACAAGTTCGGATTGACGGTGCCGAAGCTTTCGTTGAGCCAAATGTCAACTCTCGAATCGGCGGCAGCGGCCGGTGTAGACGTTAGCAGCAACGCTAGACCACCGGCGACGCCATCGATGAACCCGCTGCGTGTCACGGTACGTTGTAAAGGCTCGCTTATACCCGGTCGGATGCTATCGCGAGCCCGCGGGTGCGACGGCTACGCCTTCAACGCCATACGTCTGTAGGCCATTATTGAAGCTGTATAAATACTTCCCGGCTTTGTAAGAATAAACGTCAACGGTGCCGTTCCAAAAATTCCCGCAGTACAGCCGAGTCTGATCGCTGCTCAGCGGACAAGTCAGGGCAGGGCCGTACATCGGAAACGTCTTTATCGCCGGGCCGTCGTAGGGCGGCGCGTAAACGCTCAGGTACCAGACTCGATAGTAGTAAGACGCAGCCCAGTCCGTAACCAACAAGTTTCCCGCGGCGTCAAATTCGGGCTTTCCCGGCTCCCACGGATGCGGGCCTGCTAGGATCTTGCCATGATTGGCGGGTTTACAGCCGGGAAACTCTACAACTTCGCCGCCCCCGGTGTCGTCCTGGTGCGAGACGTAGCAGTTGTCATCTGCATCGACTGCAACGCCAACGAGCTGATTCCAAGTATCGAAGCCTGGAGGATGCGGCGCAAAAAACGACGGATCGGTAAGGTTCCCGATGAGAGTGCCACTCGCATTATAGATGTTCACCGTTCCCGACACGATGTAACAGCAGCCGAAGTTCGTCCACCAGTAATCGATATTGTTGCCGACGTACGTGTTGCCCTTGCTGTCGAACGCGACGTCGGCCGGTTCACCGTTAGCGTCAGCGACACTCGGTCCGAAACTTCCGCTACAGCTGTACTCTTGCACGTACATCTCCCCTGGGGTCCCGCTTGGACCGGTGGTAGGCACCCACAGGTTTCCCTTTGGATCGGTGCCGAGGAGATTAACGCCGTAGGCGCCGGGCGCTTCGCACAGGGGCCCGTTGTTGCTCTCGTTAGGAACGGCGTACTCGCCGATCGGCACTGGGAATCCAAAATTAGTGGCCCAAACGATATCCTTTGTCGCGCCGTCGTCGTGCGCGCGGAGTCGCATCCAACTGGGATGTAATTCCAGCGGCATATTTGAGGGAGCGAGAGAAAGTTTGTATCCGGTCAGGGATCCCATCGTATTACGCGACACGACTCTTCGAGCGATTGCCTGGAGTCCGCCCACCGCCTCCGCGGATTGACTGGCGCTTGTGCCGGCCGGCGCGAACGCTGCTCCGCCGCCCGCACATCCCGTTGCAATTTCGGCGAACGCCAGGGCGGCGCAGATGCGAGTTATTAGCTTTGCGTTACGCATACTTGGCTCTCCTTAGAGTTACGGAATGCCTACGGGATCGCAGCCGGGCTCACGGCAATGCCCTGAGGCGAATCTTTCGCGAAATCGGATAGTCGCCACTCGACCGAACCTGAGGGGTAGGTCAGGGCCGTAACCGTGCCGCTGGCAGAGCCGTTGCCATAATCTGCAACATAAAGCGTTTGCTTGTCCGAGCTAAATGCCATATGCTCTGGGCTGATAAACCCGCTGGTGATCTTCTTTGATGGCTTCCTAGTGCCGGGCGCGTATATGTTGATATAGGCGCCGCCGGTATCCTCGACCAAAAGATTTCCCATACTGTCGAACAGCACGTCTGCAGCGCCCGTTTCAAGCGGGATGAGCAGGTTCTTGGGGAGAGGCGATCCATGCGTCAGCAAGAGAACGCCGGCGGCTCCATTTCCATCGAAGGCGCAGACGAGCTCTCCGCGAGAGTCCAAGGTTACCCCGGTCGGACTAACCGGTAGGCTGACGATCGTGCCGCGCGATTCACCGTGCAAGAACTCGACGACGGTGTAATAATCTGCGGTGTAAATAGTGCCTGCAGCATCCACGGTTATGCTGAGCACGTCGGATACTCCGTCGTAGAACGTCTTCAGCGGTGCATGCGTGTACGGCGGTGTAAATTCAAGTATCGAATTTGTGCGCGAGTTGTAAACAAAAAGATTTCCGGAACCATCTACTGCCAGAGCGGATGGCAGGCTTAGCAGCCCCTTGATCTGGCCGATTGGCGACGATGGTTTCTTCAGCGGAAAGATGTCGACGACATTATTATCCGTGTCTGCCACAAAGAGCAGTCCGCTCGACTTTGCTTGGTGCATCGCCGCCGGCAATACCCAGCTATGCTCCCTGATCGTGGCCGCCGCTGCGCGGGCTGAAGTCGCGCCCCCATTCTGTACCGATGCCGCAAAAGCTATGGCGACGCCGGCTAATAACGCAACTCTGATGCGAAGTAGCATGGTCCTCTCCTGTCACGAGCCGCTCTAGGTCCGCGACGCCAGTTTCCCGCTGCTTCGGCGCATCCTTTGCTGCCGCGTGGCACAATGTCGGCAGCTATGGCAAGATGTATGGTGCCCTTCGCATAGTTGGCTTGTCCATTAGAGTAAACGGCGCGATTTTAAATGGCGATCGACATTCCGCCGCCGGGTTCAGGCCGGTATCGGCATGCCGGTCATTGCGTGGTTCACCCAAAATCTTCGATGTCGCTTGGTACGTCAAGCATCGCGACCAAGCGCCAACGGCACCGGCGTCGGCGAGCTCGAGTGCACGCCGCGCGGATTCGACGCTTTCCGCGCTTCCGAGTCGCTCCAACATCAACGCTCGGTCTCGATAGACGATGGTTTGCCATTTCCGATTCTGCAAAATACGCGTCGCCTCAGCCGCGGCTGTGAACGACTCCTCCGCTGCCCGGTAGCGTGCGATGCGCGCGAGGAAATCGCCCTGAGCTTCCTTGATAAAAAGCCAGTGCAGCGTGCCGGGCCGGGCTAGCGCCTCTGCTTCGAATACGAGCGGATCTACCGCTCGCCAATAACGCGTCTTGAGCAACGTCGTGCTAATCCATGCCGCTGCAAACAGCAGGTAGTTCGTGCCTTCGGCGGCGCGGGCCATCTCCAGCGCTCGCTCTGCCCAAGACAGGGCGACGGCTTCGCGCCCGGCTGAAGCATAGTAGCCCATCAGACCGATCGTCGCCTCGAGCGCCCCGCGCACCGACGCATTTGCAATGCCCAGCTCGAGACAATCGTGAAAACGGTGATGCGATCCATTGTACGTATCGACGATATCCTCGGCGCAGTACGCATAGAGCAGGCTGAGCGATATTTGCTGTTTTGGCGAAACACGAGGAAGCCGGGCGGTGAGAATCTGCGCCCGCTGTAGCGATTTTCGGGCATCGCTGAAGCGCGCGCCGGAACACTGCCAGCGACCGAGCTCGAGTAGCGTATCGAGCGCGGTTTCGCTCGTTCTATTAGCCTTCATCTGAGCGTTCGCAAGCGCTTGCAGCGCGGGCCCTCCTTGAGCATCGCGCCCGCTGGCCAGGTCGTGGCGCGCGTTCATCAACACGGCACGATCGCGATCTTCGATGCTTACGCCGCAATCTCTCGAAAGCTCTCCGTGCGAGTATTGAAGCAATCTGGCCGCCCGTTCCAAATTGCCCGACAGTATTAACGCGTCAACGAGGCGGAAGCGGGCCGTGAGGCGGCTCTCGCCGCGCGCTATGGACGGCCATGCCTGATCGAGCAACTGAGCCGCGCTCTTTGCCAAACCTTGATCGGCCAACGATTCAGACCGGCTGAACAGGAGCCGCAGCGGATCCGCGATCTGGACGCGCGACTCAGCAGGTTCTGACTGCGCTCTCATCAAGCGTGCCACTTGCGTGCAAACCGCGTGGCGCTCGCGATAGTACTGTCGCTGCGAAAGGTTCAACCGAGTCGCGGTACGCAAGCCAGACTCGCCATCGCAGATCGCGCGAATTATCGCGTACCGGCGCCGCGCCTGCAGTTGCAACCCCAGCGCCGCGTATTCCGAGCAGCAAGGTCTCGCAAGTTGCAATACGCGCCCCTTAACGGCCGCAACGAGCTCAGCGTCTTCCGTTACCCTGCGCTCGTGGAGAAGGCCGCGCGCTAGTGGGTTTCGCCGCAACACCTTTCCGTCGGCCAGATGCCTGAACAGGTGGCGAACGGCGGCGTCAAATGACTTGTTGGGATCCGCGTAGGGCAAGGAGCATGGTCCCCCAGAAGCAAGTAGAGCGCGAGTTTCTTTCGCTCGAAACGCGCTACCTCTGCCGCCCTTAGCGTAGAATCTCGATGGTTAGGACCCACGCGCTGGTGATGCCCGCGAGGTAGGATGAGAGCACAGCCGGCACGAGCCACCCAAAGCCGTAATCGTGGCCAGTCGCAAGCAGCAATCCCGCAACGATGGTGGAGATCGTGGCCGCCTGCATCTCCAGCATCCAGATCACCATGCCGACGAGCTTCGCCTCCGGCGGGCGCGAGCGGAACCGGCGCACCTGCAGCCTCGCGGCAAGAGCTTCGAACACTATGCCTACTCCAAGAATCTCACTTCCAAACGCGCCCGCGCTTTGGTGAGGAATGAGGCCGAAGATCGCGATAAGGAACGGCAGCAAAAATATCAGCAACGCCTCGCCCACCGTATCGACCAGATATCGCATTTCGACGATTTGCTTGAGGTTGATGGAGAGAGAGACAAAAAGTAAACCGATCAACGCGGCAGCTGCGCCGACCTGCGCAACGAAGAAACTGCTCCAGTCCGTTTGGGTCATCGAACGGAGATCATACTATGGAGCGTGGCGGGCGCCTCCAAACAGCACCCAGGGCCTCGGACAATTGTTGCACCGCGACAACTACAGCGAGCGTTGCCGTCAGAGTCAAGCTGTGTGGGAATGTGCGAGCGCCCGAACTAGACGGATCACTAAACCGTCTAGGAGGTCGTCCTACCGATTCTATCTGGCTTCGCTAACGACTGCCCCAAAGGGTGAAGACAAATCTTTGGTAATGATCTTAAGGGGCTGACCACCGCTCGCATATTTCCAGAAGCCAACGTCGCCATATGATGTGTCAGGGCCGATGATTTGGCCTCCTTGGATCCAGAACTGTACGACATCTCCGGCATCGGCGAGGCTGATCATCCCTACTTGGTGTCCGGCACCCCCCCGTATCGCGAAACGGTGGACGACGTTCGTGTCCTGGTCCCCTATTGCCAGAAGCTTACTATGCCACTGAACTCCACCGGGAAATCCAATGTTCTGATTGAGCGAGATATCGCTGAAGGAGCTTTGCCCTGCGAGCAGCTCGGCAAATTCAGACGCGTTGCTGGAACTTCTCCCATCAACGAAGAGATTACCCGACGGGTCGTAACCGCAGAAAAAATACACGTAAATCGAAGGGTCGGTATACGCCGTTGGAGTTCCTTGAGCGTCCGGGTAAATGACGACATCGCCGCCGCTCGATTCCGAGTTGAAATTGGCGACCGCAAGATTTCCCGTTGTCGGGTCTATGGAGCATCCATGAGGATATCCGTCGGGGTCACTAAGCGCAGCAATCGGTTGCGTTCCACCGTGCGCGTATTCAAAAATGGTACCAGTTCCATAGAAGGTTGACGACGTGATAAAGACGTCACCGGACGTGTCGACGCACTCTCCGGCAGGTTCGGTGAATCCCGTTAGCTGTCCGACGAGCTTTGCGCTAGGGAACGAATAAACGTTCACGTCGTAGGTCGAAGCGTCGGAAATATAGAGCAGGTTGTCGCCCTTTGCCTCGGGCGCCATCCAAGAACGGCGGCGATCTGACTGAACGGTTTGTCCAACGGTCGGTAGAGCCGTGCCGATAGGCCTGTGACTGGAATTAAAACTTGAAGCACTTCCAATAACGACCTGCGGGTTTAGGCTGGCCGACGGCTGCGACGACGCACTGCAAGCGGCAAGTAAAAACATCGTCACGAAAGTCGGAAACCGTCGCCGTGGCTGAGTCAAGAGTCTCATCAAAGCGCTAGTCCTTTCATTTTCTAGTTCTCTTGACGACTCGTTTCCTTTGCCCAACTGGAGTCATCCTTGTCAGTACCCTGACAAGAAAATGCTCTTTGACCAGAGCATCGGGAGCGTTTGGAGACACGTGGACCTGTGGCCAACCGGGGCAGCTGGAGACGCTAACGAACGAGCCCCCTACCTTGCCCAACCCGATTCCTTCGAAGCGTCGCAAGTGTCCGCAACGCCAGCCTCCTCGCATCTGGATGTCCGACGGACAGCGCATCCACGGCATCCTGGGCGGTTTGCAGTGCTTCGCGTTGCCGCCCAAGCGCCGCGAGCGCTAGACTTCGGAGATGGAGACTTACCCCGACCGATCCTGATCGACCCATCTCCGTGAATAACACTTCCGATCTGGCCGACGCCGCAACTGCTTCGTCGAACGCTCCCGCCATCAGTTTTGTTCGCGTCGCTACGAGAAGCAAAGCGGCTTCGACGTCCGGTTGTTCGGGGCCAGTCGCCTCCACGGCGTAAGAAAGCATCTCCTCTGCCCGCACGGCCTCGCCAGTCGCACCCAGGGCAGAGGCCAACGTTGCATAAAAATGGGCTTTGGTACGGCTCGCAGACACGCTCTTTGATATACTTAGAAGCGACTCCATCAGCTTCACGGCAAGGTCGTTCGCATTTCTAAAGCGGTAGAATATCGAGAGGTAGACTGAAATGTCGAGGGCGGTAAGAATAAATCCGCTGCCGAGGGCAGTATCGAAACACGCGCGCAACTCGCTTTCCGCCTGAAGTGGAGTATTCCCGAGAAAGTGTGAAGCCGCCGCCATTTGGACGCGGACGGCGAGCTGCAACAGTTGATCTGAGCGTGCGGACTCTCCAAGACGAAGTTGTGCTTCGGTGATAGCGGCCCGGGCCTTGTGAAATTGTCCTGAAAAGGAGTAGGAAGCGGAAAGAGAAATTAGCGCACGCACGAGTGCTCCGGTGGCGCGTTCGTGATCGGAACTGCGGAGTTGCGTGCGTAGACCTGCACTGGATCGCTCGAGTAGTTGAGATGCTGCATCGGGCCTGCCGTGCGCGAGAGCAATGTCTCCAAGAACGGCGTGGGCTTCAGCCCGAGCACTAATGTCACCGCCGGAGGCTAATGCGCTGGAGACCGCGCGCTCGCCGTATGAGCGCGCTTCAGTTGAGTTCCCCCGTTCAAATGCGAGGCGCGCCAGCGTACAATAAACGCCTACCAGATATCGAGGATCATTCGTACCGTCGGCAAGGTCACGCAGTACGGCGGCAGCGGTTTCCAACTGTCCGACCTGTTCGAGCATACGTGCGTGTGAAAGCTGTATATCGGCGGCTCCACGCACTTCAATAGGTTGATGACTAATTTCGCCAGGTTGATCGCTGATTTCGGAGGGATGCGAAAACCGTTGGGCGACGGTGCGAAAGGCGGTGGCACGATCGCGATAAACTTGGCGCTCGGAGATCGAAAGTGCTTTGGCCACGTCCGCCACGGACTGACCGTCGAACTCGGTGCGCTCCAGCACAATTCGGCAGCGAGGAGGCAACTCCGCAATAAGTGCCCGAATGCGGCGCTCTGCCGACGCCACAAGTGCACCGGCATCGAGCTGGCGATCGCTCCGAGCCAGATAGTGGGAAGCAATGGGGTCTCGTCGTAGCCGGCTTGGTCTGCCTATCTGACGAAGCAGATCTCTAATGGAACGCATTGCCTCCGAGGACGGTTTTGGCCCAAGCAAGTGTTCCGAAGCCCTTGGCCGTGGCACCGTGCCTACGCCCCGCCTGATGCTAGAACTGTCGCCATAACGATATTAAAATGTTTCCTAAACTTGCTCCGAGTTCGTACCGCCCTAGGTTCTGTCGCGACCATGGCATTCCCGGGACGAGGCCCGCGCAACCCGATCGCTGCCGGGAGAATTGAGAACGAGCAGCCACGGCTTCAGATTCGTGTCAGTGGACTGACAAGGGCCTGTTCAGAACGTGCGCATAGACCACCTTGCCAATATCAGGCGGTTATGGAGAATGTGGAGGTGCCTTAATCAATGACTAGGCTAAACCGTCTCATGGGTGCAATGGCTTCGGTCTTGCTTCTCATCGGATGCGCGGGAACACAGTACGCCCCGCAAGGATTTCCAACGTCACCATCAGGGGCGAGGACCCCCTCTCTTGCGGTGGATAGCAGTCTTGACAATAGAGATCTCGTCTCGCTAAAGGTGCCGTCTGGGAAGCGACTACTGTACGTGTTGAGCGAATTTCCCACCGGTAGCACCGAGCCAGGCGTCTATGTTTTTGACCAGGACGGTCAAGATCAATCGCCGGAAGCTTACATTGGCCTCTCTAACGATCCATCGGCTGCGCTTGAAGGCCTAGCCATAGACTCCGCAGGCACGCTCTATGTCGCAAACGAGACTGCTCAGACGGTTATGGAGTTTCCCAAAAATTCGGGAAATCCGAGCAAGACGCTAACCGGCTTAGACAACCCGTGGAACGTGATCGTCGGCAAAGATGCGACTGTGTACGTCGCCAATCAGGGAAATGGACATTTGGGAAGCGTTACGGAGTTCCTAAATAGCTCCACACGGCCGAGCTTCACGATCCGCTTCAAAGGGGTACCATACGGTATGGCCCTTGACGCTAAGGACAATCTTTACGTCGGCTACAATAATGCCTATGATTTCGGCGAAGTCATGCGATTCAAACCGCATGCCAAGTCTGGTGCAAATCTTTATCTTTTTGACGCGTCGCAGCCGTTCAGCGGTATCGCACTCGGGAACGATCTTCACCTCTACGTTTCGGCTCCAAGCGCGTCTGAAATTTTTGAATATCGGCTACCGGGGGAAAACATAATCCGGACTATCGGCTCCGGCGAGTTATCGGCCCCGGAAGCGCTGGCGCTGAACCAAGCCGATTCGCGTCTTTGGGCTGTCAATTATTGCTGCGGCGGAATACTCGCCGTTGACGGCTTTGGGGCAGAACTCGGCAAGCTCCAGGATAAGCTTGACTTAGAGCCGGCACCGTTTAATATTTCAGGGCTCGCTGCGTACCCCCCCGCAGCGAGCCAATAAAGTTCCGGAATGAGGAGTTTTCTATGTCGCCATGTTCGACACTTTACCGACGCGTTCTCGCCATCGGAGCCGTCACGATAGCCGCCGCCTGTTCGGGAAACTCAACCGCAGGATTGCCGGGTGGCGTGGTTTTCGGTGAGTCGGCGGCAGTCGCTACGAGCCCGACACCGGCATGGTATGACCTAGGGCGAGCAAAATCGTCAACAATAGTCAAAATTGCGCTCGTCCTAAACTATCGCAATCCAGAGAAATTGGACCAGCTCGTAGAGCAGCAGAGCGATCCTTCCTCGAATCGGTATCGCCGGTTCTTAACCCCGGAGCAGTTTGCAACCCAGTTCGGGCCGACACCAGTGGACTATGCGAGGGCGGTCGCTGAGCTGCGGCGTAACGGCTTCCGGATCGATCGCGTCTACGCTAACCGAACCGTGATTGATGCATCTGCGCCGGCGCCGGTAGCCGAACAGCTCTTTTCGACGGAGATTCACTTAGCGAAGTTTAACGATGGAAGTGTACGCTATTTCAACGTTCGCCCTGGAACGACGCCTTCCGGGCTTCAGAGCACGGTGCTGTCGGTTGTGGGGCTCGACAGCGTCCACTCGCTGGAACCGCAGTACATTTTACAAACCGGCAGCCGTCATCAGCGAAGCCAGGGCGTGCGGAAAAGCAAGTCGCCCCTTTTTGGGCCAGACGGCGGCTACGGGCCTCTTGTGTTCAGGGCATCGTACGGCTTTCCGAAAGGAATCGACGGAAAGGGACGTGCAGCCGCGGTAGTGGAGGACGCGGATTTCTTAGACAGCGACCTTGAGGGATATCTCTACTACTTTAAAATACCGCGCACCGGCCCCCCCACGAAGCGCGTCTTCATCGATGGCGGCCCTCCTAGGGGTATTTCTGGCGACGATTCAATCGAAGCCACGTTGGATGTAGAAACCGTTGTTTCAATTGATCCAGGCGTGGCGCTTTACGTCTATGAGGCACCGACGTATGCAGACTTAACCGACTTTACTGATATGTATAACCGGATCGTCAATGACAACAAGGTCGATACCGTTAGTACTAGCTACGCCGAGTGTGAGACTGCATTCTTGCCTAACTTTCCCAAAGCTGCTGATGCAATCTTCGAACAGGGCAACGCTTTAGGCATTACATTTGAGGCAGCAACCGGCGACACCGGAACTGCGGCATACGGCTGTTCCTCTGGTGTTAATGTGAATACTCCGGCTGACACGCCTCATAACGACGCGATCGGTGGAACCTATGAAGTCGTCAATCATACTACCGGCCGGGAGATCAGCGAAGTTGGGTGGGATGACTCATCCGGTGCGACGGGTGGCGGCGTCTCTAAATTGTTCGAAACGCCAACATTCCAGCGCGGAGTTAAAAATGTAATCGCAAGTGGCCGTAACATTCCGGACCTTGCGTTCGACGCGAGCCTTTACAGCGGGGCCTCCTTTTATATGGAAGGCGCCTTTCTAGGGCCTATCGGCGGCACATCCCTGGCGACGCCAATCTTTGGAGCTGGTTTGGCCGCAATCGACGAAGCCAATAACTCCCGTCAAGGTTATTTTAATCCGAACCTCTATCAGACGTGGGAGTCGCATGGGTACTCGAGTGGGACTACCGTATACTTCCGCGACATCATAAAGGGGCGCATTCCGCCGTATCGTGCAAAGGTAGGCTACGATCAGATGAGCGGCATCGGTGCCATGATCATCGGCAACTTTGCCCGGATCTTGCGCTGAGATCAAAGCCGGCGAGGGCTTTACGCATGAACTGTCATTGTCAGGATCGCGGACGCGAAGTCATCTGCGACTTCGCGGCCGCCGCGCGCCTCCGAGAGGTTTGCGCACATCGCCAGCGTACGTTGATTGAGGCATGCGCTATACGCTCGTCTGCGTCTGGACCTCGCTGGCGACGGCGCTCCTAACCGCTGCCATCGCGGATGCCACTACCGAATTTGCCGTGAACCTCGGGTGGCTCGGCGGCAGCCTCCACGACAATCAGCACGAGGCTGTCGTGCCAACGCTGCTCTTCGGGGTTGCGGTCGGGGCCGCGCTGCTAACCTACATCGTCTTTGCTAGAGTCACTCCCCGCGATCCGCTGCTGCGTCGTCTGGGTGCCCTGCGCGCGCGGGCAAGCAATCTCGGATGCGCCCTGGCCGGGAGCGCGCTCTGCACGGTCGCCATGGAAGGGTACGAGACGGGATTCGGGGGTCTATCCCCGTTCGATCCCCGCTCGGTTATTCTCTCCCATGCTCTTGCGCTCGTGATCGCATTCGTCCTGGTGGCAGCCATCGTCAACCGCGTGCTTCGCGCCGCACTAGCGCTGGCAAGCCATGCGGGTGAACTCGCCACCGGCGCACTGGTCCAGTTTTTTCACAAGCTCCGGCGTCCCCAAGTCGCACCCGGAGCGGTCTACTCATCGGCATTCACGCTTCACGTTCTCCATCTTCCGCCGGCAATCGCCGACGGAGCGTGCGGCCTGCGCGCGCCGCCGCGTTCGATTTTTCCTCGCTGCCTCGCGGCATAAACCTGGGGAGCTCGTAAGTCGCGATCTCCCCGAGAGGAGATCGAATTTATGCGAACATTCGCGCGCTCAATCTGCGCGTTCGTCGCCGTTGCCTTCATTGCCCAAACGGCCGCGCGCGCCGCCGAGCTTACCATGGGAACCATTCTAGGCACGGTAAGAACGCCGACGGCAAAACCCCTGGCAGGCACGCGCATAACGGCGCTTGCGCCTTCGGGTCGCTACGTTACGACGAGCGATGCCGGCGGGCGTTTTACGATTCTCGGCCTCTCTCCCGACACGTACACCGTCACAGGTTCGCTCAAAGGGTACGAAACGTCGACCATGACGGTCGTAGTTTTGCCGAGTGAGCACGAGCAGGTGGCATTCGTTCTGCGCCCGGAACTCAAAGAGATTGCGCGGGTTGAAACCAAAGGCGACGCTTTTGCCATCGGAAGTACGACCGACGCTTTCACGGTGCAGGGCGAACAAGCGCAGGCAGGTACTCCCGAAGCTTCTGCATCCGGACTTGCGAACTACTCGCGGGACTCGGTTCAGGGAGCCGTATCAAACGTCCCCGGCGTACAGCAAGATTCTTTCGCTAATGTCATCGTTCGCGGCGGAAAGGTCCAGGATACCGTCTACGATTACGACTCGGTTCCCGTCCCGCAAGGGCTGATCGCCGAGCCGGGCGGAAATATCGTCGGCGCACAGCTGGGCACCACCGGCGTCGGCGCCGAGACGGTCACGCTGGGCGGTTACACCGACGAGAGCCAAAACGCGCTGGGCGGCGTCATTAACGAGGTACCGCTTGTCGGAACCTATCCGGATAAGACGACCTTTGAGATTGGGGACGGAATCGGCGCGCAGCTCGGTGAGATTAAATTCAGCGAGCAGGGGGCGACTCCCGATCTGAAGTGGCGATACGCTCTGTCTTCAACGATCGGCAGCGAGTATTTTGCTTACGGCGACGGCACCACGTTCTATCCGGCCGAGCAAGGCACGTACGGCTTAGGATTTCAGACTCGCGCGCAATATGCCATTGCCGGAAACGTTCACTACGCGGCAACGCCGCAAGACGACCTCGCCGCCGTTTTTCTCACGGGCGCGGCCGCGTATCAGCAATATGACTCTCCCTACGTCGGGTTGCAATGGTCCACATTCAGCGCTCCCGGCGTTCAATTCCCGGGACAACCGGCCAATCCGAATCAACAGGTCGATACGCCTTCAATCGCGCGCGGGACCTACAGTGTCGAGAAGCTGCAATGGATTCACAACTGGCAGCACTCGCTCGGCCGGTTTCAGCTCTTTCAATCGCAGGTCGGTGCCGTTGCAAATGGCCCCGAATGGGACGATCTCTCCTATCCCGACGGCATCATTTCGCTCTACTCCACGCAGTACCAACGCGAAGATGGTGCCGGTTACGACTTCGAAGACCAGGCCGGCGACGCGCACGACATCCGCGCCGGCGCGCAGTACGACGTCAACACGAGCAGCATCTATCAAATAGTGCCGACCGTCCCGCAGACCATTACCGCCGCCCCGCGCCTGAATCAGTACCTCATTTATTTAAGCGACACCTGGAGCATGACTCCGCACTTCTCTGCAATGGGCTCGCTGCGCTACGTCGGCCAACATTCCCAAACGAGCAACGGACTCGCTTATGGCGACGGCGCCATCGACCCGCACCTCGCGCTCGCGTACACGTTTGCCGGGCTCAACGGATTCCGTGCCAACTTCGACCATAATTCCACTCCGCCGTTACCGCTCGAGGTGCAGCGTACGTGCGAACCGGCCAGCGATTGCAGCGGCGACTCGGGCGAAAATGCCAGCGGCTCGGTGCCGAGTTTTCCGCTGGCGCCCGAGACCGCCGACGACTACACGTTCTCCTACGAACACGGTGGCCCGACTCAAGTTCGGCTCACGTACTTCGTCGAGATGGAGAAGAACGTCATCGACGTGCTGCCGGAGAACTATCGCGACGCTCCCAACGCGGGCGAGAATCCCAATGCCATCGGCGTACCGACCAATGCAGGCCAACTGCGCTCGCATGGCCTCGAGCTCTGGGCAAATCGCGGCGGATTTGCGCTCAACGCCAATTACAATAGAACGTTCTCGTCGAGTATCTATCAATTCGCATTCAACGACCTCAACGCGCCGGCGATTCTCGCCGGACATCTCTTTCCGGCTAATTACGTTCCGGATTTTACCGCAACCGCTTCCTACGAGTTCGACTTCTCCCACCGTCGCTTGCGAGTTACTCCGATGCTTTCCTACGAAAGCGGGTATCCGTACGGGAATGGCACCATGGTCTGGACGATGGTCAACGGCGTGCCGACGGAGGTCCCAAACGACAATTATGTCGATCCCGGCTACAACTACTACTTCCTAAAGAACCCGTCGCTGCCGTTCAACGCCAAAACCAATCCGTACATCGCGACGCTTGGAACGAGCGAAGGAGCCGACCCGAATACCCTGCGGACGCCGCCTCAAACGCTCGTCTCGATGCATCTCGAGTACGACCTGACGCCCCACTTAACGGCGATGTTCGACGTCGTCAACCTCTTTGGCGTCGACACGCCGAGCCAGTTGCAAGGAAACCCCTATCTGATCGGGCCGCCCGGGTATGCCGGCGGTGACATCTATTACGAACGGGCATACGGCGCCGGGTACTGCAAGAACTGCCTCTATACGCTCGGCAACGGCATACCGACGAACAACGGCACAAATCCGGCGGTGCCGTGGAATTATGGGACCGCCGGGTACGTTCCCGAGGCGTATCCAATGGCCCGCACGGCCCTCGTTCGCCTACGGTACCGCCTGTAACAGCCGGCCGAAGTACGATGGCACGTCGTCCTGCTAGATCAACTAGCTATTCCGTGACGAAGCGCGTAGACCGCCGCCGAAACGCGATCGGTGACCTGAAGCTTGCGATAAAGATGGTTGAGATGCGTCCGGACCGTCGGGTAGGCGCATTCGAGCTGAACTGCCATCTCTTCGTTGGTGTAGCCCTCCACCAGCAGGCGCAGGATTTGGCCTTCGCGCGGGGAGAGGTGGGGAACGGGTAACTCTTCGGCGACGCCGTTGCCGGCGTCATGATGAAACAGCGCGTGGGTAACTTCAGGGTCGAGCCACGTCGCGCCGTCGGCTACGACCTTCACCGCCTTGCGGATGCGCGCGGCCACAGTGATAGCCAAGCAGCAGGCGTCGGCGCCGGCATCGAGCGCGGCGCGCAGCTGACCTTCGTCCACTTGACGTTTCAGCGAGAGTACGCCGACGTCCGGTCGCGCGGTTTTGGCGTGGCGAATGAATACGACGCCGGGGGCGGGGCTGCCAGTGAGGCTCAGATTGACGACGAGTACCCGCAAGAGAGGATCTTTGAGCAGGTTGGCGCCTCCTTGTTCGTCTTCAATTCCAAGTACCAGCAGCTCGCCGTCAGCGCTCAATACCTCAGCAAGGGCGGCGGCGGTCGTGGCCCTGTCCGCAACTATCCCTACCCCAATCAGCGCCGACTGGGCTCCGCTCCGGTTTCCCAGCATAACCCCCCAAATGCGAACTTTTCAATTAAATGACGATGCCGCCCTCGTCAAATCTGATGATAATCACCCCGGTGGATTGCGGTCTCTTGCTTCCTGGGAATACGCTGGATGCCAGACCGAAAATCGCCTCCGGGCTTTCAGTTTGCGACGCGCGTCGGTGGCTGGTGCGGGATCGCCGCGCCACCGAACCCGAGCGCGCTTTAGGATGGAGAAGTAAAAATGAACAGACGCTTAGCAGCGGGGATGCTCGCCGGCAGCTTGGCGGCAGCCGCCCTCGTTTTCTTTTTGCTTGGACATGTGCGAGCGGGTGCTCAGCAGGAAGTCGCCCTTGGCGAGTTGAGCCAAAACAGCTCGCTGTGGGTGATCCCACAGCAGAATTATTCAGCGCTACGGCATAGCGCACTCACTGAGATCACGACGGATAATGTCAAGAGTTTGAAAATCGCCTGGCAAATGTCGACCGGGGCCACGCGGGGCCACGAAGGGCAACCGCTGGTGATCGGAGATACGCTCTATTACGAGAGCGCGTATCCGAATCACGTCTACGCAGTCGATCTCAGCGATTATCACATCAGATGGGAATTCACTCCGAAGCAAGATTCCTTTGCCGTCTCGGTAGCATGTTGCGATCTGGTGAATCGCGGCGTAGCGTACGGAGACGGAATGATCATTGCCAACGCGCTCGATGGAACGGTCTACGCACTGAGCGCGAGCAGCGGCAGCGTTGTTTGGAGATTCAAGCAGGCCGACCCGGAACTCGGGCAAACGGTCACGTCGGCTCCGTTCGTTATTCAGGAGCGTAATCGCGTCATCGTCGGCGTCTCCGGGGGCGAATACGGCGTGCGGGGTTACGTTACCGGACTCGATTTGCACACTGGCAGACGCGTCTGGCGGGCCTATAGCATGGGACCGGACTCCGACACGCTAACGGGAGGCCCTGCATTCCACGGGCCACACAACGCAGGCGTCAGCACCTGGCGGGGCGATCAATGGAAGGTCGGCGGGGGAACGACGTGGGGCTGGTATGCGTACGATCCGAGTCTCGACCTGCTGTATTACGGCACCGGCAATCCAGGGACGTGGAACCCATCGGTTCGGCCCGGCGACAATAAATGGTCGATGACGATCTTCGCGCGCAAGCCGGAAACCGGTCAGGCGGTCTGGGCTTTCCAAATGACGCCGCACGACCAGTGGGACTACGACGGCGTCAACGAGATGATCCTAGCCGACATCAAGATCCACGGGCAGCAAGTCCCAGCCCTCGTTCACTTCGATCGCAACGGCTTTGCCTTCGAACTCAACCGCCAGACCGGAAAACCCGTGCTGATCGAGAAGTACGATCCCAGCGTGAATTGGGCGAGCGGCTTCAATCTCGCGACCGGGCGTCCGATCGAGGATCCGCGATATAACACGCACGAGGGGCATAACACGACCGGCATTTGTCCGGCTTCGATTGGCTCCAAGGATCAACAGCCCGCATCATTCGATCCGCAGACAGGCTACTTCATCGTGCCGACCAACCATTGGTGCGAAGATTACCAACCTTTTGCCGTCAAGTACAAGGCTGGTTTCCCATACGTAGGCGCGATCGTCAAGATGTATCGCGGACCGGGTGACTACGGTGGCGCTCTGATTGCTTGGGATCCCGATTCCGGCCGGATCGTGTGGAGCGATCACGAGCATTTTCCGGCCTGGAGCGGGGTTCTAACCACCGATGGCGGCGTGGCCTTCTACGGCACGATGGACGGCTGGTTCAAAGCGGTCAGCACGAAGGACGGCTCGCTGCTCTTTAAACAGAAGATGCCTTCGGGCATGATCGCAAATCCCATTGCCTTCCAACATGGCGGACACGAGTACATCGCCATGCTCGACGGTGTCGGCGGCTGGGCCGGCATCGGGCTGGCTGCCGGATTGACCAATCCTACGGCTGGTTTGGGCGCGGTCGGAGCTGCGTCGGACCTCGGTAAATATACGACGCTGGGGGGAGATCTAACGATCTTCTCGCTCTAAGATGAAATCAAGCGACCTTATGTGGCGAGCGCTGTGCGTCGGCACGGCGCTCGCCATCATCGGACTTCCCGGATTTGTGCGCGCGCAAGCGCATGGAGCCCTGCGCGTTTGTGCGGATCCCAACTACATGCCGTACTCCGATCGTTCCGGCGCCGGCTTCGAAAATAAGATCGCAAAGCTTGTGGGGAGAGCCCTCGGACGCCCGGTGCAGTATTACTGGACCTCGTCGCGCGGTATCTCCGAATACGGTGAATTCTTGCACCAAACGATCGAAGCCGGCAAGTGCGACCTGCTCGTGGACGTACCCTACGGAATGGTGCAAGTCGACTCGACTTCACCCTACTACGTTTCGTCGTACGTCTTCGTTTTCAAGAAATCGGCAGGCTACGATCTGACTTCTCTCGACTCCCCGGTGCTTCGCCACGTCAAGCTCGGCTACGAAACCGAGACACCGGTAGAAGACGGATTGAAGCTTCGGACGCTGACGATCGGCGCGAAACCGTTCGAGACGGCGGACGATCCCGACGCATCGCCCGACCGCATGCTCGACGCCATCGAGACCGGAGAGATCAACGTGGGGCTCACCTGGGATCCCGCCGTCGGCTACTACCTCAAGTCGCACCCCGATTTGGTGGCGGTGGCCATCCCCAACAGCCGTTCGCAGGGCTCGCCGGAGCAATATTCGTTTCCAATGGCGATGGCGACGCGCTCGAGCGACAAGGCGCTGAACGCCCAAGTCAGTGGCGTGATCTCCACTCATCGCGCGCAAATCGACGCCGTGTTGCGCGAATACAACATTCGCTTCTTCACGCCGGGGACCGATGAGTGATGGCCCTTAACATCGGTATAGTCGGCACCGGCCGCATGGGTGCGAATATCGCTCGCCGCCTTCGCGACGTCGGCTATCCGATCGTTGCGCTCTACGACGTCAACCCGGAGTCGGCTCGCGGAACTGCCAAAGAGACCGGCGGAGAAGTAACGCAGTCGCTCGCGCGCGTCACCGAGCTCGCCGATGTGATTCTGACGGTCGTGACCGACGATGCAGCAATGTATGCGATCTTTGCGCCCAGCGGCGACTCGTTGTTGAATAATGCCAAAGGCAAAATCTTCGTGAACTGCGCCACGATCACGCCGAAGGTTCACGTTGACGTTCAGCGCTTGGTCGAGGACCGCGGCGGTCATTCGCTCGAGGCGTGTATGGCAAGTTCGATTCCGCAAGCGCGCAGCGGTACGCTTTACTTGATGGTCGGTGGGCGTCGCCAGGTCTTCGAGCAAATAAAGCCGCTGCTCGAAAAGATGAGCGCCTCGCTAAAGTACATCGGCGACGCAGGTAGAGCCGCGCAAGTGAAAGCCCTGGTCAATATGGTCATGAACATCAACACGGCCGGTTTGGCCGAAGGACTTGGTCTGGGCGACGCGCTGGGGCTCGATCTCACCACGCTGCGCGAAGTGTTCTCGCAGACCGGTGCAAACTCGCGCGTGCTGGAAACGGACGGCGCGGACATGCAAAACCGCGACCACGAGGTTTACTTTTCGGCTGCGCACGCGGCAAAAGACTCGGGCATCGCCCTTTCGCTCGCG
>Ga0187783_10001233_pt1 | contig 18851 bp, 14 predicted proteins | sample 1015_SJ02_MP02_2_FD_132471 | JGI IMG/M metagenome (GOLD analysis project Ga0187783, IMG submission 132471) | Tropical peat soil microbial communities from peatlands in Department of Meta, Colombia - 1015_SJ02_MP02_20_MG | ecosystem: Environmental > Terrestrial > Soil > Wetlands > Peat | place...
GAAAACAAAGTCACGCGGCTGGCGAGCGAAAAGGTGTGGTTGCCGAAGGGCGACTGGATTGAGTGGCCGACGGGGAAACACTTCACAGGGCCGGTGAACTTGGAACGTTTTTTCACGATCGATGAGATTCCCATTTACCTGAGGGCCGGGGCGATTGTACCGATGCAGCCAACGATGTTGCACACGGAAGAAAAGCCGGTTGATCCGCTTATTGTGAATGTGTGGCCGCTTGCGCCGGGCGAGAGCTCAAATTATTCGGTCTATGAGGACTCCGGCACGTCGGTCGAGTACCAGCGCGGAGTTTTTGCGCGCACGGCGATTACGGCTGCCCAGGTCGGCGATACATTGCGCGTGGAGATTGGACCGGGAGTGGGTAGTTATCCGGGAATGCCAAAGGCGCGCAGCTACGAGCTTAGGTTACCCGCGGACTGGCCGCCGGCGAGCGTGATGGTCAATGGGAAGGCAGTGCCGCAAGGCGGTGCGGGCAAGGCAGGTTGGGAATACGAGGGAAACAAGCTGGAGACGGTGATTCCTGTAGCGAGCTCCAGCGTTGCCCAGAAGGTAACGATTGAAGTACGGCGGGAAGCGGGATCGACGGCGAGGCGAGGCGAGCTGGACGGATTTTCCGGCGCGATGACGCGCCTCCGGGGCGCCTACGATGCCCTGCAGCAGACCTGGCCTGTTGCTACGCCCCCCGACGTTCTGATCGACGCGATGCAGACGGGTGACCGGCTAAGCTACCACCCCGAACGAGCGAAGGAAGAGATCGATCATTTCCACGAGGTTCTGCCTAGGGCGCGGGCCGCCGTCGGTGCGCTCGATTCCGTTTTTGCTTCGGGCATCGACGAGGCATTAAAGCACATTGGAGGCTCGAATTTTGCGCAATTTGATCTGGAAGCCGAAAGGCAGCAGCGCCTCGACAGCCTGCACCGCGCAGGACGCCTGGTCGTCGAGGCGGCAAAGTGATGTTGGAATACTGGTTTGCTCGGGCAGCGGGTCAGGCGCATGCAGCGTATCGTCAATTCGCAAGTCAATCGAGACCGGCCTGGGCTGCCTTGACCAGGGTTCCACCGTCCTTGGTCCCGTAATACACGTTCGAGGCCTGACCGTCGCTGCTGTCGTTGTCAACAATGATGCCTGTCGATCCTCCCAAAGCTTCGATCGCCGTAGTGGAAGCGCTAATTGTGGCAGGAGCGCCTGAACTCGCAGGAAAACCGCTCGTGATATCGAGGCTCAACACACATCCGGCCGAGTCCCCCTCAGTAGCGGCGCAATTGTTGGTGACTCCAACAAAAAGAAAGTCTTCTCCGGCAGTCATGGTAATCGGGTCAACAATGTTTGGGTTATAAAACTCAGTTACGGACGAAGAGTCTGCCGCGCCGGTTGCCAGGGCCGCTGATGCGGTGGCTGATGCATTCATCACGCCTTCGTCGTTGAATCCAACTTCGTAGAGCGTGGGAATCGTCCCAGTCGCAGTGTCGGTTCCAATCACATATAACTCAGGCGTCCCTGAGCCCGTGTACCAGGCGTTATTGAAGTCCACGCCATAGGGCCCTGTCGACCAGGTGTTGCCCATCCCGACCGGCACGGCAACATCGCTTGCCAGGCTGGTTGGAGCCTGCACCACCAGAGCATTCGTGCCATTGGTATTAAAGGTGGCATAGACCATCTCGTTGACGCTATCGACAGTTACCGGATTTAACGATGTCGTACCTGAGGCAACCGAAAAGCTTGTCACCGAGGAGCCCGAGCTGCCTAGGTCGGTCACATAGTCGATGTTGCCGAGGTTATCGGTAAAGAAAATCTCGTTTGAAACCGAGTCGAATACAGGGCTGGACGGAATAGCCAAGATCTGTACGCTCCAAGCGATCGTTGGTGTACTGCCGCCGAAGACATCGGCGATTTTATAGAGATAGCCGTTGCCAGTAAGCCAGCTGTAAGTTGACACGTAGGCTGCGTTGCTCGCGTAATCGATAAACGGCGCCGTAGTTGAGGCCTGATTGGTCATACCCATGTCAGGCGAGAGCAGCACTGCATTATCGACTGCATTACTGCTGCCAACGCCGGGCTGAACAGAGCCCGTCGTTGGATCGGTCCCTTCGCTTTCAGTGCCGATCGTCAAAACGTGAAAATAAGAACTACCGGTAAGGATATCTTCGATGAAAGCAAGCTGAGCCCCATCCAATGAAAGTGCTACTGATCCCGGCACCTCGCCGCCGTTGGCCGTGGCATAGGCAAACAGCACCGTCGGTTCGGAGCCACTGCAGATACCAGATGGACTGCTGCCCGTATAGAGATTCGTGTAGCCAACGATGTTGGCCTGGCTGCCTGCCGCGGCGGGGGCGGGGATGCCGACTACAACATAGTCACCAAACTGGCCTTCGCTGATATCCCCGGCGCAAGCAGGCGTTGCCGCCACATCCCACGTGTATTTGGCGGGATACGTCTGGCCGCCATCGGGATCAATCTCGAATTGGACGCCAGCGACGCCGGAAAATGTGCCGGAAAACGCTCCGGATTCCCACCAAAAATTGTAATCAGAGCCGCCGCTTTCGACAAAGAGCATGTTGTTGGTGGAGTTCCCAAAAGATACCCCTGCAAAGTCAGTAAATGGCGGTGTGAGCGCCGGATAGTCTGGAAACAGAACATTGTTATAGGTGTAGTAACCGCTGTTTGTGGGTTGCTCTTCACTTCCAGGTCCGCCCGGGGTCAGTTGGTATATTCCGGTTCCGCTGCCCGCGGTCACGGTGAGACTGCCGTTCGTCGCCAAATAGGCCCCGCCATAAGTAGTGGCCGCATTTTCGGCAACAAGGTCGAGCGAATTCAGGGTGCCGTAGCCTTGCTCGTAGTCGGAGTCCAACGAGTAGTTGAAATCGAACATTGGCTCGAAGGTCGTCGTCCCCAGAACAACATTCCAGTCTCCCTGAACTTTTGCAGGCGCTTTGCGGTTCCCGTGATGTGAGCCCCGCCGCTGGCGCGAATACAAGCTTTGCGCCCAGCGCGGATCCTTTTCGAGCTTTGCCGCAATGGCCGCGCTTTTGGGAGCTGAAAAACGAGAATAATGTTGGGTCCAGTCGGACACGGCGCCGACGTGAGCGTGCCGCAGAGGAGATGACATCCTTCTTTCAGCTGAGACCACCTGCGATGCGTATCCTGCAGAACCTGCCTGCGAGCGGTCTTTCGATGAATCGTCGAGCGCACGATATGATATCGACTGTGCTGCCATCGATGCAGATGCGACAAAGCACCCCACGGCTATTCCGACACGTCTCATTTTCTCACCCTATGATTTGCACCAGCGAGGAATTGAACGACAGGAACTGTCTTGCTTCAGTTTCGTATATCTGGCTTTACTGTTCTTCTCTACAGCTACAGTTCCTTCAGTATGATAGTGCTCGCCTGATGCCAACTATCAAGGTCAATTCTTGGATTGATAAATCGAAATTGCAGTTCAGAGATAACTTCGGTCATGAGCGCAATCGCGAATCGGGAGTTAGTGAGCTCTCATTGCGACAACAGTGCTGCGCGGCGGAGCCGATGTGACCAATAAATGTAAGCCACCATAACACGAAGGTTGTATCAAAGTGGACTCCGCGCGGCGCGGTGAATGGGTTAGCGCCGAGCAAAGACCTAAGCGATCTGAGAAATGAAGGAAAAACTCTAACCATCCAGTTACGGATTGCGCCACTGCTTGAAGTATGCCTTCATTGGGTTGGAGCAACATTCACGCCAGCCCGCGCGGTAGTGGGGCGCCCCGGCGGGAACGTTCGTGCGGCGCAGCGTAAGTTTGCCGCCACTCGGTGCTTCGTCAAGCCGAATATGATGTGGTCTGAGTTTCAGGGCAGGCAACTTGCCGTTGGGAACAGACAGCCAGCGTGAGGGGCCGCCGGCCGGCTGTTGGCTGTTTCCAATTGACGACTTGCAGCCGCATGTTACTCGTGACAACACTTGTCACCCTTGGCTTCGATCTTTACGACCTCGGGCTCGACGTAGGGTTGATCGGCATCAACGGCGTAGTCGTTTTCGTACTTATCGTGGTGGCGAACCCACGCCATGGTGTGCTTGAGTCCGGATTCGTCGCGGCCTTTGGGCGCCATGTCGAGAAAATTGTAAGTCCCGACGAGAATATCCAGGCCCCGGGCATAGGTGGAGTACGTGTGAAAGACCTGGCCGCCTGCGTCCTTATAAAAGGCACTGAGTCCAGGCCGCTCGGTGCTGGGAAAGGTCATCATCTCGTAATTATAGAGAACCTGCGGCTTGCCCACTTCATCGTGTGTCTGCGAGACTTGGAAGTCGAAGTTGAAGTCGCTGCCGTAGGACGAATGCCAAGGGAACTTCCAACCCATGCGCTTTTTGAAGGCGGCGATCTCGGCTAGTGGCGCGTGCGAGATCACAGCGAAGGCGACATCGCGATGGGCGAGGTGAATGGTCATGCCGTCGAAGTGATCGGCAAGATACGAGCAACTGGGGCAGCCCTCCTTCCATCCCGGGCCAAGCATGAAATGGTAAACGATGAGCTGGCTGTGCCTATTGAAGAGGTCGGCGAACGCGAGTTTGCCCGCGGAGCCTTCGAAATCGTAACGTTTGTCGATTTTCTCCCAAGGGAGCTGGCGGCGGAGGCGGCTGATTTCGTCGCGTTGGCGGGTAAACTCCTTTTCTTTTTTCAGAAGGTCTTTGCGTGCGGCGATCCAGTCGTTGTGAGAGGCGATAGCGTGCTGGGTGGGTTCGGTTGCGATGGCGACCATGATAGGCTCCTTGATTTCGATCGATCGGAAAAACAGTTGAGGTTGCGTGAATCTCAGGTTTGATTGCAGCGGCGAAAGCTCGCCAAGAAATGTGGCCTGGTTTGGCATGACAAAGGTCGCGCCCTGAGTCTTCGTGCCCTTCCACAACGTTCGATTGGCGTTGTGCAGTGTTTCACAGTTCTTCTTGCGTTTCCTCATGTGGGCTTATTTCTTTGGGCGTAGCCAGCCGAAGAGGACTGACGCAAGGCCGCCGCTTCCGGCGGTGCTGCCGGCAACGACTGCCGCTGTGGTTACTACGCATATGGGGCACATAGGAACCTCCGGGAGAGATATCAGTCAGTGATCAGTGGTCGGCGATCAATGATGAGTCCACAGCCTACCACTTTTAGCCAATGATTCACGCGGTCGCCTTCATAAATGGAGGCGGCTCGTCGGCGCTGGGTCCCCAACTGGCTGGGACTGGGATGTCGAGGAGGCGAAGATAGACGCTGAACTGGCCGCGATGCTGGTACCAGTGGCTCAACATTACGTCGCGCAGGAACTTACCGCGCGGTTGCGAAAAGACTTCCCTGCCGCCGGCTGCCATGCGCCAGGTTTCTTTCATGGCCGCGTCGTCATATTTTGGCAGCAGGCTGCGCACCGTGGCTATGCTCTCCTCGAGCGTCTTCAGGATCTCGGCGCAAACGGCTGGCTGGGGGATGTTGAACTTCTCCGGTGCTTGAGCGGGGTTATTGGCGACGAATCTGACAATCCCGCCCGGCACCGAGGCAAGATGAAACGCGAGCTGCCCTGCGGTCATGGATTTTGGGTGCGGCTTCCAAGTCAGCTTGTCCTGAGGCAGACGCTCTAGGAAGCGGCGCGTGACGGGTGCCTGGATTTCAAATTCGTTGAGCAGGGATTGGGCGATGGAATCGGTGACTGCTGGTTCTGCGACGGGCATGATGCTTTCCTCCTGAGCGAGATGGTCGGTTTGGGCAAGTGTCGACAACGCAACTGCAGATCTTTCGGGTGGTTTCGTCCGACTTAGGCGGCGGACTCTCACTCACTCAAGATGACACGTCAATTTGAACGGATTGCGCCTTCGGAACCAGCCCTGGGAAGCCTTAGCCGCGCTCAGCACGCTCGCGCACTCTTGTGTGAATGTGGGTCCAGCCCTGTTTTACCCCCTCGCGATGATCCTGCTCAATTGGTCCGAAGGCGGTATGGCTAAACTTGATGACGGTTTCGCCGCCTTCTTCGCTCAGCCGGTAAATCACGTTGTTGGCAACTGGCTGCGACATGAATAGCGGCCCGCAGAATTCCAAAAACACGGGCGGCTTGAAGGACTGCACGGTCGCCCAGTAATGACCCTTGCCGTCGCCCAGGTCGCGATACCAGCGCCCGCCCGGCCACGCTTCCAGTTTCATCTGCATGGGCGTTCCATCAGGCCTCTGGCTGGCAGAGCCCAGTTCCTCGAGGAGCGCCGCATACGTCTTCTCAAGCGATGCGCGCACGCGGATCTCCTGGGTCACACGCAGCATCAGGTTCTCAACGGATTCAGCTGTCATGGTGGTCATTCAATTTTCCCCTTGTCTTCGAAATCAGATGCGGGCCCGTCGATCATAGAAGCCTCGGCGCGCTCCCTGACGCGGTTGAGTTGATGACGCCAGAAGCGCTCGAAAGTCTCGGTCCAATCGTGCACCGGGCGGATCGCCTCAGCGTTCGTCCGGTAAAGCTTATGACGCCCATTGCGCCGAACATGCACCAGACCCACTCTCCGCAAAACGCCCAGGTGCTTTGAGACCGACGGCTGATCGAGCCCTACTGCCAGGACGATCTCGCCAACCTGACGCTCGTCGCCTGCCAGGTAAGTTAGGATTTGGCGGCGCCGGGGCTCGGCAACTGCATTAAACGGGTCAGAAGTCGTGGCGGCCCTCGCCATGATTTTCGACAATACATTCCTATATAGGAATATGTCAAGAGGCGCCTGGAAAAATTTTTGCGAGGCCACTGGTTACAGATTTATTGGTGAGCTGGAAGGACGACTACACTGCCACGCATGAAACGAGCGCGTTTGCCGTTGCCGTAGTGCTCAGCCTGGGCACCAGGGATTCAGAACGGAACACGGAGCCTCGACGATCAGCTGGGAGGTTCTTGACGTATAGTTCTGCGCAGGACTTTCTCCTTAGAAAGGATCTTGCGCATGAATCTCGATCGTCGAGCCTTCCTCAACGCCTGTTCCGCTGCCGGAATTACGTCGCCCCTGCTGCCCGGCATTTTGTATACGCTGAGTGCGCAAGCGCAGGAAGTGCAGGGAACAAGCCCACAAGGGAGCGAGGGAACGAGTAAACCGCGCGAGCTAGCAAAGATCACCGGCGATATGATCGACCAGGCCGCAGCGTTGGCCGGAGTCGGCCCGTTGACGGCCGAGCAAAAAAAGTTGATGATCGACGGCCTGAACGAACAACGCGGGAGCTACGACAAGATCCGAGCGCTCAATTTGCCGAACTCTGTTCCGCCGGCCTTTGTCTTTCATCCCGAACCGGCGGCGCAGCCCGGCGAAACGCACTTGGCCGACACGGGCGCCAGGCCACAACTGAGCTACACCAGTTCAGACGCTCCGATCCCCAACGCTCCTGCAAACATCGAGGACCTGGCGTTTGCCTCGGTGCTGGAGATGGCGGCACTGCTGTGGAACCACAAGATCACTTCGCTCGAACTGACGCAGATGTATATTGCGCGCCTGAAGCGCTGCGACCCGAAGCTGCACTTTGTCATAACGCTCACCGAGGAGCGCGCGATCGCTCAGGCCAAGGCCGCCGACGAGGAGATGGCAGCGGGACTTTATCGCGGGCCATTGCATGGGATTCCGTGGGGCGCGAAGGATCTTCTGAGCGTGAAGGGTTATCCCACGACGTGGGGAGCGGGGGGATTTGAGCACCAGATCATTGATGAAGACGCGACCGTGGTGAAGCGGCTTGACGAGGCGGGCGCTGTGCTGGTGGCGAAGTTTTCACTGGGCGCTCTGGCAATGGGCGACAAATGGTATGGTGGGCGCACGCGGAACCCGTGGAACCCGGCACAGGGATCGAGCGGTTCTTCGGCAGGGTCAGCTGCGGCCGTTGCGGCAGGATGTGTGGGGTTCGCGATCGGCTCAGAGACACTGGGGTCAATTTCATCGCCCTCAACGCGGTGCGGCGACTCGGGACTGCGCCCCAGTTTTGGCTTTGTGCCGCGGACCGGAGCGATGGCGCTGAGCTGGACGATGGACAAGCTCGGTCCAATCTGCCGCACGGTTGAGGATTGCGCGCTGGTGCTGGATGTGATTCACGGTCCCGACGGGAAAGATCTCTCGGCGGTGCAGGCGGGGTTTCACTGGGACCCGAATTTCGACTGGACGGCGCTGCGCGTCGGTTATTTGAAGAGTGAGTTCGACCCGCTGCCGCCGGTGGAGCTGAAAGAAGCCGCGCCCGGCGAGACCCCGGAAGACGAGAAGAAGCGGGAAGACACCAATGCGGATATGCAGGCAGAGCGCACGCGCCGGGAATACGACCGCCAATACGAACAGGCCGCGCTGGCCAAGCTGGCGAAGATGGGCGTGAACCTGATTCCAGTGGAGCTGCCCAAGCTGCCGTGGGACGCGATGACTCCACTGCTGACGGCGGAAGCTGCGGCGGCATTCGACGACTTGACCATGAGCGGCCGCGACCGGCTGCTTACTGAACAGGGCCCGGAGGACTGGCCGAACGATTTTCGCGTAGCGCGCTTGTATCCGGCAGTCGAATATGTGCAGGCCAATCGCGTGCGCACCTTGGCAATTCGCCAATTTGCCGAGCTTTTCAGCAAGGTGGACGTGATTGTGACGCCGTCGACCGATGCGCAACTGATTGCGACCAACCTGACTGGAAATCCGGCGATCATTGTGCCGAATGGGCTGCGCGGCAATGACGCCCCTGCGCCTCCGGCGATCGACGATGGTGACCACGACGACATCGGCGGGCCCGGTACGCCGGTTTCAATTACTTTTCTGGGCGGTCTGTATCAGGATGCGAAGCTGGCGGCGTTCGCGGTGGCCTATCAGCAGGCCACCGGATTCGAGAAGCTGCACCCGAAGCTCGATTAGCAGCTCAGCGACTCAGCGAGCAAGAAACCGAGGTTTGCGTCCCCACCCTTCTCGATGCCGTGCGATCAAGAAGGATGGGGCGACAAAAGCCGGCAGATTGTAAATGCCTCATTTCGGCTGGGGCTGGGTTGGTTGCGTGGCTGGTGCAGTAGATTGCGGATTGGCCGGCTGCACTGAAGGCTGTGCGGGTGCGACGGTTGCTGGTTGAGCGGGCGAACCCGGTTGAGTTGCGGGTGCTGGAGCTGCCCCAGGAGCCGCTGCGCCCGGAGCTGAGGGATTCGCCGGCGCGGCGCCGGGTTGGTTGGCTGCGCCGGGATGCGGCGGAACTGGGATAGGACGCGCACCTGGCATTCCGGGACGAGGCTGGGGTGCCGGCATATCGGTGACATCCACCAGTTCCACGTCAAAGATGAGGTCAGACTTTGCGGGAATCCCGGGATGGTCGGGACGATCGGGAATGTTACGCGTACCGTAGGCCATTTGCCAAGGAATGAAGATGCGGCGCTTACCGCCGATCTTCATGCCAGCCAATCCATAGTCAAAACCGGGAATGACGCGACCCGTTCCTTGCGGGAAAGCCATGGGTTCGGGATCCTTCATCTTGGGCTTGCCGTCTGGGCCAAGCTCAGGCTTGCCGTCTTTGCCCATCAAGGGCTGCTTGTGGTCATCCCATGAGTCGAATTTAACGCCATCTGCGGCCCGCCATCCGGTGTACTTGATGTGCCATAGCTTGCCAGACTCGCCGAGAGTACCGGTACCGATTTTGATGTCTTCGTAGTGCAGGGAAAGGGGCGTCTGCAACGGGCCGTGCGCGACTCTTGGCACGCCGGTTGGAAGCTTAATCCACGGTGGAGGGAGGTTTGCACCCGGCTTGGGGCTCGTTAGACTCGCGGAGGTGGTTTTGGCCGCTTGAACGGCTGGCTTCGCGGCAGCGGAAGTGCTCTGCGCCTGCGCCGCCTTCGCAGTCCCGGATGGAGAGGGGCTGGTTGGTGAGTTCGGCGTCGTTTGGCCGCTTGTTGAAGTGGCCTGTTTGGCACTTGGCGCGGCAGAAGGGCTAGTCGGCGCCGGCGAAGCGGTGGAAGGGGCTGCAGTTTGCGACGGCGAACCGGCGGTTGGCTGATTTTGTGTCGCCGGGGAACTGGGTGCAGATTGGGCACTGGCGACCGATGCCAATGCATTGGCAAGCAGAATGAGAACAGCTAATTTCATAACTTTAGGAGTCTCCAACATGATTCTTCAGGGAGTTTATCAGCCCGACAGGACGAAGCCGGGCCAGATTTCAGATTATTAACATTGCGGCAAGAAGAGCCGTGCGCGGCGCAAGGTGCTTGAGCACTACGGACTCATGATGCGCGTGCGCGCCATCGCCTACGGCGCCCATGCCATCGAGAGTGGGAATGCCAAGAGCGGCGGTAAAGTTGCCATCGGAACCGCCTCCGGTTCTTGCTTCGTCAAGGGCGAATCCAAGCTCCATGGCAAGCGCTCGCGCATGGCGGTAGAGGCTCACCGTTCCAGGGCTTCGCTCCATGGGCGGCCGGTTGACGCCGCCGGTAACGGTGAGCTTGCAACGCGAATCTGCAGGCTGGAGCGCGGCAAACTTTCGAGCGATGCGCGGGCCGTCGGCAGCGCGCAGGAAGCGCACGTCGACCTCAGTCCAAGCTTGCGCGGGAACGACGTTGCTCGTGGTGCCGCCTGCGGATACACCGACATTTACGGTGATGCCACGTTTGAAATCGGTCCATCGGCTAAGAGTTTCGATGACATGGGCGAGCTCGCGAATTGCATTGACTCCCAATTCGAAGTCGACGCCGGCGTGGGCTGCCTTGCCCTTCACGTCGATGCGCCAATTGCCGATGCCCTTGCGGGCCGTCTTGTAGGCGAGCCCCTGAGCTGGCTCGACCACATAGACTGCAGTACATGTCTTCGCGATACCTTCAATGACCGGGCGCGAGACAGGACTGCCAACTTCCTCGTCGCTGGTGAGGAGAAGTACGATTTCGCGGCGCAGCAGGCCCGTTTCCAGAAGGAGCTCGATCGCGGTCAACGCGATGGCTACGCCGGACTTCATGTCGAGCGTACCAGGACCCCAAAGCCTGCCTTTGCCCACGCGGCAGGGCATGGTCTCGAGCGTGCCGACGGGCCAGACCGTATCGAGATGACCAAGGACAAGGATGGGCCGAGCGAGATCGCGCGACCGCGCGGAGCGTGGACCAATACGGACTTCGAGAAGGTCGCCGAAGCGCCGCTGGCGATGAAGTTTCACTCGACATCCCATGCTTCTTGCACGCAAAGCGGCAAGGGCAACACAGGCGTCAACATGCGTTTTGGAGTGGGATGGTGACTCGGCAAGGACCAATTGGCGTGCGAGATGAACCAGGCCGGCTTGCTTCAGGCGAGCGCCCGCCAGCAGAGTGCGCATAGGGACGGGTGCATCGGGTGTTATTTGCATTCTTGGTCCTCTTGGCCGCACCAGGCGTGGGAATTTGTCGGAATCGCAGTTGATTCTACGAGGCTAAGGCGAGTTTTTGCGGAGAATTTTGCCGCTTTGCGCAACGGACGAATGGGCGGAGTGTGGCAAAAACGCCACATTTAATGTTTTCCACGTTGCGCTAATCTGATGATTGGGTGGGTCTTCTTAATCGGAGTCATCGTTGGCCGAAGCAGCGCATCTGGAACAGACGATCGCCGAACCGATGGAATTTGCGGGGATTGGCCTGCATTCTGGAGCCCCGGCGAAAATGCGGCTGCTGCCCGCTCCAGCCGGCTCGGGCATTGTCTTCCGCCGGACCGACCTGGACAATTTCGAGATTCCTGCTATCGGCCGCAACGTAGCCAAGGTGAGTTACGCAACCAGCCTGATGCGGCAGGGTGTGCTGATTTCGACCACCGAGCACCTCCTGTCAGCGCTTATTGGCATGGGCGTCGACAACGTGATTGTCGAAATCGACAACCTGGAATTGCCGATTCTCGATGGAAGCGCGCTGCCATATGTCGACGCTTTCCATCGCGTGGGCATTCGCGAGCAGCGACGCAAACGCGAAGCGCTGCGCGTGCTGCACCCGGTGGAAGTGCGCGAAGGCGACAAGTTCATCGGGGTCTATCCGGAGCAGGGCTACAGAATCGATTACACGATTGAGTTTCCCGCTCCGATCGGAAAGCAAACAACGTGCGTCGATTTGGCCGCGGAAACATATGGTACTGAGATTGCGCCGGCGCGCACGTTTGGCTACAAAGCGGACGAGAAGAAGTTGCGCAACATGGGCCTGATTCGCGGCGCAAGCGCGGAGAATGCGATTATTTTGACCGAGCGTGGGCCGGAGAACGGGTCGTTGCGCTTTTTTGATGAATATGTGCGCCACAAGGTGCTGGACCTGATTGGCGACCTGGCGCTGGTTGGACGACGTCTTGAAGGCCACGTAGTGGCGATGCGCGCTGGCCACGCCATGCACACCGCTTTGGTAGCGCGGTTGCTCAAAGATCGCTCGGCATGGGAGCTGGCTCACGTGCCGGTAAAGGCGGCCGAAGATGCCGATCCGGAAGCAGAGGCGTCCCACATTTCAGAAGCGGGACGCGGGGCACCGGCGCTGGCGGGAGCATAGAGCCACTCGAGCAAGCTTCCACTGGCCCCATTTAGCGCCTGATTCGTCTAACATCCCGATCAGAATCCTTACAATCGGTTTCTCGAAGAGAGAGAGGCGCGTCATGTTCGTTGGCTCGCGGATCTTCGCATTTTTTGTTTTGATGATTTCGATTGAAGCTGGGGCAGCGAGCAGATGCGGGCAGACGCTTGGAGGGGATCACGAGGCGCAGAATACGCAGCGGGATTCCGAACTGGCCGCATTTGAAGTGGCAACGATCAAGCCGACCGTGAGTGGCGTTGGCGGGTTCATGACCTATCCCGGCGGCCGCATGGAGTGCGGAATGTGCACGCTCGACATGCTCATCATGATGGCGTTCGATGCACAACACTTCGAGATTGTCGGAACGCCGGATTGTGCGCATTTCAACCGCTATAGCATCGTGGCCATCCCGCCGGACTCATCTCAGACGAGGAAGCTGAGCTTGACTTCGCCGACCGACGACCTCTCGGACGAACAGCGTCAGATGATTCAATCGCTCCTGATCGACCGCTTTCAGTTGAAGTATCACCGGGAACACAGGATCGGACCGGTGTATGAGCTCACCAAGGGAAGCGGCAAGTTGCGGCTGAATCCGCCGAAGGACGCAACAGCGGCTTCCAGGGTTTTGTTTCTCGACGAAGGCCTTATGGGACAGAACGCGACGATGACTCTTTTGGCGGCGCGGCTGGGCGCCCAGTTGCAGCGCCCCGTGCTTGACGAGACCGGCTTAAAGGGGTTTGTCGATTTCAAATGCGAGGCGCGTGCCGAGAGCTCAAGTTGGGACTACAACGATTATGTCGCTTGGATTCTGACCTCCGTGAAGGAGATCGGATTGAAGCTGAAAGCGGCCAAAGGACCGGTGCAGACGATCGTGATCGACGATGTTGAGCTGCCGACAGCGAATTAGTGGCGGGGCCGGAGAGTTAACTGAAAAGCAAATGCAGATCCTTCGACTCGTTTTGGCGCAGATGCGGCAAACTTCGCTCAGGATGACACCTCTTTTTTATGCGAACTTGACATGGCGCTCTAGCTGATGCGTTCGATGGCCATGGCAGTAGCTTCGCCGCCGCCGATGCAGAGCGCGGCGATGCCGCGCCGGAGATTGTATTTCTCAAGCGCGGCGAGCAGCGTGACGAGGATGCGCGCGCCCGAGGCGCCGATGGGGTGGCCGAGAGCGCAGGCTCCGCCGTGGACGTTGACCTTGTCATGAGGAAGATCGAGATCGCGCATCGCCGCCATGGCGACAACGGCGAAAGCCTCGTTGATTTCGAAGAGATCGACGTCTGAAAGAGCCCACCCAGTGCGCTCAAGAAGGCGGCGAATAGCGCCGATGGGCGCGGTGGGAAAGAGCGCAGGCGCGTGCGCGAAGGTGGCATGGCCGGCGACGACAGCGAGAGGTGCGAGGCCGCGGCGATCGGCTTCAGAGCGCTGCATGAGCGCGAGCGCTGCAGCTCCGTCGGAGATTCCGCTGGAGTTGGCGGCAGTGACTGTTCCACCTTCACGAAAAGCGGGCTTGAGCTGTGGGATGCGATCAGGAGTGGCTTTGCCGGGAAGCTCATCATGGACGATTTCGCGCTCGAGCCTGGCCGCAGTGACGGTGACGGGCGCGATCTCGGCGCGAAACGTGCCGTCGGCGGTGGCTTTCTGGGCGCGGTCGAGCGAGGCGAGCGCGAATGCATCCTGCTCTTCACGGGTGAAGCGGTAGCTTTGCGCGCAGTCTTCGGCAAAGGTACCCATGAGACGGCCCTTGTCGTAGGCGTCTTCAAGGCCGTCGAGAAACATATGATCGAGGACGCGCCCATGGCCCATGCGAAAGCCCGACCTCGCGCGATCCAGCAGATAGGGCGCGTTGGTCATGCTTTCCATGCCGCCGGCAACGGCAACTTTCGCGCTGCCGGCCAGAATAAGGTCGTGGGCGAGCATCACGGCTTTCATGCCTGAGCCGCACATCTTGTTGACGGTGGTGGCGGCGGTGGAAACGGGCAGACCTGATGCAATGGCGGCCTGGCGCGCGGGGGCTTGTCCCTGGCCGGCAGGAAGCACGCAGCCACAGAGAGTTTCGTCGACGGAGTCGGGCGGAATTCCGGCGCGGTCGATTGCAGCGCGGATGGCGACAGCGCCCAGTTGAGGAGCAGAGAGGTCTTTGAAGTCACCCTGGAATGCGCCGATGGGAGTGCGCGCTAAGCCGACGATGACGATGGGATCGATTTGGATCGGGTTTGGTTTCATGGAGGTCATTCTAGGTTTGTGATGCTCGGATCGAGGTTCGTGATTCGCAATCAGCGCGGGGCCATGCGAAGCGCCCCATCGAGACGGATAGTTTCGCCATTAAGCATCGTGTTTTCGCATATGTGCTTGACAAGGTCGGCGAACTCTGCGGGACGTCCGAGACGAGGCGGAAAGGGAACGCTTACGCCGAGCGACTGCTGCACTTCTTGCGAGAAACCGGCCATCATGGGGGTGGCGAAGATGCCCGGCGCGATAGTGACGACGCGGATGCCGAAGCGCGCGAGCTCGCGGGCGACGGGAAGCGTGAGCGATGCGACGCCTCCCTTGGAGGCGGCATAGGCGGCCTGGCCGATCTGGCCGTCGAAGGCTGCGATGGAGGCAGTGTTGACGATCACGCCGCGCTCGCCGTCCTCGCCGGGATCCTCTTTGGCGATGGCGGCGGCGGCAAGACGGATCATATTGAATGTGCCTACCAAATTTATATTGACTGCGCGCGCGAAGGATTCGAGGCGATGCGGTCCTTCGCGGCCCACGATTTTTTCACCTGGAGCGACGCCCGCGCAGTTGACGAGGCCGTGTAAATGGCCGAAATCGCTTAACGCGAGATCAACGGCAGCTTGGCCATCACTCTCGCTGGTGACATCGGTAAGCACAAAGCGAGCGGTGGAACCAAGTTCGCGTGCAAGTTCTTCGCCCGCAGTTTGATTGAGGTCGGCAATCACGACGGAGGCGCCTTCGCCGGCCAGGAGATTCGCCACCGCTGCTCCCAACCCCGAAGCGCCGCCGGTGACGACGAAGACATGATGTTTAACCTTCATGCGGGAATGGCCACCCTGCTTCCGCCGTTCAAGAACGCAGCATATCATTGCAGAGCGATGGGTATCATCGTTCGCCATGGAACGACGAGCAGAGGAGATGAGCATTGAATCCACGTCAGGCAACAAGGCCAATTACAGAACTGAGCGAAGACGAGATTCTATTCCGCGAGACGGTGCGGAAGTTTGCAGCCGAAGAGGTTGCGCCGTTGGTTCGCCGCATGGATGAAGAGCAGCACCTGGACAAAAAGCTTCTTGTGAGGCTTTTTGAGCTGGGGCTTATGGGAATCGAGATTCCCGAGGAATTCGGCGGGAGCGGAGGTTCGTTCTTCGACTCAGTGCTCGCGGTGGAAATGCTCTCGGCGGTGGACCCGGCAGTGGGGCTGGTGGTGGACGTACAGAACACGCTGGCGGCAAGCGCACTGTTGCGGTGGGGCACAGCGGAGCAGAAGAAACGGTACCTTCCGCGGCTGGCGGCAGACACTGTAGGCGCCTATGCCCTGAGCGAGGCGGGGGCGGGGTCGGATGCTTTTGCGTTGCAGGCGCGAGCGGAGCGGCAAGGAGACAGCTTTGTCCTGAACGGGCGCAAGCTGTGGATCAGCAATGCCAGGGAAGCGGGGTTGTTTATCGTTTTTGCGACAGTGAACCCGAGTGTCGGCTACAAGGGCATCACGGCGTTCATTGTGGAGCGTGAAACGCGGGGATTCAGTGTCGGCCGAAAAGAAGACAAGTTGTGAATTCGCGCATCGAGCACCTGCGAATTGATTCTGGACGAATGCGTGGTGCCAGCAACGCAGATCCTCGGCGAGGCCGGAATCGGTTACAAGATCGCGATGGAGACGCTGAACGGCGGGCGCGTGGGCATTGGCGCGCAAATGCTCGGGCTTGCCGAAGGCGCATTGGCGCAGGCGGTCAAGCACGCGAAGGAGCGCAAGCAATTCGGCAAGGCGATTGTAGAGTTCCAGGCCATGCAGTTTCAGCTCGCCGAAATGGCAACGGACGTGGAAGCCGCCAGGCTGATGGTCTACAACGCGGCGCGCCTCAAAGACGCAGAGCTCGAGTTCCGCAAAGAGGCGGCGATGTGCAAGTACCTTGCGTCGCAGGTGGCCGGGAGGGTGGCGAGCCTTGCGGTTGAAGTTCTCGGCGGATCGGGATTCGTTAAGGAGTCCCCGGTCGAGAAGCTTTATCGCGACGCAAAGATCGGAACAATTTACGAGGGTACTTCGTTCATGCAGTTAGCGGCGATTGCCAAGTTGTCGCTTTAGACCAAAAGAAGAATCGTTGGACGCAGGAAAGAGCCTCGATATCTCGAAGACTCGACGTCTGCCTTGCGCGGCGGACGGAATTCTGTCTGCAAGCCTCCGCGTTTGATGCAGGCAACTCGGGTAGTCAGGATTTGAAACTCACTTGAACTAAAGGTCGGAACTGTCCCGCGAAGACATCTCGATTCGTGATCTAGATCAGCAAGGAATTCCTCAAGAGCGGAATCTCGGACAGGCTATCGACTGGTCCGGTATGGGATCCGATTTAGATCTTGTGCGCTCGCAAAGAGCGCTAACCAGCCTTGAGCCTCCACGAAAACGATGGCTGACGAACTGAGATGAAACTCCATCCAGGGCGCGACTTTTCATCTGTGGCCGATCCGGGCCAAAAGACGAATGTCCGGCTTCGATGAACTCAGTGATCGGCATCACTAAAGTAATATTACCAAAAGGGATTTGCCTTGTGTAAAAGTAATCTCTTTTGAGTCACAAGTAACTCATTTGTCGATATACTAACACAAATAGGTAATCTTTATATGGTCACGTTGGTGCAGTTCTGTAACCTGTTCTGCCCATTTTTTGGGGCTCGAATTCAACGACGGAATCGGCATTCTGCTCTTCTGGCGGCGATACTCTTTGGCAGCCTTCTCCTTTCAGGCTGCACCGCATCCATCAGCAAACTGAGCTCGTCGGGCAATACCGACGCGACGGGTTGGTTGAGCGCCTCGACCACGACGGTGGCGTTCGGCTCGGTGCCAATAGGCCAATCTGCGAGCACAAGCATTTCGGTCGTCAACCAAGGATCGGCACCGGTGGTGATTTCGCAGATCGGTGTGACAGGCGGGTCGTTTTCCGCCACCGCGCAGAGCGCCTTGCCGGTCAGCGTCAGTCCCGGCAGCACATTTGCATTCAACATTCAGTTCGATCCGAACGCGACGGGAGCAGCAACCGGCCAATTGACCATTACGAGCAACGCGTCTTCCGGCAGTTCTATGGTTGTGAGTCTCACGGGTACGGGAGCCGCTGTTGCAACCACCGCAACCCTGAGTTCGCTCAGCTGTGCCAGCGGGTCAGCAACAGGTTCAATCTCCGATTCATGCTCGGTGAGCCTGAGCGCGGCGGCAGGAGCCAGCGGCGTGACGGTTGATTTGAGTAGCAACGATGGCGCAGTTGTCGTACCTTCGACGGTAGCTGTGCCCGCTGGAGCAACCGGCGCCAACTTCACTGCAGTGGTTTCACCGGTGACGTCGACGCAAACCGCGATTCTGACCGCGAATGTGGGAAGCAATGCAGAGACGTTCGCGCTGCAGTTGAACGCGGTCACTTCAGTTCTGAGCGTCAGCGCCGGCAGCTTGGATTTCGGCGATGTGGATGTGAGCGCTTCAGCGACGCAGGCGGTGACTCTGTCGTCGACCGGAACAGCGCCGGTTACCGTCAGTGCCGCGACGCTCAGCGGAGCCGGTTTTGCGGCCTCGGGGGCGACATTCCCTCTTACTCTGAATCCAGGCGATACCGCGACCGTAAGCCTCCAGTTCGAACCTTCGGCCGCCGGAGCGTCAACGGGCGAATTGGCATTAGCAAACACTTCTTCAGATGGTCTAATCCGCAAGATTACTCTGTCTGGGCAAGGGGTCGCGATCATCAGCGAGCTCACGTGCGCTGAAGGGTCGATGACGGGATCGGGAGCCGACGTTTGCACGGTTACGCTGAACACACCCGCCGACAGCAGCGGATCCGCCGTGACCCTGTCGAGCAGCAGCACCGCAGTCACTGTCCCCGCATCGGTGACCGTGACTTCAGGGGTGAACAATGCCAGCTTCGACGCCACAGTTGTAGCACCCAGTTCGAACCAGACCGTGACGCTGACGGCGCAGGCCGGCGACCGGAAGAGGATCTATGCTCTTTCGGTGGGCCCGGGCACGCCGACAATGGGTGCGAGCTCGAATGGTTTGAGCTTCGGCAGTGTCTCAGTGGGCACAGCCGCGACGCAGTCGTTCACGCTCTCTTCGACGGGTTCGGCTTCGTTGACGGTCAGTGCAGCCAGCATCTCGGGCACGGGGTTCTCCCTGTCCGGCGCC
>Ga0187783_10001234_pt1 | contig 18840 bp, 17 predicted proteins | sample 1015_SJ02_MP02_2_FD_132471 | JGI IMG/M metagenome (GOLD analysis project Ga0187783, IMG submission 132471) | Tropical peat soil microbial communities from peatlands in Department of Meta, Colombia - 1015_SJ02_MP02_20_MG | ecosystem: Environmental > Terrestrial > Soil > Wetlands > Peat | place...
CACGGTCTGCCGGTAGACGTCTTCGAAAAGGCCAAGGAGAAGAACCTCGAGATCATCGACGCCACCTGCCCGATGGTTACCAAGATTCACGTTCAAGCCGAAAAGCTTAAAGCCGACGGTTATAAGATCGTGGTCATCGGCGACCCAAACCATCCTGAGGTAAAAGGTACGCTGAGTCACGTGCCGGGTGCGTGGTGCATTCAAAGCCCTGCGGACGTCGAGCGCCTTCCGCGATCCAGCCGCGTCGGTGTCGTCGTCCAATCGACCTGGTCGGGCGAAGGATTCACCGAAATCGTCCGGGCGCTCTCGGCAAAGTATTACGAAGTGCGCGCCGTCAACACGATCTGCACCGACACCCACAACCGTCAGAACGAGGCGCTGCGGTTGGCAAAGGACGTCGAAGTGATGGTCGTCGTGGGCGGAAAAACGTCGGCAAATACACGGCACCTTGCCGATCTCTCCGAGTCGCATGGCGCCCGCGCCTATCACATCGAAGGGCCGGACGAACTCCAAGCGCAGTGGTTCAACGGCGTGCGGGTTGCCGGCTTGATGTCGGGAGCGTCGACGCCCGGATGGCTGGTCGATCAGGTTCAGGCGCGGATGGAGGCGTTGGCCGCTTCTGCTTAACGCGACCGTCCTTGTCGAGCGTTTTGAGAGCGCCCTCGAGGACCGGATTACCGGATATCGGGGATCCAAAGAGATCTCCGATAGTCTTTTGCGCCACTTTGGCTATGCGCCGTACGGTCCGGCCCGCCGCGGTAAGCGGCTGCGCCCGCAAATGGTGATGCGCGTTGCCGCAAGCGAGGGTGCGCCGATCGAGTCTGCGCTCGATGCAGCCGTCGCGGTCGAAATCTTTCACAACTACTCGCTGGTGCACGACGACATCGAGGATCGCGACGAGCTGCGCCATGGACGGCCGACGCTGTGGAGCGCGTACGGCGTCGCGCGAGCGATCAACGCCGGCGACGCCATGTGCGCGCTGAGCTTTCTCAGCCTAGAACATGCCGCCGCCTACCTCGAGCCGCGACGGGTGCTCAAGATGCTGGCCTTGCTCCACGAGGCACATGCAGTAATGTGCGAAGGCCAATCCTTGGATCTCTACTTCGAGTCGGAGCGATCGGTGAGCGTTGGCGATTATTATCGCATGATCGAGTGCAAGACCGCAGAGCTGTTCGATGCCTCGTGCCGCCTTGGCGCGCATGCGGCTGGATGCGACGAGGCGGCCATCGAGGGCTACGGCGCAGTAGGCCGGGCCTACGGCATGGCCTTCCAAATTCGCGATGACGTGGCCGGGATCTGGTCGTCGGTGGACGAGACGGGAAAGACCGTGGCCAGCGACATCGCGCGGCGAAAATGGACGTTTCCGGTGGTCTGGGCAATTGCTCAAGCTCCTTCGGCGGCGCGCTCTGCCGTTGCCGATGCGTACGCGCGCGGCAAGTCGCTCGACGCAGCAACCGTCGAGCGCATCGTGGCGGCGCTCGATTCACTGGGCGCCCGGGAGGCGGCGGCGCAAGCCGCTGCAGCACATCTGGCGGTTGTGGAGAATCAGCGCAACCCAGAGCTTCGCGAATTTCTCTCGAGCACGCTCGGCCTCGCCGCGGCTCGTTAGGCTCTGTAAAATTTCGGTAGTTTCGGTAGTAAAGGAAAGCGCGTGAACGTCAACGGTACGGCCCGTGCGCCGGCACGGCAAGCCTCGCTGGTCTGGGCGCTCCCCGCGCTTCTCGTTGCCGGGCTGATCGTGCGATTGAGCTTTATCGGCAGCGAAGGCTTCAAGACCGACGTCAGCACGTACGCCGCGTGGGCGCTAGGTTTGACCCAGCACGGCTTTCGTTCGTTCTACTCGACGATCGGCTTCGTCGATTATCCTCCCGGTTACTTTTACGTTCTGGCTGTGATCGGCCATCTCTGGCAGGCGCTCTTTGCGGCCCACGATCGCAACTTCGCGGCGCTGCGAGTGCTCGTCAAGCTGCCCGCAGTCTTGGCCGACTTGGGCGTCGGCGCGTTACTGTACGCCCTGGTTCGGCGCTTTGCCGGTATTGGTTGGGCGCTGGGAGCCGCGGCGCTTTACTTGCTCAATCCGGCGATCACGTTCGTCTCGGCCGTCTGGGGCCAAGTGGATTCGATTTCCGGCGGCCTGGCGCTGTTAGCGGTGTACGCGCTGCTGCGCAGCGATCCTCAGTGGGGTCATCCCGAGCCGAGCGCCGCAGGCGCGCAGGCGAAGGATCGCGCTCAAACCGTCTGGATCGTCGTCGCCTGGCTCTCCTTCGCGTATTCTTTGCTGATCAAACCGCAAGCTGCGGTGCTGCTGCCGCTCCTGGTTGCCTTCGTTGTGGCCGATCCCCAGCGCCGGCGAGCGCGGCTGTCGGCAAGCGCGGTCGGCATTTGTGCGGCGCTGCTGCTCGCGCTGTTGCTCGTCGAACCGTTTCACCGGAGCAATCCGATCGACGCTTTCGCTTGGCTGTACCAGCGTTACACCGCCGGTTTGAACGTCTATCCCTACAACAGCGTCAACGCGTTCAATCTGTGGGCGATCCACGGCACGCTATGGGTCCCCGACAGCCAATACATCCTGTTGCTGCCGCAACAGTATTGGGGCGTGCTGCTCGTAGCGGCGGCGCTGGTATTGATCGTTTGGCGCTACGTGCAGGAGCGTACCGCGCAGGCTTTGCTCGAAGGGTGCGCGATTGCCGCGCTGGCCTTCTTCGTGCTGGCCACTCGCATGCACGAGCGCTATCTCTTCAATGGCGTGCTTTTTACGATTGCCTGCATCCCGTTCACCGGGCTGACCATCCTCGGCCTGCGCCTTCCCGCGGCGCGCCGATACCTGTGGGGCGCCGTCGTGCTCTCCGCCGTGCTGCTGGCCAATCTGCTGTACAGCCTTGAATACTTGCACGTGATGACCGATAACGTTGCGGGCGCGAACGCGACCAATCTTTGGGGAATCTGGATGCCGGCGCTCTCGTGCGTCGTGGTCGCCACGTTCTTCGTGCTGGGATACCAGTATCTGGGCGAGACCGAGCTCCCTGCCGCCGTACCGCGCGAGCGCGAGCAGCCGGTACGGTCCGGCGCGATCGAGGCGCAGGCGCGTCACTGGTACGACCCGCGCGAGGGCCTGACGGCGATGCGCGCGCCGCTCGATTACGTCATCATGGCAACGCTCGGTCTGGCAAACTTTGTTCTCTCGTTTGTCGGATACTGGTGGCCTCCCGACAAAGTTTTCGACGAGATCTACTTCGCCCGAGCGGGCGAAGAGTATCTGCAAAACATGCGGATTTACGAGAACACGCATCCCCCGCTGAGCAAGCTGCTGATCACCTTTTCCATGATGCTCTTCGGCGGTATGCCCAAAGGGCACGGCCTGGGCGGATGGACGGGGCTCAACGCGATTCTCGGTCACATGAGCAACGGCGACAACTCCTACGGCTGGCGATTTCTCGACGTGCTCTTCGGTGCGCTGGTGGTCATGTTATTGTATCTCTTTGCCAAGCGAATTACCGGCTCGACGATCTTCGCTACGATTGCGGCATTGCTGCTCACGTTCGACGGCATGCACTTCGTGCAATCTCGAATTGCGACGCCCGAGGGCTTTGTTGTGTTTTTTGCAACGCTCGCGGTCTATGCGTTCTATCGCTTCTGGATAAGCTCGCAGGTTGGAGAGCGGGCGCACGTCGTTCTTCCCCCGTCGGGTTTGCTGGCCGGTGCGGCAGCCGCGTTGTTGCTAGGGCTGACCGTTGGCCAAGCCGGACGCCTGGCGTTCGGTTTCGACGCCGCGGCGACGACGGTCGTCACGCTCTACGTCGCCTGCGCCGCCTATCTGCTGGTACGCTATGTCGGCTTTTTGCGCGTCTTCAACGACGGCCGGCGGGAATTAACGTTCGCCGAGGGTTCCCGCGCTTTGCGCGGCAGCGACGGAACCGCAATCTTTGCCGCCGACGGTGGAGCGATCGACGCGCGCGGACGGATCACACGCGGGGCGATCTCGCAGGCTAAGGGCGGCGCTCTGGTTTATCGCGACGATCCCTTGAATATCGAATACCGGCGCGATGCCAGCGTGCGCTACCAAACGCCCGAGGGCGAAGCAATCTACGCCGAGGACCAAATTCGCGCGGCGGGCGCGGTTGAAGATGGCCGATCGTCCAAGCTGTGGCTGATCCTTTTCACCATCGCGCTGGGTCTGCTGGTCAGCACCAAGTGGTACGGCGTCATGGGCTTCGGCGTGAGCTTCGTGGTGCTGATCTTCGTCTGGCTGCAGCGTTCCTTCGACGGGCAGCGGCCGGCGCTTTGGGGAAACCCGCGCGGCTTCCGCCTCGACGGTGCGCTTGCGACGATCCTATTGGTGAGCGCCACGGTCTACGCACTGGTTTGGGTTCCCGACCTCGCGCGCCAGTCGCCCGATCCCGGCGAGATTCACAACCTCAACGAGCTCGTCTATCGCCAGTACTCGATGTACGAGTATCACGACACCCTCAAAGCGACCCATCCATACTCTTCGAAATGGTGGGAGTGGCCGCTGGATTACCTGCCGATCGCCTATTTTTACCAAGACAGGCGTAAGGATCAAGCCGACAGCAAAGCGTGTTGCGTTTACGAGATCACGTCCATGCCCAACCCGATCGTCCTGTGGTTCGGCTTGCTTTGCGTACCGTGGGTTGCGGGCTTGGCCTGGCGCGAGCGCAACAAGGGCTATGCGTTGATCGTACTGACCTATTTGCTCCAGTGGCTGCCGTGGATACGATCGCCGCGCATAACCTTTGCCTACCACTTTTACGTGGATATTCCGCTCATTTGCCTGTGCAATGTGATCGTACTTCAGCGCTTCTGGCAGTGGGCGCGACGGCGCGAAGGCGCAGCTTGGCTGGGTTCGCTGGGGGTCGGGGCCTATGTGGCGGCGGCCGCCTGCGGCTTCGTCTTTTTCTACCCGATCCTATCGGCGCACCCGATTAGCTGGAATGCGTGGCACTCGCGAATGTGGTTTCCGACCTGGATTATCGGTCCGGGTTAGCGAAGCGCTGGGACTAAATGTCGGGGCATTCGAAGTGGCATAACATCAAGCTTAAAAAAGGTAAGGTCGACGCCCAGCGCGGCGCGCTCTTCACCAAGCTGAGCAAAGAGATCATCCTCGCGGCCAAAGGCGGCTCGCCCGACCCGGACGCAAACTACCGCCTCAAGATGGCGGTTGAAAAAGCTCGCGAATTCAACATGCCGGTGGAAAACATCAAGCGCGCCATCGCGCGCAGTTCGGGTCAGAGCGGCGCCGAACAGATTGAAGAAATCCGCTATGAGGGTTACGGACCGCACGGTTTGGCAGTGGTCTTGGATGCTGCGACCGACAATCGGAACCGTACCGCCGGCGAGCTGCGCTTTCTCTTTAGCCGTCATGCGGGAAACCTGGGCGAGAGCGGCAGCGTCGGCTGGCTGTTCGATTCGGTTGGTATCGTCGAGCTCGACCCGGCCGGAAAATCGGAAGAGGCATTGATGGATCAGGCGCTGATCGAGGGCGTCGACGATATCGAGTACGACGAGGAGCTTACCGTCATTTACACCCAGCCGGCCCGTTTGGCCGGCGTTCGCGACGAGCTGCGCGCCGGCGGGGCAAAAATTTCCGACGCGTACTTGGGCATGCGTGCGAAGACCAAGGTGGATCTGCAAGGCAACGAGCTGACCGCCGCGCTGGCCTTTTTGGAGGCGTTGGAAGATCACGAAGATCTTCAGCGCGTCTTTAGTAATCTGGATTTCAGCCGCGTTCCGGCGGAGGCGCTCGCCTGAGATCGCAGCTTCGCGCGTACCTGCCGCGCGACTGGCTCTTTTCAATCGTACTGGTCTTCTTCGTTGCGGTCGTGGTTTGGTTCGGGCGCCAGATCTACGATTTTCTCTTGCCTTCGTCGGCGACCGTAACGGTGCCGTCGTTCGTCGGCCAAACACTCAACGACGCCGATGCCGAAATAGAACGGCTCAAGCTTACTTCAGCGGTGGTCGACCATGCGATCAGCGATCGCTATCCTAAGGGCGTCATCATCATGCAGCGCCCCGACGCGGGGGTCGAAGTGCGCGAAGGGCGTCAGATATCGTTCGTGGTGAGCGACGGCATCGTCGCCAGACTGATGCCTGATCTGCGCTATCAGTCGATGCGTGAGGTGCAGCTCGACCTTTCGCGCGCGCACCTTGCGCTTGGCAAAGTGACGTACGTAAAGAACGATGCGATTCCCGATGGGCACGTCGTTTCGCAGAATCCGGCACCGCTCGAGAGCGTGCACGAAGGCGACGTAGTAGCGCTGGCTCTGAGCCGCGGCGGAAGAGCCGGCATCCTCGTTCCGAATTTTGTCGGTCTCACGATCGATCAGGCGCGGACGCTGGCAAGCGATTCGGGGATTAAGCTCGGCCAGATAGTTTGGACTCCGCTCGGGAGAAACGCGCCGCCCCACGGCATGGTCGCGCGCCAGCTGCCCCCGCCGAAGACAAAGATCGCCTCCTTCGATCCGGTGGCGCTGCAGGTCAGCGCGGGGCCGAACGAATCGGGCTATATCATTCGTCAGGTCCGCGTGCTGGTTTCGGTTCCGGTCCCGGAACCCGTCGACATCTCGAATGGAGCGCCGCTGGACGTCCGCCTGTCCCTCACCGATGAGACCGGCCGCTACGATCTCTATCACGCCTTTGCGCAGCCCGGACAGAAGCTCGACTTCACCGTGACCGCGGTTGGAACGTCACTGCTGGATATGTACGTCAACAATACGCTGGTGGGTGAAACGCGTCTCGGTACCGAGCCTCCTCGCATCTACAACGCGACGCCCACGCCGTCGCCGCTGCCGTTCTGAGCTCGCTGCGTCATCCTGAGGGGAGCGCCGGAGGCGCGCAGTCGAAGGGCGAAGCGCTAGTCTGATGACCGTCCTCGCGCCCTCGATACTCTCAGCCGACTTTGCGCGCATCGCCGACGAGATCGCTAGCGTCCAAAGGGGCGGGGCCGATTATTTGCATCTCGACGTGATGGACGGACGATTCGTACCCAACCTCACCTGGGGTCCGAAGATCATCGGCGATTTGCGCAAGCTGTCGATACTCGTCTTCGATGCGCACTTGATGATCGTCGAGCCGGAGCGCTACACCGACGAATTTCGCGAGGCCGGATGCGACCGGATCACGTTTCACCTCGAGGCCACCTCCCACGCGCAACGCCTGCTGACTCATATTCGCGACGGCGGCGCGAAGGCGGGCATCGCGATCTGTCCGCAGACGCCGGTCGAGATGCTCCAAGACGTCATCGAAGATTGCGACACCGTGCTGATCATGAGCGTTAACCCCGGCTTCGGAGGACAGAAGTTCATTCCGCGCGCGCTCGATAAGGTTCGCGAAGCGCGCGCCTTGATCGATCGCCGTAATCCTGACTGCCTGATAGAAGTCGACGGCGGCGTCGGCGCGGAGAACGCGCGCGAACTGGTACGAGCCGGCGCCGACGCGCTGGTCATGGGATCGGCGGTGTTTTCGGCGCCCGATCCTGCTGCGGAGCTGCGCCGCATTCGCTCGTTGCTGGCGTGACCGAAGACGAGATCGTCGCTGCGATAAGCGCCCTGTGCCAACCCGAACCGGCGCAAAGACGAAGAACGGCGCCGCGTGTGTTTCTAGGTGTCGGTGACGATGCCGCGTTGTGGCAGCCTTCGCGTTCGCACCGCAGCGCGATCTCTAGCGACATGCTCGTTGAGAACGTTGACTTCACCCGCGAATCGATGTCGCTCGAGGATGCGGGATGGCGGGCGATGGCGGCAAACCTCAGCGATCTCGCCGCAATGGGCGCGCGACCGCACCTGGCGACGGTGGCGCTCGGGATGCCGCAAGCAACGATCGCAGGCGAGATTCTCGAGCTTTACCGTGGTGTGGCGGCCTGCGCCAAGACGTACCAAGTCGCGATTGCGGGCGGCGATCTATCGCGCGCCCCGGTGTTGACGATCGCGATTACGGTCGTGGGCGAGGTTCGCGCAACCAGCGCCAAAACACGCGCCGGCGGGCGGCCGGGCGACGTGCTTGCCGTTACCGGTCCGCTTGGCGCCGCCCGCGCCGGTCTCGAGATCGCGCGTGAAGCCGCGCCGATCTCCGACGAGCTGAAAACCGAAGCGCTTGCGGCCTTTCGGCATCCGCAGCCTCGAATTGCCGAAGGGCGGTTTCTCGCGGCGAGCCGCAACGTGCGCGCCATGATCGATCTGTCCGACGGTCTTTCCACGGATCTGGCGCGCCTCGCCGCCGCATCCGGATGTGGCGCCGAGGTGCAGACCGTTCCGGTCGCAGAACCGGCCCGAGCGCTTGCGAGTCTACGCGGAGAGCCGCCCGAGGTCTTTACACTGGCCGGCGGTGAGGATTTTGAATTGCTGGCGGCCGTTGGTGCGCGCGCCTTCGGGCATCTGGCAGCTCGCTACGCAGCTCGTTTCAGCCGGCCGCTCCTTGCGGTTGGAGTTTTGCGAGAGGGTGTGGAGATAGCCTGGAACGGCGCGCCGCTACGGCGCACCGGATGGGATCATTTCGCGCGTTAGCGGATTTAAGCGCGTCTGGTTACGCGATTGGAGCGCAGGCAACCGGTGCAGACGCGCGCGGTGCGGTGGACGCCTCGGTCGTCGATCCGGACCGACTGCAGATTCGGAAGCCACCGGCGCTTCGTCTTGTTCATCGCGTGACTGACGTTGTTCCCCGCCTTGGGGCCCTTGCCGCAAATTTCGCACCGCTTCGCCATAGCCGGCCGATAGTACCACGGCTCCGGCCCCTCGGACAACCCTCCTTGTCACCCCGACCGAAGTCGAAGGGGCGGCGCTAGGCAAGGATTCGCCGTATGCCTCCAAAAGACGCGGCCATGAACGCAGCGCGCATTGCGGTGGATGCGATGGGCGGGGATCACGCGCCCGATGAGATCGTCGCGGGCGCTCTGCTGGCCGCGGCAGAGTTCGACGCGGCGATTCTGCTTGTCGGCGACGAGGCGCGGGTCCGCCCGCTGCTGCGCGGGCCCGGCGCAGACAGAGTGAGCGTCATTCACGCCCCCGAGGAAGTGGCGATGGATCTCTCGCCATCGGTAGCGGTCCGGTCCTGCGAGCGCACGTCGCTGGGGGTTGCCGTCAGCCTGGTCAAGCGCGGCGAAGCCGACGCGGTGGTTTCCGCCGGGAATAGCGGCGCGTTCTTGGCCATCGCCCTGATCAAGCTGCGCACTATCGAAGGGATTTCGCGCCCAGCGATCGCGACGGTGTGGCCGGCGCTTAACGGTCCGACCGTTCTGCTCGATTCGGGCGCGAACGTTGACTGCCGTCCGGAGTGGCTGGAGCAGTTTGCGATTATGGGATCGGCCTACGCCAAGGCAGTATTGAACGTTGCCGAGCCGCGGGTCGCGATACTCTCGGTCGGCGAGGAACGCAGCAAGGGCAATCAGTTGGTGCTCGAGACGGCGCGGCTCTTGGAGGTTGCGCCGGTGCGCTTCATCGGCAACGTCGAAGGGCGCGATCTTTTCCACAACGTCGCCGACGTGATCGTTGCCGATGGATTCGTCGGCAACGTGGTGCTCAAAACCGGCGAGGGGATGATCGCCGATCTAGCTCACATCATGCGCGATACGCTCTTGGGCGGGAACCTCTTGACCAAGCTGGGGACGGCGCTGCTCGCCCCGGCGCTCAAAGGTCTGCGCAAGCGGTTCGATTATGAGACCTACGGCGGCGCGCCGTTATTGGGGCTTCGCGGTAACTGCCTCGTCACGCACGGACGCGCAAGCCGCAACGCGGTCAAGCACGCCATCGGTGCGGCCGTTCAAGAAGTGAACCACGACGTCATCGGCAAGATTAGCGAGCTGATCGTACCTCATCTGGCACCGACCTAACGGTTCGGAGCTGCAGGACGCATGCTGGGCGTCTACGTCCATCTTCCGTTCTGTCCGTATCTCTGCCCCTATTGCGATTTTGCCAAGTGGCCGTTGCGTGCGAGCATGGCGCGCAGCTATCTCGACGCGCTGTACGCGCAGATCGCGCGTGAGGTGCCTGCGCCGGCTGCGACGATTTACCTTGGAGGCGGAACGCCGAATGCTTACGACGCCCGGACCATTGGTGAGCTGGTGTCGCGTCTGCGTGCGCGCTTTACGGGAGCGCGGGAAATTTCCATCGAGATAAATCCTGAAAACGTGCGTGACGGCGACCTCGACGCCTATCGCGCTGCCGGAGTCACTCGTTTGTCGATCGGCGTGCAGTCGTTCGACCCGCGCGAGATCGAGACGCTGGGTCGTAAGCACGGTGTGGCGCAAATCGAGGGCGTCGTCGCCGCGGCGCGGGCGGCAAAATTCCCTTCGGTCTCGCTCGATCTGATGTTTGCCGTTCCGGGACAGACGCCGCAAAGCTGGCGCGAAAGCTTGCGTTGCGCTATCGCGCTGGAGGTGGATCACGTTTCGGCTTACGGACTCGCCGTTGAGGAGGGAACGCCGTATGCCGCCTGGCGAGCCAGGGACGCAGACGCATTCTTCGACGATGCGCGCGAGGCGCAGCTTTACACAATCGCGATCGAGCTGCTCCAAGCCGCAGGTTACGAACAGTACGAGATCAGCAACTTCGCCCGGCCCGGACATCGCTGCGCGCACAACCTCAATTACTGGGCAAACGGCGAGTACCTTGGGTTGGGCGTTGGTGCGGCCTCCTACCGCGACGGCGTACGCAGCGTAAACACTCGGTCGCTTGAAGAATACATCGCCGCGGCCTCAGCAGGCCATACCATTCCGGCGGCGGCGGAGCGGCTGGAAGGCCGCAGACGCGCGGGCGAAGCGATGATGCTGGCGTTACGCACGACGCAAGGGGTTGGGCTGAACGAGTTCAAAGAACGCTACGGCATCGACGTTCTGGCTGATTACGCCCCCATCGTAACGCGATTCACCCGGACCGGTTTACTGGAACGCGCCGGCGACACCGTGCGCTTGACGCGGCGAGGCCGATTTCTTGCCAACGAGGTTTGCGGAGCTTTTATAACATTCGAGTAACACCAAACACGCTCTCGGAAGCCATCCTGCGCGCCGCCTTCGTTGTCGTATTCGGCGTTACGGGCTTTCTGTTAGGGCGTGAGGCGTACTTCAGCCTCTTTTCGCCTCATTTTGCCTCTGAGGCGCTGCAAGTCGCATTTCTCATTCTCTCTCCGGTCGCGGGCGCGCTGATCGGTGCATTGCTCGCGCCCTTCGCGCAAGCCCTGTTTGAGGGTCAGTTACGACAAGCGGAGGGCGCAATGGACCGCCTGTCGCCGGCCGAAATCGCCGGCGGCGCGGTAGGATTGATCGTTGGGCTGCTGATTGCTTTTCTGGTCAAGGGGATCGTCTTTGAGCTGATCTCGGATTTTGGCCGGGCCGGAACGTACATCGCCATCGTTCTCTATCTCATCTTGGCGATCTTCGCCGCGTACTTAGGCGCGCGCATCGGCGCAAAAATTCGAATCGTTCCGGTGCCCCGCGGCGCTCTTGGAAGCGCGGCCGGCGGAGCGCCCAAAATCGTCGATACTTCCACCATCGTCGACGGCCGGATCGTCGAGATCGTCGAGAGCGGATTTCTCGATGGCGTGATCGTCGTCCCGCGGTTCGTATTGCGCGAACTGCAGGCCATCGCGGATTCGATGGACCCGCTCAAACGGACGCGTGGGCGGCGTGGGTTCGACGTGCTGAGCCGTCTGCAAGAGCTTGCCGTTTTTGAAATAAGCGAGCGCGACTATTCGGATATGGCGCCGGGAAACGTTGACGCTCGGCTCGTTCGCCTGGCCAAAGAGCTCGCCGCGAAGCTGATCACCAACGACTACAATTTAAACCGGGTCGCCCACGTTGAAGGCGTCGCAGTGCTCAACGTCAACGAGCTGGCAAATGCCGTCAAGCCGGTCGTGCTGCCGGGCGAAGAGCTGCACGTGGCCGTCATTCGTGAAGGCAAAGAATTTCATCAAGGGGTCGGCTATCTGGAAGACGGAACGATGATCGTCGTCGAGCACGGGCGGCGGCTGATCGGCGAGGAGACCGACGTGATCGTCACCAGCGTATTGCAGACCGTCGCGGGACGGATGATATTCGCACGGCCAAAACGCGAAGGCGTGGCTTCTTGAGGTGGGCCGCAGTAATCGTTGCGGCAGGCCACGGCAAGCGCTTCGGCGGTCCCAAGCAGTTCCTCGAACTCGAAGGTTTGCCGATGGTCGGCTGGTCGATTCGCACGTTTGCCGCGATGCCGGAGATCGCGCAACTCGTCGTTGCGACCGAACCTGAATTCATTGCGCCGATGGTCGAGTTGTGCGCTCGCCTCGCTCCACGACACGCAGCCCTGGTCGTGCGCGGCGGCGCCACGCGCCAGCAGAGCGTCTATCAAGGGCTGCGCGCGGTATCGAGTGAATGCGAAGCCGCGCTCGTGCACGACGGCGCGCGCCCGCTCGTGCAGGCCGAGAACGTAAGGGTTGCGATGGCCGAGGTGCGCGGCGGACGCGCTGCTCTGCTGGCAATGCCGGTGGTGGACACTATCAAGGCGGTGGACTCGTCGCTACGAGTTACCACGACGCTCGATCGCGAATTCTTGTGGGCTGCGCAAACGCCGCAGCTCGCGACTATCGCCGATCTGCGCGCCGCACACGAATGCGCGCGCCGGGACGGCGTGGACGCGACCGATGATGCCGCGCTGCTGGAACGAGCGGGGATCGAAGTCGTGGTCGTCCCGTCCACTAGCGAGAACTTTAAAATAACCCATCCTGCCGACGTGGCTCGGGCTGCCGCGCTTTTGCGTCACCCTCGAAGGGCGAAAGACGCGTAATGCGGATAGGGCACGGTTTCGACGCACACCGGCTGGTGGAAGGGCGCGCTCTGATACTCGGCGGCATCCGCATTCCGTTTGAGCGCGGAGCGCTTGGCCACTCCGATGGCGACGTGCTCGCCCACGCGCTCGCGGATGCCTTGCTTGGTGCGGCCGCGCTAGGCGACCTAGGCGCGCGCTTCCCCGACTCGGATTCTCGCTGGAAAGATGCCGACTCGATGGAGCTGCTGGCGCAATGCGCCGGCGCCGTGCGCGACGCAGGCTTTGCGATCGTCAACGTTGACGCGACGATCGTCGTGGAGCGTCCGAAGATCGCGCCGTTCATCGCGGAGATGCGCGATAGGGTCGCATCGCGGCTGGGGATTCTGCTCGAAGCGGTCAGCATCAAAGCGAAGACCAGTGAGGGCATGGGCTACACCGGCGACGGTACAGGCCTGGCCGTCTACGCCGTCGCGCTCATCGCGTGAGCGTCGTCCAGCAACTTTAAAACCCGGCCCGCAGCCGCGGATTGACGGCCTGGGTTAAACTGTTTGCACATGGCGCTCGATGTTGTCTTGGCCGACTTACGCGCACCGCTGGAACGCGATCCGGCGGCGCGCGGTTGGCTGGACGTAATGCTATCGTATCCCGGCTTTCACGCGCTCGTCGCTCATCGCCTGATTCATCCGCTGTATCGTGCGGGCGTCCCGCTACTGCCGCGGTTGCTCGCCAACTTCGTACGGTTTTTTACCCAAATCGAGATCCATCCGGGGGCGAGAATCGGTAAGGGTGTCCTTATCGATCACGGATCGGGGGTGGTAATCGGCGAGACTTCGGAGATCGGCGACGGTTGCACGATCTATCAAGGGGTTACGCTCGGCGGAACGAGTTTAGCGCGCGGCAAGCGCCATCCAACCCTCGGGCGCAACGTAACGATCGGGGTAAACTCAAGCGTTCTCGGCGCGATCGTCCTGGGCGACAACGCCAAGGTTGGAGGAGGATCGGTCGTGGTCAAAGACGTTCCGGCCAACGCTACGGTTGTCGGCGTTCCGGCTCGCATCGTCGCGCAAGACGGCAAGCCGATTCGAATCGTTTCCGACGTTCCTCAGGTGGATGTGCCGGATTCCACCACCGATGCGATCGCGCGGCTGCAGCGCCATCTCTCTCAGCTCGAGAAGCGACTAGCCGAGGTCGAGCAGGGCGAGTCGGCGGAGGAAGAAGCCTGGAGCTGGGTGATCTAATTTTAGTGCACTTTATGATGAGCGGAGTTAGGGGCTCGGAATGACGCCTTGAAGTGAGACTCTACAACACACGCACCCGCAGCGTTGAGGAGTTTAAGCCTTTACGCGGCGACGACGTGCGCATTTACGTCTGCGGCCTGACGCCCTCGGCGCAGGCCCACCTCGGGCACGCGCGCTCGTTTCTATTCTTTGACGTGCTGCGCCGTTATTTGACGCATCGCGGCTATCGCGTCACGTTCGTGCAGAACGTCACCGATATTGACGACCGCAGCATCAACGCCGCCAAAGAAAGCGGCCAGTACTACCACGACATCGTGGACCGCTTCTATGCGGAGTTCAAAGGGTCGATGCGAAAGCTCGGTGTGCTCGAGTACGACCACGAGCCGTACGCGACTGCGTATATCGGGCCAATCCAAGAGATGATCCGCAAGCTGATTGCCGGCGGCCACGCCTACGTCACCCAAGACGGCATCTATTACCGCGTTTCGACCTTTGCAAGCTATGGACGGCTGGCCAATCGCAACGTTGACGATCTCGAAGCCGGCGCGCGCATCGAAGTAGACGAGCATAAAGAGGACCCGCTCGACTTTGCACTCTGGAAGTTCGCGAAGCCCGGCGAGCCCAAGTGGGCCTTCGACCCGTACGGAGACGGCCGTCCCGGCTGGCATATCGAGTGCTCGGCGATGTCGAGCGCGTTGCTCGACCCGCTTGGTGCGGGGTTCGATATTCACGGCGGCGGCGCCGACTTGATCTTTCCTCACCACGAAAACGAGATCGCGCAGAGCGAGCCGCTGATGGCGCGCCCGCCGATGGCGAACTTCTGGGTGCATGGCGGCCTGCTGCTTTTCGATAATCGCAAAATGGCCAAGTCGCTGGGAAATTTCGAGCCGCTGATCGATCTGCTGGCACGCCACGATCCGCAGGCGATCAGATGGCTTTTCTTGCAAACCGGCTATCGAAAGGTGATGAACTTTACCGAAGAATCGATTGCCGCAGCCGCACTGGGTCTCGGCCGTATCAAGAGCGCTTATCGCAATCTAGCACCGGCTACCGACGGTGAATCGGTCGCGTCACCAGAACTCGATCGCCGGATGGAAGCCGCGCTCGACGACGACATGAATACCGCCGCAGCGCTTGCCGTGCTCTACGACGTGGTCGATCGCTCCACCCCGAGCCGTGAGGACCTGGCATATTGGCTGGGCATCTTAGGCGTCGCGCCGGACGATTCGTGGCTCGAAGAACCTTCGACCGAGCTGGCGCCCGATTTTGTAGAACGCTTACACGAGGCGTTGGCGGACGCGCGCGCCGATGCGTTGGCGCACGGTATTCAAGGCTCGACGCCGCAAGAGGCGATCGAACGCGTGGTCGAAATGCGCGACGCAGCGCGCCGCACCAAGGACTGGGCAGCGTCGGATCGGCTGCGGGACGCTTTGCTGCGTTGCGGCATCGAAGTCAAGGATTCCAAAGAGGGCACGACGTGGAGCGTGGTGGCGTCCTGAGCGCAGGCGCGCAGCGCCGGAGTCGAAGGACGATGACGCCAAGCCTGGATTTCGACGATCTCATCTACGGAATTCATGCGGTCTCTGAGGCGCTGGCCGCGGGCGAGGCGTTGCGAAGAATCCACGTTGCCGCGAATCGCACCAGGGATGGTGTGCTGCGCGAACTGCTTGCGAAGGCGAACGAACGCGACATCCCGGTGCGGTTTGAACGCAGAGATTTCTTCGATCGCGTGCCGTTTAAAGCGCATCAAGGCGTGGTCGCACTCGCGCAGCCTTTTACCTACGCTTCGCTGCACGACATCCTGGCGCGACGTCAGGCCGACGGCACGCGCCGGTTGGTGGTAGTGCTCGATCATCTGACTGATCCGCACAACGTCGGTGCCATCGTTCGGACCGCGGAGGCACAGGGCGCGGCCGGTCTGGTGCTCCCCCCGCGCCGCTCGGCGGGCGTCAATGCCACGGTCAGAAAAGCCGCCGCGGGCGCGGCAGAGCACCTTCCGATCGCGCGGGCCAACATTGCCGATGCGATTCGAACGCTGAAGAGGGCCGGCGTGTGGGTGGTCGGCGCCGACCCGGCGCCCGAGTCCATTGAAGTCACAGCCGCCGACCTCGACCGTGATCTGGCGTTAGTCGTGGGCGCCGAAGGCGCCGGGCTCTCGCATTTGGTCAAGCGAGAGTGCGATTACTTGATAAGGCTTCCGATGCGGGGCAAAGTTGCCTCGCTTAACGCCTCGGTCGCCGCTGCAATCCTGATGTACGAGGCGCGGCGGCAACAGGGGATGCCCGCCTCGTCCTTGACGGGGGAGGGGGAACCTCCTATATACTAGCCTCGACGTGCCGCGCCCGACGGGCTGCGGCCTGCGCATGCGGCTCGTCTTAACGACAAGGCAGACAAGAAATTATGGCAATGACCCATCTCGTCTCGGATGGAGTGGAGTACCAGCAGAGGGTCGACGAGGACCTCGTCGCCATCGCGAAGACCGGCGACAATCTCGCGATGGAATACCTCCTAAACAAATATAAGAATTTCGTTCGCATCAAGGCCAAGAGTTATTTTCTCATCGGGGCGGATCGTGAGGATATCATCCAGGAAGGGATGATCGGTCTTTATAAAGCGGTGCGCGATTTTAAGGCCGACAAGCTTTCGAGCTTCCGCGCCTTCGCCGAGCTGTGCATTACCCGCCAGATCATCACCGCGATCAAAACCGCGACCCGGCAGAAACATATCCCCCTCAATCAGTACATCTCGCTCAATAAGCCGATTTACGACGAGGACAGCGAGCGAACGCTGCTCGACGTGATGGCCTCCCAGAAGACGTCGGATCCCGAGGAGCTGGTCGTTACCCAGGAGGTCTCCGACGACATCCGTCAGCGTATTCGCCAGAATCTTTCCGAGCTCGAATCTCAGGTGCTCGAGTCGTATCTCGAAGGCAAGAGCTATCAGGAGATGGCGCGCGATCTCGGCCGTCACGTGAAGTCAATCGATAATGCCCTCCAACGCGTGAAACGGAAGATCGAAAAGAATCTCGCCGAGTTCGAGTTCCAGTAGCCCCACTGGTGTCATCCTGAGCGGAGGCGCGTAGCGCCGTAGTCGAAGGACCAACCAATGACGCGCCTTCTGATAGCTGCGCTGCTCGCCGCAGCAGTAGGCCCCGGCAGCTGGAGCAGCGGGCCGGCGCTGCCGGTCGCGCGCAGCGAGGTTGCCGTGGCCCAGTTGGACGATCGCATTTATGTGATCGGCGGCTATGCCAATGGCGGCGTCGACCAGAATCTCGTGGAAGTCTACGAGCTGCGTTCGCGAACGTGGCGCGCGGTCGCGTCGTTGCCGCGCGGCCTTAACCACGTCGGCGCCGTTGGGTATCGCGGAAAGATATACGTTTTCGGAGGATTCTCCGAGCAAAATGACGCGGCCGTTGCCGACGCCGACGTTTACGATCCATCGAGCGATACCTGGACGCCGATCGCCGCGTTGCCGCATCCACTGGGATCGGTTTCCGTTGCGGTCCTCGGAGACGAGATCCATCTGGTGGGCGGTCGCGACGTGCATAGCGTGCGCACGCACGTCGTCTACGATCCGGCGACCGATCGCTACACCGAACGAGCGCCGCTGCCGGTCGGACGCGATCACATGGGGCTGGTTGCACTGGGCGGACGGCTCTACGCAATCGGCGGCCGGATCGATACGCCCGCGCACAACACTGCGTACGTCGACGTTTACGATCCGCAGGCCAATGCCTGGACTCAAGGCACGCCGATGCCGACGCCGCGCAGCGGCATGGCGGTAGCGCCGTACAACGGCATCATCTTCGCTATCGGCGGCGAAGCACGCGGCATGGCCGGCGCTTTTACCACCAACGAAGGCTACGACCCGGCCACGAATCAGTGGTCGCAGTACGCGCCCCTGCCGCACGGACGCCACGGCACCGGCGCCGCGGTGGTCGGCGACCGGCTCTACGTTCCGGCCGGCGCGCCGGTTCCCGGCGGTAGCGAACAAAGCAACACGCTGCTGGTCTTCACCCTCTGAGCTTCTCGACGATTGCGTCGTAAAGCGCTTCGCGCTCGGCGACCGGATCGACGACCAGAACGGTGGGTTCTCCCTGATGCGGCTGGATGCAGACAGTTACTCGTCCGCGGGCGCAGACGTCCATGCAGCTGGTACTGATCGCGCGAATCGCGCCCCAGCGGCCGTCAGCTTTCAACCGCTCCTTAAGCCAGTTGCGCAAATGGAAGTCACCGATGCGTGCGGCGACGTCGGGATCCTCTTCCGGGATGCGCTCTTTGAAGCATCGCTCGCAAACCAGCACGAGTCCGGACTGAAGCCATTTGGGAGTGACGTTTTGCATTCGTTCGATAAATAATGGAGCCGACGGCGGGATTCGAACCCACGAGCCCATTGCTGGGGACTGATTACAAATCAGTTGCCTTCGACCGCTTGGCTACGTCGGCGGAAGTAATTTCCAATTGCCGAGTTTGCGCGTTAATTACCTTTCCCATTCGAGCCCAAGGATTGCAGCGCCGCGGGCGACAATTACCCGCCGTCTAATCGCCATACGCCGAGGAGCGAGTTTATGCCAGTGACCGGAATAGGCGGCATTTTCTTCCGCGCCAAAAACCCTGAGGTCCTTTCCGAATGGTATAAAACGCATCTCGGCGTCGGCCTCGAACCGCACGGCCTGTGGAATCAGAGCTCGGGGCCCACGGTCTTCGCGCCGTTTGCAGCCGACACCGACTACTTTCCCCCCGGCAAACAGTGGATGATCAACCTGCGCGTCGACGACCTCGACGGGTTGTTGCAAACGCTTCGCGCCGCCGGCATCGAAATCACCACCGACCCCGAATGGAACACGCCCGAAACGG
>Ga0187783_10001235_pt1 | contig 18837 bp, 16 predicted proteins | sample 1015_SJ02_MP02_2_FD_132471 | JGI IMG/M metagenome (GOLD analysis project Ga0187783, IMG submission 132471) | Tropical peat soil microbial communities from peatlands in Department of Meta, Colombia - 1015_SJ02_MP02_20_MG | ecosystem: Environmental > Terrestrial > Soil > Wetlands > Peat | place...
CCCCGCGTCCCGGATCGGGTCCCCCCAGGTCGAGACGACCACGTTGTCCGAATCGTCCTTGCCGTAGGGAACGCTGGGATCGAGCAGGTTCGGCAGACGTTTGAGCCGCTCGTCGCGCTCGAGGAGGAGCGCGACCTCCCGCCGGGTGAGCTCGTCGAATCGCTCGAGCGCCTGCTTCGCCTCGGCTTCGAGCGGGCTCGACTCCTCGTGGCGGGAGCGCGCCGCGGCGATCGACCGACTCAGCTCGTTGCGCCGCTGTCGCAGCCGGTCCGCCTCGGCCCGGGCGGCGCGCCAGGCCGCGTCCTTCTCCCGGGCCTCCCCGAGCAGGCGGAGGTACTCGGGTTGGCGACGGCGGGCGAGGTTCGCCTCGACCTCCGCAGGCTCGCGTCGCAACCGCTCGAGGTCGATCACGCCGCTCGGGAGGAGACGAGGGCGAAAATCTTTGTCCCCGGCGGGTCCCGAGCCCCGCCGGGGCCTCCCGCGTCCCACGAAACGCTAAGTACGCTCGCGCCGGCTCCGGCGCGGCAGCAGGATCGCGGTCATGACCGAGGAGTTCGGCCTCTTCATCGGTGGGCGCTGGGAGTCACCGCCCGGCGCGAAGCGGTTCGAGACGATCAACCCGGCCACGCGCGAGCCCGTCGGCTCGTTCGTCGCGGGGACCGCGGCGGACGTCGATCGCGCCATCGCCGCCGCCTCGCGGGCGTTCCCCGCCTGGAAGGAGACGCCGGCGCCGAAGCGCGGCGACCTCCTGCTCGAGGCCGCGCGCCGTCTCAAGGAGCGCAAGAGCGCCGTCGGCCGCCTCGTGACCGAGGAGATGGGCAAGGTGATCGCCGAGGGCCTCGGCGACGTGCAGGAGTCGATCGACTTCATCGAGTACATGGCCGGCGAGGGCCGCCGGCTGTTCGGGGAGACGGTGCCCTCCGAGCTCCGCTCGAAGTTCTGCCTGACCGTTCGGCAGCCGAAGGGGGTCGTCGCCTGCATCACACCGTGGAACTTCCCCACCGCGATCCCGAACTGGAAGATCGCGGCCGCGCTCGTCTCGGGCAACTCGGTCGTCTTCAAGCCGGCATCGAACACGGCGCGCTGCGCGGCCGAGGTGGTCCGGATCTACGAGGAGGCCGGCGTTCCGGCCGGCGTGCTCAACCTCGTCACCGGTTCCGGCGGCACCGTCGGGAACGCGCTGGTCGCCGATCCGCGGGTGCGCACGGTCTCGTTCACCGGCGGGGTCGAGACCGGCCGGGAGGTGTACGTTCGCGGTGCCCAGGGCCTCAAGATGGTCCATCTCGAGCTCGGCGGCAAGAACCCCGTGCTGCTGATGGAGGACGCGGACCTCGCCCTCGCGCTGGACGGCGTGCTGTTCGGCGCGTTCGGCACCTCGGGCCAGCGCTGCACGGCGACCAGCCGCCTGATCGTGCACCGGGCGGTCTACGACGAGTTCCTCGGGCGCCTGATCGAGCGGCTCCGCTCGTTCCCGGTCGGCGACCCGCTCGACCCGCGGACGGGGATGGGCCCGGTGGCGAGCGCCGACCAGGAGCGCAAGATCCTCGACTACATCGCGCTCGGTAAGCAGGAGGCGACGCTGCGCTACGGCGGCGAGAAGCTGACGGGGGGCCTCTACGACCGCGGCTACTTCCTCGCGCCCACGATCTTCGAGACCCGCCACGGCACGCGGATCTCCAAGGAGGAGATCTTCGGCCCGGTCCTCTCGGTGATCCGCGTCGCGGACTACGAGGAGGCGGTCCGGGTCGCCAACGATGTCGACTACGGGCTCTCCTCGTCGATCTACACGCGCGACGTGAACCGGGCCTTCCGCGCGATGGACGACCTCGAGGCCGGGATCACCTACGTCAACGCGCCGACGATCGGCGCGGAGGTCCAGTTGCCGTTCGGGGGCGTGAAGAACACCGGCAACGGAGGCCGCGAGGCCGGAAGCGTCGCGATCGAGGAGTTCACCGAGCTCAAGACGGTGTTCATCGACTTCTCCTCGCGCCTGCAGAAGGCGCAGATCGAGGACGGCACCGGCGGATGAGCCCGTTCCGGGGATCGGACGAGGCCCTCGACCGGGAGATCGCCGCGGTCGAGGGTATCGTGCGGGTCCGCGTCCGGCGGACCGGCGCCGAGCTGCGGGCGCTCGATCGGGACCTGAGGGAGCTGCGGCGCGAGCGCGCCCGACGCCGATCCGCCGGCGACGAGGCGATCGCGACGCAGGACGCGGCCGGTGCGAGCGCCCGCGCCTAGAACGGGCCGGTCCGCCCGGGGTTGTCGAAGTTCGTGAGCAGCGTCTGGCCCCGGTTCTTCGGGCGTCCGAGCGGGGCGAGGAGGGCGTCCTCCTCGAGGGCCGGCATCGTCTCGGAGATCGGGACGTCGACCTGGATCTCGCGCGTGCGGCCCCCGCGCCCGCGCGAGACGATCGTGGCGCGGATGAGGCCGAGCGACTCGAGCTCGCTCACGTAGTTCGAGATCGAGCGCGCGTGCAGCGGCGGGAGCCCGAGGCGCTCGGCGAGCCGCTTTAGTTGTCGTACACCTCGCCGGTCAGCACGCCGGTCCGGCGACGCTCGTAGGACTGGAGGATCGCGTAGAGCAGGACCTTGCAGTGGGGCGGCAGCGAGCGGCAGCACTCGACGATGATGTCCTTCTCGAGGCGGTTCTTCGCCTTGACGACGTGGTCGCGCGTGATCCGCTTCGCCCGGTCGCGCTCGGCCATCTCCGCGGCGAGGCGCAGGAGGGCGAGCGCGCGGCGGGCGTCGCCGCTCTCGAGCTGCGCGTAGGCGGCGCACAGCTCGATCACCCCGGGGTCGACGACCCCGTCGCGAAAGGCGACGCGCGCGCGGTCCTGGAGGATGTCCTGGAGCTGGGGCGCCTTGTACGGGTCGAAGAGGATCTTCTCCTCGTTGAGGCGGCTGCGCACGCGCGCATCGAGGTGGTTCGTGAACTTGAGGTCGTTCGAGATCCCGACCAGCACGAGCCGCGCGTCCTCGAGCTCCGTGTTGATCTGGCTCAGGGTGTAGAGGACGTTGTCGCCGCTGCGGGCGACGAGCCGGTCGATCTCGTCGAGGATCAGGACGATCGTCCCGCCCTTCGAGTCCATGAGGCGGCGCATCGCGCTCTGGACCCGGTCGAGCGACCAGCCCGTGGGGATGCGCTCGGCGTCGGTGCGGGCGAAGGTGTTGCCGATGTTCTGCAGCAAGCTGTAGGCGGTGTCGATGTTGCCGCAGTTGATCGAGATGAACGCGAGCTTCGCGGCGCCGGCCTCGGCCCGGCGCTGGAGGTCCTGGCGGACCTGGGTCACGACCGCGGTCTTGCCCGTCCCGATCTTGCCGTAGAGGAGGAGGTTGGACGGGACATCGCCGCGCAGGGCCGGGGCGAGGACCTCGGCGATCTGGCGGATCTCGCCGTCGCGGTGCGGCAGCCGCGCGGGCACGTAGGAGTCCCGCAGCACCTCGCGGTTCTCGCGGAACAGCTCGCTCTTCGTCTGGAGGATCGCGTCGAGGAACTCCGCCGTCGAGCTCGGGGTTGTGGGCGGAGGGCTCGCGCCACCGTAGGGCGGCTCGGGCGCGCTCCCTCCGCTCGTGGGACGGTCGCTGACGGGCGTGACCGCCCCGGGGCTGGCGTGTCGTAGGTCGGGCCTATCCGGCGTGTCCGCCGGCCGGTCCTCGCTGTCAGGTGGCACCGTCGACGCCTACCCGGGCCTCGGGCGGCGCTCGGAGGAAGGCGAGCCATATCAACCTTCCGAAAGGAACACGGCTCGAACGCGCGCGTTCGAGGCCCGACGGCGTGTCGAGCGCCCGCGCGGGCCCCGGATGGCGACCGAACGCATTTGAAGGGGCCGGAACTCCGGTACGGGGATGGCGAGCTACGGATCCGCCCACGGCGGGCACGGCCACGTGACGAAGAGCCCGATCTCCGTCGCCTGGGTGGTGCTCGCGGCGCTCCTCGGCGGCGCCGGGATCTTCCTCATCTTCGAGTGGCTGTTCACGTTCAACTGGGTCTTCTTCCCCGGGATCGCGCTCGTGATCGGCTGCACCCTGATGCTGCTCGATCGGCGGGCCGGACTCGACCACGCGTGAGCGCGGGACCGAGGATGGCCGCTCCGGATCGGGAGCGAGCCCCGACGATCGTCAAGCTCGGGGGCTCGGTGCTCACGCGCAAGCGCGAGGTCGAGCGCCTGCGACCGAAGCTCCTGGCCCGCCTCGCCCACGAGGTGGCGAGCACGACGCAGTCCCGGGTAGTGCTCCTCCACGGCGCCGGCTCGTTCGGCCACCCCGGGGCGCGTCGCTTCGGCCTCGCGCGCCCTCCCGAGGACGGCGCCTCCGCGGCCCAGCGTTCCCGGGGTGCGGCGATCGTGGCCGCCGAAGTCCGCCGCTTGCATCTCGCGGTCCTGCGGGCCCTCCTCGCGGCCGGCGCGTCGCCGGAGTCGATCCCCCTGAGCACCCACGCCGTCCAGCGCGCGGGCCAGCTGCGCTCGCTCGATGCCGGACCCGTGCGGGACGCGCTCGATCGGGGACGACTTCCGGTCTCGTTCGGCGACGTGGTCCCGGACGAGGCCTGGACCAGTTCGATCCTCAGCGCGGACACGATCGCCCTCGAGCTCGTTCGGGCCCTCGGGGCCCGACGCGTGATCTTCGTGAGCGACGTGCCGGGCGTCTACGACGGTCCGCCGGTCCCCCGGCGCCGCATCGTCGCCGAGGTGAGCTCCGCGACGCTGGAGGGGCTCCGTCCGCCCGCCGACCGGCCCGACGTCACCGGCGGGATCCGTGGCAAGGTCGAGGCGATGCTGGCGATCGCCGCGGCCGGCGCGGACGCAGCGCTTATTAGCGGACTGACGGATGGCGCGCTCTCGCGCGCCCTGAGGGGGGAGTACGTCTACGGGAGCTGGGCGCGGGCGCCGTCGGGATGAGACGGACGATCCGTCCGGCCTCGACCTGAGCCACCGCAAGGCCGAGCACGTCAAGATCGTTCTCGGACGCGACGTCGAGGGACGCTACCGATACTGGAACGACGTCCAGCTGATCCACAAGGCCCTTCCCGAGATCGATTTCGCCGACATCGACACCTCCGTCGAGCTGCTCGGCCACCGCCTGCGGGCGCCGATCGTGATCACGGGGATGACCGGGGGCTTCCCGGACGCCGCCAAGATCAACGACCACCTCGCCCACGCCGCCGCCGAGGTCGGCGTGGCGATGGGGGTCGGCAGCGAGCGGGCGGCGATCCTGAAGGGCCAGTACCCCGACAGCTACGCCACCGTCGCCCGCCACGCGGTGCCGCTCAAGTTCGCGAACATCGGAGCTCCCCAGATCATCCCGCAGGGCCCCCACGACCGGGTGGTCGGGCCGGCCGAGGTGCGCGCCGCGATGGAGCTCATCCACGCGGACGTCCTCGCGATCCACCTCAACTTTCTCCAGGAGATGGTGCAGCCCGAGGGGGACCGCCGCGCCCGCGGCTCGCTCGACCGGATCGGGGCCCTCGCGTCCGAGTTCCCCGTCCTGGTCAAGGAGACCGGCGCCGGGATCAGCCGGGCCGTCGCCGAAGCGCTGCGCGACCACGGCGTGCGGGCGTTCGACGTCAGCGGCACGGGCGGGACCAGCTTCGCCGCCGTCGAGCACTACCGCGCGCTCGAGCAGGGCGCCGAGCGCGAGGCCCGGGTCGGCAAGACGTTCTGGGACTGGGGGATCCCTTCGCCGGTCGCGGTCCTCGAGCTCGTCCCCCTCGGACTGCCGGTCGTCGCGAGCGGCGGCGTGCGCAGCGGGCTCGACGTCGCCCGCGCGCTCGCGCTCGGCGCGACGGCCGCGGGGACGGCGGGCGGGGTGCTGCGAGCGGCGTCCACCGGCTACGAGGAGACCCGGCGGGAGCTCGAGCACCTTGTCCACGAGCTCAAGGTCGCGATGTTCCTCACCGGCTCGCGCACGATCGCCGAGCTCGGCCGCGCGCCCTACGTGGTGACGGGGGAGAGCCGGCAGTGGCTCGGGCGCTGATCGGGCCGACGCCGCCGACCTCGGAAGAGGTCCATCGCGAGAAGCTCGCCGCGATCCGCCGTGCGGGCGGCGGCCCCCTGCCCTCGAACGTGGACTGGATCGCGGGACTGCCCGCGCCGCAGCGACGGCGCTTCGAGGGCGTCGTCCGTCGCAAGCCCGCGCGCACGCTCTCGGGCGTGGCGGTGGTCGCCGTGATGACCGCGCCGGCGCGCTGCCCGCACGGGCGCTGCACCTACTGCCCCGGCGGGGTGGAGAACTCGAGCCCCCAGAGCTACACGGGCGAGGAACCGTCCGCGCTGCGCGGCGCGCAGCTCCACTGGGACGCGGAAGCGATCACCCGGAACCGCATCGCGGCGCTCGAGGCGATCGGGCACCCGACCTCCAAGGTCGAGGCGATCGTGATGGGCGGCACCTTCCCGGCCCGACCGCGCCGCTTCCAGGAGGAGGTCCTCCGCGGGATCTACGAGGGGCTCAACGGCGCTCGCTCGGCCTCGCTACCGGCGGCGATCGCGGCGAACGAGACCGCGGTCCACCGGCTCGTCGGCCTCACGGTCGAGACCCGCCCGGACTGGTGCGACGGGCGCGTCCTGCCGTTCCTCCTGGACGCGGGCGTCACGCGGGTGGAGGTAGGCGTGGAGTGCCTGCACGACGACGTGCTGGTCGCCGTGGGACGGGCCCACGGCACCGGGGACGTCGCCCGCGCGACGCGGGAGGCGCGAGACCGGGGCCTCAAGGTCGGCTACCACCTCATGCTGGGGCTGCCGGGAATGGACCCCGCCGCCGACCTCGCCGACTTCCGCCGGCTCTGGGACGAGGAGGAGTACCGGCCGGACTTCCTCAAGATCTACCCCACGCTCGTCCTCCCCGGCACGCCGCTGTTCGAGGATTGGCAGCGCGGGCGCTACGCGCCCTACGACGAGCCGACGGCGACGCGGCTGCTGGTCGCGATGAAGCGCGTGCTGCCGCCCTGGGTCCGGATCCAGCGGATCCAGCGCGACATCCCCTCTCGGCTGATCGCGGCGGGCGTGCGGGCGAGCAACCTGCGCGAGCGGGCGCTCGCCGGGCTCGCCGAGGCGGGCGAGCATTGCCGCTGCCTGCGCTGCCGCGAGGTCGGCCGACGCGCGGCCCCCCCGCCCGACGAGTTCCGCCCGCTTCGCACCGAGTACCGTGCCGCCGGAGGCCGCGAGGTGTTCCTCTCGATCGAGCATGCCGCCTCCGACACGGTCGCGGCATTCCTGCGCCTGCGCTTCCCCTCCGACGTGACGGACGGGGGCCTGTGCGAGCCGGTCGTCCGAGAGCTGAAGGTCGTCGGGAGCCCCGTCGCGGTCGGTCTCGCGCCGGGACGCGCGACCGAGTACCAGCACCGGGGCCTGGGACGGGCGCTGCTCGCCTCGGCCGAGGCCGAGGCGCGGGACCGCGGCTTCTCCGGATTATACGTCACGAGCGCCGTCGGCACGCGTGAGTACTACGCGCGCCACGGCTTCGAACGCGCCGGGCCGCTCCAGCGCAAGGCCCTCGGGACCGCCGGGGCACCGACTCCGCCGTTGCGCGGTTCGTAACCGTTAAACCCACCCCCGGCTCCGCGGTCCGAAGTGGATCGGATGCCCCGGAACATCGCCGTAGAGCCGCTACGGACCGTCCATATCGAGGACCAGGAGATCGAGATGGTCGAGCGCAAGGGGCTCGGCCACCCGGACTCGATCGCGGACGGGGTCTCCGAGTCGGTCAGCCGGGCGCTCTCGCGCCTGTACCTCGACGAGTACGGGCGCATCCTCCACCACAACACCGACGAGACGCAGGTCGTGGGCGGCGCCTCCGAGCCCAAGTTCGGCGGCGGCCGGGTCACGAGCCCGATCTACATGCTGCTCGTCGGCCGAGCGACGACCGAGGTCAACGGCGAGAAGCTCCCGTACCGGGAGACCGCGATCGAAGCGGCCCGCAAGTACGTCCAGTCGGTCTGTGCCCACGTCGACATCGACCGCCACGTCGAGTTCGACTGCCGCATCGGCTCGGGCTCGGTCGACCTGCGCGGCGTCTTCGAGCAGAAGGCGGTCCTCGCGAACGACACCTCCTTCGGCGTCGGCTTCGCCCCGCTCTCCGACCTCGAGCGCCTCGTGCTCGAGAGCGAGCGGTTCCTCACGCTGAAGCTGAAGAAGAAGCTCCCCGCCCTCGGCGAGGACGTCAAGGTGATGGGCTACCGCCAGGCCGGGCGCATCCATCTCACGGTGGCCGCGGCGCTCGTCGACCGCGAGGTCGCCGACGCGAGCGAGTACCGTTCCGTCTGCGACCAGGTCACCGAGCAGCTGACGGACCTCGCGGCCAAGCTCACGCAACGCGAGGTGTCGATCGACGTGAACACGGCGGACGATCCCGAGCTGGGGCGCTTCTACCTCACGGTCACCGGCTGCTCGATGGAGGCGGGGGACGACGGCTCGGTGGGCCGGGGCAACCGGGCCAACGGGCTGATCACCCCGTGCCGCCCGATGAGCCTCGAGGCGTCGGCCGGCAAGAACCCCGTCAACCACGTCGGGAAGATCTACAACCTGCTCGGGAACCTGATCGCGAACGACATCGTCCGCGAGACCGGCGGCAACGTCAAGGAGGTCCACGTCCGCATCCTCTCTCAGATCGGCAAGCCCGTCGACGAGCCGCAGGTCGCCAGCCTCCAGATCCTCCCCGCCGACGGCGTCAAGCTCTCGAGCGTCGAGTCCAAGGCGCACGCGGTCGCGAACTCCTGGTTCGACCAGATCGACACGATCCCGCGCCGCCTGCTGACCGGAAAGCTGACCGTCTTCTAGCGGGGCCGCGGGCGGCCCCTCCGTCTAAATAGACCTTCGGACCAGTTACTGACGGGTCCGCGCCCGAGCCCGGGGCGCGCCCGCGGTGGCGTGCGGGATCGTGAACGAGCTCTACGTGCTCCTGTTCGTGGCGGTCGTCCTCGCGATCGTCGCCGCGGGCGTGCTCCTGTTCGTCATCCAGCGCTTGAAGCGCCGTCGCGCCCAGTTGCTCGCCGACCTGAACCGCCCGTCGCCGTTGCTCCCCGACCGGGCGTTCAACCGCCTGGAGATGGCCCGGCGCGAGGAGGGGATCCTCGCCCGACAGGGCACCGACGTGACGCGGGCGCGCGAGCTGATCGCGCAGTCCCAGTCGGCGTTCGACCTGCGGCAGTTCTCCCGTTCCTACGAGCTCGCCCAGTCCGCCCACGAGGCGCTCGTGCACGCCCGCCAGGGCGTCCCGATCCCGAGCGGCCCGGCCCCGGCCGCCGTCGCCGGCGCGAGCGATCCCGAGGCGCGCGGGCCGGCGGCCGCCGGCAGGGGGCCCCTCGCCCCGGTGGAGGCGGGCGCGTCGGCGCCGTGGCCCTCCGCGTCGCCGGTCTCCCGGCTCCCCCACCACCGGGTCGAGTCGCAGTTCGAGTTGCACCTGCTCACCTCCGAGCTCGAGCGCGCCCGCGCCGAGCGGCCGAACGCGGCCGCGATCGGAGCCGCCGCCGGGCTGCGGGACCAGGCCCAGAGCGCGTTCGACCGGCAGCAGTACACCGACGCCCTCCGGCTCGCGCTCAAGGGCCGCCGCGAGCTCGGCTCGGATCTCGGCACCGTCGCCGGGGGCCCGACGACCTCGGCGGCCAGCGGAGGGGCGGACGGGGGCGCGATGGACCCGGCGGGTGCCGCCGAGCAGGCCGCCGCGAGCTCGCGCTGCCCGCAGTGCGGCTACCCGGCCCGTGCCGACGATACGTTCTGCCGGGGCTGCGGACTTCCCCGCCAACCCGTCGTCTGCCCGCGCTGCGGCGCGGACCGGGCCCCGTCGGACACCTTCTGCGGCCGCTGCGGCGAGCGTTTCAGCTGACCGAGGGGGCCGACGCGGCGCGCTCGGCCGTCCACTCGTCCAGGCGGCGCTGGGTCCGGGCCTCGTGCAGCACGGCGCTCGCCCGCAGCCAGCGCTCGAGCGGGATCGCGAACGTCGCGGCGATCATGGCCGACAGTTCGGCGAGGCTCCCGAGCCGCTCCGCGGGCCGGCGCAGCGCGGCCCGCACGTACTCGCGGACGGTCCAGACGCCGAGCGGCAGGATCTCCCCCGGGTGGACCTCGCGCAGCACCACGACGCCGGCCTGGCGCCCTCTGGTGAGCAGGGCCTCGCTCGTGGCGAGCCGAGCGGCGTAGTAGCAGCCCCCGATCGCCGCGTACGTGGTGCGACCGTCGTGGCCCTCGTGGTCGCCCATGACGATGATGCGCGACGGATCCGGGTTCCACAGGGTACCCGGATACCAGGCCTCGATCGATTCGTAGCGATAGGCGCCCGGCAGCAGCGCGATGATCCAGCGGTTGTCCAGCGCGGTGAGGCGGTGGACCTCGATCTCGGAGAGCTCGGGGAGCTCGCGGACCCGTTCGAGGTTGCGCTTGGAGATCAGGTCGTCGACCGCCGTGATGCTCCAGCGGGTCGGGACGAGGCGACGCCGGCCGTGCCGGCCGAGCACGCCCACGCTGAACGCGCGCTGGATGCGGCTGACCCGAACCCCGCGCTGGTAGAGCTCGCCGACCGCGATGCGGGCGTTCGCGTCGGTGTCCGAGGCGAGACGGTCCAGGTGGGGGTCCACCCGCCGCACGTCCAGCCGGAACCGCTCGATCGGCGCGCTGGGGCCGAACGGGGGGGTGGTGTCGGAGAGGGCGAGGTGGCCCCGGGGCGGCCGTCGGAAATGGGTCTCGCTCTCCGACGACTCCGCTGCGATCCCGAGCAACTGCAGGTCCTCGAGCAGGCGGATCGGCCGCTCCGCGTCGGTCACGCGGATCGGGGCCGTGCCGCGCACCAGCGAGGTGCGGAACGAGACGACCTCGGAGACCGAGCGACCGACCCACTCCTCCGGACTGTCCAGGAGCTCGGTCGAGCCGTGCTGAGGGGAGAGGAGCGGGCCGAAGGAGACGCGGGGATAGCCGTAGCGACCGACGAACAGCCCCGGCGGGGAGGTCCCTGCGAGGTCCTGGCCCCCGACGAGGGGCAGAGTCTGCTCGAAGGCGTGGTACTTGAGCAGGATAGGGCAGACCGGTTTCCCGCAGAGCATCTGGGCCGAGCGGCAGCGCAGGCACATGGTCGGATCGTCGCGCAGGCCCGGGATGCTCCAGGACAGCGTGTCGAAGGCAGCGAGCCCCGGTAGCGGGGGCGCGGTGGAGGAGCCCATGCTCCCGGGGCTACGGCCGCCACCGCTCAAGAGCGGCACCGGGGGGTCGTGGAACGCCGCGCGGGCCTCTCGGCCGCCCGCGCTACCGCGGGTTCAAATACCGAGGTGGGGTCGCCGACCGCGGCCTGGGACTGTGGGGTAGCTTGGTCCATCCTTCGGGGTTCGGGACTCCGAGACGCCAGTTCAAATCTGGCCAGTCCCACTGCCGTCCCGCGCCCGAGTGAACGCCCCTACAGCTGGGTCTGAGCGACCGACCGAAGCTCCTTGCCCGCCCCCTGAAGGAACGGCCCGCCGTGGTAGGTCAGCAGCGAGTCGACCGACAGCTGGGCCATGCGTCGGGCCGAGATCAACGCGGTCGGGACGTGGAAGGAGTACTCCGGTACCGTGAGCACGGCATGCGGACCATCACCGAAGTACAGGTCGCCGCTGAACAGCATCTTGCGTTCCGCCTGGTAGAAGGAGCTGTGCCCGGGGGTATGGCCGGGCGTGTGGTAGGCGATGAGCCCTCCGGCCGCGTCGATCGTGTCGCCGTCCTTGAACGTCTCGTCGACCCGGAACGGCTCCGCCGGCGGGGTGCCGGGGCCCGTGTACGGCGGATCCTTCGCGATGTACGCGGCCTCGATCCAGTGCGCGAAGGTCTTCGCGTGCGTGCGCTCGGCCATCGCATGGAGGGAACCGACGTGGTCGCGGTGCAGGTGGGTGATCAGGATCTTCTTGATCGCCGTGGGCTCGATCCGGTGCTGTGCGAGATAGCGCTCGATCGCCGGGTGCACTCCCGGTAGGCCGGTATCGATCAGCGTCCAGCTGGCGCCCTTGTCCTTGACCAGGTACACGTGCGTTGAGAAGTCCGGGCTCGGGTCGACGCCATCCACCTGGTGCACTCCGGGGAGGATCTCGGTCATGGTCGGCCCCGGGGCCTAGGCGTCCGCACCTAAATCCGTTCGGAGCGGCCCGAAGCGGCCGCGGGGCGCCCGGTTCGGGACCGGCGTCTCCCGGCAGACCTTCTTATACTGGTTCCTCGCAAAACTGACGCTCGGTATGTCGCCTCCCCGCTGGGCCGTGGCCATCGCCGTACTGCTGACCGTCTCCGCGATCGGAGCCGTGGTCCCGAACCTGGTCCACGGCCCGGCTCCTCCGGCCGCCGCCCCCCGGGCCGACGCGAGTCCCGCGGTCGGGCTCGCCTACGACATCCTGAACGGCTACGGGACCTCGACGGACAGCTTCAACATCGGCGTCTCGGGCGCCGACGCGCTGTACTTCACCATCTACGACCCGATTGACTCCCACGTCAACGTCACGATCACCGACCCCAACGCTACCCGGGACGGCGTCCCGACCCCGGCGTTCCATTACGAGGCCGCGATCAACGCGACCACGTTCGAGTTCGACTCCGTGAGCGCTGGCGTCTCCTACACCTTCCCCTCGACCCTCAGCTACGGGGGCGGCTGGCTCGTCAACTTCTCCGCGGTCAACGCCGGCTACGTGACCCAGACGGTCACCCTGCACGCCTACCACGTCACGGTGCTCACGTCGATCGGCATCAGCTCCACGCTGCCGGGCCAGCCGGTCAGCGTGTACTACTGGCTGTACCTCGACGCGAACCAGTACGCGACCTACACCGACGCGAGCAACGTCTGGATCACGGGTCACTACTGGGGCAACGGGTCCTACCAGAACTTCTTCGCCGGCGGGCGGGCGCCGCTCCCCGCGGCGACCGGCTCCGGCGAGTGGTCCGGCTCGATCCCGGGCAACGCGACCCCCGACCGCACGATCGACTTCGAGGTCTACGCGATCACGAACGTGAGCGGGCAGATCGCCGAGAACGAGAGCAACGCGATCGCCGTCGAGATCGGCGCGCTCGACGTGACGTTCGCGGGCATGTCGAGCTCGCCGTCCGCCTGCATCGACAGCTACGCGAACACCTACACGAACGGGACGCTGCTCGCCGGGTGCCTTGAGGCGGGCTCTGATTACTACGGGCTCTTCACCCCGATCGCCGGGCTCCCCGTCGGCGTCGCGTTCTGGAACGGCTCGGCCCACGTGACCCCGGGTACCGGCAGCGTGAGCGGGCTCACGACGAACGCCACCGGCATCGCGGAGTTCACCTTCCTCGCCTCCTCGCCGCCGTTCGTCACCGAGATCCAGTACCCCCGCTACAACGACCTCAACTTCACCGTGAGCGCTCCGGGCGCCTTCGCGACCGGTTCCGCCTGGACCGCCTGGTCGAACCGCACGCTCTACGTCGTGCCGGGGACGACCGCCTCCGGCCTCGTCCGCGTGCTCCTGAGCCAGTCCCAGTACTATGTCGGCGCGACGGCGACCGCGAGCTGGTCGATCAGCTCCTCTTCGGGGAGCGCGACCGGCCCGATCACGGCCCAGGAATGGGTCGTGGAGGGCCCCGGCGCCGCTGTCCTGGACCAGGGGACGATCGACAGCACCGCTGTGAGCGGAACGTTCTCGTTCGGGGTGGTCGCCGCGATGGTCGGCACCACGTCGGTCGTCTACGTCTCCGCCACGAACGCGACCAGCGGATTCATCGGCTACGCGACCTTCGGGGCGATCGGCCCCGCCCTCCTGCTCGCCCCGGCCTCGACCTACTACGCGGCCGGCACCAGCGTCAGCGTGAGCGCGACCCTCTTCGGCGGCGGGACCGGCGCGACGATCGGCTACAAGGTCACCGGCTACTGGCCGACCGCGACCGCGGCGATTTCGAGCGGAACGGTCGCGAACGCGAGCAGCTTCCCCGTGCCGATCTCCGCATCGAACCCGCCGACCTACGTCGACGTCCAGGCCTGGGCGACGGTCGGCAACCAGATCGTCGCGACGAGCTCGACGGAGCTGTACCTCGCGACCGGCTACTCGATCATCCTCGGGGTCTCCACTCCCTCGAGTTACGCCGACGGCAGCTACCAGCCCGGCCAGACGGTCACCCTCACCTACCAGGTGGTCGGCATCGGCGGCGCGCCGCTGCCGCAGGTCTTCGAGTTCGAGCTGTTCGCCGAGGGCTTCCCGTCGGTGCAGTACCTCCAGAACGCCCGGCCGAGCGGCTCGGTGTCGTTTGCGATCCCGTCGAACGCGGCGAGCGGCACGATGCTCATCTTCCTCGAGGCCGGCGGCACGGGGGTCAGCGACAACTGCCTGCCCCAGGGCGGCTGCGAGGGGATCCTCGCGCTGCCGATCAACGCCCACCCCTCCGTGCTCCAGCTCGAGCTGGGGGCGGGCAGTGGCCTGACGGTCGGCTGGCTGATCCTGCTCGTCCTGATCATCGTGGTCGCGCTCGTCCTCTACCTCGTGCTCCGCCGCCGCGGCGGGTCCGAGCCCGCGATGATGGCGCCGGACTCCGGCATGAACCCGCCGGCGCCGCCGCCGTCGACGCCGCCCGCGGCCGAGTGGAGCGGCCCGGCCCCGACGGGCGAGTCCCCGCCGAGCGGGGAGAGCGCCCCGACCGAGACGAGCTCGGAGTCGCCGCCGCCGCTGCCCCAGCCCCCGGCGGGCTCGTCCTAGACCGTCGGGTGACGCCCCCGGCCCGGCCCCTTCGTCCGCGGGGCCGCGCGCGCCCCGAACGCCCGTCCGAGCGCCGCGACCGAGGCGCGCACCTGCCCGATCGGCAGGCCACCGAAATCGAAGATGCCGAGGAGCTCGTCGACCCCGGCGTCGGCGTAGTGGGCGAGGCGCCGGGCGACCTCCTGCGGCGCGCCGAACACGGCGAGGTCCGCGGCTTCGAGCGCCGGCACGCTCGTCGCGTGCGGGTCCCGCCGAGCTTTCGCCTCGAAGAACGGGCTCTGCGAGCGCCGACGGCTCTCCAGGTAGCGCGCGAGCGCCGCCCGGGCGAGCTCCGGGTGCGCCCCCGCGTAGACGTGTACCGCCGCCGCCACCCCTGCCGCCGCGCCCGCGGGGACGGCCGCGCGGAACTCGCGGACCTCCTGCGCGAGCTCCTCGAGATCTCCCAGCGTGGCGTAGGGGATCAGAGCGAGCGAGGCGCCCCGACGCGCCACGAACGGGATCGCCTCGCGTCGCTGGACGGCGATCCAGACCGGCGGACGCGGTCGCTGCACCGGAGTCACGTTGATCCGGACCGCTCCCGCTCCCGGCGCGGCGGCGCGGACCTCGCGACCTTCGAGGGCAGCGATCAGGATGTCGAATTCCCGGTCGAAGCGCTCGCGCTTGGTCGCCGGATCCACCCCGAAGCCCTCGAACTCCCGCGGGATGTAGCCACTGCCGAGCCCGAGCCGCAGTCGACCCCCCGAGAGCCGGTCGACCATCGCGAACTGCTCGGCGAGCTCGATCGCGTTGTGGAACGGCAGCACGCTGACGAGCGAGCCGAGGCCGAGCCGCCGCGTGCGCACGGCGAGCGCGGCCAGCAGCACCGGCGGCGACGGACAGACGCCGCTGGCCTGGAAGTGGTGCTCCGCGATCCAGAGGGCGTCGAGCCCTGCCCGGTCCGCGGCGGCTCCCAGCTCGAGGACTTCGGCGAGGCGCTCACGGTTCGGCGGGCCGTCCGCGGGGTCCGCGTCGACCACGGAGAACGCGCTCAGCCGCACCGCGGCGGCGACCCGCGCGACGTAGAAGGCGTTTGTCGCGGGACTCGGACCGGACGGACGGGTCCTCCCCGGGCGCTCGCCGGTCCCGCGCGAAAGGCTAAGACGGGCCGACCGCCCTCTCGGGCCGTGGGCTGGTAGATCAGTCCGGAAGATCGCCGGTTTTGCAAACCGGAGGCCTCGGGTTCAAATCCCGACCAGTCCATAACCGCCGGTGAGACGGCGGTCACGCGAGGTTCATCTTCTTCAACAAGGGTGGGAATCTGGGATCGCTCCGCACGATCTCGAGTTCCGGGCGGGTCCGGAAGGGTTGGAGCGCGATGTTATGCGTCTCGACCGCGACCTCCAGACAACGGAAACAGCTGTCGAGGTCGCCGATCAGCGCGTAGGCCCAGCCGACGATCCATGCGAGTCCCGGGAATTCCGATGACGCCTCTTCGGACTTCAGCAACGCCCTCGCCGCCTCCTTCTCCCCGGACGTCGCGAGATTGTACACATGCCACATTCGCTTCCAGCCCGGATCGGTTTGTAGTTCCTCGCATCGGAGGCCTTCCGCCACGCTCTGGGCGAGCTCGGACCGACCGCGATGAAACTGCAGCACCGCGTCGTGGTACCGGTAGGAATCGGGCTCGAGCACCCCCAGCCGCTGGATCTTCACGAACGCCTCGTCGAATCTCTTGAGACCGATCAGCAGGCTCGCGAGGCCGCTGACATAACCGGCCGCCAAGGGGTCGGCGCCCTCGGCCAGCTGCCACTCCCGAAGCGCTTCGTCGAGACGGCCTTCGTCCTCCAGGAGGGTCGCGTACCAGTGATGCGCCGCGGCATAGCTCGGATTGAGCGCGAGGGAGAGCTGGTACTGCTGCTCCGCGCCGGTGTAGTCGTAGGCCTCCCACCGGATCAGTCCCAGGGAGGTATGGGCCTCGGCCAAGCTCGGGTCCAGCTCGATCGCCTGGGCGACCAAACGTCGAGTCGTCTCCTCCCAAGTTTCTCGTGGCACGTCGTGCGTTCGCCATCCCAGCAGCCGGGTGGCGTCGGCCAGGCCCGAATACGCGGCCGCGTTGTGGGGATCGAGCGAGATCGCGAGCTCGAACTGTTCCTTCGCCTCGGTGAGCGGGGTCACGGACCGTCCGTGAAGACGCGTTCGACCCTTGAGGTAGGCGAGGTACGAATCGGGTAGGACGCTCCCCCTGGCTCCCAGACGGGCCACGTCGGTCGCGCGCAGTTCGACCTGCAGCGCCTCCGCGACCTGCCGGGCGATCTCGGTCTGGACGGCGAAGATGTCGTCCAGCTGGCGGTCGAATGTCTTGGCCCAAAGATGACGGTCGGAGGCGGCATCGATGAGCTGCGCGGTCACCCGGATCCGGTTCCCGGCCTTTCGCACGCTCCCCTCGAGGATGGACTTGACCCCCAACTCCACGCCGATCAGAGCGGCCGTCTTCGTGGTGGACTTGTACTGCATCACCGACGTACGCGAGATGACCCGGAGGTCTCTCAGCTGGGAGAGGACGGTGATGAGCTCCTCGGTGAGTCCGTCCGCAAAGTACTCGTCCTTTGGATCCGGGCTGATGTTGGAAAAGGGCAGGATCGCGATCCCCGTCGAGCCTGCGCTCGCGAGAGCCGTCTCCGGCGCAGCCCAGGGCAAGACCACTCGGTACACGTCAATCGAAACCTGCAGGCCCTTCAGCGGGGCCGGGGGCAGCTTCTCGAGCTTGTTCGGGACCTTGTTGCGAACCTGACTGTAGACCTCCCCCGAGATGCAAACTCCTCCGGGGGTGGCCAAGGGCTCGATGCGGGAGGCGATGTTGACGGCATCTCCAAAGATGTCGGTTTCTTTCTGTTCGACGTCCCCGAGATGGACGCCGATGCGAAGTTGGATGGATGCGACGCCCGGTTGCGAATTCCGCTCATGGAGATGCTGCTGGATGTCCAGGGCGCATTGGACGGCCCGAAGGGCGCTATCGAATTCCGCCAGGAATCCATCGCCCATCGACTTGATCTCTCGCCCCTGGTGAGCGGCGAAGAGGGGGCGCACGAGGGCGGCCTGCTCGTCTCGGAGCTTGAGAGCGTTCGCTTCGTTGGACTGGGCCGCGGCGGTCGAGCCGACCATGTCGGTGAACATGATCGCAGAGAGGCGACGGACCGAGGCCACGGAACGGGGACCGGTCTAGTTAGATTAAGCTCCCTCCCCGAAGTACCCACCGGCGTCCGCGTGGAGGACTCTGCACTTGGCGGCACCTCGGCTCGCATCGTCGTCCGCGGCGCCGTGGCTCGAAGGATGAGGGCTCGTTCACCAGGTGCCGTTCCCCCTCCGACCGAGAAGGGCGCGCGGACGAGGGAGGACGCGGCGGGGGAGGGCGTAGGGCGCGTTAATCTCCCGGGGGCGTTCCCAGCGCATGGCCGACTCTTGGCTGAGCTACTTCGGGATTCGAGTCACGAACCTCGAGCGTTCGGTGGAGTTCTACACCCAGGTCCTCGATCTGGTCGAGCTGAGGCGGGTCGCCTACGAGGGCGGCGCGTACGTCCTCTTCAAGGACCCTCGTTCCGGCCAGCGACTGGAGCTCAACTGGTACGCCCCCGGATCCGACTTCGCTGCCCCCTACGTCCCCGGAGAAGGACTGGATCACATCGGGGTCCGGGTGCGAAGCGTCCCCGAGGCACGAGAGCGCCTCAAGAAACTCGGGATCGAGCCCGCGACCCGGGAGCTTCCTTCGGACGAAGACATGTGGGTGCTCCCGAACGGCCACCGGGTGATGTACATCAAGGACCCCGACGGGAACTTCCTCGAACTTTACGACCACGTCGAGGAATCCTGGGACGAACCCATCCCGGACCACTACTGACCGACCGCGAGGACGGCCGAGTTCCCGTTCTTTCGGTAGCGCGACGGTGGACCGCAGGCCGACGCACCGTCGATCTCGGAACGCGGGCGGATCGGGCCGGGACCGAAGGGACGCGCGATTCGGCCCGCAGGGATTCCCTCAACCCACCCGACTAGGAACCCGATCCGTCCATCTCGACCGACCGGGCCGGCCGGGGGAGCGGTCAAATGCGCGTCCGACGTCCACGACGGTGCCGGCCGCAGTCCCATGAGCGCTTCCCCACCCGAGGGCCGACCGAACGGCCCGCCGCTGCACCGCGGCGTCTGCTTCCTCAGCCG
>Ga0187783_10001236_pt1 | contig 18832 bp, 22 predicted proteins | sample 1015_SJ02_MP02_2_FD_132471 | JGI IMG/M metagenome (GOLD analysis project Ga0187783, IMG submission 132471) | Tropical peat soil microbial communities from peatlands in Department of Meta, Colombia - 1015_SJ02_MP02_20_MG | ecosystem: Environmental > Terrestrial > Soil > Wetlands > Peat | place...
CGGTATCGAGGTTCATGCCAACGGAGCCAACATGGACGATCTGGAAATTCACGATGAGCGTCGCATCCTGCCAAACTCCTGTTTTTCCATCGAGCCGGGCATCTATCTGCCGGAATTTGGCGTCCGCAGCGAAGTCAATGTGCTGGTGCGGAGCCAGGGAGCCGAAGTCACCGGTAAAATTCAAAGAGAGATTGTAATCATCTGAATGGCAAATCCTACCAGCAAGAATGAAGTTGTAGCCACCCCGAGCAAGTCGCCGGATCAACCCATGACCAGCATGTCGGTGCTGGCTCCCGCCCTCGGTTGGCTGGTTCCCGGGGCCGGACATCTGATTCAGCGGCGCTGGATTCGCGGGCTCTTGCTGATGGCTTCGATCGCCGTCATGTTTGTTCTCGGCCTGCTCATGCAAGGACATGTCTACCAGCCGAACGGGGGAGACATTCTCGACATCTTGGGCTTCATCGGGGACGTCGGTGCAGGCGGCTTGTACATACTGAGCCAAGCGGCCGGTTGGGGACAAAGCGCCATCTCGCACGCCACGGCCGACTACGGGACCAAGTACCTGATCGTAGCCGGCCTGCTGAATTTCATCAGCGCGGCCGATGCCTACCATATTGCGATTGGAAAAAAGCCTTGACCCTTGCCCTCTCTCATTTCTCCGCTGCCCTGCTGTTCTCGGTGTTTGCTTCGGTCGTATTTGGCATCACCCAGCGCAACACCTCGCGGGAGCAGATCCTCTATGGTTTGTACTGCTTCGCCATGTTCATGGGTGGGGTATTCGTGGCCGGTTGGCTGATGTGGTTGCTGCGGAGATAGCGGTTCCCGCGGTACCCTCCGCGGGTCGTCCAGCAGGGCCCGGCTAGCCTTCCCACACGAACGCATCGAAAACCCGCTGGGTATCGAAACCCAGGCGAAGATAGAGTTCGACCGCACGTTGGTTGGCTTCGGTTACGGTTAAGGACAGAAGGGAAAAACCGCGCCGACGCAGATTCTCGGTGGTCGCCGCCAGCAATGCTTCTCCAATCCCGCGCGAACGATAGTCGGGGAGCACGCATACCTGGGTGACGTGGCCGACGTCGCGGCGCACCCGCGAACATAGAATCAGCCCGATGAGGCTGCGCGAGCTCTTCTCGATAGCCACGAATGACGACTCCGGATCGAAGGCCCCGCACCCGGGAAAGCGCACGATATTGTTCAGAAATCGCAGGGAACCGCTGAGACTGCGATATTGATCGTTGATATTGGAATCGACGTGGCCGCGATACGCGGTGGTGATGATGGCGGCGGCCAACTGATAATCCTGCTCTGACCAACGTCGAATTTCAACCTCCCCCAGAAGTGGCGTTGCCGGCACCCTCCCGTCCTCGAGAGCCAGCACCATGAACAGCCGGGCATGGCGGGAGAAACCTTGTTCCACAAAAGGGCGCGCCACCGCTCCGGCGTCGTGTGCCAGCAACTGTGCCTCGATGCGGTGAATTCCGGGGGACTGCTGCAGAGTCTCGATGACATGCGTGATCAGCCGCGATTCCACTGCCTGAGGCTGGGGCAGACGGTTGCCATTGGCGACGAAGAGGTCCCCAATGACACCTTTGCTCCCCTCGTACACGAAAAACGCGTAGCCGAAAACCCGACCTCGCTCGATGGCCGCGTAGCCGGGCAGAATCTTGGCATCGACATAGCGCAGGATCATGTCTGCCGACCCGGTGTAATCCCAAGACAGCAGGCGAGACCAGATTCGGACCTCCTCCTCGAGTACCGGACGAAGGTCCGCAGAGGAGAAATGTCTGAGGTCAAGAATCTCCACTCGGAGCTCCTGGTGGGCTACAGTCGCCATGGCATCCGCTCCATTCCGCCGCGAAGCCGAGTGTAGATGCTTCCGCGGTAAGAGGCAAATGTTCCGCTGCCAAAGACAACCACCGGGCCCTTGGCAAAGGATATTCCGCCCGGGAGCCGCCGCCCGCCTTCACTTGCACCGGCCTAGGAAAGCCCGCTGCGGCCCCAAGGGCTCTTACTTCCCCTGTTCCCCGGCGACCCAGTAGTATGCCAGCCTTTGCGGAACGAAGGTTCCCAGGTAGGAAACCCTCCGGCCGGGCACCCGTTTCGCGATTTCAGGCTCGCTTCCTTCCCCGGCCACCAGAAGATGCTCGGCGGCCGGGATCTTTCCCGACTCGTACCGTTCAATGGGCTCCCCGTAATAGAACCCCAATCCGTATTCCACTTCTCGCGAAACCCCCAACACGGCCAGCGGCAAGCGCCTGGTCTCCATCCGGCTGATCTCGGTCGCGAGCGGACGCGCCGACAGCTTGGCGTCGAGAATGGGGGCATCCAAACGAAGCACCGTGGCCAGGGCGAGTACCACCGGGACCAGGGTCACAAAGCGCAACCCCCTGAGCCCGACTCGTGAGCGCAGGGTCACGGTGATTCCCAGGGTAAGCAAGGCAGCCCACAGCAATGCGATCGCGGTCCCGAGCCCCCGTCCGAGACGATGCTCGAAGACCAGGTATACAACCCCCAGAACCACGGTCGCGCTGGCCAGAACCGCGTGCAGAAGAATCAGCCCCAACCCGGGACGGTGACCGACGGCCAGGCAGCGTTCGACGTATTCGGTGACCAGCAACGCGCCCGCCGGCAAAGCCGGAAGAATATAGCCCGGCAATTTCGATTGCGAGAGGGAGAAAAAGACCACCGGGACAATCAGCCAGACGGCCAGAAATGGGCTGAGCGCTTCCGCGGCGGGAAGCATTTCGCAGCTTCGCACCCACCACCGGGGTTGCCGGATGCTTTCAACCAGCGCCGCGCCTGCGAATACCGTCCAAGGTACAAGTCCTAACAGCGTAACCGGAAGGAAATACCAGAAGGGTTGCTGGTGATGGTAAAGATTGGTGGCGAAGCGTGACAGATTGTGCTCCACCATGAATACGCGGAAGAACTCCGGATTCTTGATCTCGACCGCGACATACCAAGGCAATGCAATCAGGCAAAACAGCAGCATGCCAGGAATCCACAGAGTTCGTTGAATCACGCGGTAGTCCCGCCTGAGCCAGGCGAAGACGGCAAGGATGACTCCCGCCAGCAAGGGGGCCACCGGTCCTTTGGCGAGCATGGCGAGGGCTAAAGCGAGATAACCGCCGGCCAAATAGCGTTGCCAGCCGCTTTGATACCAGCCGTACCATGCGAGCAGCGCGATGGTGAAGGGTGCGGCCAGGGGCATATCGGTCGCGGCGGCCCGGGCAAAGCCGATCACTCCCGCCGCCGAAGCAGTCACCAGGGCACCGTCGAGCGCAAGGCCGGGACGGAATTTGCGCAGGAACCAGAAGACGGTGATGACCATCAGCGTGGCATCTACGGCCGAGGGCAATCGTGACGTCCAGTCGCTCACCCCAAAAACCCGGTAGGCGACCATCGCCTGCCAGTAGTACAACGGGGGTTTTTCGAGCCAAGGCTTGTCGCCGAGCACCGGCGTGATCCAATCGCGCCGCGCCAGCATTTCACGGGCAACTTCGGCATAGCGGGGTTCGTCCGCGCCCACCAGCCCGAAGTAGGAGAGCCCGAAAAAGAACAGAAAGCTCGAGAAGCCAACCAGCAGCAGCCAATCGATGCGCGATCTATGATTCACGCGGAGGATCCTGGCACGATTGTAAAGGCCGGGAGGGAACTGGTCGAATCGCGAGGGTGACCTGCGGCCAGCAAACTGCAGGGGCGAGGAGAAAACCGCCCGCGGTGAACGAGCACGTTCCCAAGAGAAGCTTGCGTGCCTTTTCTGCCGGGCTCTTTAGGGCTATTGAATGGAAGGATGCGCACGCAGCAGGGCGATCACGCGGGCCACGGCGAACGACAAGGGGCCATCCACGGCGCAGCCGCTGGCGCATTTGTGACCGCCTCCCCCCAATTGTTCGGCGACGGCGGATACGTTGAGCTGACCCTTGCTGCGCAGACTCACTCGAAAGCGCCCGTCCGGCTGTTCACGGAAACACGCGGCGACCTCGACATCCTGAATCGAAAGAGCGTAGTTCACCAGGCCTTCGCAATCTTCTTCCCTGGCCCTCACCCGCTCCATCTGTTCGCAGGTGACCCAAATCCAAGCCAGCCGGCCTTCGCGCTGCAGATTGGACAGAGCCGCCCCGAGCAAGCGCATTTTCGCCGTGGAGTGTCCGAAATACACGTTGCGAGCACAACGCGCGGGATCGGCGCCTGCGAGCACCAATTCGCGCGCCAACGCGAAGGTGTGCTGATCCGTGCCTTCAAACATAAAGGAGCCCGTATCGGTAAGAACCGCGGTGTAGAGGCAGGTCGCAATTTCCGGAGAGATTCTTACTCCCGCTTCGCGCGCCAGCTTATAAATCATCTCCGCGGTGGCCACTGCCTTGGGATCGATCCAATTCACGTGCGCGAACGGACGTCCCGTCAGGTGATGGTCGATACTGATCAGGAACTGATTCTCCAAACCCTCCAGGCGCGTGCGATGAATGCTGTCACACTCCAAGAGAATGGCGGCTTCGTAGTCCTCGGCCACTCGTTCCGCCCGCACAATCGAGTCGGCAAACGGCAAGGGCTGATAGATTCGCGGCACACGGTCCGACAGCACCACCTGGGCCTGCTTGCCCATCAGGCGCAGGATCTGGCGACACGCCAGCGCACTGCCGATGGCATCGCCATCCGGCCGAGCATGGGAGGTCAACAGAAACCGCTGCCGCTGCTCGACCTGCTTTAGGACCTCTTTCAACATCTCTGGCGAACTGCCTCCGAACCCATTTACGGGCTGTGTTTCTTCACCCGATTCAGGAGCTCATTGATGCGGGCTTCGTGCGCGGGCGAACGATCCAACTGAAAAAATAGCTCCGGGGCGCGGCGCAAATGCAAGCGGTCGGCGATTGCGTGCCGGATGAAACCTACGGCGGCGGCCAACCCCTCGAGGGTTCGCTCCACCTCTTCTTCGCTGCCTCCAGGCACGACGAAAATCCGCGCGGAGCGGGCATCCTCCGCCAATTGCACCCGGCTGACATTCACCAGGCCAATCCGGGGATCCTTCAGCTCGCCTTCGAGGATGGTCTCGACTTCCTCGCGCAAGGCCTCACCGAGCCGTTCCCGATGGTACTTCTGGCCGCGCCGTTCCACTGTGCTTCGCCTCGGAGTAAAACCCAAGAGAATATCAGAAAATCCGCCTGCGGTCTGTGCGCGAGTGATGGCACCCGGGTACTTCCGTGCCCATTCGCAGGTATCGCTTTCGCGGCGGAGGTCGGCTGCAATCGAGGAAGGTAACCTTACGACGGTCATGCCCGCGCGGCGGGGCGCACCCCGCCAAGCTCAGGCAAGATCGGATCTTGGGTTCTGAGCCTTGCACCGCCAGGCAGCGAGCGACACGGCCGGCGCGAGCGGGGGTTGGCAGAGGGCCTCTCGCCTGGGAGAGGAACTCGACCGGGCGGGGCTTTCTAAAGAAAATCAAGAAACGAGCTGGCAATTTCTGCGCCGCCATTGTTGGCGATGCGCACGGCCTGCCGCTCCACGTTCTTCATCAACCCATCCAGATAGTCGCGCGAATCGGAAACGCTCACCACTCCGATGGTCGCACGGTTCCACAAACCATTGGCGTCGAGTTCCGCCACCGAGACATTAAAGTGAGACCGCAAGCGGTCTTTCACGCTGCGTACGATTCGCCGTTTGTCTTTGAGCGAGTGCGCGGCTTCGATGGCGAGCTCGAGAGTAAGGAAGGCGATCATGGCCCACCCGCTGGTGGTTCAGCAGTGGTTCCTTGGCTCCTGGCCAGCCAGGAGGCACCCCTGCGTTCAAGCAATGACTTCGGCCGCGATCCGCTCGGTTACGAAGGCTTCGATCATGTCGCCGACCTTGATGTCCCCGTAGTTGGAAATCGCGATGCCGCACTCCATCCCATTGCGAACCTCGCTGGCATCCTCCTTGAAGCGGCGCAAGGAGCCGACTCTGCCCTTGAAGATGACGACATTGTCGCGCAGCAGCCGCACCTCGGAGTCGCGTTTAATGAGGCCATCGACCACCCTGCAGCCTGCGACCGTGCCCACTTTGGGAATGCGGAACGTCTCCAGCACTTCGGCGCGCCCCTGATAGGTCTCCTTGACCGTGGGCTCGAGCAGACCGCTCATCGCGCGCTTGATCTCATCCTGCAGCTCGTAAATGATGGAGTGCAGGCGGATGTCGACCTTCTCCTGCTCGGCTAACTCCTGGGCCTTGCGCTCCGGACGAACACTAAAGCCGATGATGATGGCGTTCGAGGCGGAGGCCAGCAGAACGTCGCTCTCGGTAATCGCGCCCACGCCGGTGCGCAGCACCTTGAGGCGGACCTTTTCGGTGGAGAGTTTCCCCAGTAGGTCGCTCAAAACCTCGACCGAGCCTTGCACATCACCCTTGAGAATAATGTTAAGCTCCTTGGTGCCGGCCGTCTTCATCTGCTCGGCCAAACCCTCGAGTGACACGCGGGAACTCTTAGCCAGAGCAGCTTCCCGAGCCTTCTGCTCACGATAATCGGAGATGCCCCGCGCCTTGTCTCGATCGGCGACCACGACAAATTGATCGCCCGCCTGCGGCAGTCCTTCCATGCCCAAAATCTCCACCGGGGTCGAGGGGGGAGCTTCCTGCAGCGGGTTTCCCCGATCATCCAACATGGCGCGCACTTTGCCGTACACATTGCCCACCACGAAGTTATCGCCGTTCCGCAAGGTACCGTTTTGCACCAGCACGGTGGCCACCGGACCGCGTCCGCGGTCGAGTTTGGCTTCGAGCACCACGCCCGTGGCGGGCCGATCCGCATTGGCCTTGAGTTCCTGCAGATCAGCGACTAAACAAATCATCTCCATCAACAGGTTGAGATTGGTCTTCTGCTTGGCCGAGACATCGACGAAAACCGTGCTCCCGCCCCAGTCTTCCGGCACCAGACCACGATCCGCCAGTTGCTTCTTGACCCGTTCGGGCAGAGCGTCCGGCTTGTCAATCTTATTGACGGCGACGATGATGGGCACTTCCGCGGCGTGCGCGTGATCGATCGCTTCGAGCGTCTGCGGCATCACCCCATCATCGGCGGCCACGACCAGCACGACGATGTCGGTTGCCTTGGCGCCGCGCGATCGCATACGCGTAAAAGCTTCGTGCCCGGGCGTATCGAGGAACACGATTTGACGCCCAAAGGCGGGCGATTGTTGGTCCTGGATGGTAACCTTGTAGGCGCCGATGTGCTGGGTGATCCCGCCCGCTTCCCCCGCCGCCACGTCGGTCGAGCGAATCGAGTCGAGCAGCGTGGTTTTGCCGTGGTCCACGTGCCCCATAATCGTGACCACGGGAGGTCGTGGCCCGGCTTCGGTGCCCGGACCTTCCACTCCCACGCCGGTTTCCGTGCTGTCTTTGGCGGCCTGTTCTTCAAAGCTGATCACGTTGGTTTCCGCTCCGAAAAAGCGCGCCATCTCGCTGGCCAATTCCGCGTCCAGGGTCTGGTTGATGGTGGCAAACACGCCCCGCGCGAGCAAGCGGGTAATCAGATCCTTGGCGCGAACCTCCAGCTTCTCGGCCAGGTCCTTCACGCTGATTCCCTCGGTAATGGTGATGCTGCGGGTGATCGGCTGCGGCTCGTTTGAGAGCGTGAGTCGGGGAGGCGGAACAAAGCCCTTCATCGGGCCTTCTTTGACGCCTCGGGGAATGTACCGCTGGCCCGGCCTGCGCGCCGGTGCACCTGGACGCCCACCCGGGCGGGTCGGACCAGGCGGCGGAAGTCCCGGACCTACGCCGAGGGGGCGGACCCCGCTGGGGGATTGGCGGGTGGGATGCATGGGCCGGCGCTCCCCAGGACGCAGGGGGATTCGGGCTGGGGTTGCGGCGGCTGGGCGCGGGCGTTGAAAGATCGGTTGGCCAGGCACCGGGCGGCCGGGGGCCGGTCGCGCGGGCGGGCCGGCTGCGTGGGGAGCAGAAGGGGGTCGAACCGGCGCTTGGTAAACCGGACGAGGCCCCGTCTGGGGCACGATCATGCGCGGAGAGGGCGCCAGCGGCCGCGGCGGCGGCGCAGGCGGAGTTGGCGGCCGGGAAGCTGGCGGAGCCACAGACGGTATAGGCTCCGCTAACGGGGAGGCCGAAACCGGAGCGGCCGCCTGCGGAGGTGGAGCCGTGGGCGGACGCGCCGGAGGAGCGGGAGGCGTCGGAGGAGCTGCGGTGGGCGTGGTCGGTGATGTGGGAGCCACGGTTGGTCTGGAAACTGGAGTCGGCATCGCCGGCCGAGGTGGTAGGGGCGCTAGGACCGGAGCCTTGACTGCGGGGGGAGCGGGAGCCGCCTCGACCGCAGGCTGGGCGGCGGGAGGACGGACCGGCGGAACCGCAGGAGCCTGTTGCTTGCGGATGGCACTCAGAACATCACCCGGCCGCGAAATATGCGAGAGATCGATTTTCGTTTTGATCTCATCGCTCGCGGTTCGGCTGAGGCGAGCTGTCTTGCTTGCGGTTGGAGCTTCACCCGCGGCCGCCTGGAAGTGTACCCGCACCTTCTCGGCTTCATGGTCTTCGAGCGAGCTGGAGTGGGTTTTCTTCTCGCTGACGCCCACCACAGGAAGCACATCAAGAATTGCCTTGCTCTTGACCTCCAGCTCCCTGGCCAGATCATTGATTCGAATCTTGCTCATTCTGCTCTCGGTTCCTCCGCCCTGTTCCGCTAAGTCTACATGTCAACCTCACGGTTTTTTTTTACCGCAATGAAACATTCCCGGCTCGATTCACTTTTCCTCGGCCTCGGAGGAGGCATGCTCCTCGGCGGCGTGCGCTTCGCTTGCCTCGGCACCAGGCAAGGAATCGGTCGTCTCCGTTTCCCCGGCAGTTTCCACGGCTTCCCCTGCGGCCACCTCGGGCTCGGCGCCAGTTGCCGCCCGAGTCGGCTCCGCTTCAGGTCCTGTGGGCGCCGGCTCTTCTGCCCCGGCCGAGGCGGCTGCAGCCTCCAGATTGGAGAAGTAGTCGCTGACCGCCAAACTGATCCTCTCGACTGTTTTCGGACCGATTCCCTCGATCGCCTCCAGTTGCTCAGGAGTCATGTCCGCCAGCGCTTCCACCGTAGTGACCCCGGCGGCCTTCAGTTTTTCGATCAGACCTTCACCCAGTCCTGGCACCTCCTCTAACGGCGTGGCCGAGGGTGCCACCAGTTGCGACATCTGCTGCTCCACTTCCTGGCGCTTCTCTTCTTCGCTCTTGATATCAATCTTCCAGCCGAGCAGCTTGGCGGCCAAGCGGACATTCTGTCCCTTTTTGCCGATGGCGAGAGAAAGCTGACTATCGTCCACCACGACTTCGAGATGCTTCTCGCTGGGATCGAGGACCGTGACCCGGCTCACTTTGGCCGGCTGCAGCGCCTTCTCCGCGAAGGTGACCGGATCTTCGTGGTATTCGATAATATCGATCTTTTCTCCTCGCAGCTCACGGATGATCGATTGCACTCGCATCCCTTTCATGCCGACGCAGGCACCAACCGCATCCACGTCCTTGTCCTTGGACAGAACGGCGATCTTCGTACGCTCGCCGGCTTCCCGAGCGATGGCACGAATGACGACCGTTCCATCATAGATCTCCGGAACTTCGGTTTGAAACAAGTGCTGCACCAGCTCAGGGGCCGCGCGAGAGATCACGACCGCGGGTCCTTTCGAGGCCTTCTCCACTCTGGCAATCACCACGCGCACGCGCTCGCCCACGGCGAAGGATTCCAGTCGCGACTGCTCCTTGCGGGGCATGCGCGCTTCTGCTTTGCCGATGTCAAAAATGATCTCGGGGCCTTCGAGCCGCTTCACCGTGGCGTTGACGATCTCGCCGACGCGTCCGATGTACTCGTTATAAACCGTGTCGCGTTCCGCCTCGCGGACCTTCTGGAAAATCACCTGTTTGGCGAGCTGGGCGGCAATGCGCCCGAGAATCCCTTCCGTCGCCTTGGGGATTTGCAATTCGCCGCCAACGGTGGCGTTCGGATCGAGCTTGCGGGCGTCGTCGATGGTAACTTGCAGAAGCGGGTCTTCGACTTGCTCCGGGCGCTCGACCACCGTCTTGACGGCAAAGGCCCGGATCTTGCCGGTATCTTTATCCAGTTCCGCACGCAGATTCTCCTGCGTCTTGTAATACTTGCGGGTGGCCACCACGATGGCGTCCTCGACCGCACTGACGACAATCCGGGGATCGATTCCCTTCTCCCGGCTCAAAGCATCGATCGTGTTATAAAGCTCGCTCGCCATACAGATTCCGTTGCTCGGTTATCCTTCTCCGGTCTCGGCTCCAGGAAAACCCCGCCCTCAAATCTCCGGTACGAGATTTGCCTTCTCCACGTTGGCCAGCTCGACTTCGAGCCTGCCGGCTTCTGGGTTCTCCGCTTTCTGGCGCACACCGAGATCGAGCGTGATCCGTCCGTCCTGAAAACTTTCCAGCCGGCCCACAAAGTGTCGCTGCCCGTTCACCGGATTTCGCGTGGTCAGCTTCACGCGACTGCCAACGAAGCGCTGATAATCGGCAGGCCGGCTCAACTTTCGATCGAGCCCGGGCGAGGAAACCTCTAGCACATAGGAGCCGCCCGGAACCAGGTCCTCGACGTCAAGGATGGTTCCGACTTCGCGGCTCAGCTGTGCACAATCTTCGTGGGTTACGCCCCCGGGCTTGTCAATGAAGATGCGCAGCCTGCGATTGCTGCCTGTGCCGCGCATTTCGACTTCGACCACTTCCAGCCCGCTAGAGGCTGCTACCCGCTCCACGACCTCGCGTACCGGACCGAGCTCAAATGCCATGCAACCAGTCACTTAGCTGACTGTTGGCGATACAGAGAACACCCGAAACTAAAAAGTGGGCTTGCGCCCACTGGTGTGCCTCGCCAAATCGGGTATTACACAACAGTTTCTAAAGTACAGAGTATACGCCGCCCTCCACCAAAAAACAAACGGGCTCGAGTGAGATCGGGAACAGCGGCGTTGGCAAAATGCACTCGCGGGAAGATTCGACTTTGGAACCGCACGCGGAAACCTCGGCGACGGCGCCCAGAACCGCCGTTGCCTGCGTCAGGCACCCATATAAGGATAGCGGCATCAGAATGGAAGGAAGGCACTCGTGCATCCCGACGATTTACGCGATCCAGAAGACCGCCTCATTGACGAGACGGATCGCTTGGCCAAGAAAGACAAGATGCTGGATAAGACCATCGCCGATACCTTCCCGGCGAGCGACCCGCCCTCGTCCGTTCCCGACCCGGATCAGGATTCTTTTGCTGCGGGCTTCTTGCACCATGCACAAACCACAGGTGCGACAAGTGCGGCATAGCCGACCACATTCAAATCCGTTCGTATCCGCTCAGGAATGGACGCAATGTCCAGTTCGGCGGCGCCGGGGATTCCATATTGGAGAGCCTTTGGCAGGAGGCTCGCGAACGTGTCAGCCATATACTGATGGAGCGGCGAATCATCGCGCGGGTCCATGACTGCCTCAAACCTCATACTCGGCATTGGCAACCCAGCGGCTTGAAATACGCGATGCAGTCTCGGTCCCAGATCAACGTGTGCGCCTGAACGCCGCAAGGTTTCGACCACACAGGTCACTAACGTTTTTACAGTGCTGTCAGGGCCAGCCGGTGGTTGGAACCAGGGTTCAATGAAGGCGACCACGCCACCCGGAACCAGATGTCGGATGAGTGGTGCCAAGGCCGCTGCCGGGTCTGCTTGGTACATGAGCACCAGACGTCCAACGATTGCATCCAGTGGCGCATCGGGGCGGTAGTGCTCGAAGTCGGAATGTATAAAAGTAATGTTGTGGAATTGCGCAGCGATGCTCCGCCCTCGCGCGTGCAGGGTTGCGTCTTGGTCGAGATCCAGGCCAATCACGCTACCGCTTGGACCAATCATTTCCGCCAGCAGCATGGCTACGTCCCCGGCGCCAGACCCCAGGTCGAGCACCTTCATGCCGAGCCGAATTCCCGCCTCCGAAAACAAGCGCAAGGTCATGGGTTTCATGATCTCTGCTTGGCGCGCCAGACGGGCATACTCTTTGGGGGAACGGCCCAATGCGTACTGCTCATGTGCAGCCCTCATCACGGGAGTGAAATCTTAGGCCCAGGGGGTAGGGCAAGTCAATCGCGGGTCTATGTCTAGGCAAACGACAACCGGCGGTCGAGATGGTGGCAGCGTCTGGCACAGTGCGCGCGACGGTCGATCCGAAGCCCGCCTGGTTCGGCACGGGTTGAAATTGTCGGCCTGCGCCGCCCCGACAGCATTTTCGGCAGCGCTTCCCGTTCCCGAGGGGGCAGGAGCATTTTGCCGTCGCTCGTACCCTGCCCATCGAGATTTGCCTGATCTCGCGCGCGTCTCTAGAATAAGAAATTAACCTTCGCGGGTGAGAAACGTATGATTCATTTTCCAGTTCCCGAAGCACTCACGTTCGATGACGTGTTGCTGCTGCCGGCCCGTTCCGACGTCGTCCCTGCGCACGCCAGCACCCAGACGCAACTGACCCGCCACATCCGGCTGAATATCCCCATTGTCAGCGCCGCCATGGACACGGTGACCGAATCTCACATGGCGATTGCCCTGGCCCAGCTGGGCGGAATCGGCATCATTCATCGCAATCTTTCGATTGCGCAGCAAGCCGACGAGGTCGATAAGGTGAAGCGCTCGGAAAGTGGCATGATCGTCGATCCGGTCACCATGTCCCCGGACGCGCGGGTGGCGGATGCACTTGGAGTCATGCGCAAATACAAGATCTCCGGTGTGCCGATCACGAAAAACGGCAAGCTGGTGGGCATTCTGACCAACCGCGATCTGCGTTTCGAGACCCGCTTCGACATACCCATCAGCCAGGTCATGACGAAGGATAACCTGATCACCGTGCCGGTCGGCACGACCCTCGGGGATGCCGAGATCATCCTGCACAAGCATCGTGTCGAGAAACTGCTGGTGGTTGACGATCAGTACAATTTGAAGGGCCTGATCACCGTCAAAGACATCCAGAAAAAGCTGAAGTATCCGAACGCCGCCAAAGACTCCCACGGCAGGCTGCGGGTAGGAGCGGCCATCGGAGCGACGGGCGACTTTTTGGAGCGCGCGCAGGAACTGGCAAAAGCCAAGGCGGACCTGCTGGCCCTCGACAGCGCGCACGGGCATTCCACCCGAGTGCTGGACGCAATTCGCTCGATCAAGAGCACGCTTCCGCAGCTCGAGCTGATCGCCGGCAATGTCGCAACCTTCGACGGGGCGTGCGAACTGGCCCGCGCCGGAGTGGATGCCGTCAAAGTCGGGATCGGCCCCGGCTCGATCTGCACGACTCGGGTGGTGACCGGCGCCGGCGTGCCCCAGATTACCGCGATTGCCGAAGCCTTCCGCGCCACCAAGGATGCGGGCGTGCCGGTCGTCGCCGATGGCGGGATCAAGTATTCCGGCGACCTTACCAAGGCGTTAGCGGCCGGGGCGAGCGCGGTCATGATCGGATCGCTGTTTGCCGGTACGGACGAAAGCCCCGGGGAGTTGATCCTGTACCAGGGACGCTCATTCAAATCTTACCGCGGCATGGGCTCGCTCGGCGCGATGGCGGCCGGCACCGGCGCAAGCGAGCGCTACTTCCAAAGCGACGGCGATTCCTCGACCGCCATGCCGGTGGCCGAAGAGGATGCGAACCGCCTGGCAAAGCTGGTTCCGGAAGGCATTGAAGGCAGGGTCCCTTATCGCGGCGCGGTGGCCATGATCGTGCATCAGATGGTGGGAGGAGTGAAATCCGGCATGGGATACTGCGGCTGCGCCAGCATTCCTGACTTGCAGCAGAAGGCTCGCTTCGTGCGCATCACGCTGGCGGGATTGCGCGAGAGCCACGTGCACGATGTCGTGATTACTCGGGAAGCGCCCAACTACGCGGTCGAATAGTTCTGCCGATGAGAGAACAGATGCTTTTTCAACCTAGCGACGGAAGTTTGGCTTGACTCTCCAGCAGAAAGAACTCCTCAAGTGTTGGATCGCTGCCAGCTTGTGGATCCTGCTGATCGCAATCGAATCGACCAGCTATATGTCGAGCGCCAACACCAGTCGCTTTCTCTATCCCATCCTGCACTTTTTGTTTGGAATCGACTACGCGCGTTTCAGTGTCTTGCATCACTACCTGCGCAAGACCGGCCATTTTGTAGGTTATTTTATTTTGAGTCTGCTGCTGTTTCGCTCCTGGCGAGTCACCCTTCGGCTGTCGTCCGCGTGGGCGATGCGCTGGGCGTCACTTGGATTCCTGATGTCCGCCTTGGTCGCCAGCTTAGATGAGTGGCACCAGACGTATCTGCCTTCCCGGACCGGAACCGTGAGCGATGTAATTCTCGACAGCAGCGCGGCCTTGACCGCACAGATCGTGATCTTGGTCCTGCTGCGGTCGAGGGCGCGGACCCAACCGCAGGAAGCGTCCATCTCTGCCAGCCGTCGCGGTTGACCGCGACCACGCTCGGCGCAGCCCTCCTATTTCAATACATGGCTTCGTACTTCGTGACCTCCCAAGTGCCGTCCTTGTTCTCCAGGGTGAGCGAGAACAGCTCCTTGTAGGTTCCCGCCCCGGCGGGACTGTCGCGGCGTTTGCCGCGGTAGCGGAGCAGGCGAAGGGGCGGGTCATCTTCCCAGTCGACCAACTTCCAGGAAACTAACGGGTGGTTGGCTTCGGAGTCGCAAATGAACTGGGCGTATTTCCTGCGGTAATCTCGGGCCCAGTTGGCAAGCTGTTCCTGGCAGTGTCCGCTGCGGATGGCATTGAGATAGGCAGCCGCCACCCGCTCGGAGGTGCGGTCCCGGAGAGGATTGAGGGAAATCGAATCCGGCACCTGCGAGAGGGGATCGTGCTCGTCAGATTTCCCGAGCACCGGTCCCTGATGGTCCAGCCAGATCAGGTAGGAAAAAAAGCCCAGCAACAGGAGCGAGGCAACGGCGAGCGCAATACCGATTTGGGCGCGGGAAAACTCCATTTTGCAAAGAGTTTAGCGCGAGACCAGCGGGTTGCCAGGTTACCGAGGTGACCGGCCAGGGGACATGTACCCGAGGGGGGATTAGGCTTTCTTTTCTTCGCCTTCGGGGCCTCCGCCGGCGGCGGCGCCGGGTTCGGCTTCTTCCATCGACCGCTTGATTTCCTCCGCACGCTTGGCGCGGGCTTCGGCGCGCTTTTGCCGCTTCTCGTCGAGCACCTTCTCACTGCCGAGCAGCTCGATCAACGCCTTATCGGCACCGTCTCCCTTCTGCCAGGCGGTACGCACGATTCGCAGGTAACCGCCATTACGGTCGCCAAAGCGCGGCCCAATGGTATCGAAGAGCTTGTCGACCGCGGCGTGACTCATCAGGTACCCTAAGGCCTGCCGCCGGGCCGCCAGGTTCCCTCGTTTCCCCAGGCTGATCAGTTTTTCGACCCGCGGCCGCATGGCTTTGGCCTTCGGCACCGTGGTTTCGATGCGCTCTTCGAGAATCAGCGACGTGACCAGGTTGCGCAGCAGGGAGCGGCGGTGCGCGCTACTCCGTCCCAGTTTCCAGCCGGCTACTTTATGACGCATAGAAACCCCGCTTCCCTCCCCAAGGCTCAACTTCTACAGATCGCTGTCGCCATAGGCCGACGCGGGCAGGATCTGGCTCGAAGTTGGCCCCGGCACGGCATTGCCATGCTCGTCGATCTTCATTCCCAGGCTCAGGCCCATGGTGCCAAGAATTTCTTTGATCTCATTCAGCGACTTGCGGCCGAAATTCTTGGTCTTGAGCATCTCCGCTTCGGACTTCTGCACCAGTTCTCCGATGGTTTGAATGTTGGCATTTTTCAAACAGTTGTAACTGCGCACAGAAAGCTCCAACTCCTCGACCGAACGATTCAGGTTTTCGTTGCGAATCTCCGGTTTGCGCTCCTCGGCGGAGGTTGCGGTCTCGATATCTTCCTCAAAATTGATGAAGATGTTCATGTGGTCCTTGAGCAGCTTGGCCGCCAATCCGACGGAGTCTGCCGGCGTGATCGAACCGTTGGTCCATACTTCGAGCGTCAGCTTGTCATAGTCGGTGATCTGACCGAGGCGCGCGGCTTCCACCGTGTAGTTGCACTTGCGAACCGGAGAGTGCACGGAATCAATGGGGATGAAGCCGATGCCCAGGTCTTCATCAAAGTTCTTATCCGCGGCCACATACCCACGCCCCCGTTTGAGCCGCATCTCCATGTCCAGCTTGCCGCCTTCGCTGATGGTTGCGATGTAGACGTCCCGGTCGAGGACCTCGACATCGGCATCGGCTTCAATCATGCCCGAGGTCACGACCCCGGGTTGCTCGGCGCGCAGATAGATGGCTTTGGGCGCGTCGCCGCTCAGCTTGAAGGGAATTTGCTTCAGGTTGAGGATGATGTCGGTGGCGTCCTCGACGACCCCGGGGATGGACTGGAACTCATGCAGCACGCCTTCGATCTTGACCGCGGTCACCGCCGCCCCTTCAATCGAGGACAACAAGACGCGGCGCAGCGCATTCCCAATGGTCGTGCCGAAGCCGCGCTCAAACGGTTGCGCCCAAAAGATCCCGTACTTATCGGTCAAGCTTGCGGTATCCACCGCAAGACGTTTCGGTTTTTGAAAACCCTTCCAAAGCATCGCTCTTCTCCTTCGGCCATGTGGCTCAGCCCGGACATCCCGGAAGGGTCCGACTTCCGGTACAAGCATCCAGGCAGGCTGATCTGGCACGAAATGGACCCTAAACCTCCCAACCCCCGCTTCCCCTCATGGGCGAAGAAGGAGGGTGGCAAACAGCTCACTTGCTGTACAGCTCCACAATCAACTGCTCGTTGACCGGCAACTGAATATCCTCCCGCTTGGGCAGCGCCAGCACGCGTCCTTTGTAATTGTCGCGGTCGATTTCGATCCAAGTCGGAGCGTTCTGGTGGCTGGCAAACTCCTTGGCCTGCTCGACCATCCCGAGCTTGCGGCTGCCTTCGCGAATCGCGATCTCCTCACCCACCGACACTTGGTAGGAGGGAATGTTCACTTTGCGGCCGTCCACCGCGACGTGCCCGTGGCGGACGAGCTGCCGCGCCTGACGGCGGGAAATCCCAAAGCCCAGGCGATAGACGACGTTATCCAGGCGACGCTCGAGCTGTTGCAAAAGCATTGCGCCGGTGACTCCCCTGGTTTGCGCCGCCTTCTCGAAATAGTTTCGGAATTGCGCTTCCTGGGTAAAGTAAATGCGCTTGGTCTTCTGCTTCTCGCGCAGCTGTAAACCGTAGCCGACAACCTTGGCTTTGCGGTCCTTGCCGTGCTGGCCAGGAGCAAAATTTCGCTTCTCCACAGGACACTTGTCGCTAAAGCACTTTGGGCCCTTGAGGAACAGCTTCATACCCTCGCGGCGACAGAGACGACAGACAGGACCAGTGTATCGGGCCAATTTCGCTCTCCTTCTTCGATGACCGGTTCACCGACTTTGATCGACCGGCTTCAATCCCGGCAAGCCCACGGCCAGCCCGGGCCTAGTTCCCCACGAAATCCGTAATCCGCGCCGGGCGCTTCCGAACCCCAGCTTATACCCTTCTTCGCTTGGGCGGTCGGCATCCGTTGTGGGGAATCGGTGTCACGTCTTTGATCGTGCGCACTTCGATGCCGGCCGCCGCCAAGGCTCGAATCGCCGATTCGCGCCCCGAGCCCGGCCCGCTGACGCATACATCCAGGCTGCGCACCCCATGGTCGCGCGCCATGTTGGCTGCGCCCATGGCTGCCTGCTGGGCGGCAAACGGCGTGCCTTTGCGCGAGCCGCGAAAGCCGAGCGAACCGGAACTCTTCCAAGACAACACGTTTCCGGCCGAATCGGTGATGGTCACGATGGTGTTGTTGAACGAAGCCTGGATATGAGCCACGCCATGGGCGACGTGCTTGCGCTCCTTCTTCTTGAACGTCTTCTTCTTGCCCTTCTTTTCCGGTGCGGCGGCGCCGCCGGCGGCTGCTGGTTTTGCCATAGTTTGCTCTTTTGTGCCTGATGGCCACGCGGCCAGCTTCGGTGGTCGGCAAGGGCAACTTCAGTCCTTGACTCGACCGGGCCGGCCGAGGCTCAGGTCTTTGCCATTGACTTCTTCTTGATCGCCACCGTCCCTCGGCGTGGTCCCTTGCGGGTACGCGCGTTGGTGTGGGTACGCTGCCCCCGCACCGGCAAGTTGCGGCGATGGCGATATCCGCGATACGCGCCGATTTCGATCAGACGCTTGATATTCATCTGAATGTCTTTGCGCAGGTCGCCTTCGACCATGCCCTCGGACTCGATCACCTGACGAATGCGATTCACCTCATCCTCGCCAAGGTCCTGGACCTTCTTCATGGGATCCACCTTGGCTTGGTCGAGGATATGCGCCGAGCGCGGATTTCCGATGCCATAAATGTAGGTCAGCGCGATATGCACGTGTTTATTTCGCGGAAGATCGACCCCTGCAATGCGTGCCATAGTGCTCCTCGAAACCCTGTCCCAGGCTGCCGACTCTGCTCAGCCTTGCCGTTGCTTGTGCTTGGAGTTCTCGCAGATCACCCGCACCACACCCTTGCGGTGGATGATCTTACATTTGTCGCAAATTTTCTTGACCGACGCCCGCACTTTCATACTCTTCCCCTGGCCTCCCTACGGCTGGTCTTTCCCCTCACTTGTACCGGTAGACGATCCTTCCACGGCTCAGGTCGTAGGGCGAAAGCTCTACCGCCACCTTGTCGCCGGGAAGAATACGAATGAAGTTCTTCCGCATTTTGCCGGAGACATGCGCCAGAACCTGGTGCTTGTTCGACTCCAGTTCGACTCGAAACATGGCATTGGGCAGCGGTTCGAGCACCGTTGCCATGACCTCAATCGCGTCCTCTTTGCTCATCGACTCCTTA
>Ga0187783_10001237_pt1 | contig 18810 bp, 17 predicted proteins | sample 1015_SJ02_MP02_2_FD_132471 | JGI IMG/M metagenome (GOLD analysis project Ga0187783, IMG submission 132471) | Tropical peat soil microbial communities from peatlands in Department of Meta, Colombia - 1015_SJ02_MP02_20_MG | ecosystem: Environmental > Terrestrial > Soil > Wetlands > Peat | place...
GCTGATCGCCGGGGACCTGGGTCGGTTCCCGCTTCGGGGCTACGATGCGGTCGTCTCCGCGCTCGCGATCCACCACCTGACGGAGCCGGAAAAGCGGCGGCTGTTCCGCCGCATCTACCGGTGTCTTCCTCCCGGTGGGTACTTCGGGGACGCGGACGACCACCTGCCCGAGGACCCCGTCTTCGACAGTCGGTACGCCGAGATCGCGCTGCGCTTCCAGGGCGCGCACGTGCGGGCCCGCAGCTGGTCGAGCCCCCAGCAGGTATGGCACGATCACGAGCGGTTCGACCGTCCCTCCACCTTGACGGCGGAGGTCGCCGCGCTGGAGCGCGCGGGATTCCCCCACGTCGGGGTCCCCTGGCGGTTCTTCGGCCAGGCCGTCGTGTGGGCCTACCGATGAGCGCGGGGCGCGCGCGGGCGCGCCGGTCGAGGCATCGGACATGATGCGGGACACGACGTTCCTCGTGGGCGGAGCGCTCGTCGTCGGGCTCGGGGCCGCCCTCGCCGTGGGGCTCGCTTGGGCCGGTGCGGGGTGGTACTACGCCGGCGCCTGGTTCGCCTCGGCGCTCGCCATCGGCTTCGGAGCCTTCTTCGTCTACGTCGGGACCGAGGAGCGCCGGTCGCGGCGTCGCTGGCTGGCCGGCTACGATCCCAACCGGCCAGGCGCCGGCGACCCGCCGCCGTGAGCGGGGAAACCTTTTCGTACCGCTCCGACCTCCAACGGTCGCGGCCGGGATGGGGTAGCTTGGCCTATCCTGGGGGACTGTGGATCCCTCGACCCGGGTTCAAAGCGGCGCGGGGACGACCCCCGGGCCGTGAGAGTCTCGGTCCCGGCCCTAACGCGCCCGTCGGGGCCCGCGTGAGCGCGTCGGCGATGCCCGCCGCGTCCGCGGGGCGCGGGGTCGCGCGAGCCGTGCGAGCGCCGCAGGGAGTGCGGAGAGCGAGTAGTCGGCCCAGCGCGCCCCCCAGCGGCGAAGGTCGAGTGGCGTGAGGGTCCAGCCCGGCAGCTTCGACGCCCGCCCCATCGCGATGACCCCGTCGGTCGACGCCGCGGCCTCCATGTCGAAGCGCGAATCGCCGACGAGGAAGATCGGGACGCCGGGGTAGCGACGACGATATTCGGTCAGGTGCTCGCGCTTGGTGCCGTCGGCCGAGCCGAGTACCTCGTCGAACCAGTAGCGCAGGCCCTCCCGTTCGAGCAAGAGCTCCGCCATCTCGGTCTCGGCACCCGTGGAGATCGCGAGCGTCCAACTCTCGGCATCGAGGCGCTTCAACAGCTTCGAGACCTCGCCGAATGGTTTCGCCTTCGCGTACGCCTCGGCGACCTTGCGCTGGTGGAACGTGCGCGCGGTGGCGGCGCGCAGCGCCGCCGGGGCCGACGGGTAGAGCTGGGCCAGCTGGGCCTCGAACGGCATCCCGGTCGTCGCGAGGTAGTGCACCCGCGCCTCGTCCCGCGGGGTGCCGAAGGCGGTCCGCATCACGTCGGCCGCTACCTCGCTGATCCGGTGCAGGTCATCGAGGATCGTGCCATCGAGGTCGAACACGACCACCCCTCGACGCACGGCCCGCGGCGCCACCGGTGCCCTGGGTCGACCGACCCCGCGGCCCACTTCCGCGAACTGGCTCGTCGCGGTGAGAACGGGTAGCTCGAGCCCCTCGAGCAACGGGAGGTCGGGTGGCGCCGAGGGCGGGTCCTCCCCGGACGGCCGGTGCTCGCCCATGCGGCGCTCGAAGTCCGCGGGGAGATAAAGGACCGCGGCGCCCCGGGGCGCTCTTTTACGGGCGGGCATCCTCGCGGGGGTCCTACCGGGGGCGATGGCGGTGCATCCGAGCCGGGTCATCCGTGGCCGGACAACGCGCCTTCTCGAGGGGCGCCGGGTCCTCGTCGGCGTGTCGGGCTCGATCGCCGCGGTCGAGGTCCCGAAGATCGTTCGGGAGCTGATCCGCCACGGCGCCGATGTGAACGCGGTCATGAGCGCCGAGGCGACCCGCATCGTGACTCCCGAGGCGCTCGAGTTCGCCACGGGCCACCCGGCGGTCACGCAGCTGACCGGCAATGTCGAGCACGTGACCCTGCTCGGGCCCGGGGAGGACCGGGTCAGCCTCTACCTGATCGCCCCGGCCACCGCGAACACGATCAGCAAGGTCGCGCACGGCATTGACGACACCCCGGTGACCTCGTGCGCGTCGGTGGCGCTCGGCGGCGGGGTGCCGATCCTGATCGCCCCGGCGATGCACGCGCACATGGCGCAGAACCCGGCGGTCGCCGAGAGCCTCGACAAGCTCCGCCGCTGGGGCGTCGGGATCATCCCGGGCGCGAGCGCCGAGGGAGAGGAGAAGATCGCGAGCCCCGAGGAGGTCGCGGCCGCGGTGCTGCACCGGCTGGGCCGGGGTCCGTGGACCGGCCGATCGGTGGTCGTGATCGGTGGAGCGTCGCGCGAGCCGCTGGACGCCGTCCGGTCGATCACCAACGAGAGTTCGGGAACGACGGCGGTCGCCCTCGCGACCCAGGCACACTTCCGCGGCGCCGAGGTCGAGCTCTGGGCCGGCGCGATGCAGGTGCCGGTCCCACCATACCTGGCCCGGCGCTCGTGGAGAAGCGTCGGGGATCTGGTCGCGCTCGCGCGCGAGCACCGTTCGGCCCTCGCCTCGGCCGCGGCGATCTTCGTGCCGGCAGCGCTCTCCGACTTCACTCTCGAGCCCCGCTCCGGCAAGATCGCCTCCCGGGGCCAGCCGCAGCTGGCCCTCACGCTCACGCGAGCGCCCAAGGTTCTCACCGAACTGCGCCGGTGGGCCCCGCCCCCGACCCGGCTGGTCGGCTTCAAGCTGCTCGCGGGGGAGGCCGCCCGCCGGCTCGAGGAGGAGGGCGAGGCGTTGCGGGCGGAGTCCGGGGTCGACTGGGTCGTGGCGAACGACATCGCCTCGATGGGGAGCACGAGCACCGAGGCGCTCGTGATCGGGCGGGGCACGGTCCCCCACTGGATCCGCGGGCCGAAGATCGAGTTTGCCGGCCTCCTGCTCGACGAGGTCGGACGGGATCTCGCGAACCTGGACCCGGTGTCGCCGGCCACTCCGCGAGGGGCCGCTCCCCGCCACCGCACGGCGCGACGTCGCGTTCGGGGCCACTGAGTCGTTCGCCGGACCGCCGCTCTTATTATCGGCCCCGCATCGGCGCGCCGGAGCATCGGAGGATGGTCAAGCTCGCGGAGTGGCGAGGTAAGCGTCTCTTCCGGAACTACGGGATCGCGCTGCCCCGCGGCGAGGTCGCCCGCTCCGCCGAAGAGGCGGAGTCGCTGATCCGCCGCGGGGCCGTCCCGCTCCCCTGCGTGATCAAGGCGCAGGTGCTCGCCGGGGGCCGCGGCAAGGGCGGTGCGGTGAGGTTCGCGTCCACGCCCGAGGAGGCGCGGAACGCCGCGGCCGCCATCCTCGGCCTCGAGTTCAAGGGCGAGAAGGTCCGCGAGCTCCTCCTGGAGGAGAAGCTCGCGATCGGCAAGGAACTCTACCTCTCGATCACGCTGGATCGCTCACTGCGCGTTCCGATCGTCATCGCGAGCCCGCAGGGAGGCGTCGAGATCGAGTCGGTCGACGACGCGGCGATCGACCGGACCCCCGTCGACCCGTTCCCCGGGCTCGCCGCCTACGAGCGCCGGAAGATCGCTCGGTCGCTCGGGCTGTCGGGAGGTCCGGCGACGGTCCTCGACGCGCTGCTCTCGTCGCTGTGGCGGCTCTTCGTCGCGGAGGACGCGGAGCTCGTCGAGATCAATCCGCTCGCGGTCGTGGGGGAGGGACTCGTCGCGCTGGACGCGAAGGTGGTCATCGAGGACGACGCGGCGTTCCGCCATCCGGAGTACGCCGAGATCCGCGACGATCGGACGCCGCTCGAGGAGATCGCCCGCGAGAAGGAGATAGCGTTCGTACAGCTCGACGGCAACATCGGCGTGATCGCGAACGGTGCCGGTCTCACGATGGCGACCCTCGACGTGCTGAAGGAGTTCGGGGGCGAGCCCGGGGTCTTCCTCGACCTCGGGGGAACCGACGACCCCAAGAAGGTCACCGAGGCGTTCCTGCTGATGGCCCGGGCGCGGCCCAAGGCCGTCTTCCTCAACATCTTCGGCGGCGTCACGCGGTGCGACACGGTCGCGAACGGCCTGGTGGCCGCCATGCAGCAGGTACCGCCCGCGGACCGGTTCCCGCTCGTCGCGCGGATCCGCGGGAACAACGAGACCGAGGGCATCGAGATCCTGCGACGCAGCGGCATCACGTCGATCCCGAGCCTCAAGGAATCCGCGCAGGCCGCGGTGGCGGCCGCGCGGGGGTCCGCATGACCGTCCTCGTCGACGCGAACACCCGGGTCGTGGTCCAGGGCATCACCGGCCACCAGGGCACCGTCCACACGCGGCAGATGAAGCTGTTCGGGACGGCCGTCGTCGCAGGGGTCACTCCGGGCAAGGCCGGCGCGGCGGTCGAGGGCGTCCCGGTGTTCGACTCGGTGGCGGACGCCGTTCGGGAGACGCACGCGAACGCCTCCTGCATCTTCGTGCCGGCGCCCTTCGCCAAGGATGCCCTGCTCGAGGCGGTCGACGCGGGCCTCCGACTCGCGGTGATCGTCACCGAGCACATCCCGTTCCACGATATGCTCGTGATGTACCACTACGCGCGCGCGAGGGGCGCGCGCATCATCGGGCCCAACTGCCCGGGGATCGCGGCCCCCGGTGCCTCCAAGGTCGGGATCATTCCCAACGTCGTCTTCCGTCCGGGCCGGGTCGGCGTGATCTCAAGGAGCGGGACCCTCACCTACGAGATCGTGAACGGGATCACCGAGCACGGGCTCGGCCAGTCGACCTGCATCGGCCTCGGCGGCGACCCGGTCGTCGGGACGTCGTTCGTCGACGCGCTCCCCCTGTTCCAGGCGGATCCCGAGACGGACCTCATCGTGATGGTCGGCGAGATCGGCGGCACCGCCGAGGAAGACGCCGCCGAGTACCTCCGCCACCACGTCACGAAGCCCGTGGTCGCCTACATCGCCGGGCGCAGCGCCCCGCCGGGCAAGCGGATGGGCCACGCCGGCGCGATCATCTCGCGCGGGCGCGGAACCGCGGCGACCAAGGTCGCCGCGCTCGAGGCCTCGGGGGCCCATGTGGCCCGCTTTCCCTACGAGATCCCCGAGATCGTCCAGGGGATCGCCGAGCGCTCGGGGCGCCGATGAGCGATCGGGAGGGCGGGCCCGACCCCGAGGCCGCCGCCGCGGAGCCGTGCCTGGTGCCGGGCTGCGGCGCGCCGTCCGTCCGCCGGCTCGCGCTCACGGAGGCGCGCAAGGCGTTCGCTCAGCTGCCCGAGCGAGGCCGGCGCGCCCCGCTCTGCCGCGACCACTACCGGGAGTGGAAGAAGACGACGAAGGCGGCCCGCCGGCTCGACCGGCTCGGCCGGTGAGCCGTGGCGGCGACGACGGTCCCGCTCTCCGCGCGCCGCGCCTTCGCCCTCGTTGCGCTGCTGGTCGCGGTCTACGCCGTGCTGGACATCGTCGTCCAGCTCTTGCCGCCGCACTACAGCGCGATCCAGGACGCCGAGAGCGATCTCGCGGTCGGCCCGTACGGCTGGATCATGACGATCAACTTCGTCGTGCGCGGCGCGCTCTCGCTGCTGTTCCTCTGGGCATTCTACCGCGCGGTGCGTCCGGAGGGCCGGGGGTGGGGGGAGTACCGGGGAGGCGCGGTCGCGCTGGCGATCTGGGGGGTCGGGGCAATCCTCCTCGCGATCTTCCCGACGGACGTGCCGGCGACGCCGATCTCCTGGCACGGAGCGATCCACCTCGTCGTCGCGCTCCTCGCGTTCCTCGGCGGCGCGATCGGCGTCTACCTATTGTCCTCGCACTTTGCGTCCTCCCCCGTCCTGCGTCCGGCCCAGGGGTGGGCCACCCTGCTCGCGCTGTTGGTGATCGTGTTCGTCGTCGGCGAACTCGCCCTCGGGGTGTTCACGCCGCGGGTGAGCGAGGTCGCCGGCGGCCTGCTGGAACGGCTGTTCCTCGGCAGCGTGCTGCTGTGGATCCTGCTCGTCGCGCTCTTCCTCGCCCGAGAGCCCGGGCGCACGACCGCCTAGCGGCCGCCGCGCCTACTGCTGTCGCATCTTCTGGGCCCGCATGCGCCGTCGCATGCGCTTCTTGCGCCACTTCCAGCGCATGTGACCGCGCTTCTTCCAGACCCGCGACGAGCGTTTCATCCGAGAGCGTCCGAACCGGCGCGGGTACGGTCCGCGGTTTATAACGCTGCCCCGGCAAACGGCGGCGCGCCACGCGCGCGTCTCGCCCGCTTATGTACGCCGGGCCGCTCGGCGCGTCGTGCTCGACGCGGCCGACCTGGAGGTCAACGTCCTCGAGTTCCGCCAGCGCTCCTTCCAGTTCGAGCGGCTCGCGCCGGTCGACGGGGAGGAGGTCGCGCTGTTCTCGCGGACCGAGACCGAGTCCGAGAGCCAGTTCCGGCCGCGCCTCGTCCACCTCAAGCTCCTCGTCCCCCTTTCCTGGATCGTCCTCGACGAGCCCCACGAGGTCCTCGCGATCGCGCGCGACGGCGCGACCGTGCCGGTCCGGCTCAGCGAGCCCGTGGTGGAGGTCGGGGCCGAACGCGCCGAGTTCTCCGAGCAGGGGATCGCCTGGCGCCGGGTCGCGGGCCCGTCGGGCTCGCTCGTCTACGCTCCCCGCGAGCTCGCGGACCGTCTCCTCGCTCCCGCGGCCTTCGGGGCGTTCGGGATCGCCTAGCGCGGACTACCCGCCGCGGCCGGAGTAGTAGCGGTCGATCAGGGCCGCGAGCACGCCGCCCACGATCGGCGCGACCCAGAACAACCAGTCCTGCTGGATCGCCCAGCGGTCGCCGGGCCACATCGCCGACAGGAGCGCGGGCGCGAAGCTGCGGGCGGGGTTGACCGAGGCGCCGTCGATCGGGATCGCGACCAGGTTGGTCATGATCAGCGTGAGGCCGATCCCGACCGGGGCGAGGTTCTTCGAGAAGTTCTCGCGCTGGGTCGAGCGCAGGATCACGAGGACCAGGAACAGCGTGAGGACGACCTCGAGCAGGAAGACCGAGCCCACCGCGACGCCGTAGGGCGCGCCGTTCCCGCGGTAGCCCTGCGAGGCGAGCGCCGCCGACTGGGCCGCCGACCACAGCGGCGCCGAGCCGTAGGCGACGCCCGCGATCACGCCGACGGCGAGCAGGCCGCCCGCGAGCTGGGCCACGATGTACGGGACCACGTCGCCGGCCTTGGTCCGCCCGCTGATCCACATCGCGACCGTGACCGCGGGGTTGAGGTGGGCGCCCGAGACGTCGCCGAAGGCGTAGACCATGCCGATCACGCCGAGCCCGAGCGCGAGGCTGATCAGCAGCACGCGCGCGTCGGCCGAGTAGAAACCGGCGTCGACGTTGAGCGAGAGCAGGGCCGCTCCGGTGACCGACAGGAGCAGGCCGAACGTCCCGACGAACTCGGCCACGTAGCGCTGGGCGCGGCTCCACATCATCGCGGCCGCACCCAACCGGGGGGCCTTAAGGCTGCCGGACGGCGCCCGCGCGGGGGGCCTACAGGATCCCCATCTCGGTGAGCTTCTCGGGCAGGTAGTGGTCCGTCACGTAGTTGAGGCCGTACTTCGCGAGCGACTGCTGCTCGGCCTTCTTGCCGTTCTTGAGCATCAGCTCGATCTCCGAGCGCCACTCGGCCGTCGAGAAGCGCGGGTCGGTCCGCTCGGCCTCGAGCGCGCGGACGTCCTGCTCGCTGAGCCGGTCGGAGGGGAGGTCGTAGTTCTCGATGTCGCTCGCCGTGACGCCGAGGAACTCGGCGCTCGGGGTCGCGAGGTAGTTCGACAGGTGCGCCGTCTTGATCGCGCCGTACGCGACGCTCGCGTAGATGCGGAACGACCAGGGGTCGCCGTCGGTGAAGACCACGACGGGCAGGTGGAGCTCCTCGGTGATCCGGCGCAGGAACCGGCGGGTCGAGCGCGCCGGCTGGCCCTTGAGGTGGAGGAGGATCGCGTCCCGCTGCTCGTCGAAGTCGTTCTCGGCGAGGCGATCGACCATGCCGCCGCACTCGATCGCGATCACGAACTTCGCGTTCGTGCCGACGAACTCGATCTTCTCCTTCTCGACGTTGAACGGCAGCGAGTAGCCGCCGTCGCCGACGTCGTCGCGACAGTTGATCGTCTTGACCACGCCCTTGCGGTTGCGCTCCTTGATCGTGAGGTCGCCGATCACGCTCGCCCCGTTCTCCTCCGGGTGCAGTCGGAAGTCCTCGCGCAGGCGCGTGCACATCACCTCGAGGTCCTCGATCAGGAGGTTCGACTCGTCCTCGCTGTGGAACTTCGCATCCTCCCACGCCTCGCTGATGTAGTAGAGCTCCCGCAGGGTCGAGGTCTTGCGGTCCCGGGCCATCTCGTTGATGAAGTCGACGAGGTAGAACGTGCGTAGCAGCATCAGCGCGCCGTCGAGCTTGCGCGCGCTGCGGGTGCCCATCGCCTTCCCGAGCCGCCAGACGCCCTCGCGCGACTGGAAGGCGAGGTTCTGCTTCGTGCGCAGCGGCAGGCGCATCCGCGGGATCTCGCCCGAGGCGAGCTGGCCGTAGATCTGCTCGGCGAGGCCGAGGGTCGGCGCGAGCGCGTCGGCCCGGATCGCGGGCAGGTCCGCCTCGTCAGTCGTCGTCGCTGCGCCCTTCGCCCGCTTCCGCGGCATCGTAGTCCACCTCCCCGTCCCCGTTCCCCGCCGCGCCCTCGGCGGCCGCCGCCTCGGCCGCCTCGACGATCGTGCGCGGCAGCCGGACGTCCCAGTCCCCGGGCAGCGGATCCGCCCCGAGGAGGTGGGCCTCGTCGATCCCGGCGACGTACCAGTCGAGGTCGGTCGCCTCGAGGTCGGTGGTGGGGGGGAACGTGAGGGCGAGGCGGGTCCGGCCGTTCGGGGCGAGCTTCTCGAGCGTCCACCACGCGCGGCCGAGCGCCGGCTCGGTGCCGTCGGGCGCCGGCGCGAAGCCGGCGAGCGCGAACGCCTCCGGCGGGACCTCGACGAACAGCTCGAGGATGCGGGCGCGGGGCGTGTAGTTGGTCACCTCGAGCTCGAGGCGCACGGCGTCGGGCGACCGCGCGACGCGCGGCTCCAGGTTCACGACGTCCATGATCCGCGTGATCACCGGAGTGAGGTCGGGCGTCGGCCGACCGAGAAGGTGGCTCGTCTTCTCCGCGAGCTTGGGCAGGATGCGCTGGATGATCGCGAACTTCTCGCCGGCGAAGTCGCGCCGGCTCCGCCGGGACAGGTGGGTGCGCAGGTGGCGGGCGGCGACCTGCAGGGCGAGCGTCAGCTCCCGGTCGATCTCGGGGTCCTCGGCGACCGCCTCCTTCGCCTCGCTGGTGAACGGGACCTTCGTCGAGGCGAGGTGGACGAGGATCACCGCCGGGCCGACCGGGAGACCCGCCCCGCCCTTCTGCTCGAGGCCATAGCGCCGCCAGTCCATGCTCGCGATCGCGCTCGTGATCGCGCAGGCGCCCTGCTGGAAGAGCAACGGCACCCGGTTCGCGAACCGCAGGATCTGGACCGGCTGGTCGGCCGCCAGTCCGCCGCCGAAGACGAGGCCGACCTCGACTAGGAACGGGAAGCCGGCGTGGACCTTGGGCGGGCGGCTCACCGGCGGCGCGAAGAACTCGGGCTTGAGCTCGCCGAGCACGTTCTTGAGGCCGCGCTTGATCAGGAGCGATCCGATCGGCGACAGGCAGTCGGACGACGGAGCCACGAGCGGCGCCGCGTGCAGCGCGGCGAGCAGGCGCTCCTGCGCCTCGCCCTGGATGGACGCCGGGGCGACGCGCGCCGCCACGCCCGAGCGCGCGAGGACCTCCTTCGCCGCGCGCGGGCTCACCCCGGCGAGGTCCTTCGCGAGGAACTCGCCGAGGCTCGGACGCCGGCTCGCCTTGAGCAGGTAGCCGAGCTCGCCGAGCTCGAGGCCGTAGGGATGGGGCAGCGTCTCCTTCGCGAGCGGCGGCAGCTCCTGAGCGGCCCGCTCGAAGGTGACGCGGGCGCCGTCCGGCTCGACGAGGACGAGCCGGGCGTGGGGGTTCACGATGGCGGTGCCGCGCAGGTACTCGTAGGGCGACTGGCGGCCGCGCTGGTAGCGGGCCTTGAGGACGAGCTCCACGCGGGTCCCGTGCGGGCGGTCCCAGAGCACGAGGTCCTCGGCGGCGATCCGCGGCTGGTTCTTCTGGGTGTCGATGAACAGATCGAGGACGTGCGCCGCCTCCTCCTCCTCCACCTTGGAGACGATGTGGGCCGGGCGCGCGGTCGTCAGGTTCGCGTAGAGGACCGCCGCCGAGATCCCGATCCCCTGCTGGCCGCGGGCCTGCCGGTTGGAGTGGAAGCGCGAGCCGTAGAGGAGACGGGCGAAGACGTTGGGGATCTCCCGGCGCAGGATCCCGGGCCCGTTGTCCGTGACCGCGACCCGGAGCCGGTCCTCGCCCTCCTTCGCGATCTCGACCACGACCTCGGGCAGGAGGCGCGCCTCGTCGCCCACGTCGATCGCGTTGTCGACCGCTTCTTTCACGGTCGTGAGGAGCGCGCGCTGGGGATTGTCGAAGCCGAGGATCTGGCGGTTCCGCTCGAAGAACTCGGCGACGGAGATCTCCCGCTGCTTCGCGGCAAGCTGCTGGGCGATCGAGGCCGACGGCGCCACCGAGCGTTCTGCGGGTGCCGCAGCGCTATAAGGCCGACGTTCGAGTCGATGGGTGCGGCCCCCCTAGGCCGACGGGGACGCGGCCGGACGGGTCGCGACGTCGCGCAGCACGGGCCGGAACGGCCGCCAGCGGGCCGACTCGGCGAGGTCGATCTCGGCGCGGGTCAGTGACTCGTCCGGCCCGAGCGCGACGCCGTCGACCGGCGCGCGGGCGATCGGTTCGCCGCGGGCGTCCCAAGCGCCGGACTCCCCGGCGAAGACGAGGCCGTCCTCGACCCCGACGCGGTTCACGAAGACGACCGGCACCGCGTTCTCGATCGCGCGGGCCGGCAGCAGGCGCTGGAACAGTCGGCCGCTGGTCACCGGTGAGGCGGACAGGACGACCAGGAGCTCGGCCCCGGCGAGCGCGAGGCCGCGCGACACCTCCGGGAAGAAGACGTCGTAGCAGATCTCGAGACCGACGGAGTGGGCCGCGAGGGGCATCGGCTCGCTCGCGTCGGTCGGGGTGAACTGAGCCCCTTCCTCGAACGGGCCGAACGTCGGCAGGTAGCGCTTGACCTGGACGTGGACGTCGCCGTCGGGCCGCACCGCGATCGCGGCGTTGTGGACCTCGCCGGCCCGCGCGGGCGAGGCGAACGGCGCCCCGACGACGAGCGTCGCCCGGGAGTCGTGCGCGATGGCGCGCAGGGCGGCCGCGCTCGCGTCCCCATCGCGCAGGGCGAGCCGATGGACGCGGTCGCCGATGCGGTAGCCCGAGAGGAACAGCTCCGGGAAGACCAGGAGATCGACCGGGGTCGCGGCGGCGGCGACCGCGCGCACCCGATCCAGGTTCGAGGCGAGGTCGCCGGGCCGCGGGGCGAGCTCGGCGAGGACGACCCGCATCAGTAGAAGTATCGGCGCACCGAGATAAGGTAGACGAAGACGACGACGAGGACGAGCAGGAGCACGTTGATCGAGCCCGTGAAGAACAGGTAGGCCGTCGTCGCGAAGACGAGCACGACCGTCGTCCACAGGGCCCAGGTCTCCTGGCGCCAGAGCGAGGTCGCGATCCCGAGCAGCGCCGCGCCGAAGATCACGATGATCAGCGCGCCCCAGACGTCGATCGACGAGACCAGCACGAGCGACGCGGGAACGAACGGGCCGAGGTAGGCGCCGAGGAGGTAGAGCAGGCCGGCCAGGACCAGGACGAGCCCCAGCAGCGCGATCAGGACGCTGATCACCGCGACGCCGAGGGGGCGGCGCGGCACCACCGGGGTCGGTTCCCACGGCGGCGGCAGATGGTCGAAGGCGACCGGTTCGGAGGAGGACGCGGGGCTCATCGGTCGCGCGGTGGGGGCATCGAGCCGCGCGGTCGGTCTTGTAGCTTTCGTTCGACGGGCGCTAGAAGCGCCGCTCCGCCGCGCCCCGGGCGAGCAGCTCGAGCAGCTGGTGGTGCGGCCCCGGTGGCACGGGCTCGAGGGCGCGGACCGCCCGGTCGGCCCACTCGCGCGCCGCGAGCGCGACCGCGGGCGCCGCCTCGGCCAGGTCGCAGAGCTCGCGCAGCCGGAGCAGGTGCTTCGTGCGCTTGCGGCGGAGCTGGAAGAGCCCCTCGAACTCGGCCTGGTGGCGGGGGTCGAGGCGCGCGAACGCCTCCAGGCTCACGAGCGTCGGATTCCCCTCCCGGAGGTCGGTGTAGAGCGGCTTGCCGAGCAGGTCGGCGTCGCCGTAGACGTCGAGCAGGTCGTCCCGGATCTGGAAGGCGATGCCGAGCGCGCGGCCGTAGCTCGCGAGCGCGTCGGTCACCGGTGCGGCGGCCGCCTCGATCTCGCCGACCGAGGCGAGCGCCGCGGCGATGATCGCCGCCGTCTTGCGCTCGACGATGCGGAAGTAGTGCTCGCGGCCGGCCGAGAGGTCGAACCGGGACGACTCCTGGAGGACCTCCCCCTCGACCAGGTCGGCGCAGGCCTCGCCGCAGCGCAGGATGATCGAGCGGGGGTACTCGGCCGCCAGCTCGAACGCCCGCACGAACAGGTAGTCGCCCGAGACGATCGCGAGCGGCACCCCGAAGGCGCGCGGCATCGACGGGCGCCCGCGCCGGGTCTCGGCGTGGTCGATGACGTCGTCGTGGACGAGCGTGGCCGTGTGGATCAGCTGGAAGGCCGCCGCGAGCGATTGGACCCGGCCGGTCGAGCTCGCCCCGAGGGCGCGCGCGGCGACCGCCATCAGGAGCGGGCGGACCCGCTTTCCGCCGGTCGCGCAGGCGTAGCGCGCGGCCTCCGTGAGCTGGGCGTACGTCGAGCCGAGCACCTCGTTCAGGCGCCAGTCGATGTCGGCCAGATCGCGCGCGAGCGCCGGGATCAGCTCGGCGACCTGTCCGAGCGCCTCGGCGCCGAACGTCTCGGTGACGAGCGCCTCGAGCGACGGCTCGAGCGGCTCCCGGGCCGCCGATGGGCTCACGATCGGCCTCCGAGTCGCCCCGGCCAGCGCAGCCGCATCATCGCATCGAGACCCGAGGAGCCGATAAAGCGCATGCCCAGGGCGAGCAGGGGATCGGGCCGGGCGAACCGCTCGCCGAGGCGCTCGATCCGCGCCGCGCGCGCGAGCGGCGCGTAGAGGGCGGTCCGCCACGCGGTGTCGTACTCGGCGAGCGGACGGCCCTCCCGGGCGAAGCGCGCCGCCGCGCGGCCCGCGAGCCAACCGCTGAGCATGGCCGTCGGGATGCCGGCGCCGTTCGTGGACATGACGAGGTTCGCGGCGTCCCCGGCGAACAGCGCCCGACCGCGCACGAGACTCTCGGGCGGCGGCCCGATCGGGACCCACCAGTGCGTCCGCTCCCGGACCGGCCCGATCCCCTCCCGCGCGACGAACGCGTCGAGCAGGCCGTCCAGGGATCGGCCGGGCGACAGCGCGCTCACCCCGAGGCCGACGTTCAGGTCGTGCGCCCGCGGGAACGACCAGGCGTAGCCGCCGGGCGCGGCGCGGCCGAAGTGCAGATCGATGCCGTCGGAGAGCGGGCCGTCGCTGGTCGCCGTGACCATCCGGAACATCTCGCGGGCCGGGGAAAAGCCGAGCGCGCGGCCGATCGTGGAGAGCGGCCCGTCGGCCGCGACGACCGCGCCCGCCTGCACCGACGCGCCGCTCGCGAGGCGAAGCGTGTCGCCCCGCAGCCCTACGACGCCGGCGGGAAAGCGCAGTTGGGCGCCGGCCCCCTCGGCGCGGAAGGCGAGCGCCTTGTCGAAGGCCCGGCGCGAGAGCGTCATGCCCGCGAGCGGGAAGCGGAAGCGATGGCCGTAGGGCGACACGCAGGTCATCCAGCGCGTCGAGCGCAGGACCGTTCCCGGCGGGATCTCGTAGGCGTCCGCGATCAGTTCCCGCGCGCCGAACAGGTCGAGCAGCTCGTGGGGCGCCGGGACGAACTCGCCGCACTGGACCGGGTGACCGAGCTCGGGGCGGCGGTCCAGGACGAGCGTCGTCGCGCCCGCCTCGGCCGCCGCGCGCGCCGCGAGCGCGCCGGCCGGACCGGCCCCGACCACGACGACGTCGAACCGCTCCATGCCCTCACGCCCCCACCTGGACGAAGTGCGCCGCCGCGCTCTGGATCGCCCCGATCACCGGCTGCGGGTAGACGCCGAAGAGGACGATCAGCGCGGCGATCAGGCCGATCGAGGCGGCCCGGCCGTAGCCGAGGCCCCCCAGCGGCAGTATCGGCGGTCCGCTCGCGCCTTCGACCGCGCCGAGCGCGGCCGCCGGCGCGGCAGCCGCGTCGAAGAACATCACCTTCAGCACGCGCGCGTAGTAGAAGACGCTCAGCGCGCTGTTGAGCAGGCCCGCGACCGCGAGCCACAGGAACCAGCCCTTGGCCTCGACCGCGGCGCTGAACAGGATGAACTTGGAGACGAAGCCGACGGTGAGGGGGACGCCGGCGAGGCTCAGCAGCATGAGCCCGAAGGAGACGCCGAGCAGCGGTCGGCGAGCGCCGATCCCCCGCCAGTCCTCGATCAGCGGGCCGACCCCGAGCGCGGCGACCGCGCCGACCACGAGGAAGGCGCCGGTCTTCATCAGCTCGTGGGCGAACACCTGGAGGGTCGCCCCGGCGAGCGCCGGCGCGGTGCCGATCGTGATGCCGATCAGCATGTAGCCGGCCTGGCTGATCGAGGAGTAGGCGAGCATCCGCTTCATCTCCTTCTGCAGGAGCGCGAGGACGTTGCCGAGGGTCATCGTGAGGACGGCGAGCACCCCGAGCGTCACCTGGACGCTGGGACCGAGCGCGACCGCGCCCCCCAAGAGACCGTAGCTGCTGCCGCTGCCCGCCTCGACCACGAGCACCGGGCCGAGGAAGACGAGGAAGAAGGCGAAGATCCCGATCTTCTTGGTCCCGCCGGCGAGGAAGGCGCTCACGTCGTTCGGCGCGCCGTCGTACACGTCGACGGCCCAGGCGTGGAACGGCACCAGCGTGACCTTGAATCCGAGGCCGGCGACGAGGAACGCGTAGCCGAGCAGCACCAGCGTCGGGTCGCCGACCGCGGAGCCCGCGGCGCGGATCAGATAGAGGTTCGTCGTGCCGTAGGCGCCGAAGAGCAGCGAGGCGCCGAAGAAGCTGAGCACGCTCGAGAGCGCGCCGATGATGAAGAACTTCATCGCGGCCTCCAGGCCGCGCACGTCCCGGCGGGTGTAGCCGGCGAGCAGGTAGCTCGGGATGCTGACGACCTCGATCGCGAGGAGGAGGAAGATGAGGTCGCTCGCCACGGCGACGAGCAGCATCCCGAGCGTGGCGAGCAGCAGCAGGCCGAAGAAGATCGGCGCGCCGCGCTCGCCCGACGGGCGGCTCAGCGAGGCGAGCGCGACCAGGAGCGCCGCGAAGAGGAAGATCGCCTGGAAGATCAGGCCGAAGGAGGTGAACGCGTAGAGCGGGGCGCTGCCGACCGCGGGCGCCGCGTCGATCTGGCCCGCACCGATCGTCGCGAGCGCGCCGAGCGGGAAGGCGCCGAGGTCCGCGAGGACCAGCACGAGCGCGACGGCCGTCGCGCCGAGCGCGATCGCGCCCACGAGCTCCACGCGGCGGCGTCCCAGCACGTCGAGCAGGAAGACGAGGAGCGCCCCGGCGAGCAGGACGAGCTCGGGGAGGAACGGGGCGGCGAAGCCGAGGACGTTCACGCGATCACGTCCCGGGGAAGCCCTTCACCGGCGAGTTCACGATCACGTTCACGAGCAGGCCCGGCAGGATGCCGAACAGGACGGTCATCGCGACCAGGATGCCCATCGCGGCCCCCTCGTACCACGGTAGCGGATGGGACTCGACCGGGAGCCCGCGCGGGGGCCCGAAGAGCATGCGCTGCATCATCCACAGGTAGAACGCCGCGGTCACCACGAGGACGGCGAGCGGGATCAGCACCCAGTAGCCGAGCCCGTTATACGTCGCCAAGAAGGCGGTGAACTCCGCCGGGAAGCCGATGAGCGCGGGGAGGCCCAGCGACGCGAGCGCGCCGGCCATGATCATCGTGGCGAGCGCCGGGCCGCTCGGCGTGATGCCGCCGAGGCTCTGGAGGTCCCGCGTGCCGTACTGGTGGTGCACGCTCCCGCTCGTCATGAACAGGAGCGCCGAGACGATCCCGTGCGCGAACATCAGCAGCACCGCGGCGAGGAGGCCGAGCGACGAGTCGAGGGCGATCGCGAGGAGCACGATGCCCATGTGGTTGATCGAGGAGAACGCAACGAGACGTTTGAGGTCCCGCTGCGCGAGCGCGACCAGCGAGCCCCAGAGGATCGAGACGAACGCGATCAGGAACAACAGCGGCTGCAGGGAGTGCACGGCCGAGGGCAGCACCTCGACCGCCCAGCGGATCAGCCCGTATCCGCCGAGCTTGAGCAAGAGGCCGGCGAGCAGCACCGAGCCTCCGGTCGGCGCCTCGACGTGCGCGTCGGGCAGCCAGGTGTGGAACGGGACGACCGGGAACTTGACGGAAAAGCCGAAGAAGAGGGCGAGGAACAGGAAGGTTTGGGTGACCGGCGCGAGCGACCGGGCCGCGGCGTAGACGCTCGAGAAGTCGAAGCTCGTCGCGCCGGAGTAGAAGGCGAGCGCCAGCAGCCCGACGAGCATCACGATCGACGCCACGTGGGTGTAGACGAAGAACTTCAGCGCCGCGTAGCGCCGGTTCGGCCCCCCCCAGTAACCGATGATGAAGAACATCGGCACGAGGACCGCTTCCCAGAACAGGAAGAACAGCAGGATGTCGAGCGCGACGAAGACGCCGAAGGAGCCGAGGCAGGTGAGCAGGACGAGCCCGAACCAGGCGCCCGGGCGACGTGACTCGCCCCAGGAGTAGACGACCGTGACGATCTGGAGGATCGCGGTCAGGAGGATCAGGACGAGCGAGATGCCGTCGACGCCGACCGAGTAGTTGATCGTGAGCCACGACAGGTGGATCCAGGTGTAGGTCTCGGTGTCGGAGAAGCCCGGCACCAGCGCGCTCGAGTAGCCCGGCCAGCCCGGATAGCCGAGGAACAAGAAGGCGACCTCGGCCAGGAACACGGCGGAGGTAGCGAGCGCCACCCAGCGGGCGCGCGTGCCCGCCGCGAAGGTGGCGAGCGTCCCCACGACGAGCGTGGCGAGGATGAGGCTGATCAGCGGCACCATCTAGGCGCCTCCGACCCGCGCGAGCAGGTACGGCCCGACGATGAGCAGCAGCACGAACACCGCGAGCAGGCCCGCGACGACGTAGGCCGCGTAGTCGCTGACGACCCCGGACTGCAGGCGGCGCAGCCGGTCGCTCGCGGCGGCGAACATCCGCTCGAGGCCCCGCACCGTGCCGTCGATCACGAACCGGTCGAAGAAGTCGGCCGCCCGCGCGGCCGAGTAGACGAGCCGCAGGCCGATCGCGTCGTAGGCGGCCTTGAAGTAGTAGCGGTTGAGGAGCAGCCGGCGGGCCGACTGCAGCGGGCTCGTCTCGCTCAGCACGAAGACGCGCCCGTTGCCCCACATCGACCAGGCGAGCAGGATCCCGCCCGCGCCGAGGGCGACGCTGATCCCCGAGAGGGTGAGGTCCGCGGGTCCGAGCGCGGGCGGGATGCCGGGGGCGCCGGTGACGAACAGCGCGTCGAAGCCGGGCACGAAGACGAACAGGCCGCCGACGACCGCGAAGGCCGAGAGCACGAGGAGCGGCACCCGCATCACCCAGGGCGCCTCGTGCGCCTCGGGGAGGCCCGGGTCCCGCCGCGCGGACCCGGAGAAGGCGAGGAACCAGGCCCGGAAGATGTAGTAGGCGGTCAGGAACACGGTGGCGAACGCGAGCAGGAAGAACGGCCAGTAGTCCGGATGCGCACCCAGCGTCCCGTAGACCGAACCGAGGATGTCGTCCTTGCTCCAGAAGCCCGCGAACGGGGGGATGCCGGCGAGGGCGAGCCCGCCGATCGCGAAGGCGATCGCGGTGAGCCGCATCGGCTTCTTCAGGCCGCCCATCCGGAACAGGTCCTGTGTGCCGACCGCGTGGATGACCGAGCCGGCGGCGAGGAACAGCAGGGCCTTGAAGAACGCGTGCGTGAACAGATGGTAGAGGCCGACCATGGCGAAGCCGGCGCCGACGGCGAGCACCATGTAGCCGAGCTGGCTGATCGTCGAGTAGGCGATCACCCGCTTGATGTCCGGATGGACGAGCGCCATCGTCGCCGCGAAGAACGTGGTGAAGCCGCCGACCGCGACGATGACGAGCTGGTCGGTCGCCGTGAACCCGATGAACACGCTGGTGACCGCGAGCAGGTAGACACCGGCGGCGACCATCGTCGCGGCGTGGATCAGCGCCGAGACCGTCGTCGGGCCCTCCATCGCGTCCGGCAGCCAGACGTGCAGTGGGAACTGCGCGCTCTTGCCCGCGGCCCCGCCGAGGATCAAGAGGCCGGCGATCGTGAGGATCGTCGGGTTCGCCCCGGTGACGGCGGGCAGGAACGGGGCGCTCCCGTTCGCGAAGACGAAGCCGTTCGCGGCCCAGCCCCCGTTCGGCCCGACCTGGCCCAGCGTCGCGAAGTAGAGGTAGATCCCGGCGAGGAACAGGATGTCGCCGACGCGCGTGACCAGGAACGCCTCCTTCGCGGCGCTCGCCGCGCTGGGCTTCTCATAGTAGAAGCCGATGAGGAAGTAGGAGCAGACCCCCACGA
>Ga0187783_10001238_pt1 | contig 18796 bp, 17 predicted proteins | sample 1015_SJ02_MP02_2_FD_132471 | JGI IMG/M metagenome (GOLD analysis project Ga0187783, IMG submission 132471) | Tropical peat soil microbial communities from peatlands in Department of Meta, Colombia - 1015_SJ02_MP02_20_MG | ecosystem: Environmental > Terrestrial > Soil > Wetlands > Peat | place...
CGTTGATGCAACCAGCCCCGGAGAGCTTCTGCTCTTTCAGTTTCTCACATCGGGCGCCATGAGCATCGGGCGGAGATACGCGCTGCCCACACATGCGCCGTTTCCACCCAACCAAGTCGCTCAAAATACTTCGCACAATTTGGTGAAGGCATCAAGCTCGATGAGGTGCTGTCCCGCCGGTGCGGTGTCGAGTGACGCGTGCTCCAGCACCCACGTGTCTTTGTGGAAGAGAAAGACAGCGTGCAGACCGGCGGCAAGAGCGGGATTAATGTCGCTCTTGGGGCTGTTGCCGATCATCCAGGCGCTGCGCGCGGCAGCGTTTTGGTCGAGAATTACACGACGGTAAGCCGCCGGATCCTTCTCGGCGACGATTTCGACGGCCGAGAAATGACACGCCAGCCCGGACCGCGCGAGCTTATCGGCCTGCTCTGCGCGGTTGCCCTTCGTCATCAGGACGAGATGGTGCCGGCCAGCGAGATCGGCGAGGGTCTCGGCCACGCCAGGCAAGAGCTCAATCTCCTGCTCAGCGATGGCGCGGGCAAAGCCGCGAACCCGCTCTCGCTTTTCTTCGCTCACCGGCGCCGGGCTCAGACGCTCGAAGCAATCCACCAGCGAACGAGTGAAGCTCGAGAGCCCATAACCATGGGCAAGAATCGTCTCTCGCTCGACGGCGTTCAACGTCTGCCGCACCTCGGCAGGCGAATAATCTTTGTGATCCAGGAAACTGATGAACGCGGCGATCGCGCGCTCAAAGTAGATGTTGTTTTCCCACAGCGTGTCGTCGGCATCGATGAGGAGCGTCTGGCCGGCAGGGAAACGGGGCATGAAGGCAGAATACAGGGAATAGGGAGTAGCCAACGGGCAGTAGGAACGGCGGCCCGCCAAGTCAATCCAACCTGCGAACGCTGATTCCTGTTCCCTAATCCCTATTCCCTATTCCTTATCTTTCAGTATCCCGGATGCGTGGCCAGGTTCGCATTCGGCACGAGCTGCCGATAGATCTCAGTGGGCATGCGTGTCTGCCAATGGCCGGTGGTGCGCGCGAACAGGATCATTCCGAAGAACAGGATAGCGAGCAGGCTGACCATGGCCAGAGGAGTGAGGGCGCGGCGATAGAGCGGCAGCGCGTCCGGCCTTGCAACCGGAGGGCCGATCAGCGTCTGCACCTTGCCCTGTGCCAGCGAGAACTGCAGTGCACCCTCGGCAGGGCAGCTGGCAATGCAAGCCATGCAGGCGGCGCACTCCACCGAGCGGATCTGTACGAGTTTGTCAACCGGGAGCGACGCCGGGCATGCATGTGCGCACTTGGTGCAGTCGATACAAGCGCTGGCATTGCGGCGAATCTTCAGCGGGCTCATGAGCGAAACCAGGCCCATGAGCGCGCCATAAGGGCAGAGATAGCGGCACCAGAAGTGTTCGACAAGGATCGAAAGCACGACGAGCGCGGCGATGACGACGGCGGCCGTCATGCTCATATCGCGGAAGAAGTTCAGCATCTTCACGTCCGCGATGAGTCCATAGGGAGTGTGCATGAACTCTTCGATGGCCGCGCCCGACATGGTGCCGATGATGAAGACGAAGAAGCCCAGCAGCAGGTACTTGAAGCCGCGCAGCGGAATGTCGAGCCACTGCGGCATGCGAAGGTTGCGGCGAAAGAGTTTCTTCCCGACCCTGGCGAGCAATTCTGAAAAGGTTCCGACGGGGCAAATCCAAGAGCAGAATGCCTTTTTCGCCAGCAGACTCATGGCGACAAACGCCATGAAGAGAAACATGGCTGCAGGATGGACGGTGGGGAAGTGGCCGGTGGTGAGGAATGCCTTGAAGTTCATCAGGCCGGCAATAGGCAGCCAGCCCTCGGCGCCGGCCGGACGCGGAACCTCGAAGCCGACGCCGCCGCGCTCGAAAAATCGTACCCAGAGGAAGAATTGCACGCCGAGCCAGGCGTTCAGGAGGACAAAAAATAGTTGGACCGAGTGGCGAGCGAGCTGGGAGCGGTCGCGCACGGTGCGCCGAACCAGTTTCTTCTTTGCGGCGGTGGAGCGCGGTAGCTCAACGGCTGGGGTCGCCATTTGGGGCCTCCTACAGTGAAAATAGGAGGGTTAGGCGGGCCTCGCGGTGATTTGGATCACATTCGAGCGACGACGCCTCGCGAAGTTCCGCAGCCTGAGGCGGAGAACTCATCCGCCCAGTTCGTCACGAATGGTTTCGGCGATCGCCTGGGCGTGACGGCGCATAGCATCTTCGCTTTCGGCCTCGATCATCACTCGGGCCAGCGGCTCAGTTCCGCTGTAGCGGACAACGACCCGGCCCGAATCTTTAAGGTCTTTTTCCGTGTCGCGTATGGCAGCCGCGACCGCAGGAATCGAGTCGAACGGCCGCTTCTCGCGGACCTTCACATTCACGATTACCTGCGGAAAGACCTTCAAGTCGGCTGTCAATGCCTCGAGCGATTGACCACTGCGGGCGATGAGATCGAGCACAACGAGTGAGGTAAGCAGGCCGTCGCCCGTGGTGGCGAGATGGGGAAAGAGAATGTGCCCGGATTGCTCGCCGCCCAGCGCTGCATTGTGTTTTTGCATCTCTTCGAGCACGTATCGGTCGCCGACCGGCGCGCGCAGCATGCGGATGCCGCTGCGCTTGAGTGCAGCTTCAAGTCCCATGTTCGACATTGTCGTGGCGACAACCAGGTCGCCGGTCAGCATCCCGCGGGCCTTCAGATCTCGCGCGGCAATCAGCATTATGGCGTCGCCATTGATCACGTTGCCTTGCGCGCCGGCCAGCATGCAGCGGTCGGCGTCGCCATCAAAAGTCAGCCCGATCGACGCGCCGCGCTCCTTCACTTCTTTTGCGACATATTCAGGATGAAGCGCCCCGCAACCGTCGTTAATGTTGTGGCCGTCAGGCGAGATATTCAGCAATGTGACTTTTGCGCGGCCGTCGCGATTCAGACGGCGAAACAATTCCGGCGCAACGGCTGCAGCGGCGCCATTGGCGCAATCGGCAACGATGGCAAGACTTGCGAGCGAAAGGCCGGGTAGGGAATCGATGAGGAACTGAATGTAATCGGACTGGAGGGCGGCATTGTCTTCGACCGGCGCGAAGTTCTGCGGATCGGAGATCCGGGTTTGGGAAGCGTGATGCAGGATCTCTGTTTCCATGGCCAGTTCAACGGCGTCGGGAAGCTTGAATCCGTCGCCGCCAAAGAGCTTGATGCCGTTGTCGCGCCAGGGATTGTGCGAAGCGGAAATGACCACACCGGCATCAAAGCCGTGGGTGCGCGCGAGAAAAGCAACCGCAGGGGTAGTGATCACTCCTGCGCTCTCTACCTGCGCGCCGGCTTCGCGCAGTCCGGCAGCGAGGGTCGCCGCGATCCATGGGCTCGATTCGCGCGTGTCGCGGCCTAAGAGAACGCGCGGCTGAGATGCAGTTCCCTTAAGCGAATGAGCGAGTGCGAGTCCGACGGCGTAAACGGTATTCGGGTCCAACGGAGCCTGGCCGGCGACGGCACGAATGCCATCGGTGCCGAAGAGTTTGCGGGCATTTGCAGTCATGATTTCGATTTCTTGCCTTTGGTGGCGCGAGCAGGGGATGAAGGCGAAAGTTCTTCCACGCGGCTGATGAACGACCCGTCGGCGAGCCGTGTAGTCAGCTGGTTGCCGGCTGCGATTTGGCTCGTTGAGCGAACCAGCGTGCCGTCAACCGCAAGCACGAGCGCGTAGCCGCGATCAAGCACTGCGAGGGGCGAAAGCGAGTGAAGGCGCGCGCCGAGCGCGGCGAGTTGAGCAGCCGAGGACTCGAGCAAGCGTTCGACACTCCTGTCGAGGCGCGCACGGTAGTCTGCAAGATGCTGGAGCATGTGCGCCACGCGCCGGCGAGGATCCTGATGCAGGACAGCCGCGCGCATTTCGGTGATGCGCCTTTGGCAAGTGTGCAACTGATTCATAAGAGCATCGTCGAGGCGTTGAACCGCATCGTCGAGCCGCTGGCTCAGCCGATAGAAGCCGGCGGCGACGCGCGATTCGGCGCGGCTGAGCGGCAGGTGCGCCACGCGTTGACGAGCGTGCAGAAGCTGAAACCGGACCGCGCGCTCCAGGCGGTGCATCTGTGTCGCAAGGTGCTCGGCGATCTTGTGTGGAGCTTCAGTAATTACCTCGGCCGCTGCGGATGGCGTCGGCGCGCGCAAATCGGCAACGAAATCAGCGATCGTGAAGTCGGTTTCATGCCCGATCGCCGAAACCACGGGAAGCGCGCTCGATGCAATCGCTCTGGCAACGCGCTCACTATTGAACGCAGCCAGGTCTTCGAGCGAGCCGCCGCCGCGAGCGAGCACAATGAGATCGACGAGATGCGCAGAGTTCAACTCAGCAATTGCGGCTTCGATCTCGACTGGAGCGGCCTCGCCCTGAACTACGACCGGAAATAACAGCACATTCAAACCGGGGTAACGCCGGCTCACGATCTTGAGGAAATCGCGAATCACCGCGCCACTGGGCGAAGTGACTATGCCGACAGCGCGAGGGAACGCAGGCAAAGGACGCTTTCGGCCCGCGTCGAAAAGGCCTTCGGCCTTAAGGCGCTCGCGAAGTTGCTCGAAAGCAAGCTGCAGTGATCCAGCGCCGACGGGTTCCATGGTTTCCGCGACCAGCTGTAATTGGCCGCGCTGCTCGTAAACGCTGACACGTCCGCGAACGAGAACGTGCACCCCATCTTCCGGACGGAAACGCAGAAGCAAGGCCTGCCGGCGGAACAGAACGACAGGGAGCTGGGCGTCGGCATCCTTGAGCGTGAAATAGAGATGTCCCGAGGGTGCGGAGCGGGAATTTGAAATCTCTCCCTCGACCCACACATCGCCACAAGTCTGCTCAACGAGCGCCCGCATCTGCGCCACCAATTCACGCACCGGCCAGATGCGGCGCATTGGTGCAGGCTCGGCAAAGACGAGGTCAAGTTGTGGTGCGATTGGATCGCGAGCAGTCACTGCAATGAGTTTAATTGACCGAGAGCCGGCATGAACCCGGCGTCAGAACCCGCGCTTGCGGCCCTCGATCAGAGCGCGCAACTCGACGACGGCTTGTGCAACGACGTCGGCCGATTCGCGAACTGGGCCTTGGGCGTCAGAGAAGGCGACTTCGAGCTCATGGGCCAAATCCGAGCCACGCTTGAGATCAAAGGTGCCCAACACTCCAGCCAATTTGTGCGCAGCAGCGTGAGCGGCCTCGCGATCAGAAGCGGAAAGCCTGTTTTTGAGGCTCGTCGACGCTGCCAGTTCGAGCGCGTTCACGCGTTCCTCGATTTCCGGCAGAAAGCGGGTCCACAGGCGATCGAGCGCTTTGCTTAAATCGGGTTCCGATTGATCGCCGGATTGGGAAGAGCGATCCATAAGGAGGGAGAATCAGTCTAGTTCCAGCCCAGGGCGCTGGCAATTTGAGTCGAGAGCGTCAGGGGGTCGAAGGGCTTAAAGAGAATGGCTTCGACACCGAGGTCGGCGAAACGGCGCTGATCGTGGCCCTGAACTTTGGCAGTGAGCAATAAAACCGGGATTCGCGCCGTAGCCGGATTCTTGCGCAGCTCGTGAAACGTGGTTGGCCCGTCCATGCCCGGCATCATCACATCCAGCAAAATGGCGTCAGGGCGCTGCTCAGCGGCGCGTGCCACACCCTGCACGCCTGAACTTGCCCGGATCACCTCCCAGCCGGCAACGCTTTCCAGGCTCAGAGCTGCCACTTCACGGATGTCGTCTTCATCGTCGATGATCAGGATCTTGCGGGCCACGGCGAAAGCCCTCCCCTGACATTGTCAATGGCCAGAGTCAGGCTGTCGATGCCTGCGAACTGAAATCGACGCAACAGGAGCAAGGCCAGTTACGCTTTCGGCACCGGCGTTTCCTCGGTCTGAGCCGCGTTCGGCTGCCGCGACGAACGCAGCATGGTCAGTACGAGAGCCTCAAGCTGCTGCGGCTGGACGCGCGTCTTGGCCAGGAAATACGTGGGTCCGAGTGTGAGGCTGGCGCGCTGTTCTTGCGAGATCTCGCGGCCGGAGTAAACCACAAGCGGCAGCCGGGAAAGCTCCTCGTGCTGCCGAAGATAATCCACAACGTTGAAGCCGTCTCCGTCGGGCAAGCCGATGTCGAGCACCATAAGATGCGGCCGGAAACTGGAACACGCTTCAATTGTTTCCTTTAGCGAGAGCGCGGTGCGCACAGTGATGTTGTCTCGCGTGAAGATCTCGCTGATGACCAGAGCCAGGTCGCGATCATCCTCCACGATAAGGATGCGTGCCTTTTCGCCCGAACCGCACAGCACGCGCGCCAATTCGGCCAGCAGGTCATCTTCGCGAGGGGGTTTGGAGAGCCATCCAACGGCTTCACCGGGCAGTTCGTTGCCGGTTTGGGGGTCTTCGACGCTCATCAGGACGACCGGCGTGGGTGAGGACTTATCGAGGCGGCGCAGCAGCGGCAGGATCTCCCAGCCGTTCATGCCGTCGAGAGCGCTGTCGAGAAGGATGGCCTGAGCATCCTGCTGCGCAGCGGTTAATGTCTGCTCCACGGTGGTTGCCTGTACGACGGAGTAGCCGTGGCGAGCCAACTGCGCAGCGATTCTTGGCCGCGATTCCGGGTTGGCGTCGGCAAGCACCACGGTGCCGCGCGTTGCCTCGGAATCCGCAGGACTTCCTTGTGGCGTGATGGGCGCCGGCTGATAAGGAAGAAAGACGCGGAACGTGGACCCGCGAACCGGATTGCGCTCGGCCCAGATGCGCCCCGAGTGCTGCATCACGATGGTGCGGCAGATGGCCAGGCCGAGACCGGTACCACCCTTTTGCCGCGAGTCGGAGGCGTCCACCTGCTGGAAACGGCCGAAGATGGTTTCGAGCTTGTCGACAGGAATACCGCGGCCATGATCGATCACCGAAAGAATCACTCCGGTGACGCCGGGACGAAGCATCACGCTCACCGGCGAATTGGGCGGAGAAAACTTGACAGCATTCGAGAGAAGGTTGGTGACGACCTGCAGCAGCCGATCGGGATCGGCGGCAAGCTCCACCTGCGTCGCGTCGTGAATCAACTTGACGCCGGCAGATTCGGCCACCGGCTGCATGTCTTCAATGGCCTGTCTGACAATGTCGCCCAACTGCACCGAGCGGAAGTTCAGCGGCTCGCGCCCGCTCTGGATCCGCTCGAGATCGAGTATGTCGTTAATGAGGCGAACCAGGCGATCGGAATTGGTGAGTGCGATGCGGAGCAGGCTCGAGGCTTTTTCATTGGCTTCGCCGAGCATCCCTGAGTTCAGCAGGCCCAGCGCTCCGCGGATCGAAGTAAGCGGGGTTCGCAGTTCGTGGCTGACGGTGGAAATAAACTCGTCCTTGAGCTGATCAAGTGCGTAGCGTTGGCTGATATCGCGGAAGGTGAGCACCGAACCGAGAAACCGGCCCTGTCCGCGAATGGGGGTTACGGAATACTCAGCGGGGAAAGCGCTGCCGTCAACGCGAAAGATATTGTCCTCACCTGAGGCGCTGCCGGGTGCTGCAGCAGTGCGCCGCAAAGGACAGTCGTCATCGCAGGCACGGTCGGTGGGCGCGGAGCCGTGCAAAATTTCATGGGCGGGCTTCCCGATCAAAGCGCCGGCGGGCAAACCCAGCAGCTGCGCTGCCGCCGAATTGGCGAAACTGACGCGTCCATTCCGGTCCAAACCGCAAATGCCGTCGGTCACTGAATCGAGCAAAATCTCCTGCTGACGGCTTAGCTCATCGGCGCGCCCACGTTCCTGAGAGCGTGCCAGCAATTGCGCCAGCGATGCCGCGGCAGCCTCCATCGAAGCCATCGCCTCACGATCCTCGCGCAGGCGAAAGTGACTGTAAAACTCCAGCACGGCAAGAACTCTGGTGCCCGCGCGAACCGGAGTCGACCAACCCGAGGCCATCTCCTGCGCGCGCGCCGCCCGAACGCGTGGGCTGTCGGGAGCCGATTCAAGGTCCGCGAGCCAGACTGTGCGGCCCTCTTTCCATGCTCGCTCGGGCAACTCACTGCTGCCGCTGAGCGGCGTGCCCATGCTTCCCTGGATGAGAGTCTCGGCCTGTCTGCCGGGAGCGCCCCAGGCAGTGCCGAATTCGAGGGATTTCTGATCGCCATCGACCATCCATTCGATTGCGACATCCCACCCCTGTGAAATGCACAGCGCCTCGAGAATACTCATGCTTGCCGACTCAATGTTTGTGTTCTCGCCCACGATTTGGCTGATTGCGAGTTGTAGGGCGAGCCGGTTTTCCCGCTGTTTCTGCTGGGTCACGTCGCGCAGCAGACAGCGCACCGCCAATGCGCGGCCTGCCCTTTGACGCCGGCTGAGGCTCAATTCCAATTCCTGCGTGCGACCTTCGGAAGTGTGGTGGCGCAGGGGAGCGCGGTCAACGGTTTCGCCATCCATAGCCCGCCTGAAAAGTCTCGCGGCTTCCTGGCGAGCATCGGCCGCAAAGAGTTCGTCGAAGGAACGCAGTTCCTCGAGCGCAGCGGGCTCCAATCCAAAAGTCAGTTTCCACGCTGGATTGGCATACAGAAACTTGCCCGCTGGGCTCAGCGTGGCAATCATCTCATTCGAATGCTCGAAAAGATCGCGGTACCGTTCCTGAGACTCACGCTGCGACGGCTCGCGATGAGGCGCCGACCCCGGATCCATCGCCACAGCCACCATTCCGCCAAGTTCGCCTGAGGGATCTCGCAGCGCCGAAATGTGGAGAGTGACGGATACGAGTTCGCCATCTCTTCGGCGAACCTGCGTTTCGAAGCTGGGAACCTCGCCTGGCGGCAGAGAGCGCACACAATCAAAGAAAGCGGCAAGCTTGTCTGAGGTTGTAGAAGCAGTTGGCTCTTCGATCTTGCAGAATTTCTTGATTTCGTTAAGCAGCCGCTCACCCTCAACCGGACCGAGGATCTCCTGTTCCATTTGGAACGGTATGTTCGACATTTCAGAGGCGTGATAGCCGAGCAATCGCTCGACAGATGGGTTGCTATAAATCAGGTGGCCCTCGAGATCGATGGCGATCACCGCGGGGCCGGCAGCGTCGAGCAGCGCCTTCAGCCCTTCGCCGATCAATTCCTCGGCCTGCGCTGCAGGTGCGGCCCCGGACCGGACAACGAGGCGGTTCAGGACATAGGCGAAAGCTGCTGTGGCAAATCCGGCAGCCAGAATCGGCAACCATCCGCCACGAAGAGCAGGAATCAGACGAGCCAGCGCGGCTCCCGCGGCAAAAGCCAGGATGCAGAAGGGCAGAACCAGCCACAGCACCGAGATGTTGCCCCGAGCTGATGGCGCCAGCCGCAAATTCTCGATCTTTGCCTGACCATCCAGCGGTTCGCTGATCGGCTCGCTCATTTCTCTCTCAAGGCCTGCTTCGCGCGCCTACCGCGCTTAGCCGGGTGAAAACGCCGTCCGGAAAGGGTTACTTCACATGGCCAACGGCAGATCCTGAAACGGTGTGGCCGGGGAAAATTGAGCAAGATCGTCGACTCTCTGGTGTTCTCAACCCAAGCGCCGGGAACACGCCGCCGGGAACCCCAGCTCGGTTGCGGCACGTTTAGGCCAGCACTTCTTGTAGAAACAGATTCCTAAGCTGCTATCGACCCAAGCCGTCACCGCCCCAGCCCATGAAGACAGACATTCCCGGCTGATCGTGCGATTGAAGGTAGTATATGCGTTCGATGAAAGTCCACGTCGGCAAATTGCGGCATGGCGGCCGCGAATGAAGCCAGCCAGTTACCCGCAAGATAGTCGGGAAGACTCTCAAACTAAACGCATTGAGAATGTCTCGAGACCGCGTACCAAAGGTGCGGATGATTCGTTCAGCAGAGAGAGTTCACGCCTGACCAGGGACGCTCTGCACTCGAAGATTGCAGACTTGGATTTGACTTGACTCAGTCTCCGGATTCGGCAGAAACGGCTGGGATGCGGCGCAACATCAGGGTCAAAGTCAGTGTCATCAACGCGACCGCAGGTATCGCCACCAGGGCCCATGCCAGCAATGCCTGGCCGGCCAGGCTGCCCAAGCGTGCGGCGATATCGAGCGTGGGAACATGCAGCAGGACGCGAGGCGCGATTGAGCGGGACGGCCCAGCTGAAACCAGCCATCGGCCGAGCCGCATGAAGGGCACGATCAGAGCAAGCTGCAGCGGCATCGCAGCATAGTTAGCAGCCTGTATGGCGGGCAAATTCAAACGCAGCGCAAGCGCCAGAGTGGCGCACAGAACTGTCGGGATGCCGATGACAGGTATGCAGCCGATAGCAAATCCAAGCGCCAGGGTGAGAGCCAGGCGTCCAGGCGAGATTCCCTGACTCAGCGAGAAGATGGCATTCCGTTTCGCAGCTGTTGTGAATCGCCCCATCGCTTTTCCCAAGGCCCTGCTTTTAAGTTATGAACACTCCGATCACCACAGAGTTGTCTGACGATGAAACTTCAATGAAGGAACCAAATTTGACACCGGGAAAACAGCGTTCCAGTGAGGGAAGACTGTCACGCCGACGGTCTCAAATTCCATGGCACAGATTGGTCAACCGACTCGTCCCCGATGAGTAACCGAAAGCGGTTCCTTCTGCGGTAAACTTGGGGTCGATGCGAGTCTTCGGAATCGATTGCGGTACGGAAGTAACGGGATTTGGCGTGGTCGATTGCGTCGAAACCGATCGAGAGTCGAGGCTCAACTGTTGCGCGAAGGGCGCGATCCGTCTGGCGAAGGCGCAGGCGCTGCCTTTGCGGCTCGAGCAGGTTTTTCAGGAATTGAGTCTTGAACTCGAGCGTTGGCGGCCTGACGCCGTTGCCATCGAGGAAGTTTTCTATTCAGTCAACGCAAAATCCGCATTGAAACTGGGACAGGTGCGGGGCGTAGCGCTTCTGGCCGCTGCGCGGCTGCATATTCATGTGGCCGAATACGCACCGCTTCAAATTAAGTCGAGCGTTGTGGGCTACGGGATGGCAAAGAAGGAGCAAGTACAGTTCATGGTGGCGCGGTTGCTCTCTCTGGCCGAACTGCCGGAGCCGAATGATGCAGCCGATGCTCTGGCTCTCGCCATTTGTCACATTCACACTGCGCAGACGCTTACGGCACAAGGGGCCCTGCGATGAGAGCCGCGTGGATGCTGATTGCAGCATTCGCGATGGCGAGGGCCGGCGCGGTCCCGGCTGACGACCCTGTGATTCAGGTAGACTTCGCCAATCCCGGGCTTTCACCATCGCAATGGACGATTACATTGCATCCCGACGGCACCGGGCATTTCCGTTCGCAAATGGGCAAACCGCCGGAGGGCGGGCAACAGGAGATCGACACGCCGTCAGTGGATCGGCAAATCCAGGTCAGCGCGGGATTTGCAGAGCGGGTATTTGACGCTGCCGGACGCCATAACTGGTTCAACGAACCATGCGAAAGTCACATGAAAGTCGCCTTTCAGGGATGGAAGACCTTTACGTATTCCGGTCCGCAAGGGAGGGGAGCATGCACCTTTAACTATTCGAAGAACAAGGAGTTGCAAACGCTTTCAGACTCGATGGAAGCGGTCGCGGAGACGATTCTCGAAGGCGCGCGTCTGGAAACGCTGCTGCAACATGACCCCCTGGGTCTCGATGCCGAGATGGAGTTTCTGACCGACGCTGCCGAAGAGGGCCGGGCGCAACAAATCTGCGCGATTCGCGATATTCTTCAGCGGTTGGCCCAGGACGACGAAGTGCTGGAAAGGGTGAGAAAGCGGGCCAGGGTGTTGCTGGAGCACGCGTCAACATAAATTATCGGAGCCTTGCGACAATTCCCGACCCAAAGGTGTCAAATTTATGTGAAGATTTCTCAAGACGGGGTGGGGTCGCTCGAGGGCGATGAGAAAGGCAGGGGCGCCATGAAATTCTCAAGGATCACGAGAAATTCGCCAGGACTGCCAGTGTTGGTTCTGGGATTGATGTCGCTTGGATCTGCGCTGTGGGCGCAGGAGCCGGGCCAATCGGCGGGATCGAGAACAGAACAGCCGGCCAGGGCCATCCGGTTGAGTTACGTGGATGGGCAAGTAAGGCTGTTGCAAGGCGACCAGGTTCTTGCCGAACAGGCAGTTGTCAATACACCGCTTTTTGAAGGCATGCAACTGGCAACGTCGGATAACGGGAAGGCCGAGATTCAGTTTGAAGATGGCAGCGTGGTGAGAATTCCGCCTGATAGCTCGCTGACGCTTTCCGCACTGCGGGGATCGGGCACCGCAGCCGATGCCGAACTTGTGCTGAACAGCGGCCTCGCCTATTTCGAGCTGCAGGGTGGCTATCAGAACGGAAAAATCGCAGTTCACTTCGGATCGAGCTCGGTCACAACGAGCGGATTCACGGTCTTCCGCGTCACGATGGATCGCGCTCCGGGCAAGGTTGCGTTGTTTTCGGGCAACGCGCATCTTGACAGCGGCAATGGAGCTGTTGAGCTCGACCTGCACGACGGCGAGAGCGTGGCTCTGAATGGCGCCGAGCCGGATCGTTATGAAATGGCGGAATCGGTTGAGCCGGACTCTTGGGATGCATGGAACTCGGATCGTGACCAGGTGCTGACGACCGAAGCTGCCGCGCAGACAGGCGCGCCGGCGAACATGGGCATGAACCAGAATCCTGCCTGGAACGACCTGGACGCCAACGGCAGCTGGTACAACGTGCCGGGCCAGGGCTACATCTGGTCGCCGTATGACGCGGCAAACGGAGGTTTTGATCCCTACGGATACGGAAACTGGATGTGGACTCCGGGATTCGGATACATTTGGGCTTCTGGATATCCCTGGGGCTATCTCCCCTATCAATGCGGCGCGTGGAATTTCTACGACGGCTTTGGCTGGGGCTGGGATCCGGGGCTGGACGGTTGCACGCCGTGGTGGGGAATGGGCTTTTACGGCGGCCCCAATTTCGGCTACGTGCCCGTTGGCTACCGTCCAATTGTTCGCCCCGGTTCGCCGAAGCGCCCGATCTTTGGCAAGCCAATCCCGATCGTTCCGGTAAATCGGACCGCGTCCCACATGAGTGCCGCGCTGCCTGCGCGTGGCGCGAACACGTCCGTCGTGATTGCGGGCAGTTCAGTACGGCCGCTTACTCCGTTGGCGAGCCTGGCTGAGTACAGTCATCCAGCGATGATCGTCATGCAGAGCCACGGAAACTCAAACTCCCCGGGCGCGGCGGCAACGAATGGGCAATCATCTGCCGCGCGTCCGAGTTACACACGTCCCGAAACGTCGGGACAGGGCAACTTGGGCAATCGCGGGCTTTCGATCGGCAATTCCACCGGCAGCCAGGCGAGTCATTCCGCTGCAGGAAGCGCGTCGCATCCATCGAGCTCGAGCAGTTCCTCTGGCAGCAGTCATCAGAGCAGTGCGGGCGGAGGCTTCTCTGGCGGCGATGTTGGAGGGCACTCCGGGGGCGGAGGCGGTGGTGGCGGCGGCGGCGGTGGTGGAGGCGGCAGCAGCAACGGCGGCCGTCACTGAGAAACAGCTTCTGCAATTTGCAGCAACTGACCCGGAGTGAAACACGCCATGCGGCATGAACTCGCTCCGGGCCGTTGTTTTTTGGGCCTTCACGCCGCCATTCCGACCCATACTGCTTTCCGCGCTGCTTGCGGCTCAGAGGCTCGCAGTCTCCCCGTCTCAGCGGCGCAGGTGACGAGTCTGCTTACCATGCTTAGGTTCGTTTGTGATTCTGTAACTCTGAGATTGATAGTCTAAGCAATGTGAACCCTGGAGAAGACTCACGTCTAAGGATCGCTGCAATCGGTTTTCTCAACCCCGCTCCTTTGATGTGGGATTTTGAGCATCCGCCGTTTGCTTTGGAGCTTGCGAAGCGCTATCGCATCGACCGGATGATGCCGTCGGAGTGCGCAGCGAGCCTGGCAGAGGGCCGTGCCGACATCGGCCTGGTCCCGATCGCATCGCTCGCGATGTCGCCTGGTTTGCGAATTCTGCCGGGCTGCACGATCGCGTCCAAGGGCCGCGTCCGTTCGCTGCTCCTGATCCACCGCGCGAACCAATCTCCGGAATCGTTGCGTTCCGTGGCCGCAGACGTCGCCAGCCGCACGACGCTTGCCTATGCACGGATCATGTTTCACAAGTGGGGCAACCCTGAGGTGCCATTCCTTCCCTTGACGGCCAATCTCGATCTCATGCTCGACAGCGCCGATGCGGCGATCGTAATTGGCGACCCTGCGTTGCTGGCTCTCGAAGAGCGCTTCAATCGACTGGAACGGACGGGTGAGGAGCTCGTTTATCGCGATCTTGCGGAGGAATGGCATGTCATGACCGGGCTTCCGTTCGTATCGGCCGTATGGGCCATTGCATGCGGCGCGGCTGCGCCCGCGGGGCTCTCGGACGAAATGGTTGCTGGAGATTTCGTTCGCTCGCGCGATCACGGGCTCGAAAACATTGACGTGATCGTGTCGGAATGGGCCAGCCGCGTTCCCATTCCCGAGAGCACGATTCGCAGCTACCTGACCGCCGACATCCATTACATTCTGGATGACGAGTGCGTCGCAGGTATGCGCGGGTTTTTCAAGATGGCCGCCGAATACGGCGTCCTGCCCCCTTACACGGTGGCCGTGGAGGAGCTGGCGGCGCATTAAGCCGATCAACGACGGAGCTCACCACCGGCAACTCTCAACTTGCCAGCGGAAGGCAACCCATGACACCCTTGAGATAGAAGTCCTGATTTACCGCACCAGAAGGAGCCACAATACCCCCATGCCCATACAAACCACTGAGAAGATCTGGCACAACGGCAGCCTCATTCCCTGGGAGCAGGCCACAATTCACGTGATGAGCCACGTGGTGCACTACGGCTCCAGCGTGTTTGAGGGAATTCGCTGCTACGGGCAGCCGCAGGGTTCGGCGGTCTTCCGCCTGCCGGAGCATATGCAGCGCCTGCTCGACTCGGCCAAGATCTATCGCATGGAGATTCCCTTCACTCTGGAAGAACTTTGCGCGGGCGTAGTGGATACGATTGAGGCCAATGGCGTCGCGCCCTGCTACATCCGGCCCATCGTGCTGCGCGGCTACGGCGAGATTGGCGTCAGCCCCAAGGGCGTCCCGATCGAGGTTTACATCATTAATTACCCCTGGGGTAAGTACATTTCAGGCCACGGCGGCGCCGATATTTGCGTGTCGAGCTGGAACCGGCTGGCTCCGAATACGATGCCCGCGCTGGCCAAGGCGGGCGCGAACTACATGAGCTCGCAGCTTATCCGCATGGAAGCCGAGGCCAACGGCTATCAGGAGGGAATCGCCCTCGATGTAAATGGCCTGGTGAGCGAAGGATCGGGCGAGAACATCTTCATCGTGCGCAATGGCGTTCTGTTCACGCCGCCACTGGCCAACTCGGCGCTCTCAGGAATTACCCGCGACAGCGTGCTAACCATCGCACGCCACCTCGGGCTAACGGTCACCGAACAGGCGATTCCGCGTGAGCTGCTCTACATTGCCGACGAGGTCTTCTTCACCGGAACCGCCGCCGAGGTTTCGCCCATCCGCTCCATCGATCGCATCGTCATCGGTGACGGCAAGCCGGGCGAGATCACCAAGAAGATCGCTGATGAGTTCTTCGGCATTGCGAACGGGCTCAAGCCCGACCGGTTTGGCTGGCTCACGCCGGTGAAGGTCAACGCCAGCGAGCCGGTGACCGCGTAGCCGGATTTCACAGTCAGGTTGCGGCAAGCACCTCAAGAAGACGGCCCTTTGCCTTATGGCTGAGGGCCTTTTCTCTTCCCCAAAGATTACGTTTGTGATGTTTGGCACGCAGCAGCAGCGCGCACAGGAAGTATTATGACCGGAGAGAATCCGTTGCGTGACCGAGCAGCAGCTTGGTGTGTTTCAGCAGAGATAAAGGAAGATTGCCCGCATGGAACCCGACATGAGAGTTTCGTTTGCAGGGCTGGTGCTGGTGAACCCGGTCATCGCCGCCAGCGGCACCTTCGGCTACGGAATTGAATTTGAAGAGATCGTCGCCCTCGAAAAGCTGGGCGGATTTGTCACCAAGGGCATCTCGCTGGAGCCGATGCCCGGGCACCCCTCGCCGCGTATGTTGCAGACTGCGGCAGGCATGCTGAACGCGATCGGCTTGCAAAACGTCGGAGTACAGGAATTCATTGAGAAAAAGCTTCCACCGCTGAGCCGCTACCCGAACTGCAAGGTGATCGTGAATGTTTTCGGTCACACCTCCAGCGATTATGTCGCGGTGATCGAACAGCTCAACGACGCTGAAGGGATCGCGGCCTATGAACTTAACGTGTCCTGCCCCAACGTGCAGGCTGGCGGGATGGCCTTCGGGGCCGACCCTTTTGCTCTCGAAGAGCTCGTTGAGAGGACCAAGCGCGTTGCCATTCAGCCTTTGATCGTCAAGCTCTCGCCGAACGTGACCTCGATCGCCAGAATGGCTCGCATCTGCGAAGGGGCCGGCGCCGATGCCTTGAGCGTCGCAAACACATTTCGCGCGATGGCCATCGACCCCGAAACCCGGCAGCCTCGACTGACCAACATAACCGGCGGCCTTTCAGGGCCGGCAATCAAGCCGATCGCACTGCGTATGGTCTACGAGGCATCCAGGGCCGTAGAGATTCCGGTGATCGGCATGGGCGGGATTGTGAAACCGGAAGACGCCGTCGAGTTCATGCTGGCCGGCGCAACTGCAGTGCAAGTGGGGACGGCAAGCTTTGCCGATCCGCGCGCCACGGAGCGTCTGGCGCATCGGCTCGAATCATGGTGCCGCAGCCATAATGTAGCCAGCGTCGCCAGCCTGACCGGCGCGATCGAGAAGCCGGGACCGAAGAACAAGGAATAGCCAGTGGCCAATAGCCAATAGCCAGCAGGCATGCGACAGGGGCGACAGATGACCACCTCGTTCAAGGATCTGATCGTTTGGCAGAAGGCAATCCAGCTTTGCCTCTTGGTCTATGAACTCACGTCGACATTTCCGACCTCGGAGCGGTTCGGATTGACCAATCAATTGCGCCGAGCCTCAGTGTCCATCGCGAGCAACATTGCAGAGGGCTGCAGACGTTCCACGAAAGGAGAGAATCTCCAGTTCCTGGGTCACGCTAGAGATTCCAATTGCGAGGTGCAGACTCAAGTTGTCATTGCCCGCGGACTCGGATTCGGTTCGGAGGCTAAGATGCGGGCCGTCGAAGGTCTGTGCGAAGAAATCGGGAAAATGGTGGTGGTGATGATGCGAAAACTACGCGCCTGAATTCGGTTTCGGCCTACTGCCTACTGGCTGTCGGCTATTGCCTGTCCTTACAGCCGCTTAATGAACGCGAGCGCCTCGGCGAGGCGCGGGAAGCGCGCCTCTTCGGCTTTGAACTCCGCAGAATGGACGCAGCGCCGCAGCCCGCGCCTTTTCACCGGGTGCTTCAAATGCAGCATCTCGTGATAGAGCAGGTATTCGAGCGCATAGCGCGGACTCGACGGCCGATCGAAAACCCGGCTGACGACGATGGTGTTGTGGGCAGCGTCGTAGTGGCCCAGCGAGCGCTTGGCATTGTGCTCGCTCCAGGTCAACTCGGGGCGGCCGAGCAGCCCGCAGAAATACCGTAGGTTGAGCGAATCGAAAATCTCTTCAAGATGAAAATAACGCCCTTCAGGCCCGAAGTAACGCTTGCTGCCGCGCGCGTGCCGGACAAGCTCGGTTTGGCGCGACACTGCAGCGCTGTTGGCGAATCTCTTGAAGCGCAGGTTGTGTGCCGGATTGATCGGCTTGCGGTAAACCTTCGCCAGCAGGATATGCGCGATGGCGCGAATCACGCTTTCGGGCGCCCCCTCAAGCAGGTCGGAGAGGCTCGAGCGAATCTCGCCGTTTCGGATGCGGATCGTGGTGTTCAGTGATGTGAACCGCCGGAATCGCACCTGAATTTGCGGCATCGGTGCGCGCGGGCGCAGATTGCGATATTCCTGCTGAAAGATGGAAACAACGTCGGGGGACACGAATTGCAGAATAGCAGGGAAAGGTACAGGGAGTAGGGAGTAGCCAGTAGGGAGGATCTGCGCCGCCAAATGCTATTCCCTATTGGCTACTGGCTACTGCCTTCGTTTCACTTCGGCTCAGCCCGGTCCTGATTCTTCTCATCGGGATGGGCTTTGAAGTAGGCTTCCTGGTCGCTGGTAATCTCCTTGGTCTCCTGGGCAAGATCATTGCTCGAGTCGAGTGCCTCTTTCAGCGAGAGCTCGAAGCTCGGTTCGCTGGGCAGATCGTGCAAAACGCCCTGCCAGCTCTGAACGCCTTCGTTGAGCTCTTTGAGCGATTTGCGAATGTCAGCCTTTCGGCCTGAATAGACGTCGAGGTTGTCCCCGAGCTCGTCCATTAGCGCGGCAAAATCCTGCAGTTCGTCGTCGATGCGGCGTGCGCGGGCCTGCGACTTGGCGCGTTTGATCAAACCCCTGATGGTTTCTGCATTTTCATTGAGAAACTTCACGTAAAGGCCGACACGTATCACCGGGTCGAGTCCTGCTTCGGCGATCTGATCCTGCTGAGTCTCGGTAAGCGGCTCGCGCTGTGCCTTTTGCGCGAGCAATGTCGTGTTGATCAAAACGCAGAGCGCCAAGGCACAAGAGCAGGGAACAAGGGAACGAGGGAACAAGGGAAAAAGGGAGCGATGCGACGGCACTACTTGCTGAACACCTGCATCATGGCTTCGTGCTGTGCTTCTGTCACCTGCGCCAGAGTCTGCTGGACCAATGCCTGATCATCGGCGCTGCTCGAATGGAGCATCTCCGTGAGCCGAAACGCGGTATGGCTAAGAAGAATCTCGGCGTTTTTCAGGCGCTTGTCGTTC
>Ga0187783_10001239_pt1 | contig 18781 bp, 21 predicted proteins | sample 1015_SJ02_MP02_2_FD_132471 | JGI IMG/M metagenome (GOLD analysis project Ga0187783, IMG submission 132471) | Tropical peat soil microbial communities from peatlands in Department of Meta, Colombia - 1015_SJ02_MP02_20_MG | ecosystem: Environmental > Terrestrial > Soil > Wetlands > Peat | place...
ACTACACCACCATCACCTCGCCGATCGATGGGCGCACCGGCATTCGCCTGGTGGACCCCGGCAACATCGTGCATGCCACCGACACCGCCGGCATGGTGGTGGTGACGCAGCTCGAGCCGATCTCGGTCATCTTCACCCTGCCCGAGGAGGCCTTCGGCCAGCTGAGCGCCGCACTGGCGCGCGGCCCGGTGCCGGCGACCGCGCTGGCGCGTGACGGCGCGCAGGAGCTCGATACCGGCACGGTGGAGCTCATCGACAACCAGATCGACCCGACTACCGGGACCATTCGCGTCAAGGCGATACTGCCCAACAAACAGCGACACCTGTGGCCCGGCGAGTTCGTCAACGTGCGCGTGCTGGCACAGACGCAACATCAGGTGCTCACCATCCCGGTGAGCGCGCTCGAGCGCGGTCCGGACGGCATGTTCACCTACGTGGTGCAGGGCGACTCGAGCATCGCGGTGGCGCCGCTCACCACCGGCGAGCAGAACGGCAACATCGTGGTGGTCGAGAAGGGATTGGCGGCCGGCCAGCAGGTGGTGGCGAGCAATCAGTACCGACTGCAGCCTGGCAGCCGCGTACGCGCCAACACGGCCAAGGTCGTTAAGACAAGCGCAAGCCCCGCCGCGGAGCCCGCGCCGTGAACATGTCGCGGCCTTTCATCGAGCGCCCGGTGGCGACCACGCTGCTGATGGCGGGCCTGCTGCTGGTCGGGCTCGGCGCCTTCCCCTTCCTGCCCGTCGCCCCGCTCCCCCAGGTCGACTTTCCGACCATCCTGGTGAGCGTGAATCTTCCCGGGGCGAGCCCCGAGATCATGGCTTCTTCGGTGGCGCAGCCGCTCGAGACGCAGTTCGCGCAGATCTCGGGGGTCTCGCAGATGACCTCTACCAGCGTGCTCGGCACCACGCAGATCACGCTGCAATTCAATCTCGACCGCAACATCGACGCCGCGGCGCAGGACGTGCAGTCGGCCATCGACGCCGCCGGCGGCCAGCTGCCGAAGAACCTGCCCTCGCCGCCGACACAGCGCAAGGTGAATCCGGCCGACTCGCCGATCCTGATTCTCGCCGTGCACTCGGAGGTGATGCCGGTCACCGCGGTGGATGATTACGCCGAGACGGTGATCGCCCAACAGCTGTCGCAGCTGCCCGGCATCGCGCAGGTGTCCGTCGGCGGCCAGCAAAAGCCCGCGGTGCGCGTGCAGATCGACCCGCTGAAGCTCGCCGCGGTGGGCCTGCAGCTCGAGGACGTGGCCGGTCTCATCACCACTGCGACCGTCGACTCGCCGCAGGGTGCGATCACCGGAGCGGAAAAGAACTTCGCCATCTACGACAACGACCAATTGCTCAAGGCCGCGCCGTGGAACGATGTGATCATCGCCTACCGCAACGGCGCGCCGATCCGCATCCGCGACGTCGGCGTCGCGGTCGACGGTCCGGAGAACACCCAGATACGCGGCTTCCAGAACGGCAAGGTCGGCATCCTGCTGCTGGTCTACAAGCAGCCCGGCAGCAACGTCATCGACGACGTGCAAGGCATTCGTGCCGCGCTGCCGCACGTCATGACCTCGGTGCCGCCGTCGCTGAAGGTCGACCAGATCATCGACCGCACCATCACCATCCAGGCCTCGGTCAGGGACGTCGAGTCTTCGCTGCTGCTCGCCATCATGCTGGTGGTGGCGGTGATCTTCCTGTTCCTGCGCAGCTTCTGGGCGACCGCCATCCCCGGCATCACCGTGCCGCTGTCGCTGCTCGGCACCGGGGCGCTGATGTACCTGCTCGGCTACAGCCTCGACAACCTGTCGCTCATGGGACTGACCATCGCGGTCGGCTTCGTGGTCGATGACGCCATCGTGATGCTCGAGAACATCTACCGCCACATCGAGGCCGGCCTGCCGCCGCGTGAGGCGGCAATCAAGGGAGCGGGCGAAATCGGCTTCACCATTCTCTCGATCAGCCTGTCGCTGGTGGCGGTGTTCATCCCGCTGCTGCTGATGAGCGGTATCGTCGGGCGGCTGTTCCGCGAGTTCGCCGTCACCGTCACCATGACCATTGCGGTGTCGGCGGTGGTGGCGCTCACCCTGTCGCCGATGATGGGGGCGCTGTTCCTGCGCGATGAACGCCGCGCCGAGCACGGCCGCTTCTACCTGACGCTCGAGCGCGGCTTCCAGTGGCTCATCGATCACTACACCCGCGGTCTCGACTTCGTGCTGCGCCACCAGCGCGCCACGCTGCTGACCTTCCTCGCCACCGTGGCGATCGCGGTGCTGCTGTATGTGGTCGAGCCCAAGGGATTCTTTCCCCAACAGGACACCGGGATCATCGCCGGCATCAGCGACGCGCCGCAGGACGTCTCCTTCGATGAGATGATGCGCCTGCAGCGTCGCATCGCCGAGGTCGTCTCCTCCGACCCGGCGGTCGCGAGCTACGGTGCATTCGTCGGCGGCGGGCGCTCGCTCAACAACGGCTTCATGATCATCGGCCTCAAGCCGCGCGATGAGCGCGATGCGACTGCCGACCAGGTGATCGAGCGGCTGCGCAAGAAGATCGGCAACGTTCCGGGCGGCACGCTGTTCATGCAGGCCTCGCAGGACCTCAACGTCGGCGGACGGCTGGCGCGCACCCAGTACCAGTACACGCTGCAGGACGCCAACCTCGAGGAGCTCAATACCTGGGCGCCGCGCCTGCTCGAGCAGCTGAAAAAGCTGCCGCAGCTGCGCGATGTGGCCTCGGACCAGCAAAGCAGCAGCACCAAGCTGGCACTGGTGATCGATCGCGACCAGGCGGCGCGCTTCGGCATCCAGCCGGCGCTCATCGACAACACGCTCTACGACGCTTTCGGCCAGCGCCAGGTGACGCAGTACTTCACGCAGCTCAACAGCTACCACGTGGTACTCGAGGTGAGCCCCGCGCTGCTCGGCGACCCGCACACGCTCAATAAGATCTACATCAAGTCACCGCTCACCAATCAGATGGTGCCGCTGTCGGCGTTCACCCGCTACGACACCGGCCACACCAGTTACCTGTCGGTCAACCACCAGGGGCAGTTCCCGGCGGTGACACTGTCGTTCAACCTCGCCCCGGGGGCCTCGCTCGGCGAGGCGGTAACGGCCATCCAGAAAGTGGCGGCCTCCATCCGCATGCCGGCGGCGATCCTCGGCACCTTCCAGGGCACCGCGCAGGCCTTCCAGGCCTCGCTCAAGAGCGCGCCGCTGCTGATTCTGGCGGCGCTGCTGACGGTGTACATCATTCTCGGCGTGCTCTACGAGAGCTACATCCATCCGCTCACGATTCTCTCGACCCTGCCGTCAGCGGGCGTCGGCGCACTGTTGATGCTGATGCTGTTTCATTTCGATCTGTCGGTAGTCGGACTCATCGGCATCATTCTGCTCATCGGCATCGTCAAGAAGAACGGCATCATGATGGTCGACTTCGCCATCCATGCCGAGCGCGAGGAACACCTGACGCCGCAAGCCTCGATCCGCCGCGCCTGCCTGCTGCGCTTCCGGCCGATCATGATGACTACCATGGCGGCGATCCTCGGCGCGCTGCCGCTGATGCTGGGGCGCGGCACCGGGTCGGAGCTGCGCCAGCCGCTCGGCTATACCATGGTCGGCGGACTGGTGTTGAGTCAGATGCTGACGCTGTTCACCACCCCGGTGGTGTACCTGTATCTCGACCAGCTGTCGGTACGCTGGGCGCGGCGGCACCCCGAGCAGCGGGACGCCGACGCTGCGCTGGCGGCGGGCGGCGCGGCAGCGGCCGCAGAAGGCGCACAGAGTTAGAACGTGAAGATACTGGTCGTTGAGGACAACGAGCGCGTCGCGCGCTTCATCACCCGCGGTCTGCGCGAGTCGGGTCACACGGTGGATCACGCCGACAACGGGCGCGACGGCATGTTCATGGCCGCCAGCGAGCGCTACGATGTCATCATCATGGACCGCATGCTGCCCGGCGACATCGACGGCCTCGCCATCATCGAGGCGCTGCGCAAGTCCGGCAAGCGCACGCCGATCCTGATTCTGTCGGCGTTGAACGATGTCGACGAGCGCATCCGCGGCCTGCGCAGCGGCGGTGATGACTACCTCACCAAGCCCTTTGCCTTCGGCGAGCTGCTGGCGCGCGTCGACGCGCTCGCCCGGCGCAGCAGCGAGGGCGACGCGCAGCACGCACTGCAGGTCGCGGATCTGCGCATGGACCTGCTGTCGCGGCGCGTGACGCGCGGCAACCGCACCATCACGCTGCAGCCGCGGGAGTTCAGGCTGCTCGAGTACCTGATGCGGCACGCCAACCAGGTGGTGACGCGCACCATGCTGCTGGAAGCGGTGTGGGACTACAATTTCGACCCGCAGACCAACGTGGTCGACGTGCACATCAGCAAGCTCCGCCAGAAGATCGAGATCGACTCCGAGCGGCCGCTGGTGCGCACCGTGCGCAACGCCGGCTACATGCTGAGCGATCATGACTAGCCGCGTGAACACCCGGCTGATGCGCTCCTCGGCGCTCACCTGGGCGCTCGCTTACGTGCTGGTCGGGCTCGGTGCGCTGGCCGCATTCGCTGCCACGTTGTGGTACGCCTGGACCTTCACGGTGCTCACTGCGCGCGAGGAAATCCTGCTCGATGACGCGCAGCGCCTCACCGCGGTGTTCCAGCGCGACGGTGTCGCCGCGCTCACGGCGCGCATCGAGGAGCGCATCGCCATGCAGATCGCCGGCGAGCGTGCGCTGCTGCTGACCGACAGCCGCTATCGCAAGCTCGCCGGCAACCTCGCCGCCTGGCCGCCAGGCATGGAGGAGAACACGGATAACCACGCGGTGACGGCCAGCCTGGCCGGTCAGCCGGCACGTACGCTGCTGGTGGTGCGCACGCTCCCGGGTGGCTACCACCTGCTGGTGGGACGCGACGTAACACTCTCGCTGCTGCTCGAGCGGCGCTTCGCCTGGGGCCTCGGCACCGCGATGACCTTCCTGCTCGTGGTCGGTGCGCTCGGGGCGATCCTCATGCGCCGCCGGCTGCTGGTGCGCGTGCAGGGGATCGACGCAACGGTATCGGCGATCATGCAGGGCGACCTGCGGCATCGGCTGCCAAGCCGCAAGTCCGGCGATGAGCTCGACACGCTGTCGCAGACACTCAACGGCATGCTGGATCACATCGAGTATCTGATCGCGAGCGTCAGCAACGTCTCCAACTCCATCGCCCACGATCTGCGCACGCCGCTGGCCGAGCTGCGCTCGCGGCTCGAAGAGCTGGCAACGACGCGGCCGGCGGCGGCGGAGACCTTCGCCGAGATCGATGCGGCGGTGCTCGACCTCGACCGGGTGATGCGCATCTTCAACGCGCTGCTGCGGCTCGCTGAGATCGACTCGGGCGCGCGCCGCTCGGGCTTCGTGCGCGTCGACGCCGCCGCGGTCGCCGCCAAGGTGGTCGAGTTCTACGAGCCGGCCGCCGAGCAGAAAGGCGTGCGCGTCTTCTTCGAGGCCGACGGCGCCGCCGCGGTCGCCGGTGACCCGGTACTGCTGGCCCAGGCGGTCAGTAACCTGATCGACAACTCGCTGAAGAGCGTCGCGGAGCATGGCTCCATCAGCGTGCGCGTCAGCTGCCGTGCCGACAGCACGGTAGAGATCGCCGTCGCCGACAATGGGCCCGGCATCGCCGATATCGACAAGCCGAAGGCCGCCGAGCGCTTCTTCCGCGGCGATACCAGCCGCGGCAGCCCCGGGGTAGGGCTCGGGCTGTCGATCGTCGAGGCGGTGGCGAAGCTGCACGGCGGCGTACTGCAGCTGCTCGACAACCACCCGGGGCTGCTGGCGCAGATGGTGCTGCCGGTGCCCGGTCCGCGCCCGGCAGCCTGAGCGCTCGCCCCCGCCGTCGCGGGCGCCCGATCGCCAGCCTCAAGCGCCTGCGGCCTTCGGCGGTAAGATCGGGCCGTGTCCTCAGACACCGAACACCATCGGTCGATCCGCTCCTTCGTCACCCGCGCCGGGCGTATCACCGCGGCCCAGCAGCGCGCGCTCAATGAGCTGTGGCCGAGATTCGGGCTCGAGTTCCGCGCCGCGCCACTGGATGCGCGCACCGCCTTCGGGCGCGAGGCGCCGCGCACTCTCGAGATCGGCTTCGGCAACGGCGAGAATCTGGCGGCCCTCGCCGCCGGCGAGCCGCGGCGGGATTTTCTCGGCATCGAGGTGCATCGCCCGGGTGTCGGCCGCCTGCTGCTCGCCCTCGAGGCTCGCGGCCTCGATAACGTACGCCTCATCTGTCACGACGCCGTCGAGGTGCTGGCGCAGCAGCTGCCGCCGCAGTGGCTGGATGAGATCCTGATCCTCTTTCCCGACCCCTGGCCGAAGAAGCGACACCACAAGCGCCGCCTGATCCAGCGCCCGTTCGCCGAGGTGCTGGCCAGCCGTCTGGTTGCCGGCGGTCGGCTGCGTCTCGCGACCGACTGGGAGCCCTACGCGCATGAGATGCTGGCGACGCTAGCGGCCGTCCCCACGCTGCGCAACGAGGCCGCGGGCGGGACGTTCGTGACGCGCCCGGCGGAGCGCGCCCCGACGCGCTTCGAGCGGCGCGGCGAGAGTCTCGGCCACGAGGTGTGGGACCTCGCTTTCCGTCGCTTGTGAGCGCGGGCCTTCAGCTCACGCCGAACGCCTGGCGCAAGCCATCGAGTACGAACTGAACCGCGAGCGCGCCGAGGATCACCCCCGCCAGGCGGCTGGCGACATTGGCGCCGGTCACGCCGATCACGCGCATCAGTGGCTCGGCGAGCAGCATGAAGAGGAGGCAGAGGGCCAGCACCAGCGCCACCGCGACCAGATAGGCGCCGACCAGAGCGCCCTGAGCCGGATATCGCAGCGGCGCAAACCACAGCAGGATCGTCGCCATCGCACCCGGGCCGGCGATGAAGGGAAAGGCCAGCGGGAACACTGAGATATCGGCACGACGCCGGCTCTCAGCCTCCTCGCTGCTCGAGCTGCGCGCGCCGGATTCGCGGGCGAACACCATCTCGAGCGCGAGCAGAAACAGCAGCAGACCGCCGAAGATGCGGAACGCCTCGACGCTGATGCCCATTAGCGCCAGAAACGCGGCCCCGCCGAGCGCGAACAGCAGCAGTATCGCCGCCGAGATGCTCACCGCCTGCAGCGCCATGCGTCGCTTGTAGGCGACCGTGGCACCGGCGGTCAGCCCGCTGAATAGCGGAATCAGCGACACCGGCTCGACCACGACGAAGAACACCACGAAGAACTTCAGCGGCTGCTCGAGCATGACGCTATGCGCAAATAGGTATCACGAGATCACAGTAAAGTGCTTGACAAGCCCCCGCGTGCAGTGCGCCCGTCGAATTAAGTTCTTGAAAGCGACACACGCGAGGTGCAACATGATTGTAGAACGCACGTGGCAATCTCGAGTACATGGAAGTCTCTCGCAGGAGGTGGCGACGATGGCGGCTCCTCAACCTGGCATAGGCGACTGGTATCGCTTGAACGGCGGCGCTCTGTTCGAGGTGGTCGCCCGGGACGATGACGACGGAACCGTCGAGATCCAGTATTTCGACGGCACGGTCGAGGAGATGGACATCGAGGACTGGGAGGCGCAGTGGGAAGAAGGCGCGCTCGAGTCCGCCGAACCGCCCGAAGACTGGTCGGGATCGGTCGACGTCGAAGGCGGCGACGACGAGGGGCGCGGCGCTGATACTCTCGGCGAGGAGCGCGATCTGCGCGCCAGTCCGCTCGACGGCATCGATCTCTTCGAATGACCTGGCGGCGCCGCGGTCGCGGCGCCAGCGGCGTGTCGACTACGGCGCCACCGCCCCGAGCGCGTTGGCATCCACCCCTTCGGCGAGCAGCACGAAGCCGCTGCGCACCTCGAGCGGCACGGCCGTGAGCGAGCGCCCGACGCACGGGCCGGCCAGGCACTGACCGGTCGCCTTCTCGAACAGCGCGCCGTGCGAGGAGCACACGATCAGCGCGCCGTCAGGGGTCAGAAAGCGCTGCGGCAAGAGGTCAAGCGGGTGGCCGGCATGCGGACAGCGGTTCACGTAGCCGCGCACACCGTCGCCGACCCGCACCACGAAGCCGCGCAACGGAAAGTCGCCCTCACCGATGGTGAAGCCGCGGGCGCCGTGCGCCTCGAGCTCGCTCATCCGACAGATGACACGCTCGAGATCGAAAACCTTGCCGGTGTCGGTGGTGTTCGCGGATGCCTCGGGGCTCATGGCGGTCCGCTTAAGAGGCGCCGCGCGTGGCGTCGAGCGCGACGATACTGCGCCGCGTGAGCCAGACCATCGCGAGTCCCGGCAGCGCGAGCACAAAGCTCATGACGTAATAGTCGTACCAGCCGCCGTGGTCGGCGATCCAACCGGCCGGGTAGCCGAGACTGTAGCGCGGCAGCAATGCCAGCACTGACAGCAGCGCGTACTGGAAAGCGCTGTAGCGCGGATCGCAGAGCGCCATGATGAGGGCGGTGAGCGCGATGCTGCCCATCGCCGCCGCCAGGTGCTCGATCACGACCGCCGCGGCCATCACGGCGTAGCTCTTGCCCGCGAGCACCAGGGCGCAGTAGAGCAGGTTGCTCGCCGCCTGCAGCAGCCCGAAGGCAAGCATCGACTGCAGCAGTCCCAGCCGCACCATGAAGATGCCGCCGAGAATTGTGCCGGCGACCGTGCTGGCCGTGAACAGCGACTTGACGATGATGGCGATCTCAGCCTTGGAGAAGCCCACGTCCATCATGAAGGGCGTGAACAGCTTGTTGGCGAAGGCATCGCCCACCTTGAACAGCAACACCACCGCGATCAGCGTTGCCGCGCTCGGTGTGCCGAGCAACTCCTTGAGCGGCATTACCACCGATTCTCGCAGCGAGCGCGGCTGGTGAGCCGCGGCGGGCTCGGGGGCGAGCACACTCGCGACACAGAAGCACAGCATGACGCCGGCGAGAATAAGGAACGCCGGGCGCCAGCCGAAGTACTGCGCCACGATCAGTGCGCAGGCGGAGGCGAGCCAGGCGGCGGGGCGATAACCGAGGTTGGCCGCGGCGGCCGCCATGCCGCGCTCCGCCGGCAGCGACACGTCCGCGCGGTAGGCGTCAATGGCGATGTCCTGCGTGGCGGAGAAGAACACGATTGCGACCGCGCAGGCACTGACGGGCGTGAGCGCCAGCGCCGGATTCTGCAGGGCGAGCAGCCCGATGCTCACGGCCAGCGCTACTTGCGTGGCGAGCATCCAGCCGCGCCGCCGCCCGAGGAAAGGCAGCGGGTAGCGGTCGACCAGCGGCGCCCAGAGGAACTTGAGCAGATAAGGCAGTGCGACATAGGACATCACGCCGATCGCGGTGTTGCTGGCGCCGGTGTCCTTCAGCCACGCCTGCAGTGCGCTCTCGGTGATCTGGTTGGGAAAGCCCGACGCGGCGCCCAGCACGAAGATCGCCAGCATCTTCGGGCTGGCGAGCACCTCGCGCAGCCGCGGAGCGCGCGGCGTCGCGACGCTCAAAGCTCGTAGTCCATGACGAGCGGCGCGTGGTCGGAGAAACGCTTGTGCGTGAAGATCGCAGCACGCCGTGCCCGGCCGGCGAGGCCGCCGCTCACGACCTGGTAGTCGATGCGCCAGCCGACGTTGTTCTGGCGCGCCCGGCCGCGGTTCGACCACCAGGTATAAAGGTCCGGGCCCGGCCGCACCTCTCGAAAGGCGTCGACGTAGCCTGCCGGTCCGAACAGCCGGTCCATCCAGGCGCGCTCCTCGGGCAGGAAACCGGAATTTTTCTGGTTGGCCCGCCAGTTCCTCAGGTCGATGGGCCGGTGGGCAATGTTCCAGTCGCCGCTGAGAATGTAATGCCGTCCCCGCCGGCGCAGCCGCGCGAGGTGCGGCGTGAACGCCTCCAGGAAGCGGAACTTGGAGGCCTGCCGCTGCGGGCCGGCCGACCCCGAGGGCAGGTACAGCGAGACAACGGACAAGCCGCCCACCTGTACCTCGAGATAGCGGCCCTCGCGGTCGAACTCATCGACACCGAAGCCGCGCACGATGCGCTCGGGCTTGTGGCGCGAGTACAGCGCCACCCCGGCGTAGCCCTTGCGTTCGGCGTCGCTGAAGAAGCTGTGGTAGCCGGCGAGCCGCACGTCGTGCCCGGCGAGCTGGTGCTCCTGGGCCTTGGTCTCCTGCAGGCAGATGAAATCCGCGCGCTGCCGCCGCAACCAGCGGAACAGGCCCTTCTCGGCCGCCGAGCGGATGCCGCAGACGTTGACGGTGATGACGCGCATCAGGCAATGATATAGCGATGCATCCGTACCAGCTCACCTTCATCGACCTGGCGCTGAAGCGCGAGGCGCTGCGCTTCGGGCGCTTCACCCTCAAGTCCGGACGCGAGAGTCCGTACTTCTTCAACGCCGCCCGCTTCAGCGACGGCGAGTCGCTCGCGGTGCTGGGGGACTGTTATGCCGCGGCGATCGCCGCCTCAGGTCTGGGTTTCGACATGCTGTTCGGGCCCGCCTACAAGGGCATTCCGCTGGCCGCGGCCACTGCGATCGCGCTGCACGCGCGCCAGCGGCGCAGCGTCGCGTTCGCCTTCAACCGCAAGGAAGCCAAGGATCACGGCGAGGGCGGCAGCATCAGCGGCGCGCCGCTGCGCGGTCGGGTGCTGATCGTCGACGACGTCATCACCGCCGGCACTGCAGCACGCGAGTCGCTCGAGATCATCCGCGCCGCCGGCGCACAACCGGCCGGCGTGGTGCTGGCGCTCGATCGTCAGGAGCGCGGCCAGGGAGAGCTGAGTGCGGTGCAGGAGCTCGAGCAGCGCGAGGCGCTGCGGTGTGTGAGCATCGTCACACTCGCCGACCTCATCGAGGCCCTCGCCGGCTCCGCCGCGGGCGGCAGCGGTATTTCTGTCGACCAGCTCACAGCGTTGCGAGCCTATCGCGAGCGTTACGGCATTCACTGACTTGCCAGCGCCGCAGCGGCGGCGCGAATATAGCGCGCATGATTTTGGCCACAGTGCCAGCAAGGATGCTGTTGCTCGCGGCGGCAGTGATCGCCGCCGCCGGCGTGCACGCCGACCCCAACAACGACTCCAACAAGAAGGGCCCGGTCGCCTACCGCTGGGTCGACGAGCAGGGCGTGGTGCACTACGGCGACAACATACCGCCGCAGTACGCCAGCAAGGAGCGCGCACTGCTCAATGGCGAGGGAGTCGAGGTCGGACGCCTCGACGGACAGAAGTCCCCCGAGCAGCTGGTGACGGAGGCACGCGACCGCGCCGCACTGATGAAGCAGAAGCAACACGATGCCTTCCTGGTGACCACCTACACCTCGGTAAAGGACATCGAGGCGCTGCGCGATGCGCGGCTCGGTGAGCTCAGAGGCCAGCGCGCCGCGGCCGAGCAATACATGGATACCCTGCGCGTGCGCCTCGCGAGCCTGCAGACGCGCGCCATGAATTTCCAGCCGTACAGCTCGCGCGCCGACGCCCACCGCATGCCCGATGATCTGGCCGAGGACCTGGTGCGCACCGTCAATGAGCTGCGCGCCCAGACCACGGCGGCCGCCGCCAAGGACGAGGAAGAGACGCAGCTGCGCGCGCAGTTCCAGAGCGACATCGAGCGCTACCGCGAGCTGCATACCATCCACTCGCAGTAGCGCCTACTCCCACTGGCGCGAGCACAGCAGCCCGCCTTTCGGCGCCGTAAAAAACAGGGACGTTTTTTCCGGAGCCCCCATGGACGGGTTTACGGCGTCGCCGAAAGGCGGGCTATGTGATCGCGCCCTCAACCCCGCCCGGAATGCCCGAAGCCGCCGGCACCGCGCGCCGAGGTCTCGAAGTCCGCGACCACTTCGAGCTCGACCTGCACCACCGGCACCACGATCAGCTGCGCGATGCGCTCGCCGGGACTCAGGGTGAAGGGTGCCGCGCCGCGATTCCAACACGAGACCATGAGCTGCCCCTGGTAGTCCGAATCGATCAGCCCGACGAGGTTGCCGAGCACGATGCCGTGCTTATGTCCCAGGCCCGACCGCGGCAGTATTACCGCGGCCAGGGAGGGGTCGGCGAGGTGAATCGCCATGCCGGTCGGAATCAGCTCGGCGTGGCCGGCGGCGAGCACCAGCGGCGCATGGAGGCAGGCGCGCAGGTCGAGTCCGGCGGAGCCGCCGGTCGCGTAGGCGGGTAGCGGAAACTCCCTGCCGAGTCGCGCGTCGAGGATCCGCACCTTGAGCGCGCGGCGCGCAGCGGTGGCAGCGCTCAAGCGAGCGCCGTGCCGCGTTTGCGGGCCGCAGCCGGGGCGCGCGCGGCGAGCTCCTGTGCGATGAGTGTGGTGAGCGCGCGCGCCAGGCTGAGCTTGCCGCCGCGGCCGAGCTCGTAACGTGCGCTGCGCGAGAGCACGATCAGCTGGTTGTCGTCGCTGTCGAAGGCCTTGTCGTCCCCGACCTCGTTGGCCGCGATCATGTCGAGATTCTTCCGCAGCAGCTTGGCGCGCGCGTTCTGCTCGACCGCTTCGGTCTCGGCGGCGAAGCCCACGACAAACGGGCGCTCGGCGCCGGCTGCGACGCTCGCCAGCACGTCGACGGTGCGCTCCATCGACAGCTCCAGAGTCTCGGCGGTCTTCTTGATCTTCTGCGCGGAGGCGCGCAGCGGACGATAGTCGGCGACGGCAGCGGTGGAAATGAAGACATCCGTGTGCGGCAACTCGCGCTGCACCGCGGCCAGCATCTCGGCGGCGCTTTCGACGTCGACGCGTGTCACGCCGGCAGGCGTCGGCAGGCTCACCGGGCCCGAAACCAGCACCACCGCGGCGCCGGCCTCGCGCGCTGCCTGCGCGACCGCGAATCCCATCTTGCCGGAGCTGCGGTTGCTGATGAAGCGCACCGGGTCGATGCGCTCGCGGGTCGGGCCGGCCGTGATCAGCACGCGCCGTCCGGCGAGCACACCGCTGCCCGTCAGCAGCGCGCCGAGACGCTCGGCGAGGTCGAGCGGCTCGAGCATGCGCCCCTCGCCGACCTCGCCGCAGGCCTGGTCACCCGCGGCCGGACCGAGCACGTGCACGCCGCGATCGATGAGGGTCGCGACATTGGCGCGCGTGGCTGCGTTGGCCCACATCAGGTGGTTCATCGCCGGCGCCACCGCGATCGGCGCCTGCGTGGCGAGACACAGGGTCGAGAGCAGATCGTCCGCCTGGCCGGTGGCGAGCCGCGCGAGAAAGTCGGCGCTCGCAGGGGCTATGGCCACGAGCTCCGCCCAGCGCGCGAGCTCGATGTGGCCCATGGCCGCCTCGGCCGCCGCATCCCACAGGTCGCTGCGCACCGGACGGCCCGAGACCGCCTGGAAGGTGGTGGACGTGACGAACTCGCGCGCGGCGGCGGTCATCACCACCTGCACGTCCGCGCCGCGCTCGCGCAGCCGCCGCACGAGATCGGGGCTCTTGTAGGCCGCGATCCCGCCGGTCACCCCGAGGAGAATGCGTTTGCCCTGCATGGAAACCTTCGTCCCTAATTATCGCACCGCCCCTCCCGCGGCGGGTAAGCGAGCGCGTCAATACTGGGGAATCAATCCAATCCGGCCGCTTTTGCCCTCTCGCCCGCGGCCGCCGTGCGTCCTTAGACTTCCCGGACAGCTCTCTTAGAACCGGTAGTAATGACAGGGTATGAGCATCCGCCACTGGCCGAGCGCCGAGCGGCCGCGGGAAAAACTGCTGGAGCGCGGCGCGGCGGCGCTCTCGGACGCCGAGCTGCTCGCACTGCTGCTCGGCTCGGGAACCCGGGGAAGATCCGCGGTGGAGCTGGCGCGCAAGCTGATCAGTGAGTTCGGCTCACTGCGCAATCTGCTCACCGCCGAAGCGGCGCGCTGTCTCGCACAGACCGGCATCGGACCGGCGCGCTACGCCATTCTCAACGCCGCCGTCGAGCTGGCGCGGCGGCACTTTCGCGAGGCGCTGCGCTTAGGTCCACCGCTCACCGCGCCGGAAGCGACGCGCACCTTCCTGCTCGCGCAGCTGCGCGACCGGCCGTACGAGGTGTTCTGCTGCCTGTACCTGGACAACCGCCACCGGCTGATCGCCTTCGAGGAGCTGTTCCGCGGCACCATCGACCGCGCCGGCGTGCACCCGCGCGAGGTGCTGCGACAGACGTTGCTGCACAACGCCGCCGCCGTCATCCTCGCCCACAACCACCCTTCAGGCGTGCTCGAGCCCAGTCAGGCGGACGAGCTCATCACGCGGCGCCTGCGCGAAGCGCTGGCGCTGGTCGACGTGCGGGTGCTCGATCACTTCATCATCGGCGACGGGCACTGCTACTCGTTCTCAGAGCATGGGCTGCTGTGAGCTGAGCCGCCCGCGAGAGGAGAGGGCCGGCAGGCGGAATGCCTCCGCCCGCCGGACTCTGCGCGCTTAACAAAGCTTACTTGAGGAGGGCCACCTGCTCGGTGCGCGAGCCGAGCACCGTGCGGATCTTGCCGCGGTCGACTTCCGACCTGTCGGCGGCGGCAACCGAGCCCTCGGTTGCTTCCAGCACCTTATTGAACTTGCTGCCGGCGTTGTCGAGCGCGGCCCAGTTCTTGAACGTGGTCACGAGCAGGATATCGGGATCGCTCGGCCCGCGCGCCTCGACCACGATCACGGAGTAATCAGTGATCACTCCGGCCGCCTTGGCCGCTTCCTGCTGCTTCTTGTAGGCGGTCGCCAGCCAGTGCATGTAATCGTTGAAGTGGCCGTCGACCGTGCGGATCGAGGCGACGTTGATCACCGGCCCGTCTTTCCAGTCCGGCCCGTCGGCATAGGCGGTAGCGGCCAGCGTCGTGGCGGTGAGCAGCGCGGCAGTGACGCAGATACCTCGAGTGAGACGCATCATGGATGGATTCTCCTGGGATGATGTTGGTGTTTGTTTTCCGCGAGCCGGTGGCGCGACCCATGGGCGGCTTGGCGGGGAGCGTGACGCTACGCCCTCCGACTGCGGGCCGCCACAGCGGCCCGGCGCACTCGTCCCTCGGAGCCCAGGGTTCGGCCCGCGCCTTGAGATCACGCTGCCGGGCTGGTATAAAGCCCGGCCCGGGGATCCCGGGCCGGATTCTCCTCGATCCCAAGTCACTGAATTGCAAGGTTGTTCGTATGTCCCGCGTCTGCGAGATCACCGGCAAGAAGCCGAGCGTCGGCAACCGCGTTTCCCACGCGAACAATAAGAAGCGGCGCCGCTTCCTGCCGAACCTGCACACGCAGCGCTTCTGGCTCGAGACTGAGAAGCGCTGGGTGACTCTGCGTCTGACCACGAGCGGCATGCGCACCCTCGAGAAGAAGGGCATCGACAAGGTCGTCGCCGAGCTGCGCGCCCAGGGCCACCGCGTCTAGGCGCAGGAGCTCAAGGAGCCAATCATGCGCGAGAAGATCAAGCTGCTATCCACCGCCGGCACCGGCCACTTCTACGTCACTACCAAGAACAAGCGGCTGCACCCGGACAAGCTCGAGGTGCGCAAGTTCGACCCCGTCGCGCGCAAGCACGTCGCTTATAAAGAGTCGAAGATCAAGTAACGGCGCGCCCACCCGCGACGCGCTTGCCCGAGCTGCCTGAAGTCGAAACCACCCGCCGCGGGCTGACCCCGCACGTGCGGCGACGCCGCATCGCGGCGCTGCAGGTCTACGAGCGGCGGCTGCGCTGGCCGATCGCGCGCGATCTGCCGCGCAAGGTCGCGGGCGAGCGCATCGTGCGGGTCGGCCGGCGCGGCAAGTACCTGCTGCTCGAGCTCGAGTCGGGAACGCTGCTGCTGCATCTCGGCATGTCGGGGAATCTGCGCGCGGTGGCGGGCGATGCCGCGCGCCTGCCGCACGACCATTTCGACCTGGTGCTCGATTCGGGTACGGCGCTGCGCTTCAATGACCCGCGTCGCTTCGGCAGTCTGCTCTATAGCGGCGACCCGCAGCGGCATCCGCTGTTGGCGCACCTCGGCCCCGAGCCGCTCTCGGCCGCCTTCAACGCCGACTATCTCTTCCGCATCAGCCGCGGCCGCCGTGTGGCCATCAAGCAGCTGCTGATGAACAGCCGCGTGGTGGTCGGTGTCGGCAACATCTACGCGAGCGAAGCGCTGTTCCGCGGGCGCCTGCGTCCGCGGCGGCGCGCAGGCACGTTATCGCGTGCTGAGTGCGCCCAGCTGGTGCGGGGCGTGCGCGCGGTGCTGCGCCAGGCGATCCGCGCGGGGGGCACGACGCTGCGCGACTACCTGGACACCGACGGCATGCCGGGCTACTTCCGCCAGCGGCTCTACGTGTACGAGCGCGCCGGCAAGCCCTGCCGCCGCTGCGGCACGCCGGTGCGGGCGCTGGTGCAGGGACAGCGCTCTTCCTACTATTGCCCCTCCTGCCAGAAGTAACCCACATGAGCGATGAGATCCTCGCGCACCTCGCGGAGGCCGACGCGGTGCTCGCGGGTGTCATCCGCGCCGTCGGTCCCTGCGGCCTCGAGCCGCGCTCCGACTGTCACCCTTTTGAGTCGCTGGCGCAGGCGATCGCGCACCAGCAGCTGCATCGCACCGCCGCCAACAGCATTCTGCGCCGCCTGATCGAGTCCTGCGGCCAGGGGGCGTTCCCCACCCCGCAGATGCTGCTCGCCGCGCCGGTCGCGACGCTGCGCGCCGCTGGATTCTCCACCGCCAAGACGGCGGCGCTGCGCGATCTCGCCGAGAAGACGCTCGCCGAGGTCGTGCCCGAGGCGGCGAAGCTGGTCGCGCTCGCGGACGAGGAGATCATCGCGCGCCTCACCCAGGTGCGCGGCGTCGGCCGCTGGACGGTCGAAATGCTGCTGATCTTCCAGCTCGGCCGTCCGGACGTGCTGCCGGTCGATGATTTCGGGGTGCGTGCCGGCTTTCGTGCGGCCTATGGGCTCAAGCACTTGCCGCGCCCGCAGGCGCTGGCGAAGTGGGGCGAGCGCTGGCGGCCCTACCGCAGCATCGCGGCGTGGTACCTGTGGCGGGCGCTGGAGTTGCAGCGCGCAGGCACGCTGCCGCTGCCCGCCGAGCGCATCCGGCTGCCACGGGTCGTGCGGGCGCGTCGCCGCAAGCCGCGCCGCGGTGGCGCGCGCCGCCGGGCGGTCGCCAGGGTGCGCGCCCGCCTCAGGCGCGGCGCTGCTTCTTCAGCTCCGCCTCGACGAGCGGGTGTACGAATGCGCTCACGTCGCCGCCGAGCACCGCGATCTCGCGCACCAGGGTCGAGGAGATGAAGGAAAACGGCTCCTGCGGGGTGAGGAATACCGTCTCGAAGTCACGATCGAGATGGCGCGACATATTGGCGAGCTGGAACTCGAACTCGAAGTCCGAGACCGCGCGCAGTCCGCGCACGATCACCGCATCGGCGTAGCGGCGGGCGAAATCCACCGTGAGGCCGGCGTAGCCCTGCACCTCCACGTTGCGCATGTCGCCCAGCACGCCGCGCGCCAGCTCCACCCGCTTCTCCAGCGGAAACATCGGCGTCTTGTTGGTGTGCGAGGCGATGGCGACGATCACCCGGTCGAAGATGCTGGCGGCGCGCCTTACCAGGTCCTGATGGCCGTTGGTGATCGGATCGAAGGTCCCGGGATAGACGGCGTTGCGTTTCATGCGGGTGAGCGATCCTGCGGCGCGGCGTGCGCCAACAGATGATACCCGACCTCGCCGGCGCGCTTGGCCTTGAGCAGCCGCCAGCTCGCCGGCAGCGGCGGCAGCCCGGTGCGGACGGGGCACTCGACATAGATGAGCGCACCCGCCTTGAGCCAGCCGCCCATCTCGAGCAGCGCCGCGGCGGGCTCGAGCAGCTGCGAGCTGAACGGTGGATCGAGGAACACAATGTCGAAGCGTCGTGCCGTCCCGGCGAGGTAGCGCAGGGCGTCGGTGTGCACCACCTGCGCGCCCTGCGCCTGCCACTCGGCGAGCGTCGCGTGGAGCTCGCGCACCGCGGTCGCGTCCTGCTCGATGAAGGTCACCTGCGCCGCCCCACGCGAGAGCGCCTCGAGACCGAGAGCGCCGCTGCCGGCGAACAGATCGAGGCAGTCGGCCCCCTGGGTCGCCCCGCCCAGCCAGTTGAACAGCGTCTCGCGTACCCGATCGGGGGTCGGACGAATGGCGGCCGCGGCCGGAAAGCGCAGTTTTCTGCCGCGCCAGCGGCCGCCGATGATGCGCAGCACGCGCGCCCGGTGCCCGCGCCGCACGACGGCGGCGGCCCGGCGCGCTGACTTCTCGCGGATCACCAAGCGCCTGCTCCCCGGGGTGTGCCGCACCTTGCCACTGTTCTCGCCGGAAGCGTACTCTAGCCCGGGTCTTCCAGAAGCGCTCTAAGCAGCACCGGCGGGAGGGGTCACGGCCGGTGAGTCACAACAAACGCGGTGGCTCGCGAGATCATCGCCTACACGCGGACTGCAGGCCGCATCTCGTGCGGTCGGTTGGGAGCTCGAAGGATATGAAAAGACTCATCGTTTCCGCAGTCGTCTCGGTCGCGTGCCTGTTGAGCGCCTGCAGCGGCGGCTACGGCACCGTCAGCAACCAGGACAACACCGCCTCTCTCAACGGCAACCCGGCGGGCAACACGCCGCCACCAGCGACCCAGAAGGCCGCGAGCACGGCGCTCTTTCAGGTGTCAGCCGGCGTGCTGCCCTATCCGTACGACGTGTACTTCGCCGGCTCGACCGACGGGACATTGAATATTCAACCGCCGAATCCATTCATGCCGGTGCAGAGCGCCGTCAACGCCCTCGACGGCTTCTCGACCACCGCACCGATCCGCGAGCAGTTCGCCGGGCCGCTCGATGCGGCCTCGCTCGCCACTCCGGGCGCTGTGATCGTGGTCCACATCAACACC
>Ga0187783_10001240_pt1 | contig 18779 bp, 17 predicted proteins | sample 1015_SJ02_MP02_2_FD_132471 | JGI IMG/M metagenome (GOLD analysis project Ga0187783, IMG submission 132471) | Tropical peat soil microbial communities from peatlands in Department of Meta, Colombia - 1015_SJ02_MP02_20_MG | ecosystem: Environmental > Terrestrial > Soil > Wetlands > Peat | place...
CACCCGATTCTCCCGAAGTTGCGAAGCTCACGGGCTGGGCATTCTATGGGCTGAATCGCTTGGATGATGCCGTCACGGAATGGAAGCGGTCGCTGCAGCTTCGTCCTGACGCGGAAGTGCAGCATTCGCTCGAAAAAGCCGAGCGCGACGCCGAGGAAGAGGCCGGCTACAGGGAGAATGAGTCGGCGCATTTTGTTCTACGCTTCAGCGGCGACGCAACGCCTACGCTGGCTCATGACGTTCTGCTGACACTCGAGAAACACTTCGAGGAGATTAGTGCGGACCTCGACTACACGCCGCCGGAGCCTATCGGCGTAGTTCTCTACACGAACCAGCAATTCACGGACATCACGCGCGCACCAAGCTGGGTGGGAGCGCTGAACGACGGAAGAATTCGCGTGCCGGTCGATGGCTTGAGCGACGTCACGGACGATCTGTCGAGAGTGTTGAAGCATGAGCTGACGCACAGCTTCATCACGCAGAAGACGCACGGACATTGCCCCGTGTGGATTCAAGAAGGCGTGGCGCAATACATCGAAGGGCGCCGGAGCGGAAGCGTCGCCAAGGCCCTGGTTGGGGAGTATGACCAGCACCTGGACCTGTCGTTGTCGTCGTATGAAGGTTCATGGCTGAATCTCGAAACTCAGGACGCGGCGGAGGCGTATGCATGGTCGCTGGCGAGCGTCGAGGCCATCGTGGACGCGGGCGGCTTGCACGATATTTCATCGCTTCTGGATCGGTTGGCGGCGAATGCGCCGACGCAGAGCGCGCTGCAGGATGTGCTGGGGATGGACTACGAGGAGCTCGCGCGAGCGACTGCAGATTATCTGCGAAAAACCTACTTGTGATCTGAATCTGCAGCCTCTATAACTCCGATAATAAGGCAGCGAGGAGTGCGGCGCGCTCGGGAAGCGCGCGAAGAACGACGTGTTCATTGGTGCTGTGCGCGCCGTCGCCGACGCCGCCGAGGCCATCTAGTGTGGGTACGCCGAGTGCGCCCGTGAAACAGCCATCGGAACCACCGCCCGCCGCGCACTCCTCTAGTTGCAACCCGAGGTTTTTGCCGAGCGATTTCGCCTGATCGAAAAGTCCAGCAGTCACACGACGTTCTAGTGGCGGGCGATTGAAGCCGCCGCGAACGACGAGTTTCGCGCCGCGCAGAAACGGCCGCAGCGAACGGAATTTTTTCTCCAGCGACCCCATGTCGAACATGCGCGGGGCGCGAACGTCCACGACCGTGCGCGCTTTTTCCGCAATCACGTTCGAGCGCGTTCCTCCTTCGATGACATCTGCATTGACTGTGATGCCGTGCTTCGGCCGATTGAGTCGCCGGATGCGCGCGATCTGGAGAGCCAGCTCATCGATAGCATTGATTCCGTTCTGTGGATCGAGGCCGGCATGTGCCGCGCGTCCCGTGGCTTCCAATGTGAACTCGCCAACGCCTTTGCGCGTTGTTTTGATCTTACCGTCCTTTTGGCCTGCCGGCTCGAGCACGAGCACGGCCGCGGCCCGGCGGGCCTCAAGCTCTATGTAAGCGCGGGACGAATGACTGCCGATTTCTTCGTCGGATGTCCAGAGGCCGATAACCGGCCGCCGCGGCTGGAGTCCCATGCGTCGTAGAGCATCCACGGCAAAGAGCGCAATAACGAGGCCGCTCTTCATATCGAACGTGCCCGGGCCCCATGCGCGGCCGCGGCTGATGCGAAATGGCATGTGATTGATGGTGCCGAGTTCATAGACCGTGTCGAAATGGCCGAGAAGAAGAATCGGTGCGGTGTGCGTTGCTCCCGACGAGCGCCATTCAATCCGCACATGATTTCCATTGTGCGGTTGAGGGAGAATCTTCACGCTCGCACCCCGCTTGCGCCATTCCGCGGCCAGGGTGCGCGCGAGACGATCCAGAGCGGGCTTGTTATCGCTGGGCGATTCCGCCCGGACGAAGTGGCCTAGCAGCCGCACCATTTCCGATTCGCGCGAGCGCAAGACCGACAACAGCTTGCGCAACGAATTCGTGCTAGCCAACGGCAGTGTGGGTGGGGAGGTGCTGCGTCCGCTCGTTTTTCGAGGCGAGTCCTTCGACACGCGGGCCATGCTAACACGACAGCAAGGCAATCACTCGCGCTTCCCCCGATCGATCATGTCCGCAAGGGACTCCAAACAACCGGAGGAAATAAGCTGGTACTGGACCTTCTGGCGAGCGTGGATGGTCGATATAGCGGAGGAGTCGCAAAAAGCCACATCAATACCTTGGAGATCGAGCTGTCCGGTCCCGTCGAGCAAAAAATCGCGGAACGCATGCCGCCTTCCAACTGCCGGTGCGAGCAAACTGCGGGCCGTTCTCAAGAGACTTTCGCTAGCTGAAATGACCGCGATGACCGAAGGTTTATTCAGGCCCCGAATAAGGGCAAGATGCCCGTCTGCTTCCGAATATTTGATAGGAATGCAAGGTCGATCCGGTCGGAGTAACGACTTCAGTCCGGCAGCAATGTGAGCCAGCGCGACTACTTGTGCGCCAACAGCACTAGCAGGATTTTTTGCTAGCTCTCCGGGCGAGCAACCCTCAACCGGCCAGCCAAGGGCGCGCCGGATTTCGTGGCACATGATCTGCCGCAGCCCCCGTTCTTCCTCCACAACTAAGAAATGATCAGGTGGTTGGGCCAGAAGGCGCCTGCGGGCGCACTCAGCGAGCATCTGGAGGGAGTAGCCCATGTTCTTCGCTCGCTGGATCGTTTCGTTGATGAGCTCATCAAGGTTTAAAGGCGGAGCTTCCTTGGGCGCTAAGCGGACTCCGACGACGAGTTTGCTGCCGCGCTTCCGCGTAAGCCAAGCGCGGCGAACTAGATCTTGATATGCCCCGCTCACAGTGTTGTGGTGGATCTTCAGGCGGCGTGCGAGAGCGCGCACGCTGGGCATTTGCTGGCCTGCACGGAGCTGGCCCGTCGTAATCAGGAACACAATCTGCTCCGCAAGTTGGCTTCGGAGCGGAACGTCGCTATCTCTGGAGAGCGAGATTTGCATCGGAACGCAGTGATTCTACTCCGTTTGCCCTGCCCGTTGGCGCTGCGCCTACATGTCGCGACAATAGGCTCGCTGTCACTTCCTTCGTGCGGTCGCCTGATGGCGGCCGGTGTGACAGTTCTCAAAACCGTCACCCTCCTCGTTGCTGTCGAAAATCCGCTGTCCTAGCCTAAGGTCCGGAGGCCGTCGTCACAGCCTCTAACACATTGAGAGGGACCGATGATTCCGTTACTCATTATTGTCGCAGCCACTATTCTGTTTTTCCTGGCCGAGCGCTTGATTCCCGGCCGTGAGTTACCCGAGTCTACGGGATGGTTCACCCGCGCCGCCTTCCTTAACATCTGCCAGGTCGGCATCGTTTTTCTGGCTGGACTCGCATGGAATCGGTGGTTGCAACGTTGGTCCGTGTTTCATCTTGGGGGCCTGATGCCCGCATTTTTGCAGGGACTATTGGGGTGGTTTGTAGGAACTTTTGTGTTCTATTGGTGGCATCGAGCGCGCCACGATTCCAAATTCCTCTGGCGCGTCTGCCATCAGATCCACCATAGTCCGAGTCGGATCGAGATTCTCACCGCGTTCTACAAACATCCCCTAGAGATCGCAGCTGACTCACTGATTGCGAGCGCGTTGATGTTCACGATTCTTGGAGCGTCTCCGGAGGGAGGTGCGTGGTTTAACGTGTTTGCGGTCTTCGGCGAGTATTTCTATCACAGTAACCTCCGGACGCCGCATTGGACCGGCTATTTCATTCAACGCCCGGAGCACCATTCGATTCATCATCAGATCGATCTTCACGCCTTTAATTACGGAGACATCACCTGGTGGGATCGCTTGTTCGGCACGTTCAGGGACACCGATGAGTTTGCAGGACAGTGCGGGTTTCCAGATGGGCATGAGAAAAATCTGGGGAGAATGCTATTGTTCCGAGACAACTATTAGTTGTGGCCTGGATCCCGCCCATCGGCGCAAGAATCTTGCCGAAGTCGGGATTCCCTGGGCCAGCTTTCTCAGGCGCTGGCGAGCGAGCCCGGCGCGGCAGGTTCTATCTTGGTTGGTAATAAGAAGCGCAGTATCCACTCTTCTATGAGTCCCACCACTGTAATGTCGATGGAAAACGCAATAGGGGCGTGCCGTCTGACCCAGTCGGATATGCACTCGGCCAAGAGGATCGCAGCTGCCACGATCAGCGCGAGGCGCAGAATGCGCAGCCCAAAGTTTCGCCGGACGCGAAGCAGTTTGTGACAATGCGGGCAGTTGAACGAGCCCCACATTTCAATCTCATTCCGGTTCAGTCGAGCCCGGCAAAAAGGGCAATTCACGTCCACATTTTAGCGCACAAGACGCGGTAGATTACGCGAGCCCGCACTCAGCGTTGCTAGCCCGCTTTGCCGGGCCAATCACGTTCCAAGCCCTTGCCGTTTCGCATATAATTGCGGGATTGCGCGGGTTCTGGCGAGAGTCCCTATGCACGCAAACGAGGCGCGCCCATGATTCTTGACGTGAACGGCATCCAGAAAATTCTTCCTCATCGCTATCCGTTCCTGATGGTGGACGCCATCGTTGAGATGGAGCGCTTGAAGCGCGTCGTGGGAATCAAGAACGTCAGCATCAACGAAGCGTATTTTCAGGGGCATTTTCCGGGCAAGCCAATTATGCCCGGCGTGCTCATTATCGAAGGGATGGCGCAGTCGGGCGGGCTGTTGCTGTTGCAGGAAGTTCCGGACCGCGAGAATAAGCTCTTATACTTCGTGGCGGTGGATGACGCGCGCTTCCGGCGGCCGGTCGTTCCGGGCGACCAACTGCGCATGGAAGTGACGGTGATCTCCTGGCGGGGGCGCGGAACATTCTGCAAGCTGCAAGGCGTCGCTTCCGTGAACGGCGAGCTTGCGGCCGAGGCAACGCTGATGTGCAAGATGGTCGACCGCGACGCGCCCGACACGCCTTCCCCTCAAGCAGAAGCGGCAGTGGAATCGGATGGCTCGAAGGTCACCACAAAAGAATGAGCGAGATTGATTCCCGGGCGGTGGTCTCACCGCGCGCCCGCTTGAGCGGCGGCGTGCGCGTTGGGGCTGGGGCGTTCGTCGGCGACGACGTTGAACTCGGAGACGACTGTGTTGTCATGCCGCAAGCGGTGATTCAAGGGCCGTCGCGGTTTGGTCCGCGCAACGTCTTCCATCCACTGTGCTCGGTCGGCGCGGAACCGCAAGATTTGAAATATAAGGGCGAGCGGACGGAGCTCGTCGCCGGAGAATCAAACGTTTACCGCGAATTTGTGACGATCAATCGCGGGACTGCATTTGGGGGTGGAACGACTCGCATCGGCAACCACAATCTGTTCATGTCGTTTGCGCACGTGGGACACGATTCGCAAGTGGGCAGCCATACGATCTTTGTCAATGGGGCGACGCTCGCGGGCCACGTGGAAGTGGCGGATCACGCGACCGTCGGAGCCTATTCGACGGTTCATCAGTTCTGCCGTGTGGGGCGGCACGCGTACATTGGCGCGCTCACCGCGATTACAAAAGATGTGGCGCCGTTCGCGCTCGTGGTGGATGCGCGCGACGTTCATTGTTACGGCGTTAATACGGTTGGGCTCGAGCGCCAAGGCTTCGACGCCGACCGGCTGAAGACGATTGAACGCGCATTTCGGTTATTGCTTCGTTCGAAATTGAACACGTCGCAGGCGCTCGAGCAGATGCGCGCGGAACTCGATGGCTCTGCGGACGTGCGCGAGCTGATTGAGTTCATCGAATCGGCTCAACGTGGATTGATCAAGTAACGGACCCATGCTCCGAGATTCGGCACAAACGACATCTTCCGCAGATTCGGCGACGAATTCGGCCGCGGGCGCGGCGCGTTGGGGTTTGATCGCAGGGAACGGCAAGTTTCCGTTTCTCGTGCTCGAAGCGGCGCGCAGCCAGGGGATTGAAATGGCCGTTCTCGCGCTGCGCGAAGAGGCATCGCCGGAGTTGGAGAGCGTCGCGAGCAAGTTGCATTGGGTGAGCATTGGCGAGCTTGGCCGAGCGGTCGATCTGCTGCATCAGGAGGGCGTAACGAGAGCCGTGATGGCCGGCCAAGTGAAGCACAGTAAGCTCTTCAGCTCAATCCGGCCGGATTGGAGGCTGGCAAAGCTCCTGCTTTCTTTGCCGCTGCGAAATACGGATTCGCTGATCGGGGCTGTAGCGGGCGTGCTGGAATCCGAGGGGATCAAGCTCGTGGATTCGACTTCATTTCTGAAGCCGCTCGTCCCGGAGGCGGGAGTGCTCACTCGGCGAATTCCCGATGAGCGCGAGACAGGAGACATGGCTTACGGGCGCGAGATCGCCCAGAAGATTGCGGCGCTAGACCTGGGGCAGACGGTCGTAGTGCGCGAACGCGCTTGCGTGGCGATTGAAGCGATGGAGGGAACCGACGAAACGATTGAGCGCGCCGCGCGAATTGCGCACGGGCAGCCGCTCGTGGTCGTCAAGGTGAGCAAGCCGGGGCAGGACATGCGCTTCGATGTACCCGTCATTGGGCTCCAAACCGTCGAAGTAATGAAGCGTTCGGGCGTGACGGCGCTTGCGATCGACGCGGAACGCACGCTCCTGTTCGACCGCGTACGCTTGATCGAGGCGGCCGATGCAGCGGGTGTTTGTCTTCAAGCGTTTCCGGTGGCCTCGCCGGTAGGTGAGGGCCGGAAGAGTTGACGCCTTCAGCCCAACCTGGGAAGAAGGTTCGCGTCGCTGTCGTCGGCGTGGGCGACTTCGGCCGCAATCACGTCCGCGTGTACCGCGAGCTGGAGAGCGCGGAGCTGGTTGGCGTTCTGGACGCGGATGGAGAACGAGCGGAGAGCGTCGCGCGGGAATTTTCGACGGAGAGAATCGGCGGCATCGAGACTCTCGCGGGGCGAGTGGATGCGGTGAGCCTTGCGGTTCCTACTGTCGAGCACGCGCGAATCGGTTGCCGCTTGCTGGAGATGGGGCTCGACGTTCTCGTCGAGAAGCCGATAGCCGCCTCGTTGGAGGAAGCCGACCGCCTGATCGAGGCGGCGAGCCGGGCGGGGCGTGTGCTTCAAGTGGGGCACCTCGAGCGATTCAATCCCGGGCTTGTGGCCGTGATGCCTTTCTTAAACCGGCCGCTTTATTTTGAGGTGCACCGGCTGGGCGTGTTCACGCCACGAAGTCTCGATATCGATGTGGTGTACGACGTCATGATTCACGATCTCGATATACTGCTGGCGATTGTTGATGCGCCGGTAGAGGAGATCAAGGCGGTCGGCATTCCGGTGTTGACCGAGAGGGTAGACATCGCGCACGCGCGCCTGACGTTTGCCTCGGGTGCCGTAGCGAATGTCACGGCGAGCCGTGTCTCGACCGAACGCGTGCGAAAACTGAGATTTTTCCAGCAGCACGAATACATCTCGGTGGATTTCACGCGACAGGACGCGCTGCGCATCCGCGTTGCGGAGCCGGGGCCTCAGCCAAAATTTGATTTTGCGAACTTGCCTACGGTTCGCGAGGAGCCCCTGCACGCCGAACTGAACGCCTTCGTTGAATCGGTGCAGATGCGCAAGGCGCCTCGGGTCGATGGCGCCGCGGGACGCAGGGCGCTGGAGTTGGCGGACAAAGTCATGACAGGCATCCAAGAACATGGACGGCGCGTCCAATGGGATGCATTGGTGTCTTCGCGGAAAAACCCATGATTCCCAGGATTCTAGTTCCCAAAGAGGCACATCTGCTTTCGGCAGAGCCCGGCTCGAATGAGCCACGGCGAACCTCGACTTATCTTGATGAGCGAACCGTAGTACAAGAGGGATTGTCATCAGGGCCACTCGAGACGAGCTCCAACATTCCAACGTACAGACCTCTTGATGTGCTCGCGCGGCGTTTTGTGGTTCCGCGCGACACAGCGGACAAGCCGCTCGATGCCTCCCGGCACGAGGCCGGACACGTAGCGACGTTGGTCTTGGATAAGCGCATCGCAGTTCCCGAAGATTTGCCGAACGTCGCTCTCCCATCGAAGGCGCCAGTTCCGGTTTACAAGCTGCCGGATGTCATTGATCCGGACGTGATGACCACGGGCGAAGTCACGCTTATGGTCAAGCCATTGGGAGAGCGTCTTCCAACTTGGAATGGGGTCGTGCTGAATGGCGCAGCGCTGGCGATCGAAATCATGATCATCAGCTTCTGCATTTTTGTGCTGCCAAGAGTCTTTCCCTATCATGGGCCGACGCAGGCGGACATTGCGGCCGCGCAAAGGCAATTGAGCTGGGTGGACTTGAATTCGTTGGTCCACGATCTTCCGAAGGGATCACCGGCTCCGCCGACTCCGCACGTTCAAGTCGATCCGCGATTGCTGAGAAAACTGGCACCGATGCCCGCACCTTTGCCCAGCGTGGCGCCGCCGCTGCCGCAGGCGCAGTCGCCGCAGCGAAATTTGCCGGATGCGCCGATGCCTTCGGCGATCCCCGCGCCGCAGCCGCAAGAAACCACTGCACAAAATCAAACTGAGTCTCCGACTATCGCGCCAACGCCGAGACCCACAACTCCGAACGGATTGATTCTCCCGCGCGCCTCCTCTCCCGGCACGTCGCTTGAGCACTCCATGCACGATGCGATGAGCGATGGAGCGGGGCCACCGAGCATTGGATTCCAAAGCCGGATGCCGGGTGGCGGTGGTGGAGGCTATCCCGGCGGAGGCGGTGGCGGCGGAGGATCGTACGCCGGCGGGATACAGATGCTGACGCCCACCGAGGGCGTGGACTTCAGCGGCTACCTTGCACGCGTCCTTGCAAGGGTGAAGCAGAATTGGTATGCCATCATGCCTGAGTCCGCACTCATGGGAGATCGCGGCAGAGTCGTTTTGGAGTTCGACATCAATCGGGACGGCACAGTCCCCGACGACCAGCCGCAAATGGTGGGAAGCTCCGGAAAAGATCCGCTTGATCGCGCAGCCTACTCTTCGATCCGCGCGTCGAGTCCATTTGAGCCACTCCCTGCCGAGTTCAGCGGCCCCTATATTCGCCTGCGATTTATTTATCTTTACAACCTTCCGCTGAACGAAGCGCAGTGAAGCCGACGCGGGGACAAGTGATCGGCGCATTGCTGCTTGCGGCAGTTTTCCTCATTTATCTTGTTGTGCGGTACTGGAAGTTTCTGTGATGAAAATATCGCCCCACGATAGTCCCGCCTTGTTGGTTGCGATTCTCGGGCCGACGGCTTCGGGAAAATCAGCTCTCGGTGTCCATATCGCAGAGCGGTGGGGCGGCGAGGTTTTGGCTTGCGATTCCACGCAGGTGTATCGAGGCTTCGACATCGGGACGGCCAAGCCCGACGACAATGAGCGCCGCGGCGTCCCGCATCATCTTCTTGACCTGGCGGATCCCCGTGAAACGTTTACGGCCGGTGAATATCGCCGCAGAGCGGAGATCGCGCTGAGCCTTTTGCGCGCGCGTGGCCGATTGCCCGTCGTCACCGTGGGAACCGGGCTCTATTTTCGGGTGCTAATAGAAGGGCTATCCGATGCACCCCAGCGTTCGGAGGAGTTGCGGCAAAGGCTCGAGATGAGCGCCTCGGAACATGGGACCATCCACTTGCATCGAGTTCTGAAGAGGATGGACCCTGCAGCTGCGCTCCGTATTGCCCCCCGCGATCAGCAGAAGCTTATGCGCGCGATCGAGGTCTGCTTGCTCGCCGGAAAGGCGATTACGGAAGTGCACCGGAAAGGGAAGGACCCATTGAAAGGGTTTGTCCCGCTGCGAATCGGCCTGAATCCGCCGCGTGCCGCGCTCTATCGCCGGATCGAGGAGCGCGTTCATCGCATGATCAAGCGCGGCTGGGCGCGTGAAGCGGAAAATCTGATCGCTTCCGGTGCCCCAGCTGACGCGAAGCCTTTTGAGTTTATCGGGTATCGCCAATTGCGCGGACATCTCGAAGGTAAATTGAGCCTTGAGGCTGCGATCGCAGCCATCACTCAGGCGACGCGCCACTATGCAAAGCGCCAGTTAACATGGTTCCGGCGTGAGCCGGACGTCACATGGGTGGAAGGATTCGGCGATGAGCCGGAGACTATCGATTTGACGGATCGACTGCTGGCAAAAGCAACAGAACGGCCACTGCCAGCGATCTCCGGCAAGCCTATTTGACCGCTGGCGTATACTATTTTGAACAGGATTACACGATTGCCCCGAACCACAGCCAAAAGGCTTCGTCGCACTTCTTGCATCGAATGAAAGTCTCCAGCACGACAGAAACCCGCGAGCGTGTTCTCCTGGCAGGCGTCGGAATCAAGCGCGCGCCGCGCATCCCCGGCCAACCCGCCGGGGAAGCAGAGCGGGAGTCCTTGCGCGAATTGGAAGAGCTGGCGCGAAGCGCTGGAGCGGACGTGGCCGGTTCTGTTTTTCAGATGCGAGACGCCATCGATCCCGCAACACTCATCGGCCGCGGGAAAATGGAAGAGGTGAAGATCGAAGCGCAAATGCGCGATGCGGCGGTCATCGTGTTCGACCGCAACCTTTCGCCCGTGCAACAACGAAACCTCGAACGCGGCACCGATCGCCGGGTAATCGATCGCACGCAGCTCATTTTGGATATCTTTGCGCGGCATGCGCGAAGCCGCGAGGGCCAGTTACAGGTCGAGCTTGCGCAGCTCAACTATTTACTTCCACGTCTGACCGGGAAAGGCGCAGAACTTTCCCGTTTGGGCGGCGGCATCGGGACGCGAGGCCCCGGCGAGCAAAAACTGGAAACGGACCGGCGGCGGATTCGCGACCGAGTCCGCAAAATCACCGAGAGCATTGACGTTGTGAGCCGTCAGCGCAGGCAGAGACGCCATGCGCGGCAGGCAGTGCCGCTGAGCATGGTGGCGCTCGTCGGGTATACGAATGCGGGGAAGTCGACGTTGTTCAATGCTCTGACGCGCGCAGATGTCCTCGTCTCGCCGAAAATGTTCGCGACGCTTGACCCGACCGTTCGCGGTGTCCGGCTGCCTTCGGGGCGGCGGGTGCTGCTCTCAGATACGGTCGGCTTCATACGCGATCTCCCGCCAGGATTGATCGCCGCGTTTCGCGCGACGCTCGAAGAGGTGCAGGAGGCGGCCTTGATCCTGCACGTTACGGATGTCTCCAATCCCAACAACGCTGAGCAGGACGCGGAGGTCGAGAAGATCCTCTCGGATCTCGGCGTAGGAGAGAGACCGAGGATGCGCGTGCTTAACAAGATTGATCGTCTTGCCCCCGAGGAAGCCGCTCAGATTCGCGACGCGAGCGGGGCGTCGTTGGTCTCGGCGCTGACTGCCAGGGGCCTGGAAGATTTGCTGCGCCGAATCGATGATCGATTGCCCGCTGACCCGGTCGTTCGGCTTCACTTTCGGCTACCGCTCTCCGATGGGCGGACGCTCGCCATGGTGCATGGATTAGCCCGCGTCATTCGATCGCGTGTCGATGGGTCTTGTATGTTTTTCGAGGCGGAGATGCCTGAATCAGTCGCACGGCGGTTGCGATTGAGGTCCGCGGATTTACCTGAGTAGCGCCCTTCAATCCCTTCTCGCAACTAGCGCCGCAAATGTTTTTGCGGAGGAATTCTCTCTTTGACCACCGAGGGTCGGCCCCGAGAGGGAAATATTTGGTTCGCATTCGATTCCGCAGCTTGAAGATTGATCTTTATGCAACTGTATCCTCATTGGAATCAGAAGGATGCGACGGTGGAAATCATGTGGAAATGGTTTTCTGTATGGTCAAATTGAAACGGATGTGAAAGGGCGCCGCGAAATCTCGCCGACGCAATGGCCCATCTAATCATATGAAGATAAAGCATTTATCTTGCAAGCGTTCCTCGGGCCCTTCAGCGAGACTTGCGGCAAGCCGCGCTGAAGTGCTGAATCGATTTGCACAGGTTTGGGGCATTGGTTTTGTTCATGAGTCAATACCGAAAAATTCGTTCTCACGACGTACATAGCGGCCCAACGACCGTTGACGGACTCCGGACCGGGGGCTATAGTGAACTTGCCTCGCTTCTCGATCGACTCCATCGGGCACTGGGCCGCCCGGGTGCTGGATGAACCTGCCAAACAGTCTGACGATCCTGCGCATTTTCTTTGTTCCATTGCTGGTGGTCGTCCTGTTGACGCGCGAGCCCAACGTCGTCTTTTTCGGTGTGCCAATAAACTTTGCCGTTTGGGGGATGCTGATCCTTGTCACGGCGGCTGCAACGGATTGGGCCGACGGATTTTATGCCCGGCGCCGCGACCAGGTGACGACTCTCGGCATTCTCCTGGATCCCGTTGCCGATAAACTCTTGATCTCGGCTGCTTTCATTTCCCTCGTGGAGATGCACCTCGCTCCAGGATGGATGGTGGTGATCATCATCGGACGGGAAATCACGGTTCTGGGTCTGCGAAACATTGCTTCCGCGGAGGGTTTTACAATTCCTGCATCCGCGCTCGGAAAGACGAAGATGGTTTTGCAAGTGATTGCGGCTTCCGCTATCATCCTGGGCGCGAAGCACACGCTTTTTCGTCCCCTCGGGACCATTCTGCTCTGGCTCGTAGTCGTGAGCGCCATCGCCTCGGCGATTCAGTATTTCAAGAAGTTTTGGGGGCAACTGGACGACCGTGTGAAGCAGAGGCGCAAGCTCCGCGTTCTGGAATCTCAGAGACAGCCGCAGGCCGAGAAGAACCCGCAGGATGTTGCCACTTACCAATGACGACCGTCGCGAACTCCTCAGGCGCGCGCGTCTGGCAATTATAGAAAGCGTGGAACGCGACCGCGTTCCCGATCTTCCAACTCTTCACGGAAATCTCGCCGAGTGCGCGGGAGTGTTTGTCACGTTGCGAAGGAACAACCGGCTGATGGGCTGCGTGGGTCACATCGAATCGGACGAAGCATTGGGAGAATTAGTCGCGCGATGCGCGATTTCTTCGGCGTTGCACGATTCGCGCTTCCGGCCAGTGAAGCCGGAGGAGATTTCTGAGTTGAAGATTGAAATCTCTGTGCTCTACCCGCCGAAGAGGATTGTGCCGGAAGCCGTTGAGATTGGGCAGCACGGACTCATCGTGGCGCGCGGCGGAGCAAGGGGACTACTTCTCCCGCAGGTGGCATCCGAGCGGAATTGGAGCCGCGAGCGCTTTCTGGACGAGACCTGCCTGAAAGCAGGTCTCCTTGCTTCCGCGTGGAGAGAGCAAGGAACGGAGATTTACGCGTTCACAGCGGACGTATTCAGTGAAGAAGAAGGTTCCGAGTCGCCAGCCGTACAGTGACGCGGCGGACGTATTCGCGTCTACTTGTGCGACAGAAGTCAGGCTTGATCCGGTACTTCGCGGCCGTTGGAGATATGCCGGCGGTTCGGCTGCGCCTGGGCTATCGAGCGCTACTCGAGTTCGGCGTAGTCTCCCGTGAAAATCTCAAGACGACTGTGAGTGAGAAGGACCGTGGCGGAGTTTGGGCCCACGCGAAGAACCACGCCTTCCCCCAAAACGAGCCGCGGCATATTGCTCCACTGGTAGTGCTTTGGGTCCTTCCCCAGGCCCGCCATCTCGTAGGTCGTTCCGCCTTCGGTGTATACGGTCTCGGATTCATTGCCCTGATAGCGGAAAACGCGGAAATAATCGCCGACGTTCACGCCCTGCTTGCTGCCAAGATTGATGTAGACAATGTCGCCTTTGCCGGATACCTGGCCGAAATTCTTGGCGGCCGCAACCATCGCGATGGATTTGCCGCTGGGGGGGGCAAACATGTCGAACTGCTGATCGTCATGGAGGGGCGGCGCTGGCCGCTCGACAAACGGCTGCACGATATCATCGCGCTGCATGATGTCGCAGGAATGGACGACCTGGGCAACAGAGGTCTTTTCCAGGACGTTTACGACGCGAATTCGGCCCACGTCTTCGTAGGCTGTCCCCATGGCGCTCATGAGGCCCGCTTGCCATTTGAACCAGGTTATTCCGACGTAGTCGTGCACGGGTCGGCTGACCAGAAACTCATCGCCTACCTTGACGCCATCGCTGGAGCCCTTGTTGATATAGACGAGGTCAGGCTCAACCGCCTCGATGCGGTGAACGGCCTCCTCTGGGGCGATCACGTACGTGTCGCGGGGGATTGAATCAGATGTGATGATCCCTGAGCAATACATGTCCGCGACGGTGGGCACTCGCGCGATATCCTGGGCATGGGCCCATCCGCTTGTCAGAACAAGGGTTAGCCCCAGAAGAAGAGCCTGGGGGACGATTCGTCGGCTCATTTGGCGACTCCTTCAACGACCGGGAGGCAAGCTGAACCCGGGTGAGCTGTTTCTAGGCTACGCTAACAAAGGGCATAGGGCCGGTCAAGAATGCAGGCGGGTTCGCTTTACACTTTGGATACCGCGTGATTGTGGGGTAGATTTTTGATTGCTTCGGGGAGAGAACTTGTTCGGAAAAGGTCGAATTTGTGGGGTTGTGGCGGCGAGCACGGCGCGCGAGATGGCGCGAGTGCTGCGACGGGCGCTTCGACGGGTCCGCGCGGTCGAACTGCGACTGGATTACCTGCGCAATTCGAGAGAACGCAAGGCGCTTCTCGCGATTTTGGCGAGTATGCATCCGAAGACCACGCTGATTGCCACATGCCGGTCTCGACGTGGAGGTGGCCTCTTCGGCGGATCTCCCGGATCCCAACAACAAATCCTTCAGGCAGCAGTGAGAGCAGGCTGCCAATGGTGCGACATCGAAATCGAGGCGCTCGCCGGTTGGCCCATGGGGCGAATCAAGCGTGACCTCAGTCCGGCACGAATTCTGCTCTCCTATCATGACTTTCGCGCGACGCCCAAGCGACCGGAGGCCGCGGCTCGGCGTTTGGAACGAAAGGGTGCTGACGCGATAAAGGTCACTACGCACTGCCGCACAGTCCAGGACGGAATCCGGCTGCTGGATATTGCTCAGCGCAAGCGAAACCGCGTGGTTGTGCCAATGGGGGAAATAGGGACACCGGCGCGAATTCTCGCTTTGCGGGAAGGCAGTGCGCTCGCCTACGCCGCGGTAGAAAACGCGACAGCGCCTGGGCAGACTTCTCTCGATGACCTTTTGACGATGTATCGCGCGGACCATTTGACTCGTCGGACGCGAATTTATGGAGTGATTGGTGATCCCGTGGCGCACTCGCTTTCGCCTCTGATGCAAAATGCGGCTTTCCATGCGCGCCGGATCGACGCGGTGTACCTACCGTTTCGCGTGATCGAATTGCGCGACTTCGTCGAGGCGATTCGCCGGCTCGGCCTCTCAGGTTTCAGCATTACGCTTCCTCATAAGAAAAAAATTCTTCGCCATCTAAATGACTGCGATCCGCTGGCAAGTGCGATCGGAGCGGTGAATACCGTCGTTGTGCGGCCGGGCGGCAAACTCTACGGTTACAACACCGATTACGTCGGGGTTTTGCGCGCGATTGAGCGACGGGTGCGCCTTCACGGCAGTCGCGTGCTGTTGCTCGGCGCGGGGGGAGCGGCCCGGGCGGCCGCGTTCGCCCTCGCGCGTGCCGGAGCGATCGTTTCCATTTGGGCGCGGAGAGAGCAGCACGCGATCGAACTGGCCGCCGCCGTTGGCGGTGAGGCGATTCCGCGCAACAGCCTTCGACGTGAATTCTTCGATGCGATTGTGAATTGCACGCCCATCGGTCTGCGGCCCGGCGACGGCTCGCCGATTTCCGAGTCAGAAATGAATTGCAGGATCGTGATGGACATGATCTATCGACCGCGCGTGACGAGATTTCTGCAATTAGCGCGAATGCGTCGGATTGAGACAATCACGGGCGTGAACATGTTTGTCGCGCAGGGCGCGGCGCAATGGGAGATTTGGACCGGGCTCCGTGCGCCGGAAAAAGTGATGCGTGGCGCAGTGGAAACCGCGCTGGCGCAGGAAGAAAAAGGCTGAGCTGCACCCGCGCAGCGAAGAATTGGATTGACACGAACCGGACGCGCCCCTAGACTTTGTTTTTGGATGATTTATCGAATGACTTACACGTTGACTTCCGGCTTTGCTTGGCGTTTCTCCTGGTGGTGGAGAAGCGGGCCGGATGGGTGCGCGCATGAGGTGAATCGATAGCCGCGTAGCGCCGAGCAAGCTCCCAGACGGGCCGCGATTCCGAAAGTGGATCGCGGCTTTTTTGTTGCACGTGGAAAGCGCTGTCGAAGAATTCGAATCGAACGGACATGAGCAATGATTGAGCCGGACTTTAAGTCATTCAGGCGATTGGCGGGCAAAGGCAATCTTGTCCCCGTGTATGAGAGTTTCACGGCGGACCTGCTCACGCCCGTTTCGGCCTATCTGCGGCTCGCCCGAAACGCGCACTATGCGTTCTTGCTGGAGAGCGTCGAGGGCGGCGAGAAGGTAGCGCGCTACACGTTCGTCGGCGCGGATCCAATCGAGGTATTTCGCTACGTCCGCGGCGCCTGCATCCTCGAGGGTGAAGATCGCACATCATGGGTGCAGGCGAATCCGCTCGACTATCTTCGCCATCGCGTGCAGAACTACCGGCCAGTACACGTTCCGGGCCTGCCGCCGCTTGTGGCCGGCGCTATCGGCTATTTTTCTTACGACATGGTGCGCTTATTTGAGCGCATTCCGGATTCGGGCCGTGACGATGTCGGTACGGACGACGCCGCAATGTTGTTTTTTCTGCGACTTGTCGCGTTTGACCACGTTCAGCATCGAGTTTGGATCGTGCGCAACGTTTTTACGGAGGGGAAAGGCAGCTTGCACGAAAATTATCTCGCTGCGGTCCGCGAGATCGAAGCGACTCGTCGGATACTCGATCAGCCGCTGCCGTCGGAATCACGGATACAGTCGGGAGAGGCGTCCGGCTCGCCGCAGCGTTCGCCCTTGCGGCTTGAAACCACAATGTCGCGCGGGCGCTACATGGCTGCGGTAAGGAAAGCAAAGAGGTACATCCGCGCCGGCGATATTTTTCAAGTTGTGATCAGCCGGCGATCGTCAGTGCAGACGGGCGCCGATCCATTTGAGATTTATCGCGCTCTGCGCGCAGTGAATCCATCGCCTTACATGTATTTCCTGAAGCTCGCGGACACGGCGGTTGTTGGAAGCTCGCCGGAAATGTTGGTGAAGGTGCAAGGGAGGGAGGCGTTCTACCGGCCGATTGCAGGCACGCGACCTCGCGGACGCGACGAAAAGGAAGATCAGCGCCTCGAAGCGGATATGCTGGCGGATCCCAAGGAGCGTGCCGAGCACATCATGCTGGTGGATCTTGGGCGAAACGACCTCGGCCGGTTCTGCGAATACGGCTCCGTGAAAGTGGAGAAGCTCATGTTCGTTGAGCGCTATTCGCACGTGATGCATCTCGTCTCGACGCTGCGGGGACATTTGCGGTCGGACGTGGATTGCTTCGACGCGCTCGCAGCGTGCTTCCCTGCGGGCACGCTGACGGGCGCGCCAAAAGTTCGCGCTATGGAGATTATTGATGAATTGGAGCCGACGCGCCGCGGCGTATACGGAGGAGCGATCCTCTATCTCGATTTCTCCGGCAATCTCGATTCGTGCATCGCGATTCGCACCGCGGTCGTGAAGAAAGGCGTGGCCTACGTTCAGGCGGGAGCGGGCTTGGTTGCCGATTCCGTCCCGTCGCGCGAATATCAGGAGACGATGAACAAGCAAGGCGCTCTGCTACGCGCTTTAGCGACCGCGCAGTCCAGTCGGGGAAGCGACCGTCGGCGTCAATCTCCAGCCAGAAAGAAGAAGAACCGAAGGAAATAGCGGTTACGTAGCCCCGCTGGCGGGGCTGCGCAGTGTAGCCCAGGACGGAAGTCCTGGGTAGGAAAGGGACATTGACCCGAGCCCCGGAGGGGCGACACAAAACACGACACGGACAAGAACGGGCTCCCGATGATCTTGCTCATCGACAACTACGATTCATTCACCTACAACCTGGCCCAATTCCTTGGGCAGTTGGGAGAGAAACTGGAAGTCCGCCGCAACGACAAAATTTCACTCGACGAAATCGCGAAAATGGATCCCGATCGCATCGTGATCTCTCCAGGCCCCGGGACGCCGCAGGACGCTGGAATTTGCATTGACGTCATACGCGAATTCTCTGGAAAGGTGCCGCTTCTCGGCGTTTGCCTCGGCCATCAGGCGATGGGCCACGCGCTCGGCGGACGCGTGATTCGTGCGCCGCAGCTCATGCACGGCAAAACGAGCCGCATCCTGCACGACGGCAAGACGATTTTTCGCAAGTTGCCGCAGGGATTTGTCGCGACGCGCTATCACTCGTTGATCGTGGACCGCAAAGGCTTGCCGAAAGAGTTGGAAATCTCCGCGCATACCTCCGACGGCATCATCATGGGTTTGCGCAGCCGGAAGTTGCGCCTCGAAGGCGTGCAGTTCCACCCCGAATCCGTGCTGACAGACGTCGGCCTTCAGCTCTTGAACAACTTCCTGAAATTGTAGCTGGAGGCCGTTGAGCGCACCGCGTTGACATCGGCGTGGCGGGGGTCTACAGTTCGGCTCAGAGAATCACTGCGATGCTCAGCGTTTCCTACCACTAGATTGCCCCACTCGGTTGCCGCCCGGAGTTCTGAGGGCAGGAAAAGGTAAGTCTCTATCTCAGCGTTGGGCAGGCGCATAGCGCTTGCAGGAGCAAATCTGCAATGAGCGAATTCGCGATTGAAGTCGAGAACTTGGTGAAGGTGTTTCATCCGCGCGGTGCGCCGCCGGTTCGCGCCGTGGACGGAATGAGTTTCAACGTCTCGAAAGGCTCGATATTTGGTTTGCTCGGGCCGAATGGCGCGGGCAAGACAACGCTC
>Ga0187783_10001241_pt1 | contig 18777 bp, 17 predicted proteins | sample 1015_SJ02_MP02_2_FD_132471 | JGI IMG/M metagenome (GOLD analysis project Ga0187783, IMG submission 132471) | Tropical peat soil microbial communities from peatlands in Department of Meta, Colombia - 1015_SJ02_MP02_20_MG | ecosystem: Environmental > Terrestrial > Soil > Wetlands > Peat | place...
AGTGGTGCAGCCAGCCGAAATCGATCTTCGGGGCCTACCCGTTTGGGAACGTCCGGATCTCGTCCGCAAGGCACTCGACCGTCTTCCATCGGGAGCCTCGCTTACCCTTATCACCGACACCGAGCCGCGAGCGCTTTCATCGCGGGTTACCCAGGACCGGCCCGACCGGTTCGTCGTCGAGACGCGCCGAATCGCCAGCCGCGTCTGGCAGTTGCGGTTGTCGCACCGTCCGGGGGAAGGCACCGATCGTGACTCCGCCTCGCAGCATCTCGGTTGTTGCCCGGCATTTGCGAATCTCGACACGGGTGTCCGCGCCGAGCTGGCCGCTGCGGCGGTATGGCAGACGGGTCGCCGCGGACAGACCCTGGTGGCCGAAAACGTGGATTGGCCGTTCATCGGCATGGTGACCGAAGGCATCGTCGCGCGTGCGAACGGCGGAGGCCGCGAACGAGAGCGGATCCTCTACGAAATATTTCCATATGAGCTCTTCGGCGTCGCCGAGTATTTCGATCGCGGCCTGAAGATGGCGCGAATCGCCGTCTTTTCGAAGACGGCAAACGTGTTGAAGCTGCCATGGGACGCGGTTTCGCAGGTCGTTGCGCGCTATCCGGAACTGACCAACGCGCTCGCCATCGTACTCGCACAGCGAATCCGTATTCTTGCCGATTCCCTGAGCGTTCAGGGATCGCTGCCGATTCTCGGACGCATCGCCCGCGTTCTACTTCCTTACGCGATGCCCGAACGCGGCCTCGTGCCGGCTTCCGCGTCGCTATCGACGATCACTCAGTCGCAGATTGCCGCGGCCGGCGGCACGGTGAAGGAAGTCGCGGCGCGAGCGATTGCCGAGCTCGAAACGCGCAAAGCGCTCCGGCGCGAGCACGGGCATATCCGCTATCTCGATCGCGAAGTTCTGCTCGAACTGATTCAAGACGTTTCGTAGTTCAGGGCACTGCCCTGAACTACGACGCCGGAATAACCGCGAAGCCGGTGTAGGGCTGTAGTGCAGACGGTATCGCGATCGAGCCGTCGGGTTGCTGGAAATTCTCGAGAATGGCAATTATCGTTCGGCCGATTGCGAGCCCCGATCCGTTGAGCGTGTGCACGAACTCCGGTTTGCCGGCGGATTCGCGGCGGAATCTGATCGCCGCGCGGCGCGCCTGGAAATCCGTGCAGTTCGAGCACGAGCTGATCTCGCGATAAGCGTCGCTGCTGGGGACCCAGACTTCCAAGTCGTAGGTTTTAGCGGCGTTGAAGCTGGTGTCGCCGCCGCACAGCGTCACGACCCGATGCGGCAGTTCCAATTCCTGCAACAGCGACGCGGCATCGTTGGTGAGCGTTTCAAGGGCGGCAGACGACGCTTCGGGCGCGGTCAGCAAAACCAGCTCGACCTTGTCGAACTGGTGCTGGCGCATTAATCCTCGTGTGTCCTTTCCGGCGGCGCCGGCTTCTTTGCGAAAACACGGCGTAGCGGCGGCGTACTTCACCGGCAGCTCCGAAGCCTCAAGGATCTCGCCGCCTCGCATCGCGGTCAGCGGCACTTCAGACGTCGGAATCAAGAACAGGTCGGCATCGTCGTCTCGAAACATCGCATCGGAGAACTTACTCAACTGACCCGTCGACCACATCGTCTCGCGCGAAACCAGAAGGGGCGGTGCAATCTCCGTGTATCCACGGCTCGTCGCGCGCTCGAGGAAGAAGGCGGCCAGCGCGCGCTCGAGACGGGCGCCGGCGCCACGCAGCACGGCAAACCGGCTTCCCGAGAGCTTTGCCGCGCGGGCTAAATCGAGAATGCCGAGCCGTTCGCCCAGCTCCCAGTGCGGCTTGGGTGCAAATTCAGAGGTGCGCGGCTCGCCCCACCGGCGAATTTCGACGTTAGCGCCTTCGTCGGCACCTTCGGGAACCGAGGCATCGAGCAGGTTGGGCATGTTGTCGAGCAGCGCGCGCAGCGGCGAGCTCGGATCGCTCGGCGATAGCGCGCGGGCTTCTTGCTCTAGGCCGGCGATGCGCTGCGCGAGCTCGTCGAGCTGGGGCCGCAGCTCGCGCGCGGCGGCCGCCTTATCCTGCGCCTCCGCGATAGCGGTCGACAGCCGGTTCTTCTCGGCTTTCGCTCGCTCGACCGCGGTCAGCGCGGAGCGGTACTCTTCGTCGTAACGCAGAACCTCGCCGACCGGCGAAACGTCAAGGCCGCGACGACGAAGGGACTCACGCACGCGGTCGGGATCGCGCCGAATCAAAGCGATGTCGAGCATGAAGAAACGCGCCTTATGCAGTCTGTAAATCCAGTCCTACCAGGAACGGGATTTGCAGCCGAACGGCTTTTGCCGCCGCAACAGGCCGTCGTGGCATTTCTCGCTCGCGTTGCGATCCACGCTCCGGTGGTCGAGCGGGTTTCGATCGACGATGCGCTCGGACGCGTTCTTGCCGAACCAATTGTCGCAGACGAAGACTATCCCAATACGCCGCGCTCGTTGATGGACGGCTTCGCGTTGCGCGCGCCGGCGACGCCGGGTGAGTTTCGGCTTGCCGGCCACGTAGCAATGGGCCGCATCGCAGAAGGCTCGCTGAGCGACCGGACGGCCATGCGGATTCCGACCGGCGGCGTTCTCCCCGACGGCGCCGACGCCGTCGTGCCGCACGAGGAGACGCGTGCCGGCGAGGATTGCATCCGGGTGGAAACGGCAATTGCGGCCGGCGCAAACGTCGCGCAGCGCGGCGCCGACATGCGCCGCGGCGAAGTGGTGCTCGCGCCACGCAGACGCCTGCGCGCGCCCGAGATCGGACTGCTGGCGACCCTTGGCGTAATTAGCGTGCCGGTTTACCGGCGCCCGCGCGTCGCCGTGTTTTCGAGCGGCGACGAGTTGGTCGACGCTGCCGCCGATCCGCAACCAGGGCAGATTCGAGACTCGAATCGGTACGCGGTGGCGGCCTCCTTGCGAGCGATGGGCGCGTCGCCGCAACACTACGCAACGTTGCGCGACGAACCGGGAGAATTCGAAACGGCCCTGACCAGCGCGCTCGCGCATTGCGATGCGCTCGTGATTACCGGGGGTTCGTCGGTCGGCGAGCGCGATCGCCTGCCGCAGACCGTTGCGAAGATTGCAGATCCGGGCGTGGTCGTGCACGGGCTGCGGGTGAAACCCGGTAAACCGACCCTCTTTGGGGCCGACGGTGGGAAGCCGATCCTTGGTTTGCCGGGAAATCCAACCTCGGCGTTGCTGATGCTCGAAGCCGTGGCCGCGCCGATCTTCGGCGTGCTCGCGGGCGCGCCGGTCGTTGCGGCGACGCTTACGGCATGTTTGGCGGAACCGGCCCGCAGCCGCGCAGGCTGGACCTGGTACGTGCCGGTTGCGCTGCGCGACGAAGGCGGCGTGACGCTCGCGCACCCGTTGCCGCTGCGTTCGTTTTCCGTGAGCTTGACCGCGCGAGCGGATGGATACATCGTCATGGGTGAGAGCGACGACGAGTGGCGGGCCGGAACGTTCGTTACGGTGCACCGGTTTCTGGGAGGGCCATGATCCGACCGGCGCCCGCAATCGAAGCGATTCCCGTAACGACGCCATTTATCGGACCCGAACAACTGATGCGCGAAACCGGTCAGGTCGAGTTGGTGCGCCTCGGCGCCAACGAGAGCGCGTTCGGTCCCTCGCGAAAGGCGATTGAAGCCATGAACGCCGCTCTCGATCGCCTCTCGTGGTACGGCGATCCGGAGTCGCTCGATTTGCGCGACGCATTAGCCGCCAAACACAATTGCAGGCCCGAGCGAATCGTGGTGGGCGCCGGCATCGACGATTTGATGGGTCTGGCGGTGCGGGCTTATCTGGCACCCGGCGAGGCGGCGCTCTCGACGCTTGGCACCTATCCGACCTTTGCCTATCACGTCGTCGGGTACGGCGGACGTCAAATTCACGTCTCCTACCGCAACGACGGCAGGGTCGACTGCGATGGGCTAGCGATAGCGGCGCGGAGCGAATCTCCCTCGATCGTCTATCTCGCAAACCCCGACAATCCGAGCGGTACGTTCATCGCTCGAGACGAGATTGCGCGTTTCTACGAATCGCTTCCGCGCGAAAGCCTGTTGCTGCTCGACGAGGCCTACGCGGATTTCGTCGGCGACGAAGAGTTGCTGCCGCCGATCTTTGAGGACCGCTTGATTCGCTTGCGCACCTTCTCGAAGGCGTACGGCTTAGCGGGCGCCCGAATCGGCTATGCGCTTTTGACGGAGCGCAACGCGCAAACCTTTCAAAAAATTCGACTTCAGTATGGTGTCAATCGCAACGCCCAGATCGGCGCGCTGGCCGCGTTGATGGACGACGATTTTCGGCGCTACGTCGTCGAGGAGACCGCGCGCGCCCGCGAGGACTATTACAAGTTGGCGCGATCGCTTGGATGCCGTTGCATCGAATCGCGCACGAACTTCGTTTGCATCGAGCTGGAGAGCGCGGCCCGCGCCGTTGACGTCATGGACGAACTCCTAACCCGCGGAGTCTGGATCCGAAAGCCCGGCGCGCCGCCGCTCGACGCCTACGTCCGCGTCAGCGCCGGCACGCCTGACATGCGCGCAGCCTTCTCCGCCGCGTTTGAGGCGGCGCTGGCGGCGGTTTCAGTGGTTCCCTAAGCAATGCGCTACGCCATCGTCTCGGACGTCCACTCGAATCTCGAATCGCTCGAACGCGCGCTGACTAAGGTCGGCGCCGAAGACACGCTCGTTTCGCTTGGCGACGTGGTGGGATACGGTCCGAATCCTAACGAGTGCGTTGCGCTGCTGCGCGAGCGGTGCCGGCACGCGGTGCTGGGCAATCACGATCTTGCCGCAGCCGAAAGCTTCGGCGTCGACACCTTCAATAGCGTAGCGCGCGCGGCAATCGCGTGGACGCAAGGCGTCCTCGACGAGAGCAGCCGTGCATGGTTAGACTCGCTGCCGTACGAGCTTCGGCTGCCCGACTTCTTGCTCGTCCACGGCGCTCCGGTCGATTACTTCGAATACATCCTGGACAAGGATGCCGCGGTGCGCGCGTTCGACCGGACCGATGCGCGCATCATCTTCGTGGGGCACACGCACATTGCCGAGTATTGGGTGCGCGACGAGCAGGGAAACGTCGGGCACAAACACATGCAACAGGGCGGCGAACTGGTCCTCGATGCGGAGAAGCGCTACATCATCGACGTCGGAAGCGTCGGCCAGCCGCGCGATCTCAACCCCGAGCCCTGCTTTGTTTTTTACGATCCGGGCGAGCGACGGGTGCAATGGATTCGATACGATTATCCGATCGAGCAAGTCCAGCGCAAGATGCGCGCGGCAGGCCTCCCGGCATATCTCGTCGACCGATTGAGCGTTGGACGATGAGCGAAGTTCCTTTCGATGACGGAAACTGCTTCGCGTGCGGTCCTGACAACCCGATCGGAATGCACCTGCACTTCGATCGCGCCGATACCGATGGAGTGATTGCGCGGCTGACTTTGGCGCCGGTTTATCAGGGTTGGCGCGGAATCGCGCACGGCGGCATCGTGATGGCGCTCCTCGACGAAGCAATGGCTCATGCCGCCGGTTTTGCGGGCCATCGGGGCGTGACCGCAAGCGTGGGCGTTCGCTTCCGCAAGCCGGTGCCGCTCGAAGAGCCGATCGAAGTGCGCGGGCGCGTGACCTGGCAGCGCCGGAAGGTCCTCGGCGTCGAGGCTACCATCTTCGATTCGGCCGGTACCATGCTCGCGCACGCCGAGGGCAGTTTCGTTTCGCGCGGCCGGCTCGAAGCCGCCGACGATCGCCGTAATCCGCTTTTTAGCCGGTGACGAACGCTCCGACGATCGAGAATCGGCGCGCGCGCCACGAATATCACATCCTCGAGTCGCTCGAGGCCGGCGTGGTGCTGACCGGAACCGAAGTAAAGGCGGTGCGCGCGGGAGGCGCCAGCTTAACCGAAGCGTATGCCCGTTTTCGCGACGGCGAGGCCTGGCTGCTTGGAATGCACGTTCCGCCATATCGTCAAGGAAGCTTTTCGAACTCCGAGCCGACGCGGCCGCGTAAACTGCTCTTACACAAAGCGGAGATTTTGCGCTTGCAAAGCCGCGTTGCCGAAAAAGGCCTGACGATCGTGCCGCTACGCCTGTACTTCACGCGCGGAAAAGCGAAGGTGCAGCTCGGGCTCGTACGCGGGAAAAAGATGTGGGACAAACGGGAAGCGGTTGCAAAGCGCGACGTCGAGCGCGAGATTGCGGCCCACGCGCGCCGCTCGTGAGAGGCGCTCGTCCGCAGCGCAATCTCGAGCGCGCGATCGAGCAAGACGACGTTCTGCGCGAGGGCGAGGGGGTGCTGGTAGCGTGCAGCGGCGGTCCCGATTCCGTCGCGCTGATCGCAGCGCTCCAACGTGCGAAACGTTTGCGGCTCAAGCTCCACGCAGCCTTCGTCAATCACGGCTTGCGTGGTTCGGCATGGCAAGACGAATGCGTCGTCGTGCAGATTGCGGGACAACTCGAGATCCCGCTCGATGTGATCGCGCTCGAACCCAACGGAGCGGACGAGGAACGTTTGCGGGATGCCCGCTACGCCGCGTTAGCCGAAGTAGCGCTGCGGCGAGCCTGCAGCGTGGTGGCCACCGCGCATCACGCCGAAGACCAGAGCGAGACCGTGCTTCTGGCGCTGCTGCGTGGAACCGGTACCGCCGGGTTGCGCGGAATGCGCAGGCGCCGCCCACTGGCGCCGAATCTGGACCTCGCGCGTCCTTTCCTTGAAATTCCGGCCGAGACGCTGCGCGCCTACTGCCATGCGCGGGCTTTGCCCTACGCCGTCGATCCGACCAACGCCCAGCCTAACCTGCGGCGAAACGCGGTCCGCGAGGCGCTCGGGGCGCTTCGTCCGCTCTTTCCAGGACTCGACGCCGCGGTCGCTCGGGCAGCCGAGGTGGTGTCCCAGGAACGAGCCGCTAGCCGGCGCGCCGCGCTGCGCCGCCAAGTGCGCGAGCAATTCGCCCGCGAGGACGAGCTGCGGGACGTCGATTTCCTTCACGTCGAGGCCGCCGTCCGAGCACTGGAGCGGGGCGGAAGCGGGACCTTTCATATGAAGGCTGGGGTCTGTTTGAGAATCCACCGGGGGTCGATAATAGGTATTGAAAGAACGTGACGACGGCGCAAGATGCGATCGGCATCGGACCGGCGATTTACTCTCGCCGCGAGATAACAGAAACGGTCGAGCGCTTGGCAGCTTGCATCGCTCGGGATTATCGCGGGCAACCGCTGACGCTGCTGGGAGTGTTGAAGGGAGCGCTGTGTTTTACCGCCGACCTATCGCGCGCGCTCGCCCGGAAGGCGGACGGACCCAGCGAGATCCTGATGGACTACGTGGTCGTGGAGCGATACGGCGCGTCAGGAACGAGCGGCCGCTCCGCGCGACTCGCCGGAGACTGTAAGGTTAAGATCCGCGGAGCGCACGTGTTGATCGCCGACGGAATCGTCGACCATGGCGTCACGCTGGCGTTTGTCGGGAAGTTGATTCGAGAGCGGGGCCCGGCGAGTCTACGCAGCTGTGCGCTCTTCCATCGGCCGGCAGCTCGGCGGGTTGAGGTGAAGCCCGATTACGTAGGGAGCGAGGTCGGAGAACGCTTCGTTATAGGTTACGGTTTGGACTACAAGGAACTCTATCGCAATCTGCCTTGCCTGGCCGAGCTTCGAGAGGGGTAAAAACGGTCACATAACATCGTGAGCAAACATCTCCGGTCCATCGTCCTGGTCATATTAGCGGTCGTGGCCGTATTCATCATCGTCGAGCGGTTCGTCCAGCCGAGCGAGGGCGAAACGCGGCTCGATTACGGCGCCTTCTATCAAAAGCTCGAAGCGGGTCAGGTACAGTCATTTCACGCCACCGGACTCAGCGCGGTCGGCGAACTCTCCAACGGCACCAAATACTCGGTTGCCGTCCCGAACGTCGACCAGACTTTCGTCAACGAAGTATACAACCGGGTAAAGACCGGAGCGATTAGCTTCGACCAGCAGTCGAACACCGGGCTGCTCTCCAGCTTGATGGCGCTGGGGCCGCTGGTGATCACCGTGCTGTTGCTCTTTTTCATCCTGCGTCAGGCACAAAGCGGCGGAAGCCAAGCGCTTTCGTTCGGCCGCTCGCGCGCAAAGATGCTTTCGGAGAATCGCCCGAAAGTCACGTTCGCCGACGTCGCCGGCGTCGACGAGGCCAAAGAAGAGCTCGCCGAAATCGTCGACTTTCTGAAATATCCAAAAAAATATCAGTCGCTGGGCGCGCGCATTCCCAAGGGTGTGCTGCTGCTCGGACCGCCGGGAACCGGCAAGACGCTCTTGGCTCGCGCAATCGCGGGAGAGGCGGGCGTTCCGTTTCTCTCGATTTCAGGATCGGATTTCGTCGAGATGTTCGTCGGCGTCGGCGCATCGCGCGTCCGCGATCTCTTCGATCAGGCCAAGAAGTCTGCGCCGTGCATCGTCTTCATCGACGAGATCGATGCGGTTGGCCGTCAGCGCGGGGCGGGCCTGGGCGGTGGTCACGACGAGCGCGAGCAAACGCTCAACCAACTGCTCGTCGAGATGGATGGCTTCGATCAGAACACCGGCGTAATTCTGATCGCCGCGACGAATCGTTCCGACGTGCTCGATCCGGCCCTGCTGCGGCCGGGCCGTTTCGACCGTCAGATCGTCGTCGGCCGTGCCGATTTCAAGGGGCGCGAGAAAATTCTCGAAGTCCATGCGCGCAACAAGCCGCTCGGCAAGGAAGTATCGCTCGAGACGCTGGCAAAGCGCACGCCCGGATTTTCGGGTGCCGACTTGGAGAATTTGCTCAACGAAGCCGCGCTGCTCGCCGCCCGCAAGAATAAGAACTTCATCGAGATGATCGATTGCGATGAGGCGATCGATCGCGTGATGGTCGGGCCGGAGCGAAAATCGCTGGTGATGTCGCAGAAGGAGAAAGAGGTTACGGCTTATCACGAGTCCGGCCACGCGATTATCGGCGGGCTGCTCGAAAAAGCCGATCCCGTGCATAAGGTAACGATCATTCCGCGCGGGATGGCGATGGGCATCACCTGGTCGCTGCCCGAGGACGATCGTCATAGCCAAACCCGCGAAGAGCTGCTGGCGTCAATCACCATGGCGATGGGCGGGCGTTTAGCCGAAGAGATCAAATTCGGCGACGTGACGACCGGCGCGAGCAACGATTTTGAGAAGGCAACCGAACTAGCGCGCCGGATGGTGACGCAATACGGGATGAGCGATTTGGGTCCGATTCAGTTCGGTCGCGGCGTCCATCAAGTGTTCCTCGGTCGCGATTTTGGCGACGAGCGAAACTATTCCGAGGAGGTCGCGAGCAAAATCGACGCCCAGGTGCGCAAGATCATCGAGTCGTGTTACGGCAACGGGAAACAGCTTTTGGATCAGAATTGGGACAAGGTCGAACGCATGGTCGCGTCGTTGCTGGAATACGAAACGGTCGAAGCCGAGGAAGTTCAAGCCATTCTGGCAGGACGTCCGTACGACCGCGCAAGCACCACGGAGGCAACGCCGGCGGCCGACGCGCAGGCCGGACGCCCCGTCGCCGAAGAGCCGAAGCGAGCCGATAAGCCCTCGCGTTTGCCCCCCAAGATCTCACCGGAACCGGCATGACGTTGCGCGCACCGCCGTTCATTGCGATGCTCGCCGCATCGCTTTTCTTTGCCGCGTCTGCCGCAACCGAGGCAATGCCGCAGCAGACGGGGTCGTTGCCGCGCGGCGGTTCGTACGTGCTCGATCCCGACCCGACAGTCGGCGCGGCCGCGATCGGGCTGTGGTTTCGCGCGCCGGGCGCGGGCTACGACGACCAAACGCCCGGCATTTCGAACATAGCGGCTACCGCCGCGGCCGTTGCGCCCTTGGCCAGTGGTAAATCGCTGTACGCGCTGGTACACAGTGTCGGCGGCGACTTGAACATCGAAGTCTATCCCGACATCGTCGGGATCGGCGCGGTCGTGCCCGCGTCGGCGACGCGACGCGTTGTCGCGGCGCTAACCGCGGCATATTTTGCACCCGCGATCGACGAAGAGTCCGTAAAGACGGCCCAGAAAAATGCCGCGGTTCTCGGCGTGCAGCAGCGCTACGAATCCGACGCGACGCTTCACGACCTGCTCTTCCGGCAAATCTTTGCAAGCGGACCGGCCCACTATCCGCCGTTGCCGACCTCCGTTGCGCAACTCACCAGCGTCTCTACCGCTCAAGTGAGCGCGTTCGCGAAACGCGCGTTTCGCGCGGAAAACGCCGTGCTGACGCTGACCGGAAACGTCGATGCTTCGAGCATCGAGGCCGTGACCGACGGAGACGGACGAGGCAGCATGGATGCGCCCTACGATTCTACGCTCGCCCAAACGCCAAAATCGACGACCACGTCGGGAGCGATCGACGGCCTCGGGCTGGCCTGGATTGGGCCACCGATTTCCGACGAGAAGGCATCGACGGCCTTGGATTTCATCGCCGACTATCTCTTCCGCGACGAGACCGGCGTGGTGACTAAGGCGCTCGACGCGTCGAAGGTCGATGCGGTCGTGGTCGGGCAGTTCATCACCCTTCACGACCCGGGCGTGATGGTCGTGACCATCGGCGGCGATCGTCAAAAAGACGCCAAGCAACGGGTTTTGGCGGCGCTCGAGGCGATGCAGCAGCCGATGGACCGTGCGACGTTTGAGGCGGCGCGCGAAGCATTTCTCTATCACGTTGCAGCCGATACGCAGACGCCGCAAGAGCGCGCGGACAATTTGGGCTGGTATAGCGTCGAAGGCAACCTCGAGTACGCGCCGGGAATCGTGAACGGCAGCTACGAGCGAGCGGCTCGCGACCTGGATCCCCAGTACGTCGCCGACATCGTGCGGCGGTATCTGCGCCAGCCCGTAGTCGTCGATCTCACCGCCGCCGCCCTTCAAAAGGAAACACCGCAATGAGTCGCGCTTCGTTGTTGTCGATCACCGCCGCGGCCGCGGCATTGCTCGTGCCCCACGTTGCAGCAGCGGCCGCAGCCGGAGTGCCGTCACCGGCCGTCCAGATTGCCGGCGGTACTACGCTTGTAACCCAACCCGATAGCAGCGCGTCCCTCGCCGGCGTCGAATTCGTCGTGCGCGCCGGCCTCGATCGCGAAACGATGAAGCAGAGCGGTTTGGCGGCACTCGTGGCCGAGACGATCGTGCAAACGCCGGTAGGGAACCCTGCACTACTGCTGCAAGATGCGATCGCCGCTCGAGGCGGCTCGATTCATTTTACCGTCGATCCGGGCGACGTCCGATTCTATCTCGAAGCGCTCGCCGGCGACATGCCTGCGGTTCTGGGGTTGTTCCGGACCGCAATCGCAGCACCCGATTTCTCTCCCGCAACCGTGCGCGCGGCGCGCTCGGCCTTGATACGGCAAATCGCGCAGAACCAGCAAGTAGCGCTGCAGGTCGGTCTCGACATGCTCAGCGCCGCATCGAGTTCGCAAGCCAACGCCGGATTGCCCGAACTCGGAACGCCGGCTTCGCTGGCGCAGCTCTTTGCAAGCGATGCGAAGTCGTTCTACCGCACCTATTACCGTCGTGGCGGATCGATGATCAGTGCGGCCGGACGCCTCGACGGGCTGCCGGCCGGCACGCTTGGCGACCTCGCCGCCGCGCTTCCCGCCGGCACGACGATGCCGGTGCCGGTGCGCGTTGCGCAGCTGACGGGAGCGACCCACGAAATCGTCGCGCACCGGGACGTTTCGTCGCCCTGGTTGATCGCCCAGTATCCTGCGCCGAGGGTGGACAGCAACGATTTCGGACCGATGCTGGTGCTGGCAGCTTTTCTGCGCCGCACGCTTTCCGACATCGCACAAGTCCCCGGCGTCGTAGAGCCGACCTTCGCGTCGCGCTCCGTCGGCGCCGTCTATGCCTACGATCGGGCGCCCGCGATTCTCGTGCTTTACGTCAACGGTGGCCTGATCGGCAATCCGGGGCGCGCTTTTGCAACGGCGCTTTCCGTCGTGAACGTGTTGGCTGCGACCCAGCTTCAAGGGTCGCTCGAGGAATTCAAAGCCGAGGCTGCCGGCGATTTCGCAAACGACGCGACGACGCTCGAAACGCGCGCGTGGCTGGCTGCCATCTTCTCGCGCGAGAGCACCTCGCCGGACTTCATCAACCGAGCGCTGGCGGCGATTGCGTCGACCACGCCCGCCGACGTTCAACGCGTTGCGCGAACGTATCTCGGCAATCCGACGATCGCGCTGGTGCTCCCTCGCGGAACTAACTTACAAGATTAGTTGAATGTCGCGCTCGTTCACGACTACCTGAACCAGCGCGGCGGCGCCGAGCGCGTTTTTGCGCATATCGCGCGCGCCTGGCCGGACGCTCCAATCTATACCGCACTCTACGACGAATACGTGACGGGCGACCTCGCTCCGCCGTCGCGCGTGCGGCGTTCGTATCTGGCGCGCATTCCGCTGGCAAACCGCTACTTCCGCGCGCTCGCCCCGTTCTACCCGCGCGCCTTCGAATCGTTTGATCTGCGCGGCTTCGACGCGATCGTCAGCTCGACGACCTCGTGGGCAAAGGGCGTCATCGTTCCGCGCGGAGCGATCCACGTTTGTTATATCAACACCGTCAGCCGCTTCGCGTTCGCGCCCGACGAGTACGTGCCGCGCTTTGCGCGGCCGCTGCTCGACGGCCTGGTGGCCTGGGATCGCGAAGCCGCTCAACGCCCCACCCGATTCGTCGCCAACTCGCGCAACGTTGCCGAACGCATCAAGAGACACTACGATCGCGATGCCGACGTTCTGCACTGCCCCGTAGATCTCGATCGCTTCGGCGTCGGCAGCGGCAGCGGCGATTACTTCATCGCCGCATCGCGCTTGCTGCCCTACAAGCGAATCGACCTGGCGATCCGCGCCGCCGCGCTTGCCAACGTTCGGCTGCTGGTAGCAGGCAGCGGACCTGCCGAGCATCGGCTACGCGAGCTAGCCAAGGGCACCACGACGACCGTGCTTGGCTACGTTTCGGATTCGCGTCTCAACGAACTCGTTGGCAACGCGCGCGCGGCGATCGTGCCCGGCGAGGAAGACTTTGGCTTGGTTCCGCTGGAAGCGGCCGCCGCCGGGCGGCCGACGATCGCGTATCGAAGCGGCGGCGCGCTGGAAACGATCCTCGAAGGCGAAACCGGCGCGTTCTTCGACGAGCCGTCCGCGGAATCGCTCGCAGCCGCGCTACGATCGTTCGATGCATCGCGCTTCGACGCGCAGCGGCTGCGCGCTCACGCCGAGCGCTTTTCCCCCGAGCGATTCATCGCGCACCTACGCGCTATCGTCGAACGCGTGTATAGCGAGAATCGCGCCCGGCACGGCGAAAAGGCTACCGATGAGACGTCAGCTTCGTAGAGGGCCGATTCGAAGACGCCCGTCGCTCACATCCTGTTCGCTCCTGCTCGGCGATTTTTTTGGGAGAACAAAGTTTTGAATCAGCCATCCATGGCTGGCCCAAAAAAACTCGACGCTTCTCATCGGCCCTCTACATCGCTGCCGTTCGATCGGCCGGATATGCGTGCGACCTATATTGTAGCGGCGATTTTTGCCGCCGTGTATCTCGCGCTCGACTTCAATAAGCTGTATGCGCTGCGCTACGGAGCCGATCTGGGAACGTATCTGCAGACGCTGGTGAACATGCAGCACGGCTCGTCGTGGAACTATGGCGAGTGGAAGTATCACTTCCAGGTGCACGATTCGTGGGTGCTCACCGGCTTGGTGCCGCTCGTCGCGCTCTTTCCGGCGGCGCAGACGTTGATCGTGGTGCAGGTGCTGGCGGTTGCAGCGGCCGCTATTCCGCTGGCGCTATTTGCGCGAAAGATCGGCGCGGGCTCGCGCGCAGCTAACTTGATTGCGATCGCATATCTTTTGTCGCCGGCGGCACAGGGCTTGAGTTACGACAACTTCTCCGAGAACGTCTTCGTGCCGCTGCTCGCATTCTGCGGATCGCTGGCGGTTCTCAAGCGCTCGTTTTGGGCCACGCTGCTGTTCGCGCAGCTGCTGGTGGGGCTAAAAGAGGATCAAATCCTGTTCGTGCTTTGGCTGGCGGCGGCGTGCGCGCTTTGGTGGGACCGGCGCATCGGCGTGGCGGTCGCTGCGCTCGCAGTCGCCAACGGCGTGGGTTTCTTGAGTTTCGAGCGCGCCGCCGGCGCGCACCCGAACGATCCTGGATATTCGCTGCAGGTATTCGATGCTGCCGGCAAAGTTTCGATGATTCTGCTTCTGCTTGCGCCGTTCGCGTTTGCGCCGCTCGGAATCGGGCGCAGGCTGCTGCTCGGAGCGCCGATGCTCGCGGAAATCGTCTTCATGCGGCCGTGGAACTACGAGCCCAGCCGGATCGGATCGCATTATGTTGCGCCGCTCTTCGCGGCGACCGCCGTCGCCGCCGCGCTTGGTGCCGTGCGCTACGCGCGCTTCGCGCAGTTCATGGTGCCGTGCGCGCTCGTGACGATGCTGCTTTTTAACGATACGGTGCTGCGCCCAGGGCGATGGCCGTACGTCGTCGATTGGAATGCGTATGCGCGCGCCGTTTCGTTGCGCGAAAGCGGGACGGCGGCATTGCTTGCGCGCCGCGACGAGGGCGTCTGGGCGGTTGCGGCAGCGAATCCGAACGTCAAACTCGATCCGCGGCCGGATCCGCGCTTTCCAAAATGTCCGGCGTACGATACGAACGCTGCGGCGTTCTTTGCAAGCCTTAGGGGCCGCATGCAGCCGCGCGCGTGCGGCGGCGTGCCGGTTCGATGAACCGCCCGCTGACGTTGGAGTTGCCGGCAATGCGCGAAGATCGCGGACGGTTTGCCGCGCTGCGCAACAGGCGCGTGCTCATTTACTGGCCGCACGGCTTGGGGGACTGGATTCACCTCGGAGCGGTCGCGCCGTTGCTCGAGCCGTCGAACGCCTACGCGATAACCCGGTTCGGCGACGACTACGTTAGCGCGATGGAAGGAAATCCGATCGTCCAGACGCTCTTCTCCGGCGTCCGCGCCCCCGGCGACGGCGCCGCGCAGGGCGCGCTTCATCTGGGCCTGGAGCTGCGCCGCTGCAATGGAGCGCCGCGCCGCGTAGAGTTTCCGGCGCCGCTCGGCGCCGCGGTCGCACACTTCGCGCCGGACGTTCTGCTATGGACCGATTATCCCGAGACCGAAGGGCGCACCGCATATCCGTTTCACACCAAAGCACGAAATCTCGCGCGGCTGATCGTGTCTCCGGGACGTCTGGCAAACTATGACCTTGCGGCGCCGCTGCCCAACGCGATCGATTTCGCCGCCCCGCCGGAAACGCAACGCCGTCTCGACGACCGCTTGGAACGGTTCGCACCGCCGGGTACGCGACTCGGCGTCGTCTCGCGGCGCGGCTTGACCGCGGCGCGTAAGAATTGGGATGACGGCACGCAGGCCCGCGCCTTCGTTGCCGCGATGCGCCGCGATTCGAGCGCTTGGCGTTTCATCTCGATGGACGACGAGGATTTGGGCGAAGGCGCTACCGGTTTTCAAGCGCTGTTCGGCGAGCTCGACGAGCCTTTCGCACGGCTCTACAAAGCGCTGGCGCGGCGAATCGACTTATTCGTAGGCATTCCGGCGGGTCCGCTGCACTTCACGATGGCGCGCGGCGGAATACCGACGGTTGGTCTCTGGATCGCGCACCATCCCGACTGGTACGACGAGCCCAATCCGGACGCGATTCAGATAATCGGCCGTTACGTGCGGGATCGCCGCTTCGATCGGCGGCCGGCCACGATGACGAAGCCGCCGTCGTTGCAGCACCGCAGCCTCTACCTCGAGACGCCAACGATCGATGCCTCCGTGGTCGTCGAGGCCGCCCGCTCGTTGCTCTAAGCCGCGCAGCGTTGCGGCGGACGCGTTTTAAGGACTCTCGAACGGTTTTGTCGCGGATCGTTCGCCGAGGGCGATTCTGAGCGACTTGAGCGGATCTAGGCTGACGCGAATATACCCGCGCTGTGGCCGGTCGAGGTCGACGATCGTCGCGACCACCAGCGAGATCACGATGGCGAAGAGCACGAACCCCAAGTCGCCGCGGCGTTTCGTCCGGCCAAAACCCACACCGAGCAGAATCGAAGCGAACGCAATCACGACGGCGAGCGTTACGACCACTTCGTCGGGAACGTGGGCTTTCAACACCCCCTCCTCTCGCGCGGTTTCTGCGTCCATATCGTTGAGCGCTTCGATAAAGAGCGATACGGCGACCGGATTCGCGTGGCTTTTGGTTTCGCTTTTGGCGACCTCCCACATGTCGTTTTGAAGGGCGGCGGATTGCCGCGCCGCGTCGGCCTTGGCGCGCTCGTCGACGTCGGCGCGCGCGAACAGAATCCGAGCTTCGACGTACTGCTGCAGCCGATCGTGCATGAACGCCGCTGCTCGCGGATCGAGCAACTCCGAGCGTAGGATCGTCTTCCAGATCGCGTTGGCTTCGTCGAGCACCTCTAACCGTCGAGCGTCGTACCGCGCCAGCCCCAGCGAAAAGGAGAAGGCCAGCAGCAGGCTGAGCAATCCGAACACCGCGGTTTGGAGCACCGCGAACGGCGTCTGTCCCAAGCTCACTTTTCCGAGCAAGCCGATGCGATAGCCGATTTCGCCGCAGACCACGACGAGAAGGGCGAAGGCGAGGGCGATATCCCAAATCGGGATGAGATTCAGCACACGCGCTATCCGTTAAACCGCTTTAGGCGCGACCAAGAGCACGACGATCGATAGCGTGTTGAAGATCGCGTGCGAGATCATCGACGCATAAGCATTTCCCGTTCGGTAATAGACGCCGCACAGGACCATCCCGCCCAGCGTCAGCGGCACCGCCGCGTAGAGATCGCCGTGCGCGATGCCGAAGAGTATGCCGCTGAGAACCGCACCTCCCCAGAAGCCGGCGTAGCGCATGCCGAAATTGAAGAAGAAGACCCGAAAGAACGTCTCCTCGGCAAACGGCGCGAAAACGATCGCGAAAACCGCGAACACGGCGAGGGTCGTCGGATCGTGGAGCTCCTTAAAAAGCAGAACGATGTCTTGCTGGTGTTGACTGTGCGCCAGGTAGTCGATCAGTGAAGCGCCGCCGTTTGCCACGACCACCATCGCGACCGCGCCGGCGACCGCCGTCCCGACGTTGCGAAGGGTCAGCGGACGAAATCCGAGCTCGCGAAGACTGAACTTCGAGAGCGCGGGCAACGTCGCAAGCACGAGGATCACCAGAAGTCCTTCGACCACGAACTGCACGCCGATCAGGAGATCGAACTCGAACGGAGTTACGGGCGGGACGCGATTGGTCTGCAGTCCCAGAACGAAAGAAAAAATGAAGATCGCCGCGATGAAGCCGGCCAATAGCCAGCTCCAGACGCCGCTGAAGCTATTCTTCGGCCAGCGCGTCGGCCAGGCGGGCGAAATCGCCGAGGTCGAGTCGTTCACCGCGAAGCTCCGCAGAAAGATTGCTCAGCTCGAGCGCCCGCACGATCTTCCTTCGATCGCTGCCTAATGCGAGCGAAAGGCTGTTTGCGAGCGTCTTGCGGCGGTACGCGAACGCACCGCGCACGACCTTCCAGAAGGTCGCGGGGTCGAGAGGACGCACCGCCGGCGTCGGAAGACGCACCAAACGCACGACGCGCGACTCGACCTTGGGCGGCGGAAAAAACGAGCCCGGCGCCAGCGTCAGCAACGGCTCGACCCGCATCGCGTATTGCACCGCGATGGAAAGACTGCCGTACGCCGGCGTGGCCGGTTTCGCGGCAAACCGGTCGGCAACGTCCTTTTGAAGCATGACCGTCAGCGAGTCGGGGCCGTCTTCCATCTCGATCAACGCCATCAACACCGGCGTAGCGACGTTGTACGGCAAGTTTCCAGCGACGCGCCAACGCGCGCCCCAAGACCATTGCCGATAGTCGAACTCAAGCGCGTCGGCCTGGACGATGCGCGCGCGAGCCAAATCCTCGCGCGAGCGAAGCACGGCGACCAGACTCGGATCGATCTCGATGGCCGTGACGTCGGCGCCCTCATCGAGTAATGCGCGAGTAAGCGTACCGGTGCCGGCACCGATTTCGAGCATTCGCATTTGGGCGGGAGCGTCGGCGAGGCTAAGCCGCGCGATCTTACGCGCCGCTGGCTCGTTTTCCAAAAAGTTCTGCGCGTACCGTTTTTTGGGACGTAACCCGGCTTGCGCAAGCAACTGACGGGCGCTGGGAAAGCTCCTCGGCACCCCGTTATTCTAACGCTACCTGAGGCGGTAGACCATTACGTCGCGGCGGCCGAACATTAGTGCGTCCCGGTTGGAATCGAAGCCCAAGTCGATGCGCCGGCCGACGATCGCACCTCCGGTGTCGCCGGCGATCGCAAAACCATAGCCGGGTATATACAAGCGCGTTCCGATTGGAATCACGCGCGGATCCACGGCGACGATGCCGTGTCCGGCGCGCCGTCCGAGCGCGGTCATGCCGTCGCACCCCGAGCAATCGGCGGTATACGCCGTCGCGAGCATCAACATCGCGCTGCGCGCAAATAACGCCATGTGTTCGATGCCGCGTGCTTCAAATCGCGAAAGAGATGTCGCGGCAATCCCATCGGCCACAATCCGCGGCGCTGCCGGGCGCACGACGGTCGCGGAGACGACCGACCCGTGAACGGGCCCTCCGTCTCGCTGGCTGTAGCGCATTACGATCTCGAGCACGCCGGCTTTGCCGGCGGCGATCACCTTCGTGCTCCAAGGAGCGAGGTTAGTGCTCAAGCGGTGAACGATCTGGGGCGCAATCGGCCGGTATGCGGTCCGTTCCCAGGTTAGCAGGCCGC
>Ga0187783_10001242_pt1 | contig 18769 bp, 17 predicted proteins | sample 1015_SJ02_MP02_2_FD_132471 | JGI IMG/M metagenome (GOLD analysis project Ga0187783, IMG submission 132471) | Tropical peat soil microbial communities from peatlands in Department of Meta, Colombia - 1015_SJ02_MP02_20_MG | ecosystem: Environmental > Terrestrial > Soil > Wetlands > Peat | place...
AGACCGTGCCGTTCACCGCCACGTCGGTGAGGGACATGCCGCCGGACGGGCCGGTGATCATCGGCACGGCCGATGCCGCCCACGACGGCCGCCGGCAGCTCTTCGTCCAGGTCGACTCCAGCTGCTGTACCGAGTTCTGGACGGTCTTCCGGCTGGTCAGCGGCCACGTCACGCAGATGAGCCTGTCGGGCCAGCCGGTGCGGCTCTGGGTCGGCGGCAGCGTGATGGACAACGGCGGCTTCAGCTGCGACGGGCGGGACCTCGCGGTATACGAATACCAGGCGGGGAGTTCGGTCGACACGTTCCTCGCCATCAGGGACACGTACCGCTGGGCCGGCGCCGCCCTTGTGTTCGTGTCGCGGCACCAGACGACGATCCGCGGCACCCCGGCCGATCCGGTGCTGGCCAGGTACGAGGGCGTCGCGTGCGGCAACCTGAGTCCGGCGCGCGGGGAAGTCTAGCCGATTCCCTACGCTGGTGCCCGTGACGGGATTGCTGCGGGTGGGGCTGACGGGGGGCATCGGGTCAGGCAAGAGCGAGGTTTCCCGGCGGCTGGCCGCGCATGGGGCCGTGATCATCGACGCTGATGTCGCCGCCCGGGCGGTGGTCGCCCCCGGCACCCCCGGGCTGGCCTGCGTGGCCGAGGCGTTCGGCGCCGGCGTGCTCGGCCCGGACGGCGCCCTGGACCGGGCGCGGCTCGGCACGATCGTGTTCTCCGATCCCGACTTGCGCGCCAGGCTGAACGCGATCATCCACCCCCTGGTCAGGGAATGGATGAGCGCCGCCGAGCGCGCCGCGGTGGACGGTGCCGGCGGTGACCTGGTCGTCGTGCACGACGTGCCGCTGCTGGCCGAGGGCGGGCGCGGCGGCGACTTCGACCTGGTCATCGTGGTGGACGTGCCGCCGGACCGCCAGCTCGAGCGGCTGGTCCGCCAGCGCGGCATGGCACCGGACCAGGCGCGGGCCCGCATCGCGGCGCAGGCCAGCCGCGAGCAGCGGCTCGCCGTCGCCGATATTGTGATCGACAACTCCGGCACCCTGGCCGACCTGGACCGCCGCGTGGACGAGGTCTGGGCCGACCTGCGCGGCCGGACACAGGTCTGATGCACGTCCGCCAGGAATGTCAGACCCCCGGCCTAGAGTTGAACCCTCGGAAGGTCAGGAGGTCAGTGCCGTGCGCCCGGTTACCGATTTGAAGCGAAGCGTCGCGCCGTTCCAGGTCGTCACCGACATGGTCCCGGCGGGCGACCAGCCGCAGGCGATCGCCGAGATCGAACAGCGAGTCCGCGCCGGGGACACCGACACCGTCCTGCTCGGCGCGACCGGGACAGGCAAGACCGCCACGGTGGCCTGGATCGCGGAGCGGCTGCAGCGGCCGGTCCTGGTCCTGCTGCCGAACAAGACGCTGGCCGCGCAGTTCGCCAACGAACTGCGCGAGATGCTGCCGGGCAACGCGATCGAGTACTTCGTCTCCTATTACGACTACTACCAGCCCGAGGCGTACATTCCGCAGACCGACACCTACATCGAGAAGGACTCCTCGCTCAACCAGGAGGTGGAGCGCCTGCGGCACTCGGCCACCAACTCCCTGCTGACCCGGCGCGACACCATCGTCGTCTCGTCGGTGTCGTGCATCTACGGCCTGGGCACGCCGCAGGAGTACGTGGACCGGATGCTCACGGTCAAGATCGGCGACACCATCGAGCGGGACGCGCTGCTGCGCAAGCTGGTCGGCATGCAGTACGCGCGGAACGATCTGGCCTTCACCCGCGGCACCTTCCGGGTGCGCGGCGACACCATCGAGATCATCCCGATGTACGAGGAGCTCGCCGTCAGGATCGAGATGTTCGGCGACGAGATCGAGCGGCTGATGACGCTCCACCCGCTGACCGGCGAGGTCATCAGCGAGGACGAGGAGCTGTACATCTTCCCGGCCTCGCACTACGTGGCCGGGCCCGAGCGCATGGAGCGGGCCATCGCCGGCATCGAGGCCGAGCTGGCCGAGCGGCTCGCCGAGCTGGAACGGCAGGGCAAGCTGCTCGAGGCGCAGCGGCTGCGCATGCGCACCACCTACGACATCGAGATGATGCGTCAGGTGGGCAGCTGCGCCGGCATCGAGAACTACTCGCGGCACATCGACGGCCGCCCGGCCGGCAGCCCGCCGAACACCCTGCTCGACTACTTCCCCGAGGACTTCCTCCTGGTCATCGACGAGTCGCACAACACGGTCCCGCAGATCGGCGCCATGTACGAGGGCGACGTCTCCCGCAAGCGGGTCCTGGTGGAACACGGCTTCCGGCTGCCGAGCGCGATCGACAACCGGCCGCTGACCTGGGATGAGTTCCTCGAGCGTATCGGGCAGACGATCTACCTTTCGGCCACTCCCGGGCCGTACGAGCTGCGGCGGGTCGGCGGCGACGTGGTCGAGCAGGTGATCCGCCCCACCGGCCTGGTCGACCCGGAAGTGATCATCAAGCCGACCAAGGGCCAGATCGACGACCTGCTGCACGAGATCGGCCAGCGGGCCGAGCGGGACGAGCGGGTTCTGGTCACCACGCTGACCAAGCGGATGGCCGAGGACCTCACCGATTACCTGCTCGAGAACGGGGTCCGGGCCCGGTACCTGCACAGCGAGGTCGACACGCTGCGCCGGATCGAGCTGCTCCGCGAGCTGAGGCTCGGCGAATACGACGTGCTCGTCGGCATCAACCTGCTGCGCGAGGGACTTGACCTGCCCGAGGTGTCGCTGGTTTCCATCCTTGACGCGGACAAGGAGGGCTTCCTGCGGTCGGGCACGTCGCTGATCCAGACCATCGGCCGCGCCGCGCGGAACGTGTCAGGCCAGGTGCACATGTACGCCGACGCGGTCACCCCGTCGATGCAGCGGGCGATCGACGAGACCAACCGGCGGCGGGACAAGCAGGTCGCCTACAACCAGGCGCACGGCATCAACCCGCAGCCGCTGCGCAAGCGCATCGCGGACATACTGGATCAGATCGTCCGCGAGGACGCCGACACCGAGCAGCTGATCGGCGGCGGCGGCCGGCAGCAGTCCCGCGGCAAGTCGCCGGTGCCTGGCCTGTCGAGCCGGGCCCGCGCCGCCGCCGCGCACGCCGAGGCCGGCGTGCCGAGCAGCGCCGCCCGCGGCGAGCTGGTCGGGCTGATCAACGAGCTCACCGAGCAGATGCACGCGGCCGCCGCCGAGCTGCAGTTCGAGGTGGCCGCCCGCCTCCGCGACGAGATCCGAGACCTCAAGCACGAGCTCCGCGGCATGCACGCGGCAGGCGTCTGACCGCGCCGCCGTCCCGCGAGCTTTCGTGATCGCGAAGACTTTTACCCCCAGAAAAGGTATAGAACGCTTCGTGATCATGGAAACGTCCTATAGTGCGCTAGGGCATGCAGCGACGGAGGCGGGGCGGATGCCCTGGGTGATCCGGGACGTGGTCAACGACATCAACAAGGCGGTGGCGCGACGCTGGCGGGACATCGACCCGCTGCTGCCGGAGTCCGGCGACCTGCCGGAAGGCTGCATGGCGCCGCTGCTGGCCATCGGGCCGAACGGCCGCCCGTCCGGGCTCGGCGTCTGCCGGCACCAGTACGTGCCCGCCGACACGCTGGCCCAGACCTGGGGTGCCGCAACCAAGTTCGTGCTGACCGTGCGGCTGCGCGAGCCCGATACGAAACCGGCCCTCGATGACCTGCTGACCCAGTGGCGCGAACACCTGGACGCGCAGCCAGAGGCGAAGGCCGACGACACCGCGGCCGTCGTCAACTGGCCGTCCCGCGACGTCACCGGCGTGCTGGCACTGCTTGCGCACGGGCTGCGGCCGATGAGCGTGATCGCGGCGCGCCCCGCCGGCCGCCCCGCAACCGTGACCGTGACCGCGAGCAGCGCAACCGCGAGCAGCGCAACCGCGAGCGCCACACCGGCAAACCGCCTCGTCATCCGTGCCGCCGAGCCCGGTGACCTGGACACGGTGGCCGAACTCGAGATGGGCGTGGTCCGGTACGACGCCCACTTCGCGGGATCGATCCCGCGCCCGGACACCGAGGCGCTGGTACGGGCCGAGACACGGGCCGCGCTGGGCGGGCGGCCCGGCTGGATATGGCTGGCCGAGCGGGACGGGCTGCCGGTGGCGCTGACCGTCGTCGAGCCGCCCGGCGCCGCCACCTGGATCGCGGGCATGACACGGCCCGGTGCCACGACCTACCTGCAGACCATGTTCGTCCAGCCCGGCGCCCGCGGTGCCGGGATCGGCGCGGCGCTGGTCGACCACGTACACCACGAACTCGACGCCCGGGGGATCGAGACCACGCTGCTGCACTACGCCCAGGTGAACCCGCTGTCGGCGCCGTTCTGGCACCGGATGGGCTACCGGCCGCTCTGGACCACCTGGGAGGCCCGCCCCGCCGCCACCCTCCGATGACCGCGGGGCGATCAGCGCGGCATGATAGAAGCCGGGATGCCAAACGTCAAAGGGTAGACTGTGGCTCGCAGGAATGCTGAGCGCCACCTGACTGTTGCCTCAAAGAGGTGAACGCCGGGCCAGCCGGGCCGGCCGGGCCAGCCTGAATGCCGGGGGAGGTGCGGGATGCTGGTCAGCCTCATCGCGGCGATCGTGGCGGCGCTGTTTTACGGCGTCGCTTCTGTGATGCAGGCCATCGCGGTGCGCGCGGCCAGCCATCGCGAGCCGACCGACGCCGCGTCAGGCGGCGTCGATCCGGGTTTGGTCGTCCGCATGCTGCACCAGTGGCGGTTCGTGGCCAGCATCGGCCTCGACGCCCTCGGCTTCGTCGCCCAGCTCATCGCCCTGCAGCGGCTTCCCCTGTTCGTGGTGCAGGCCTTCGTGGCCTCGAACCTCGCGGTGACGGCGGTGGTCGCCTCCCGGGTGATCCACGTGGCCCTGTCCTGGCGGGAGTGGGCCGCGGTCCTCGGCGTGGTGGCGGGCGTGGGCCTGCTCGGCTCGTCGGCAGGCGCCCAGGGCGCCGCGCAGGTGGGGGCGGTCTTCAAGCTCGCCCTTATCGTGGCGGTGGCCGGCCTGGCGGTGGTGGGCATGGCCGCGGCCAAACTCAACGACCCGTACCGCACCATCGCGCTCGGCATCACGGCAGGTTTCGGCTACGGGGTGCTCAGCATCGCCGCCCGCGTGCTCGACGGCTTCGCGCCGCTGCAGCTAGCCCGCGACCCGGCGGCCTACGCGATCATCGCGGCCGGGATCATCTCGTTCATGTTCTACGCCGCCGCCCTTGAGGGCGGCAGCGTGACGGTCGCCACGGCGGCCGTCGTGCTGAGCGAGACCATCCCGCCCGCCGTTATCGGCGTCATCTTCCTCGGCGACCAGACCCGGCCCGGGCTGGCGGGCGTCGCCTGGGGCGGGTTCTTCCTCGCCGTCGCGTCGGCCGTCATGCTGGCCAGATTCGGCGAGGCCCACCACGAAGAAGACGTCGCCCGAACCGACGCGGCCGCACATCGGCAGGCAAATGCCGGGCCGGCCGCCTACGAACTGTTATCCTGGTGGCCCGTGGACCTGCAGCTTTTCCCTGCCCTTGAGAACACTGCCCTTGAGCACACTGCCCTTGAGGACAGGGCCCTTGAGGACAGGGCCCTTGAGGACAGGGCCCCCCAGGGCACAGCCACACCGGATACCACGGGAGTCTCATAGTGGCCGCTTCATCACTTCGTCAACGGCCTGTGCTAACCAGACACCTCTTCGTCACCGGGGGCGTCGCCTCGAGCCTCGGCAAGGGGCTGACCGCGTCCAGCCTGGGCCGCTTGCTCAAGCTGAGGGGCCTCCGGGTCACCATGCAGAAGCTCGACCCCTACCTGAACGTCGACCCGGGCACGATGAACCCCTTCCAGCACGGCGAGGTGTTCGTGACCGACGACGGGACCGAGACCGACCTGGACGTCGGCCACTACGAGCGTTTCCTCGACACCAACCTGCAGGGCGACGCCAACGTCACGACCGGCCAGATCTACTCCACGGTGATCGCGAACGAACGGCGCGGCGCCTACCTCGGCGACACGGTGCAGGTGATCCCGCACATCACCAACGAGATCAAGGCTCGCATACTGAGCATGGGCGGGGACGACGTCGACGTGGTGATCACCGAGGTCGGCGGGACGGTCGGTGACATCGAGTCGCAGCCGTTCCTCGAGGCCATCCGCCAGATCAGGCACGAGATCGGCCGGGACCGCTGTTTCTTCCTGCACGTCAGCCTGCTGCCCTACATCGGCCCGGCGGGCGAGCTCAAGACCAAGCCGACCCAGCACAGCGTGGCGGCGCTGCGGAGCATAGGCATCCAGCCCGACGCGATCGTGGCCCGTTCCGACCGCCCGATCAGCGTCGGCCTGAAACGCAAGATCAGCCTGATGTGCGACGTGGACGAGGAGGCGGTCGTCTCCGCGCCCGACGCGCCGTCCATCTACGACATCCCGAAGGTCCTGCACGCCGAGGGGCTCGACGCCTACGTCGTGCGCAGGCTCGGCCTGCCCTTCCGCGACGTGGACTGGAACGAGTGGGACGACCTGCTGCGCCGGGTACACCGCCCGGCCCACAGCATCACCATCGCGCTGGTCGGGAAGTACGTCGACCTGCCGGACGCGTACCTGTCCCCGGCCGAGGCGCTCAAGGCCGGCGGCTTCGCCAACGACGCCCAGGTGAACATCCGCTGGGTGATCAGCGACGCCTGCGAGGACCCCGAGGGCGCCGCCGCCGAGCTCGACGGGGTCGACGGGGTGCTGATCCCCGGTGGTTTCGGGGTCCGCGGTATCGAGGGAAAGATCGGCGCGATCCGCTACGCGCGCGAGCACGGCATCCCGATCCTCGGCCTGTGCCTCGGCCTGCAGTGCATGGTCATCGAGGTGGCGCGCGACCTGGCCGGGCTGGCCGACGCGGACAGCTCCGAGTTCAACCCGCAGACCCCCTACCCGGTGATCGCCACCATGGCCGACCAGGAGGACGTGGTGGCGGGGGAGCGCGACATGGGCGGCACCATGCGCCTTGGCCTCTACCCGGCCGTGCTCGAGCCCGGCACCCGGGTGCAGGAGCTGTACGGCGCCGCCCTGGTCGAGGAGCGGCACCGGCACCGGTACGAGGTCAACAACGCCTACCGCGGGGTGCTCGAGGACGCCGGGCTCGTCTTTTCCGGCCTTTCGCCGGACGGTCACCTGGTGGAGTTCGCCGAGCTTCCCGGCCACCCGTTTTTCGTCGGCACCCAGGCGCACCCGGAATTCCTGTCCCGCCCGACCCGGCCGCATCCGCTGTTCAGCGGGCTGATCGCCGCCGCGCTCGCGCGCTCCAACCGCAAGAGGTCCGTCGGCAACCTGGCCGGCGCCCGCGCCGCGGCGACCGCATGAACATCGCGGACGTTCCCGAGCACTGGCCCGTCGTCTCGTCCGCTGATCTGCTCCGTAGCCGGCTGGTCGCCGTACGGGCCGACAAGGTCCGCACCCCCGATAACCATGTAGCAGAACGGGACGTGGTGCTTCACCCCGGTGCTGTGGCCGTGCTCGCCCTCGATGACGCGGACCGGATCCTCATGATCAGGCAGTACCGTCATCCGGTTGGCGGCCTGCTGTGGGAGATCCCGGCCGGCCTGCGCGACGTCCCGGGCGAGCAGCCGTGGGTCACCGCCCAGCGCGAGCTGGTGGAGGAGGCCGGCTACCGGGCCAGGGACTGGCGCGTGCTCGCCGACTACTACTCCTCACCCGGCTACAGCACCGAGCGCCTGCGCATCTTCCTGGCCCGCGACCTGGAACCCGTCCCGGCGGCCGAACGTCATTTCGTCCCCGAGGCCGAGGAGGCCTACCTGACGCTCGGCTGGCTGCCGCTCGACCAGGCGGTAAGCAAGGTATTCGCAGGCGAGCTGCACAACGGGCCAGCGGCCCTCGGGATCATGGCCGGGTATGCTGCCAGGTCAGAGGGGTATGCCCGGCTTCGTCCGGCCGATGCCCCGGAAGAGCAATGGCGCTCCGCATCACCGGAAGGACCACCATGAAGGTCGGAATCCCCAAGGAAGTAAAGAACCACGAGTACCGGGTGGCGATCACGCCCGCCGGCGTGCACGAACTGGCCCGTGGCGGCCATCAGGTGGTTATCCAGGCGGGAGCGGGGGAGGGCTCGTCGATCCCCGACGACGACTTCGCCACGGCCGGCGCGAAGATCCTGCCCACGGCGGACGACGTGTGGGCCGAGGGCGATCTGATCCTCAAGGTCAAGGAGCCGATCGAGGAGGAATACCACCGGATGCGGGCCGGGCAGACGCTGTTCACCTACCTGCACCTGGCCGCGTCAAGGGAGTGCACCGACGCGCTGCTGGCCGCGGGCATCACCGCGATCGCGTACGAGACCGTCCAGCTGGCCGACGGGTCGCTGCCGCTGCTTGCCCCCATGTCCGAGGTGGCCGGCCGGATGGCGCCGCAGGTCGGCGCGCACCACCTGCAGCGCGACGGCGGCGGCCGCGGGGTGCTGATGGGCGGGGTGTCGGGCGTGTACGCGGCCAAGGTGGTCGTGCTCGGCGCGGGCGTCTCCGGCATGAACGCGGCCGCGATCGCCCTCGGCATGCAGGCCGAGGTGCTGCTCGTGGACAAGAACATCGCCAAGCTCCGCCAGGCGGACGCGATCTACCAGGGGCACTGCCAGACCGTCGCGTCCAACACCTACGAGGTCGAGCGTGCTGTGATCGACGCCGACCTGGTCATCGGCGCCGTCCTCGTGCCGGGCGCCAAGGCCCCCCGGCTGGTCAGCGACGAGCTGGTGTCCCGGATGAAGCCCGGCGCGGTCCTGGTCGACATATCGATCGACCAGGGCGGCTGCTTCGAGGGCTCCCGGCCCACCACGCACGCCCAGCCCACCTACAAGGTGCACGACGCGCTGTTCTACTGCGTGGCCAACATGCCGGGCGCGGTGCCGCACACCTCCACCTACGCGCTGACCAACGTCACGCTGCCCTATACGGTCGAGATCGCCAACCGGGGCTGGCTCGACGCCCTCCGCGCCGACCCGGCCCTTGCCCTTGGCCTGAACACCCACGCCGGCGCGCTGACCTGCAAGCCCGTAGCCGAAGCCCACGGCCTGCCGTACACCCCCCTGGCCGAGGTCCTCAACTAGCCGGTGGTCACGGCGGGCGAAGCCATCCAGGCGTACCTCCAGCACGTCGTGGTGGAGCGGGGCCTGGCCGCCAATACGGTCGAGTCCTACCGGAGAGACCTGCGCAGGTACTCCGCCGCGCTCACCGGGCGCGGCAAGACCACGCTCGATGACGTCACCCCCGGCGACGTGGCCGAGTTCCTGGCCTCACTGCGGGAGGGGGACGCCGAGCACGAGGCCCTGGCGGTCAGTTCGGCCGCCCGGGCCGTGATCGCGGTGCGGGGCCTGCACGCCTTCGCGGTCGCGCAGGGCCTGGCCGAGGCGGACCCGGCGCGGGACGTACCGCCTCCCGCGCCGCCCAGGCGCCTGCCGAAGGCAATCACCGTGGCCGAGGTGGAGCGCCTGCTCGACGCGTCGGGTCCTGGCCCCGGCGATCTGGCCGCGGACCCCCGGTCGCTGCGGGACCGGGCGCTGCTCGAGTTCCTTTACGGAACCGGGGCCAGGATCTCCGAGGCGACCGCGCTCGACGTCGACGAACTGCACCTGGACGGCGACCCGATGGTGCGGCTGGCGGGCAAGGGCGGCAAGCACCGGGTGGTGCCCGTCGGCAGCTACGCCGTCCGCGCGCTCGAGGCGTACCTGGTACGGGCCAGGCCCGCCCTGGCCGCCGCGTCCCGGCGGGCCTCGGTGCCCCCGGCGGTGTTCCTCAACGCCCGCGGCGGGCGGCTGACCCGGCAGGGTGCGTGGGGTGTGCTGCACGCCGCCGCCGGCCGGGCCGGCCTGGGCCCGGGAATCGACGTGTCGCCCCACACGCTGCGGCACTCGTTCGCCACCCACCTGCTCGACGGCGGGGCCGACATCCGCGTCGTCCAGGAACTGCTCGGCCACGCGTCCGTCGCGACCACCCAGGTCTACACGCTGATCACCGTGGACAGGCTGCGCGAGGTCTACGCCTCCTCCCATCCGCGTGCGCTCGGCTAGCCCAGCCGCCCCATCATCTGCGCGTAGGCGGTGACGTTGCTGACGTGGTGGACGACCTCCCGGATCGTCCAGGTGTGCTCGTCCGGCCTGGCATCGAGGGCTTCCGGGCCGAGGCCGCCCACCCTGGCCTGGTAACAGGCGCCCAGGCGGGTCAGGCGGCTGGTGGCTTCGTCGAGGTCGATCTCGGTGAACCGGGCGAAGTCGGCGTCGGTCGTCACCATCCGCCCGTGCCACTCATCGGCTCTGGTCGGCAGGCCGGCCAGCCGGCACTCGATCTCGGCCAGGTGGTCGAGCAGGTGATCGGCCACCCGGCGCAGCGCCTTGTGCGGCGTCCACGCGTTGCCTTCGGCCTGGACGGGACGGCCGTCCCAGCCCAGCCAGGTCTCGGCGACGTCGAGGACCTCGGCCACGGCAGCCGGCACGATGGCCGCGAGGTCACGGTCATCGACGTCAGGCCGCGCCTCGTACTCGGCGTCGAACTGGTGGATGGTGAGGTGTCTGACCATGGCCGGAGCCTAACGGCCCGACATTTCGACCCTCGATCGAACTATGGCCGGGCGGCTGAGCATTCCCACGTCCCGGCCGCTGTCACCACGGCCCGTTCGGTAAAAAATCATCTGAAGTGGCGGGTCAGCTCGTTGGCGTAGCCACGGCCCAGGGTGTCCTTGTGGTCGACGATCCAGCCCGTCAGGGAGGTCTGGCCGGTCGCCGGGCCGTCGGTGTCAGCCAGGCCGTCGGCCATGGCCTGGTACTCGTCGGCGGTGAGCAGCCTGTCACGCAGGGCCACGCCGAGGACGCGGGCGGCGGGCGGGATGAGCGATCCCGGCACGTTGACCACCACGCTGCGGCTGCCGACCGCGTCCTTGATGAAGCGGACCAGGTCGCCGAACGCCGGGCGCTCGGGCCCCACCGCGTCGATGACCTCGTTCCCGGCGCCGTCGGCGGCCCGCACGCACAGGCTGGCCAGGTCGTCGACGTGGATCGGGCGGATCCGGTACTCACCCGTCCCGCCCACGGCGAACACCGGCAGGTGGCGCAGCAGCCACGCGATGTTGTTGATCAGGACCCCGTTGCCGCCGAACAAGATCGCGGGCCGCAGCACCGTGTGGGGCAGGCCGAAGTCGGCCAGAGCCTGCTCGACCGCCGCCTTACCGCGGAAGTACGGATAGGGCGAGTCGGCGCTTGGATGGGTGATCGACACGTGCACCACCCTGCCCACGCCCGCCTCGGCCGCGGCCTGGAGCAGCACGCGCGACTGCGCCACCGCGGTCTCGTGGCTGACGCTCCCGTGCGCGAAGCGCACCCAGAAGGTGTTGACCAGCGCCCGGGCGCCGCGCAGCGATTCGGCCAGCCCGGCGGGGTCGGCGAAATCAAGCGGCCTGACCTCGATGGCACCCTCAGCGATGGCGCTGCCGGCCGGCGCCCGGCCGGGGTGGCCGGTGAGGGTCCGGACCCGGCGGCCGGCCGCCTGCAGCTGGCTGGCGATGACCGCTCCTGAGTAGCTGAACGCCCCGGTCACGACGTCGAAGTCGCCGGTCATCGCAGCTCGGAGACCAGCGCGCCCAGAGCCGGGCCGAGGGGAGCGTCGAGGGTCGCGGCGGCGTAGGCGTCGCCCCGGGTGGGCCCCTGGTTGACGATCACGACCGGCAAGGCCAGCTTGGCCGCGTGCCGTACGTAACGCAGCCCCGACATCACGGTCAGCGAGGATCCAAGGACAAGCAGCGAGCTGGCGCGTTCGACCAGCGCGTAGCAGGCCTCGACCCGCGGCCTTGGCACGTTCTCGCCGAAGAACACCACGTCGGGCTTGAGCACGCCGCCGCACGCCAGGCAGTCGACGACCTGGAAAGACTCGGGCCCCTCGACCGCGTCGTCGGCCAGGACGGCGTCCCCGTCCGGATTGACCTCCGCCGATCTCGGCTGGAAGCCGGGGTTGGCCACGGCCAGCCGGCGGTGCAGGTCGGTGCGGGCCGTCCGCTGCCCGCACGCCAGGCAGACGACCCGGTGCAGGCTGCCGTGGAGTTCGGTCACCCCGGACGCTCCCGCGGCCTGGTGCAGGCCGTCGACGTTCTGGGTGATGACCCCGGCCAGCAGGCCGCGGCGGCCGAGTTCGGCCACCGCGTGGTGGCCGCGGTTCGGCGCCGCCTGGGCGATGTGCCGCCAGCCGACGTGGCTGCGGGCCCAGTACCTGCGCCGGGCGGCCGCGCTCGCGGTGAAGGTCTGGTAGGTCATCGGCGTCGCGCGCCGGGCCAGGCCGGTCGGCCCGCGGTAGTCCGGGATGCCGGATTCGGTGGACAGCCCGGCCCCGCTGAGGATCGCCACGTTCCCGGCGGCGACGAGCTCGAGAAGCATCCAGAACGATCCGGTCGTCCTCGCCTCCGCCAGCTGGGTCACCCCTCCATGGTGCCGCACGCCGTGCGGTGCCTCGTGCCGCCCGGCCCAGGCGCTCGAGCTAGACCGCGACCGTCGTGATCGCCCGCGCGACGGTGGCGGCGGCCTGCCGGTCGAACATGATCGTGTAGTGGTTCACGCCGGGCACCAGCTGTGGCCGCAGCGGCGGGACTCGCTCGGCCCACATCGCGACTCGCTCGGGCGGGAGCAGGGCGGGCGGCGCGCCGTCAAAACCGGCCGGCGCGGTCAGCAGCGGTGTCGGCTTCGTCAGGCGGCCCAGGGCTTCCGCGAACGGCTTGTCCGTCATGATGTCGCGGCTGTCCTGGCTGACCGCGGCCTGGTCCACGCGCGACCGCAGGCTGCCCTCGTCGCCGGTCAGGTCGTAGCGGGCGTAGGCCTCGACGTCTGCGGTCCAGTGCCCGGCCAGCGCCGGATGCGCCCGCCAGAACTCCACGTAGGCCTCGGTGCTGGGGAACGTCCGCCGCAGCCGGTCGATCGCCGGGCCGATCGAGGCCGCGAGCGCCTCCTCGGGGTCCACCCGGTCAGGCACCGGCAGCGGCAGGCCGCCATCGACCAGGACCAGCCGCCGGGACAGGCCCGGGTGCGCGTCGCGGGTGAGCAGCGCGACGTACGCCCCCATCGAATGCCCGGCCAGCACCGGGCGCCCGCCAAAGTGCCGCAGTACGGCGGTCACGTCGGCGGCGTGCCGCTCCAGGCCGTATGGCCCGGGCAGGTGCGCGCTGTGGCCGCGTCCGCGCAGGTCAGGCGCGGCGAGCGTCCAGCCAGGCGGCATCTGGCGCGCCACCGCCTGCCACGCCATGGCTGAGGCCGTGAGCCCGTGCACGGCGACCGCCACCCGCCTGCCGGTGCCCCACGCCAGCACGCGAAGATTCCCTCCGTCCACGGGGACGTCAAGCTGCCGGTGTTGCATTTCCTTACCCTCCCCGGTCTCGGCCGGTTTTGCCGGGACCGCCCTTATCTATCACCCATTATCCGTTACCGAGATGAAGGCAGTATGTCAACTCGACCACAAAGCTGACCAGCAAACCGTGCCATGCTGGACCAACAGGGAATGCCGGGTAAAAACCGGGCTTGGAGGTATGCGGGCGATGTCTGCAGGACTGAGTTACTCGTCAGGGGAATCGGCTACGCCGCTGCTGGGCGCCACGATCGGCGGCAACTTCGACGACACGGTCCGGCGCTTCGGTGGCCGCGAGGCGCTCGTCGACCGGACGGCCGGGCGGCGGTGGACTTATGCGGAGCTGGCCGCGGACGTTGACACCCTGGCTTTCGGGCTGCTCGAAATGGGCATCGTGAAGGGGGACCGGGTCGGTATCTGGGCGCCGAACTGCGCAGAATGGGTCCTCACCCAGTACGCGACGGCCAAGATCGGCGCGATCCTGGTGAACATCAACCCGGCCTACCGCGCCCGCGAGCTCGAGTTCGTGCTGAACCAGTCGGGTACCAGGCTGCTCATCTCGGCTGAACGGCTGAAGACCTCCGACTACGCGGCCATGATCGCCGAGGTGCGGCCGCGCTGTCAGGGCCTGGCCCGTGTCGTGCTGATCGGCAGCCCCGACTGGCGGTCGCTGCTCGAGCCAGGGAGGGATCCGGACCGCGCGTCGCTTGACCGCATACAGCTCGACACAGATGACCCCATCAACATCCAGTACACCTCGGGCACCACGGGCTTCCCGAAGGGCGCCACGCTCTCGCACCACAACATTCTCAACAACGGATTCTTCGTCGGCGAGCTGTGCACCTACTCCGAAGCCGACCGGATCTGCATTCCGGTGCCCTTCTACCATTGCTTCGGCATGGTCATGGGAAATCTCGCGGCCACTAGCCACGGCGCGTGCATGGTCATCCCGGCGCCGAGCTTCGATCCGGTCGCCACCCTCGAAGCCGTGCAGGCCGAACGCTGCACCTCGCTGTACGGGGTGCCCACGATGTTCATCGCCGAGCTTTCCGCACCAGGATTCGCCGACTACGACCTGTCCAGCCTGCGCACCGGCATCATGGCGGGCTCACCGTGCCCGGTAGAGGTGATGAAGCAGGTCATGTCGCGGATGTCGATGCGCGAGGTGTCGATCTGCTACGGGATGACGGAGACCTCGCCGGTCTCGACCCAGACCCGCGTGGATGATTCGCTTGACCGCCGCACCTCGACGGTGGGCCGCGTCGGCCCGCACCTGGAGGTGAAGGTCATCGACCCGGAAACCGGCGTGACGGTCCCGCGCGGCACGCCGGGGGAGCTGTGCACCCGGGGCTACTCGGTGATGCTCGGCTACTGGGAGCAGCCGGACAAGACCGCCGAGGCGATCGACGCCGCGCACTGGATGCACACAGGCGACCTGGCCGTCATGGATCCCGACGGCTACCTGGCCATCACCGGCCGGATCAAGGACATGGTCATCCGCGGCGGCGAGAACGTCTACCCGCGGGAGATCGAGGAGTTCCTCTACACCCATCCCGATATCCTGGACGCCCAGGTCATCGGCGTTCCCGATGCCAAGTACGGCGAGGAGCTCATGGCCTGGGTCCGGCTGCGGCCGGGCGCCGCCACGCTCACCGCCGAGGATCTGCGGGCGTTCTGCTCCGGGCAGCTCGCGCACTACAAGATCCCCAGGTACGTGCACGTCGTCGACGAGTTCCCGATGACGGTGACCGGCAAGGTGCGCAAGGTCGAGATGCGCGAGCGCGCCGCGGAGATCCTCGGCCTTGGCACCTGCGAGTAAGCGCCGGACGAGTTCACTCGCTGCGACTACCATCGCGGGCACGGAGGGCATATACCGGGAAGAAAGGGGCAGAGGCCCATGATGGATAGTTCGCAGGCGCACCCGCTGGCTCAGCGCAGTAGCTGGTTCCCCTGGCGGCTGGCCCGGTCGGCACGTGCCCATCCGGCCCTGGAGAACGAGCAGGACACCCGGACCCTCGGCGAGCGGGTCGCGGATCAGATCGCGAGTTTCGGCGGCTCCTGGCCCTTCATCTTCATCTTCCTCGGCCTCATCCTCATCTGGATGCTCGTGAACACGCTGTTCATCGGCCACGTCCTGCACGGGAAGGCATTCGACCCGTATCCGTACATCGCCCTGAACCTCGTCCTGTCCGCGCTGGCCGGCATCCAGGCCCCGATCATCATGATGAGCCAGAACCGGGCGGCGGCGCGTGACGAGATCCTCGCTCATCATCACTACCAGGAGACTCAGAAGATCGATGAGCTGCTTCAGACCAACACCGATCTCACCCAGCAGGTGCACGATCTCACCCAGAAGGTTCACGCGCTCACCCAGCAGTTGTGCGCCGCGCCCCGCTGACATGCGGCAGCGCTGACGCGGTCAGGCTTTGCGCAGCGCGGCGAGCCGGTAGACCGGATCCGGCCGGGAGCGGTCCTGATCGGGCAGTTTGGCCAGCTCCGCTCGCACCGCGTCGATCCGCTCCCTCCCCGCGGCCGCCGTCCATGGCATTGCGCCGCGCGTCAAACGCGTACGCCAGCGCCGCGGGCTCAGGCCCTGGCCCAGACCGGCGAAGCTGGCCTGCGCCGCCAGCGTCATTCCGTGCCGGCCGCCGAGGGCAAGAACGCGGTCAAGCCGGTCGGTCTGCTCGCCATCGAACCTGGCCCGGACGGGCCCCACGATCGACGCCGCGTCGTCCGCGCCGTAGGCGGCGTCGTTCTTGCCGACCGTGGTGATCAGCAGGCCGCCCGGGCGCAGCACCCGCCCGGCCTCGGCCACCGCCGCGGCGACGTCGGCGGAGTCAAGGAGGTGCAGCAGCCATACCATCGTCACCACGTCGATCGATGCGCCCGCGATGGGCAGGCGGGTGACGCTCCCGAGCGTGATCCGGCCCGGCACCCGGCCCGCGGCCACGGCAGCCATTCCCGCTGAGCGGTCGATGCCGACGACCGAACGTCCCGGCCGGGCAAGCCGCACGGTAACGATCCCGGTCCCGCATCCGACATCGGCGATCTTGGTTCCGCCGGCCGCGAGCGATATCAGCGTCTCGATCGCGCCCGCGGCCGCGTCAGCTCGCGCGTCCCCGCCCCTGGTGGCGTCGTATCGCGCCGCCTCGCGATCGTAGTCAACCACGATCGCACCCTATGCGCGCCGGGTAATTGGGACGCCGAAACATACGATGGCCTTGGCCGGGCATATATCGCGAACTTCACTACATAGCGATTCGATAACTGGTTGTATTGGATCAAACCGCCAGGGTCTTGATTTAATGGCCTTGGTAGCCAGCCCTGGCAGGCACGCGGGGTTGGGGGGTGGGTGCGGAGATGGACGAGCGAGATAATGCCACGCCGGGAACCCGGCACGATCCGTCGTGGGCGACCGTCGCCGTGACCACCGTGCGGCTGTGGCGGCAACGACATCACCGCCGTGGCACGCGGCCAGGCGGGCGCCAGCGCGGTGTCCTGGCGCTAGGCGCGGTCTTCGGCATGGCCGTCGGCGCCCTGGTGACGCTGGCCGTCAGCCACCCGGGGCACGCACGGCAGGCGCAGCAGCCACGGCAGGCCCCCGCGGCGTCGTCCACGGCTGCCGCAACCCCGGCCGGGATGCAGGCAGCCGCGGCCACCCGCGGCCAGGCGGCGGAGTGGATCGCCCAGCAGGTCCTGCCCAGCGCGCTCGTCGGCTGCGACCCCCTGATGTGCCAGGCACTTGAGGCGGCCGGCGTGTCGGCGAGCAGGCTGTTTGTGGTGGAGCCTTCGACCCCCGACCCGCTGGGCGCGGAGGTGATCGTCGCGACGCCGGCACTGCGCAGCCAGTTCGGCTCCCGCCTGGTCACGGTCTACGCCCCGCTGCTGCTGGCCAGCTTCGGCTCGGGCGCCCAGCGGATCGACGTCCGCTACATCGTGCCCGGGGGAACCGCCGTCTTCGAGGCGTCCCTCGCCCCGGACAGGCGCGCCAGGATCGAGGCAGGCGAGCAGTTGCTTAGTAACAAGAACGTCCATGCCTCCCCGCAGGCCCGCCAGGCGCTCGCGGCCGGCGACGTCGACCCCCGCCTTCTTGTAACGCTTTCGCTACTCTCGCACCAAATGCCGCTACGCCTGGTAGCGTTCGATGACGCGTCGCCTGGTGCGAGCCCGGACGTCCCGCTCCGCGGTGCCGAGATCGGTGCCGCGGCCCCCGCCGACCTGTCGGCGATGCTCGCGTTCCTGGCTCAACAAACTATCTACCAGCCCTCGCACTACCAGGAAGCCAGGATCGCCAGCGGCCAGGTGGTCACCGTACAGTACGACGCCCCAGGTCCCCTGGGGCTGAACGGCCCCTAGCAGTTCACCGGCTGGGGGCATAGGGAGGGGTTGGAAAGGTGAAGTTTCGAAGAATAACCATGGTCCTGGCCACGTCGGCCGTGCTGGTGGGCATGGGCATTCCCGCCGCCGCGGCCGCGTTCGCGTCCTCTGCCACCACGGGTACGGGCTGGATCAGGCTAGCCCACCTGTCCCCGAACACCCCCGCGGTCGACGTGTACCTGTACGCGTTCGACAACTCCACCGCGGAGATCGTGCTCGACCACGTCGCCTACGGGACGGTCTCGCCCTATGAGCCCGTCACCGCGGGGGACTACAGCGTCGCCATGCGCGCCGCGGGCGCGTCCCCGACCAGCCAGCCCGTCCTGTCCACCACCGTGACGGTCGCCGCCGGTCACGCCTACACGGTGGCCGGGATGGGTCCCGAATCGGGCCTGCGCCTGCAGGTCCTTGACGATGACCTGACCACCCCGCCGGGACAGGCGCTGGTACGCGTGATCCAGGCGTCCCTGAAACAGCAGGTGGTCAACGTGAGCCTCGGCTCCACGGTGCTCGCGGCCAGCCTGAAGTTCGCGACCGTGAGCTCTTACCAGGCCGTCTCCCCTGGCACCCAGACCGTGACCGTCAGCCCCGACGCCCCGGGCGCCGGGGACGTGACCGCGAGCGTCACGCTCGACGCCGGCACCGTCCACACCCTCGTCGTCCTCGACGGCGCCAGCGGCCTGGAAATCGACAACCTGGAGGACGCGTCGGGCAGCGGCCAGCCGCCGCTTGGCGGCGTCGAGACGGGCTTCGGCGGCACCGCGCCGCACGGCCCTGGCTCGCCGCTGCCCTGGCTGGCGGTCATCGCAGCCGGATCGCTGCTCGCCCTGGCAGGCGGCCTGCAATTGCGCCGTAGCCGTCAGCTGCACGCCGGGGTCTAGAAAATGGGGCATAGGTAATGCCGACCCGCAGGCCGGCCGCGGCGCTCGCGCTCGCGGCCGGCCTGGTGGTGATCGCCGGCGGGACGACCGGCCTGCTGCTGACTCGGCATTCGACCCCGGCCATGCGCCCG
>Ga0187783_10001243_pt1 | contig 18766 bp, 20 predicted proteins | sample 1015_SJ02_MP02_2_FD_132471 | JGI IMG/M metagenome (GOLD analysis project Ga0187783, IMG submission 132471) | Tropical peat soil microbial communities from peatlands in Department of Meta, Colombia - 1015_SJ02_MP02_20_MG | ecosystem: Environmental > Terrestrial > Soil > Wetlands > Peat | place...
CAAGCTTCCCGAGCGAGATCAAGCTCTCGACGTGGTCGCAGTGCGCGATCGCCAACGGTACCATCGGCAACTGGAACGATGGGGCGCTCACCGCCGACAACGGTGGCACCTCGCTCACCGGCGGCGTCTCCGAGCCGATCACTTTCTACTATCGCTCCGATAGCAGCGGCACGACCGACATCTTCACCAACCACTTGAATACGGTCTGCAACGTGACGTTCGGTGCGCCGTTTAACGCGCCGCCTTACGGCTCCGCGAGCCGTAGCGCTGCGTGGACGTTCGGCGTGAACTCGCTGTGGCCGGGACCAACCGGAGCCCAAGCCAGCGGCAGCGACTTCATCGGTGAGAACGGCAATCCGGGCGTACTCGCCGCCATCCAATCGACGGGCTGGGCCACCGGCTATCTCGAAGGCGCCTGGGCCGCATCCGCTAACCCGAAAGTAGGCCAGGCGTATCTCCAATCCGGTCCCGCCAAAATGCACGCCGGCCACTGGAAGTTCGCGAACGTACCCCCGACCGACAAGGCGGCGGTCGCCGCGGCGCTGGCTCCAGTCACCGCATCGGCAATCGTCTACGGCGGCGGCAGCGACGGTAATCCGCTCCAATCTACGACTCCGTGGTGCCAGCTCTACGTCCCGCTGAGCAACATCGCGAATCCGCCGGCCGGAGCGTATCCGATCGTCGGCTTCAGCTACTGGGACTTCTACGGCAACAACAACGGCGTCCACGTCTCCGATAAGAAGACGCTCGTCAACTTCATCGTCTCGTCAACGGCCAATAACCTCCTCGGAAAGCTCGAATATACTCCGCTCTCGAGCTCCATCCACACCGCGATCACCAACGCGCTCAACGGCAACTCCAGCCAGACGGCGTGCCTCAACTAGACTAGTCCAGACTCAGCGCAACGAATACGCGCGCCGCAGCAACGCGGCGCGCGTACTCATTTCAACCGCGCGCTCCTCAGGATGACACCGTTCCCTCGATGGCGTTTTTTACGTCTTTGAGAAACTCGCGCGCAGTCGCTTGCGCGATTCGGTGACCGATCGCAGCGTCGAAGAGCATTCCCGCCACACCGAACGGCGGCGTGTAAGAACCCTCGAGTTCGAGACGGCTAACATTTCGATCGCTTTCGCTGCAAATAGCGAGCGTGCCCTCAAAGGATGGGAAGACGAGCATTCCCTCGGGCCTCCAGCTGATCTCAATGGCGTCCGGCAGACCGGGTTCGCGCCGGCGGCGGACTTCGATCCGGACATCGCGATCGAGCGAAATGCCGTAGCCATGCGGCGCGCCTTCCATAGGGACCCGAAGGCGAAACCGGGCGACGCCGCTACCGCCGCGTAGCGACGCGAAGAATCGCTCGAGCCCTTGTTGAGTTTGCGCGAGCGGGCGGTCGACCAAAGTACGATCGTATAGCCGCGGCATGCGCCGATCCTACCCGGCTCGTGAGAAGCCGTGAGGAGGCCTGATTCACAATTGCTTCTCAGTCGCGCGGGCGGTTCAGGGCGCGTTCGACGGCGGCAATGAGCTCTGGCGGCTCCGACGGCTTCGGAACGACGTCAACGACGGCGTAAATTTCGATAAAATCGCGCAGGGCGGGGCTCATCGGTGACGCCGTATAGAGCGCCACTCGAATGGCCTTCGTACGCGCGTCGGCGCGCAGCGCGCGAAGGAACTCGGCTCCGCTCATTGCGGACATTGAAAGATCGAGAAGAACCAGATCGGGCGCAAGCGCAGCGGCGTTTTCCAGCGCTTCGGCACCGCTGCTTGCCTCGATGACGACGTGTCCGGCATGCGTGAGCACCACGCGGACGAGCGCGCGCGTATCGCGGTCGTCGTCGGCAATGAGAACCGTCGCCATTACGTCTTTGAATTCGAGCGAAGAAACTCTTCGATCCTTGCAATAAAGCTCTGCGGATCGATCGGCTTGGTGATGTAGCCGTCGAAACCGGCGGCGTTGATGCGTTCCTGGTCGCCCGGCATTGCAAGCGCCGTCACGGCAATCAGCCGCATCGAGGCCGATCGGGGATCCCCTTTTAGCCGCCGCGCGATTTCATAGCCGTCGATTCCGGGCATGAGGATATCGGTGAGCACGAGCGCGTACTCGCCGCTCTGCGCCGACTCTAGGCCCGCTAATCCGTCGGAGCATCCTTCGGCTTCGTAGCCGAAGGCGCGCAAGAGATAGAGCATGAGGTCGAGATTCGTCGCGTTGTCGTCGATGACGAGAATCCGTGAGCTCACGAAAGCGGCAGCGTCAGCGTAAACGTGCTGCCGGCGCCGTACTGGCTCTCGACGCTCAACTCTCCGCCGAGAAGCGTCGCGAGGCTATGGGAGAGATGAAGGCCGAGGCCGGTTCCGGCGAAGCGCCGTGTGCCGGCCGTTTCGAGTTGCTCGAACGCCTGGAAAAGGCGCTCGACATCTTGGCTCTTGATTCCGATCCCGGTATCGCTAACGCTCAGGCGTAGTGCCGTCCCGCCGTTCCAATTGCCAATGGAGCCCTCGATCCGCACGGTGCCCCGCTCGGTGTACTTGATCGCATTGTCGGTCAAGTTGAGAAGAATTTGGCGCAGACTCCGACGGTCGGTGGTTACGAATGTCGCGCCGTCGGCAACGAATGACGAGAAGTCGAGTCCCTTTTCCGCCGCGGTCGACGCGAGCGATGCCGCGACGTCTTCCACGACTTGGCGAACGGGAATACGTTCGAACGTAAGCTCGCGCTTCCCGGATTCGAGCTTAGCCAAATCGAGAATGTCGTTGATCAACGAGAGCAGATGACGCGCGCTCCATTGAACGATCTGAAGCTGGCGTTCCTGTTCCTCCGTTAGCGGTCCGGGCAGCTTCATCAAGAGCGTTCCGGTGAAACCCAAGACCGCGTTGAGCGGCGTACGCAGCTCGTGGCTCATCGAGGCGAGGAATTTGTCCTTGGCGCGGGCGGCGTCTTCGAGCTCGTGGTTAAGCTGCTGAAGACGGTGCTCGACGGCTTTACGCTCGGTAATATCGCGGATCGCGCTCGCAATGAACGTGCCCTCGCGTGTTGTGACCGGGCTCAAGCTGATCTCGACCGGGAACTCGGTTCCGTCCTTGCGCAGTCCGAAGAGCTCGAGGCCAACGCCCATCGGCCGCACGTGCGGATCGGCGGCATACATCGAGCGGTCCACGACGTGCTTGCTGCGGAAGCGGCTTGGGATCACGATCTCAATCGGCTGACCGAGCAGTTCTTCACGATAGTAGCCAAACAGCCGCTCCGTCTGCGCGTTGATGAGCTGAATGATCCCGTGGCGGTCAACGATCACGGTCGCATCGGGGGCGTACTCGAGCAGCGGAAAACGGCTTCCGCCGATATCGCCGAGCGAGAAGAGCGCCTCGTCCATCCTCGGCCCACCCTCTTCGTTAGGTATCGTCGCGCATCCGTCCGCGTAGGGCTCCTGGCGGTTCGTCGCGGATTACGGCCTGGTGCAACGACGGGACGAGGCACGGCACGAGCTTGGTAATTTGCTGGCGGTAGCGCTGGCGAACGTCGAAGGCATGCTCGACGGTTTGGTCGACGCGACGCCCGAGAGGCTCGAGGCGCTTGCGGACGCATTGCGACGCGCGCGCGATCTCTTGCAGCACGAAGACGAGGCTTGAACGTGGAACGCCGCCGCATCCTGGTCGTCGACGACGAGCCGCAGATTACCGAGGTATTGCGAGCCTACCTCGAGCGCGAAGGGATGATCGTCGAAGTCTGCGCGAGCGTTGCCGAAGCGCTCGCGTCGCTCGCGCGTTTCGCCCCCGATCTGCTCGTTTTGGACATCACGCTCCCCGACGGCAGCGGGCTCGACGTGCTGCGTGCGGTTTCGTCGGAAAAAGCCGCGGTTCCGACGATCATGCTCAGTGCGCGAGTGGAAGAAGCCGATCGTGTCGTTGGGCTCGAACTAGGCGCCGACGATTACGTCACCAAGCCGTTCTCGCCGCGCGAGCTCGTCGCGCGGGTGCGGTCGTTGCTTCGGCGCGCCACGCAAACGGCTCGCGCCACGAGCGAGAAGCCAAGCCGCCGCACGCGTGTCGGTGAGCTCGAGATCGATCACAATTTCCACGAAGTCAGCATTGCCGGCGCTCCCGCCAACTTGACCGCCACCGAGTTCAAGATTCTTGCGCTGCTTGCCGAGAATCCCGGCGAGGTCTTCACTCGCTCGCACCTCCTCGATCGCATCGGCGACGACGGAGAGATTTTCGAACGCACGCTCGACCGCCACATCAACAACCTGCGAAAGAAGATCGAAACGGATCCCCGCAATCCCGAGTACATCGTCACCGTCTACGGGGTCGGCTACAAGATGCGAAAGTCATGAAATTAAGAAGTTCTTGAGAACGGCGCCTTCGGCACTTTTTCGCACGGCGCCACTACCATGGGCCCATGTCCGAGCTCTTAGAACGTCGCATCGTCCGTTGCCCATACAATCTCGCGCAGCGATATCTCGCGCAGAGCATTGGTTCGCGCGCCGCTTCGGGTGAGGCAGGTCCGCTGACGCTCAGCCTCGCCGTGCCGGGCGGGGCGCTGACCAAGGACGTCGTCGTGACCTTCGGTGCCGCGGTCGACCCGATGCATTTTGACGAGCCATGGCACATCCACTGGAAACCGCAGGAAGGACCTTACCCTGAGTTCGACGGCGTTCTCACCGTGCGCGCCGATGAAGATTATGAGTCCTCGCAGCTCGAGCTGAAAGGCTCCTATCGGCCTCCCGGCGGCGTGCTAGGCGCCGCCTTTGATTGGGCGCTGGGCAGCCGAATTGCAACGGCGACCGCCCAGACCTTGCTGGCGCGCGTCGGCGCCGGCATGGAAGCGCGCTACGCCGGCGACGAACAAGCTAAAGAGAGCGCGACGTGAAAGATAGTAACGACGCGCCCCTGGTCGGAACGTTACGCTTCGTCTTTGTGATGGGGGCGTCGTTCTTCGTTCTTTGGCTGGCGATGTACGCGCTGCTGCGAGGACGCTGGTAAGATGCAGATCCATCGCTACGAGCGCTGGTGGCTCATCTTCGGCCTCGCCATGCTCGTCTTTTTTCTGGCGCTCATCGGCTTTGCCGCCTTCGCCGACAACATCAATCCGCCGACCGGCATGCAGCAAGTCGATCCGACCAAGGTTTCGGAGACGCCGCCCTTCGACAAGCCGGGGTTGCGCAAACTCGCCGACGGTTCGTACGAAGCCTACTACGTCGCAGAGGTCTTTGAGTTCATTCCACGGGAGCTGACGATTCCCGTCGGAAGCAAGGTCACGTTTTACGTCACTAGTGCCGACGTCGTGCACGGTTTCTTCATTCCGGATACGACCATCAACATGATGGCGATCCCGGGCTGGGTGAATCAAGAGACGCACACCTTCACCCGTCCGGGCGAGTATCTCTTGATCTGTCACGAGTACTGCGGCATCGACCACCAAGACATGTTCGGCAAGATCGAGGTCCGCTGACGAGATGATCGGTTCACCATCGTTACACAGCGAAAACCGCGTCGTCATCGCGCATCTTTACACCGCCACGGCGGCGATCGCGCTCGGTGCCATCTTCGGCGTCTTCCAGGGCTTCGCGCGCACGGGAGCCTTCGGCGCACCGAGCTGGTTCGATTACTATCGCATCCTCACGATGCACGGCGTTCTCATGGCGCTCGTCTTTACCACGTTCTTCATTACCGGGCTTTCGCTTTTCGTGACCTACCGTGCGATTCCACGAACGCGATCGCTAGGAGTCGCGTGGTTCGGCTGGACGCTGATGCTTCTCGGAACGGCGATGGCGGCGGTTACGATTCTCAAGGGTGACGCGACCGTGCTCTACACGTTTTACGCGCCGCTCAAAGCCAGCCCATGGTTCTACCTCGGCGCGACGTTGCTCGTGCTGGGCACCTGGGTCGTCGCCTTCGAGGTCTTCGAAAACGTCAACTACTTTCGAAAGACGAATCCCGGTAAACCGGTGCCGCTCGTCGTTTTCTGCGCGGCCGCCACCTTCGTGATGTGGATCGTCGCGACGCTCGGCGTCGTGGCCGAGATGTTTCTCTTGATCCCGTGGGCCTTCGGTTGGACCTCCGGCGTCAACGTGATGATGACGCGAATGTTCTTCTGGTACTTCGGTCATCCGCTGGTCTATTTCTGGATCATGGGTGCGTATATCATTTGGTACAACATCATTCCGACGTGCTACGGCGGGAATCTCTTCAGCGACGCGCTCACGCGCCTTACCTTCGTGATGCTCATTCTTCTTTCGACGCCGGTGGGGATCCATCACGAGTTCATGGAGCCCGGTATCGCCTCGGTCTGGAAGATGCTGCACACGGTGACGACTTACGGCGTCGCAATCCCGTCGTTCATCACCGCATTTGCGATCTTTGCTTCGTTCGAGCTCTACGCGATCAAACAAGGGCGCAACGGATTCATCGCGACCGTCAAAGCGCTGCCCTGGAACGATCCGACCTTCAGCGGCGCCGCGCTGGGTATGCTGCTCTTCATCTTGGGCGGCTTCGGCGGGCTAGTGAATGCCTCGTACAGCATGGATACCGTCGTGCACAACACGATTTGGATCGTGGGCCATTTCCACGTGACCGTCGGCGGTCCGGTCGCGCTGACTTTTCTCGGTGCGGCCTACTGGATGATACCGCGCTTGACCGGGCGCGCGCTCTGGAAGCCGCAGTGGGCGCTCTTCCAGACGCGCATGTGGTTTTTTGGAATGCTGATCATGGCGCTATCGATGCACTTCGCGGGCTTGCTCGGCGCTCCGCGGCGCACGGCGGAAGTCGGTTACATGGGTGCGGCCGCGGCGAATGCGTGGCAACCGCTCATGCTGCTTGCGGCTGCCGGCGGATTCTTTCTCTTTTTGAGTATTCTCGCATTCGTGGCGGTCGCCGTCGGCACGCTGCTGCAGAACAAGTCCGCCGACTACGATGAGGTGACGTTTGCCACGCCCGCCGACGGCGCCATGGCAACGCCGGCTCCGCTGCAGCATCTCTACCGCTGGGGCGTGCTTGCGCTCGTCCTTGCGGTGCTCGCTTATGCGGGTCCGCTCGGCGAGCTCATCCGCCATCCCGGCTATCTCGCGCCGGGCATGCGAACGTGGTGACTAGGGTGAACGGTAAGCGCGCCTTGGTGCTCGAGGACGAGCCGGCGATCGCCAAAGTTCTGGAGAGCTATCTCCGCCGCGACGGTTACGAGCCGACCCTCTGCGGCACCGTCGAAGCGGGGCTCGCGGCGCTGCGCAATTCCAAACCCCAGATTCTGATTCTAGACGTCGGACTTCCCGACGGCAGCGGGCTTGACGTCCTGCGTGAGTCGAGGGCCGGCTCCGAGCACATTCCGGTCATCGTGCTTACCGCGCGCGGCGACGAGGCGGATCGCATCGTCGGTTTGGAGCTAGGCGCGGACGACTACGTGACCAAACCCTTCTCGCCGCGCGAGCTCATGGCGCGTCTGCGTGCGATTTTGCGGCGCACCGATGGAATTTCGGCTCCGGCCGCCGCGCCGGGACGCATGCTTCGCGCGGGTGCGCTCGAGATCGACTTTACCTCGCACGAGGCGCGGGTCGACGGCAAGCCCGCAAATCTTACGGCGACCGAGTTTCGCATCCTCGGCGTGCTTGCGAGCAGTCCCGGCGAAGTCTTTACGCGCGCCACACTGCTGGATCGCTTGCAGGACGCGGGCAAAATCTACGAGCGCACGCTCGACCGTCACATCAACAACCTTCGCAAGAAGATCGAGCGCGACCGACACGAGCCCTCGTACATCATCACCGTCTACGGCGTCGGCTACAAACTCCGCCGCCCATAACAGTACGCGCGGTGTCATCCTGAGCGGAGCGAAGCGGAGTCGAAGGACCGTTGGAAAGCGACCTTCATTTCGCCCTTCGACACGCGCCCTACGGGCGCGGCTCAGGGTGACACCAACGCGCCCTACGGGCGCGGCTCAGGGTGACACCCAATCCGCCGTTACTCCAACGTAAACATTCGGTGGCGGTCGTCGTAAGCAAAGAGTCCGGCATAACGGCCCCAATTGATCAGCGTTCGCAGCGTGATCTCGGCGTCGTCGGCAGTGAGGTGATCTTCCAGCTCGAGCTTAAAACGGTTTCGGGGCGCCTGGTGATCCTCGCGTTCGTTAAGCACTTGCACGATATGTTCCGCGAATGGCACGAAGTTCGTCAGATGCTCTTTGAAGAGGCGCTTGCGATCGTCGGCACCGCTCCTGGCGAAGACCTGGCCCCCGGCCGTTAGGCGCAGCTCCCCTTCGGCAAGCTCACCAAACTCGAGAGTCTCCAGCACCTCGGCCACGATCAGGACGTTGTCGACGTGCGGGATCAGCGGGTGCGCGATTTTCGACAGCGTAGCGACGCCGTCGAAGGGCGGCGCGGCGAGCTTTTCGACGACGCGCGCGATGCCGTAGGCCGAAACGTTCGGCAGCTGCGTCACGCTCTTTCCGCTGCGCCGCATTTCCGCGAGCGATTCGGCCGTGCGAGCCGTGAGAATCGCGTAGATGTTATCCACGATCTCCTGGAAGCGCGGATCGAAACGGTTGCGCGGATGGTCGAGCATCACCGGGATTTCGGCGCCCAAACGGCCGGGCTTCCCTGAGATGATGAAGATGCGATTGCAGAGCAGAACCGCTTCTTCGATGTTGTGCGTCACGAGCAAGACGGATTGAATCGGACACTGCTGGCCGAGCCAGAGATCGATGAAGTCCGTCCGCAGACTTTCCGCGGTCAGAATGTCGAGCGCGGAGAACGGCTCGTCCATCAAGAGGGCGACGGGATCGATGACCAAGGCGCGCGCGAAGCCGACCCGCTGGCGCATTCCGCCTGAAAGCTCGCGCGGATATGCGGCCTCGAAGCCGCGCAATCCGACCGCTTCGATCGTTGAGAGCGCGCGTTCTCGGGCCCGATCCTCGGGCATTCCCAACGCGTCGAGGCTCGTCATGACGTTTTCCATTACGGTGAGCCACGGGAAGAGCGCGAAGGTTTGAAAGACAACGGCGATGCCGGCCGCCGGTCCGCGCAGGGGTGCGCCAAGGTAAAGAACGCGGCCGCTGGTCGGTGCCATCAAGCCGGCCGCAACGCGCAGCAGCGTCGACTTGCCCGATCCCGAACGCCCGAGCAATCCGAGGATCTCTCCCCGGCGCAGCGTCATGTCGATATCGCTCACAACCGCAAGCGGCTCGCCGGTCCGCTTAGCAAACGACATCGAGACCGTTTGCAAATCGATGATCGGCGTCGCTTTAGCGGAATTAGTCAAGGCGCGTCTTTCTTTCGCCGTAGGCATAAAGCGGCCGCCAAATCAACCGGTTCAAGCAGACGACGATGAACGACATCATGGCGACGCCTAGCGCAATGCGTTGAAAGTCGCCCGCGGTCGTCATGCGCGCGATGTACGAGCCAAGGCCGCCGGCGTTGAGCGTCGTCGAGCCCCAGCTGGCGACCTCTGCGACGATGCTGGCGTTCCACGCTCCGCCCGCAGCGGTGATCGCCCCGGTCACATAATAGGGAAAGATTCCGGGCAGCATGGCAAAGCGCCACCAGCGCCATCCGTGAACGCGGAAGCTCGCCGCCGCTTCGCGCAAGTCGGTCGGATAAGCGACCGCGCCGGCGATGACGTTGAACAGAATGTACCATTGCGTGCCTAAAATCATCAGCGGGCTCAACCAAATCGACGGAGCGAGATGATAGCGCACGATCGTGACGACGGCGATCGGAAAGAGCAAATTGGCCGGGAAAGCGGCCAGGAACTGCGCGATCGGCTGGACCTTCTCGGCGACCCTCGGCCGCAAGCCGACGGCTACGCCGATCGGCACCCAAATCACCGTGGCGATGGCAATGAGCACGGCGACGCGCGTCAGCGTGAGCCCGCCATCGCGCGCGACCTCCTGCACGTCGTGCCAGCCGATGTGACCGGCCGCAAAGCCCTGCAGCCGCCAGATGATGTATCCAACCAGTGCGGCGATGAGTCCGTACCAGACGACATCGACGAGGCGTTCGGGAATCTGCCGCGTGCGCAGCTGCAACGCGGGGTGAGGCAAGATCATGCGCGCGCGCCCGAACCGGTCGATCGCCGTCCCGATCGGACTCCAGATCCGGCGAACGAAGGCTGCGCGCGAGAACAGGTCGAGCACCCAGCTGCGCGGGACGATCTGCGCCGCAGTCGTTTCGACGCGATATTTATCGGCCCACGCAACGATCGGGCGAAAGAAGAATTGATCGTACAATAGGATGACGATCGCCATTGCTGCGATCGCCCAGCCGATTGCGACGAGGTCGCGGTTTTGAATCGCGGTCGCGACGTACGATCCGATTCCGGGCAGTTGGATGTGAAGGCTCCCAACCGAAATTGCTTCCGACGCGACGACGAAGAACCAGCCGCCCGACATCGACATCATCGTGTTCCAAACCAAGCCGGGCATCGCAAACGGCACCTCGAGCCGCCAGAAGCGTTGCCACGAAGTGAGCCGGAAGGAGCGGCTCGCTTCGTCGAGATCGCGCGGAACCGTTCGAATCGACTGGTAGAGGCTGAATGCCATGTTCCACGCTTGGCTGGTGAAGATTGCAAAAACCGCCGCCAGTTCGGGCCCGAGCATTCGTCCCGGAAAGAGCGAGACGAAAAACAGCACGGTAAACGAGAGGTAGCCTAAGATCGGAACCGACTGGAGCACGTCGAGCAGCGGAATCAGAACGATTTCGGCCCGGCGGTTCTTGGCAGCGAGCGTCGCGTAAGTGAGGGTGAAGAAGAGCGAAGCGGCCAACGCCGCAAACATTCGCAGCGTCGTGCGCAGCGCGTATCCCGGCAGCGCGGAAGGCGAAAGCGAGATCGGCGGCTGATGAACCGGCGTGAAGGGTTCGACGAGATGACGCGCGCCCAGCCCAACGAGCAATAGGATTGTAAGGACGATCGCTACCGCGACGCCGTCTTGCCACGAAACGCCGTACGGTGGATGCCTTCGGAGGACGGCGTACTGCAGCCGTCAGCCCTTATGCAGCTTCGAGTTGCTTCGCAGGAACCACGATTACGGGAATCGGTGCACGGCGCACGACTCCTTCCGCCACGCTTCCCATGACGGCACGCGCGATGCCGCTTCGGCCATGACTGCCCAGGACGACGATATCCGCTCCCGTTTGTGCGGCAAGCCGCTCGATCTCCTCAACGGGTTCGCCTTCGGCGCGGCGGGTCGAGACGTGGACGCGGCTGCCGACGTGCGATAGCGCGGCGGCGAGAATCGCGTTACCTCGCGACTCGGCCTGCTCGAGACAGCTCGGCAGCAACTGCGCCTCGCCGCCGGTCAAGACGGCCACCTCGGCGAGATCGACGACGTAGCAAATGACGACGTCGCCGCCGCGGGCGGCCGCGAATTCAACGGCAACGTCGAGCGCGCGCATCGAGGGTGGATAGCCGTCGATCGGAACCAGAAGCCTCACGATGCCGCCTCAGTTTCGGGCTTGGTTTCGAGCGGGCCAATTCGCGCTTCTTCGCGCACGGTAAATACCGGCATGACTGCTTGGCGAAGCACTCCTTCGGCGACGCTGCCGAGAAGGAGGCGCTGTATGCCCGAACGTCCGTGCGTTCCGATGACGATCGCGTCCGCGTGGATTTTCTTCGCGTAATCGGTAATTTCGAGAACGGGCTCGCCCTCGAGAACGATGCCGGCGACGGGGACGCTCGCAGCAGTTGCCTTCGCGACGCCTTCGTTAACGACGCCCTCTGCCGCGCGATGAATTTGTTCGAGCGTTACATCCGCGGCTGCGGCCGATTCGAACGTCCGGTAGAGCGGCGAGGGATCGGCCACGGAGCAGATCGCTAGCTTCGTTCCGTCGAGCTTTGCGAGCCGAAGGGCGAGCTCTAAGGCGTGATCCGCGCAGGCCGAGCCGTCGAGCGCAACGACGAGATTTGAAAACATGGATGAGACGCTACCCGCAGGTCGTGAATCGGTCGTGAACGCTCCCTCGCGAAGCCTTCACAAGCCCTTCTCAATTGAAGGTTGAAGCAGCCTGGCCGTATGGCGCGCGATGGCGAGGTTCTCGTTCGTCGGAACGACCATCACCGGCACGAGTGAATCGGCTGCGGAGATTATGCGCGCGTTTTGCGCGTTGGCGGCTTCGTCGAGACTCACGCCGAGGTATCGCAATGGAAGACACGCCGCGGCACGAATGGCCGGCGCGTTCTCGCCGATTCCACCGGTAAAGACCAGCCGCTCCAGCCCGCCGAGGACGGCGATCATCGAGCCGAGATGCTTGACGAGCTGATAGACGAAGAGCTCGACCGCTTCGCGCGCTTGCGCATTAGCGCCGGCTTTATCGAGCAATGCCTTCATGTCGGCGCAGCCGGCGGAGACGCCTATCAAACCACAACGGCGATAAAGGAAATCGCTGAGGCTTTCGAGGTCGTATCCGTCCTGTAGGAGGCGCAAGAGAACGCCGGGATCGAGATCGCCCGGCCGCGTTCCCATCATCAGGCCTCCAAGAGTACTGAAGCCCATCGTTGAGTCGACGGGAGCGCCGTTATCGACTGCGCACAGACTCGCGCCCGAGCCGAGGTGGGCGATAACGGTTCGTTTCGCGTTGTGCGGAAGCGTAGACAAGACGTACTCGTAGGAGAGTCCGTGGAATCCGTACCGCTCGATCAGGGGATCGATATCGCGCGGCAGCGGCAGCTTTTTTGCGATCGCCGGCGAGCGACGGTGAAATGCCGTGTCGAAGCAGAGTACTTGCACCGCGCTGGGCAGGCAGCGCTGTGCCGCGTACACGAGGTCGAGCTCGGCGCGCAAATGCAGCGGCTCGATGGCGACGAAGCCCTCGAGCTCGTGTAGAACGTTCGTGTCGGCGCGCGTTGGCTCGACCAAGCGAGGACCGCCAAAGACGATCCGATGTCCGACCGCAACGAAGCTCTTCGCCGTATCGAGCCCGACCTGCGCCAGCGCTTGCGTCAAGGCTTCGCTCGCGTCGGACGAAGCTGCGGCTTGAGCCGCTGCCATCGGCTCGAGATCGTCGCCCCGCTCCGAGAGACGATAAGCGGCGTACTTTAGCGACGACGAGCCGCCGTCGAGGCAGAGTATCGCTTTCATCGGCGTATCGTATACGGCGCTAGTTCACCGATTGAGAATAAGTCGAGAAGATCGCCCGCTTTCCGCCGATTCGCCATTCGCTCCTCAATCGCCACGAGGTCACCGCCGCCTTGCGCTTCGAATAGATTATGAACCTTTAATTCCTCAAGACTTCATGTTGAATTCCGGGAGACCGGGTAGAGTAGGATTCGATGTTTAAACGAATTGCAGTTGCCCTCGACGCCTCCGACGCGGCGCAGGAAGCCTTGAAGGTCGCCTTGCAGCTGGCGCAGACCGAGCGTGCCGAGCTGGGAATCTGCTCGGTCGTCGATCCGATCGTGGTCGCCGGGATCTCGGCGCCGACTCCGGCAACGGAAATCGTCGTCCGCGGCATGGAAGTCGAAGCGCGTCATCTCGTGACCGGCGCGATCGATCGGGCTCATCAAGTGGGCGTTAAGGCAAGCGGTCAGGCGCGCACCGGCGTGCCGGCCTTCGAGGTGCTGCGCTATGCCTATAATTTCGGCGCGGACTTGATCGTGATGGGGACGCACGGACGCCATGGCATCAAACACTTTCTGATGGGAAGCGTCGCGGAGGTGGTGCTGCGGGAGGCGTCGATCCCGGTCCTCGTCGTGCGCGCCGCCGCCCGCAACGCGCAAGCAGCGTAGCCGGAAATTTTTGCCTAGCGAATCAGGAGAAAGGCTGCCGCAAGGCCGGCAGCACCCAGAGCGCCGAGCACAATAGCCGGCGCCGCGCCGCGGCGTCCACCCGCGAATATCACGGTGTAGACGGCCTTCAGCACGTTGTTCGACGAGCTTGCGATCAGGATCGCGGCGGCTGCGGTCGTCACGCCCACGTTTGCCGCTCCGCCTTGCGCGAGACTCAAAACGAACGGATCGATGTCGCTGACGCCGACGATGCCGGCCAGCGCGAAAATGCCGGCGCGTCCCAGATGGCTCTGCGCAAACGTCGCGAGCATCGAAACGGCGACGAAGAGCAACGCGAAGAGAAAAGCCGTCGACAGCTGTAACGGATTGGGAATCGGGCGAGTTGGTGACGATCGGGACGCGCTTCGCGAACGCTCCCAGGCGATCAGCGCGGCGATTGCCGCGAGCGCAAGCAGCGGTATCGCGAGCTTCCTGCCCAGCGTGAGGCTGAACAGCGACGTGATTACCAGGATACGGACGTACATCATCGCGGTCGCGGAAATAATGCCCGCCTGCAACTCGGCGGTCATGCCCTCGGTGCGCGCGCGGCGAGCCAGCACCACCGTCGTCGCGGTTGACGAATAGAGTCCGCCGAGCACCGCGGTCAGCAGCGAACCCGCACTCGGAAAGACGTAGCGCTGCAGCAGATAGCTGGCGTACGAGATCGACGATACGGCGACGACCGCCAGCCAAACGCCAAACGGCGTGACCGTCGTGTAAGGAATTGCCGGACGACCGGCAAGCAGCGGCAAAACGACGCCGACCAAAATCAAGAACTGGCCGGCGGTAACGATTTCCTGTCTGGAAACTCGCGCCGCTAAGTCGTGAAGCGGACGGCGCGCGCTCAGCAGAAGGACCGCCGCGACCGCGACCGCTACGCAAAACCATAGCGGGGCAGCGAGCGTAAGCGCTCCCAGCAGGTACGCGATGAGGTTGCATGCCGGTACGACGAGTGCGCTTTCGGTCGCATCACCTTCGTCGTTGCTCGGACGCCGTACGTACGCGTAAATCCAGGAGCCCAGTACGAGAAGGCCGGCGATAAACGCCGCGCCGTAGCGTGGATCGAGCAGATAGAGGCCCCCGCCAGCAAGCGCCAGCAGCGGAAACGTGCGCACCCCTCCGGGACGATGCGGCAATTCGTCGGCGTAAAAGCCCTCGAACGCAAGTCCGAAGAAGAGCGAGAGTCCGAGCAGCAGTGCCAGGCGCTCGGCGCCGACGCTTAGCAGTGGGGCGCTCATTCCCCGCTAGGATAAGCTTCCGGCACCTCGCCTTCCCGCCAGAGCGCTCGATTCGCCATCATATTGGGGCACATTAGTATTTTGAAGAATCGCCGTGAAGATGCGCTGAAGAAAACTTCTTGAGCTGCGCGTAACTCTTTAGGCGACGCCGCGCCCGGCGGAAGGCATCGCGCACGGCGAGTGCCGGATCTTTGTAGACCGCATCCACTTCGGCGCTTTTCCGCCGCATCGGCGCGCCGTCACCGGCCGTCTCGATCCGGTGACTATGCGCCGTGTCGACGCTCAGCTCGCTGCCCGGAACGGCGAGATCGATGCGGACGCGAAAAGGCCGGCCGTTGCGGACGTGCCGTTGTTCCAGCTCGATCCGAACCCGGCAACTGACGATTCGGCTGAAAAACTCTTCGAGCTTCGCGGCCTCCTTTCCGATGAGCCGGCTCAATGCGTCCGACGGCCCGACTCCGTGGTAAGTGACCTGCAGTGGAACTTCCATGACTTCCAGGATTGGCGTCCGATTGAAGCTCTCCCGGCCCGGCGCAACGAAATTCACTATGATGCGAGCCATCGTTCTCGAGCAGCCGGCGCCGATCGAGAGCAGCCCGCTACGGCTGGTTGAAAAGCCGCAGCCGGTTGCCGGCCCCGGCGAAATCCTGGTACGCGTCGTAACGTGCGGCGTTTGCCGAACCGATCTCCACGTCGCCGAAGGCGAGCTTCCCCCCAAGCATCCGAAGATCGTTCCCGGGCACGAGATCGTCGGCGTCGTGGAAAAACTCGGCGCCGGAAGCCGGCGCTTCGAAATCGGCGATCGCGTCGGCGTCGCCTGGCTGCGCCAGACCGATGGAACTTGCGACTATTGCGCCGGCGGCCGCGAGAATCTGTGCCCCAACGCGCGCTTTACCGGCTGGGATCGTGACGGCGGCTACGCGGAGTACGCCGTCGTGCGCGAAGACTTTGCCTACGCGCTGCCCGAGCGGATCGACGACGAGCATGCCGCGCCGCTGCTCTGCGCCGGAATCATCGGTTTCCGCGCGATCAAGCGGGCCGCGATTACTCCCGGCGCGACCGTCGGGCTCTACGGATTCGGCGGCTCGGCGCATCTCGCGCTTCAAGTGCTCAAGCACTGGAACTGCTGCGTCTTCGTGATGAGCCGCGGGGGCGTTCATCGCGAGCTTGCCGAGGAGCTTGGCGCCGATTGGATCGGCGAAGCCGAAGATCGCCCGCCCGCAGCCCTCGATGCCGCGATCCTCTTTGCGCCCGCGGGAAATCTCGTGCCGCCGGCCATGCAAGCGCTGCGCCGTGGCGGCATCTTGGCAATTGCGGGAATTTATCTCTCGCCGGTTCCGCCGCTCGATTACGAGCGCGATCTGTTCTACGAGCGCGAGATTCGCAGCGTAACGGCGAACACGCGCGCCGACGGCGAGGAGTTCTTACGAATCGCCGGCGAGATTCCGATCAAAACCTCGACCGTCGCGATGCGCCTCGACGACGCAAATCGAGCGCTGACCATGCTCAAGCACGACGAGCTGCGCGGCGCCGCGGTGCTGCATGTTGAGTAGTTAGCGAATCTACTGGAGGAAAGCCCCCAGGAGGGCTCGGAGAAGCCGCCATGGCAGTCTCGCCGGCTCCGCGGAAGATCAGCGCAGCGCTGCTCGCGATTCTAGCGCTGGTCGCCTGCAGCGGATCGTGGAGCGAGCGCGTTCGCGAGCGAGTCCATCGAACGATTGCGGTCGGCGCGGCTCCGGTCGTGCGCGTCGACAATATCGCCGGAACGGTGAGGGTCGACGGATGGGATCGGCCGATCGTCGACGTCGATGCGACGAAGTATGGTTACGACGCCCGGGAGCTGCGCAGCGTCGCCGTCGTCGTTACCCGTGAGCAGAGCGGCGCCGCGATCGTTACGAAGTACGCAGGCGGCGTGCACGGTGGCGGCGTGCGTTATCGCATCTTCGTTCCCGCCGATGCGTCGTTGCGCATTGGAAACGTTGCCGGCACGGTCGACATAGCGGGCGTGCGCGGGAACGTCGGCGTCGACACGCAGGCCGGTACGATTACCGCCGACGTCGGACTTGTCGCCCGCGACCGTTCGATCGATTTGCGAGCAACGACCGGTGCGATCGAGCTGACGATCGCCGCCGGCAGCAGCGCGCGCGTCGAAGCCCATAGCACGGTCGGCGCCTTCGACAGCGACATCCCAGGCATTTCGCAGGCGCGCCAAAACTTCATCGGGTCCAGCGGCGGCGGAACGATCGGCGGCGGCAGCGCCAGCATTCGGCTCGAGACGACGACCGGCGCAATCACGCTGCGCCGGGGTTCGTGAGATGCGCTGCACCGCGCGCGCGCTCGGTGCGGTCTTAGCCGGTTCGCTCGGCACGGCATCGTGCGCCGGCCTCGCTTCATCCGGCGCAGGGCTTCACGGATTCACGGCCTCGCAGGCCGTTCCGGACGCAGGCGGCTCACACTATATTTCGCACGTCGTGGTGGTGATTCAGGAGAATCGCAGCTTCGACGATTTCTTTGCGACCTTTCCCGGTGCGGACGGAGCTACGCAAGGAAGAATGAAGACGCCGAGCGGCTCGATCCTGGTGAATTTACACCGAGTGCCGCTCGCGGAGCCGTGCGACTTTTCGCACTCGTACGGCGATTACGTACACGATTACGACGGCGGCGCGATGGACGGCTTCAATCTCGAATATGGGGGGCCGAACTGCCTGGGACAAAGCGGCGCCGCGCCCTATCAATACGTCGATCCTTCGCAGATCGCGCCGTACTGGGATATCGCGCAGCAGTACGTGCTGGCCGATCACATGTTTACGACGCAGGGCAGCGGCAGCTTCACCGGACACCAAGCCCTCATCGCCGGCGGCACCACGATCAACCCGGAAAAAACGAAGACGCTGGTCGACTATCCATCGGCGATGCCGTGGGGCTGCGATGCACCGCCCAAAACCGTGACCTCGATGCTGGTCGCGGAGAGCACCATCCATGGCCCGGTCTTGAAGTATCGCTACCGCGGCGGACCCTTTCCCTGTTTGGGCTACCGGACGATGCGCGATCTGCTCGATGCCAAGGGGATCTCCTGGAAGTATTATTCGCCGCCCGAACCGGTCGGCACCGGTGCCTTCTGGAACGCCTTCGATGCAATCGAAGCCGTACGCCGCGGGCCGCAATGGAGCACGAACATCGCTAGCCCAACGACCTTCTTCATCGACGTCGACGAACGAACGCTTCCGGCGGTCTCGTGGATCGTTCCGACCCAGCCCGATTCCGACCATCCGGGGAAGCACGCCGTCGCCGGCCCATCGTGGGTTGCGAGCATCGTCAATGCGATCGGCGAAAGCACGTATTGGCAGAACACCGCCGTCATCGTCGTTTGGGATGATTGGGGCGGATTCTACGACCACGTTCCGCCGCCGTTCTTCGATCGCTGGGGAGGTTTGGGATTCCGCGTGCCGATGCTCGTCGTCTCGCCGTACGCACTACGCGGCTCGGGCGTTCACGGCGGTTACGTTTCGCATACGCAGTACGAGTTCGGCAGCATCCTCAAGTTCATCGAACATGTTTGGAGCTTAGGTTCGTTGCACAAAACCGACGAGCGCGCGACCAGCATCATCGATTGCTTCGATTTCTCGCAAGCGCCGCGTAAGTTCAATGCGATTCCCTCGAAGTATTCGAAAGAATATTTCTTGCACCAACCACCCTCAAACGAGCCGGTCGACACCGAGTAGCGTGTCATCCTGAGGAGCGCGCGCAGCGCCCCATCGGTCATCCTGAGCGAAGGCGCGCAGCGCCGA
>Ga0187783_10001244_pt1 | contig 18762 bp, 16 predicted proteins | sample 1015_SJ02_MP02_2_FD_132471 | JGI IMG/M metagenome (GOLD analysis project Ga0187783, IMG submission 132471) | Tropical peat soil microbial communities from peatlands in Department of Meta, Colombia - 1015_SJ02_MP02_20_MG | ecosystem: Environmental > Terrestrial > Soil > Wetlands > Peat | place...
CGGGTTGCTCTTCGAAAGCACTTTCGTGATCGCCGCCGTCAGCGTCGTCTTCCCGTGGTCGATGTGCCCGATCGTGCCCACGTTCACGTGTGGTTTGCTTCGCTCGAATTTCTCCTTCGCCATTTCGAATTAACCTCGCATCAAAACTGCGCGATCTTGGCCGCGCTCTCGATCCTGTGTTGTTGCTTGCCTCGCGATCTAGGAAGCCGCCGGCCCTGCGATGGAGCGGGGGACGGGATTCGAACCCGCGACCATCTGCTTGGAAGGCAGAGACTCTACCCCTGAGTTACCCCCGCTCATCCTCACTCCGCCTCGAGCCTGGAGCCTGGGACCGGGATTGAACCGGTGACCTCGTCCTTACCAAGGACGCGCTCTACCAACTGAGCTACCCAGGCCCAATCCAAAGCGTCAAGCGCCTCTTACTGACACGACGCACGGTGTCAGACGCTGGTGGACGGGGGAGGATTCGAACCTCCGTAGCCCGCAAGGAGCGGCAGATTTACAGTCTGCTGGTTTTAGCCACTCACCCACCCGTCCTAGTAAACCATGCGCGGCGCGAACAGTGCGTCCGGCCATCAAAGACTCCGGGCACAAAAATCGGCTGGTTCCCTCCGGAACTCAACCGGACCGGTCTATGGGGTGTCTCGAAAAGGAGAAAAGGTTCGCGTCCGAAGACACAAACCCTGTTCGCTTCTCTCGCGAGGAATCCGTCTGTATCACCAACCCGAAAAATTCCGGCTCCCTCAAATATCAGCTGGCGGAGGGAATTGAACCCCCGACCCTCTGATTACAAATCAGATGCTCTACCAGCTGAGCTACGCCAGCCCTGCGCAAACCTTAAAAAACTATCACACAGGCAATCAAATTGCAAGACAGTTACGCGCCCCCCGCAAACTCACGCCAGACTTCCACTTAGCCCGGGGTCAACCTCTCAGGGCACCGTCGGCTTCGAGAAATCAGCGTCATCGAGCGGCACATTGTGATGATACGCTGTCACGGTAATTACTACCAGTGTACCCTCGTTGGTCTGACGGATCGTTTGCGGTAGCTGGATGCCGTCGATTTTGCGATAGTCGTCGTATTCCTGCAGAAACTCGCTGACGCCATCAGGTCCGTGACGTTGGCTGGTATTGCGCACGAGAAGCCCGCTTGCCACGTCGAAGTACATCTTCTCTGGCGGACCACCTTCGGTGGCTACCGCTTCAACCACATAGGTCTCGCGCTCGCCAATCTCTTGCTTGCCCGTGAGCGTGAACTTCGCGTAGAGCTTGCGCAGATCGAGTGTGTGGTAGAAATCCGACTCGCGGCGGATTTCCGCCAGTTCCGTACCGGTCAGATCGCGCAGACCGTTTTGTGGATCGTCTGTCCATCCCGAGGTTCCATCAAACCCTTGACGATACGATGCTCCATTGATGGTGATGATTCCAAGAGAGCGGTCCGGCGCTTTTTCGCGAAGCTCGACCGTTCCTGTGAGCGACATCGACGGAACACTAACTGTTCCGGTCATCACGCGAGACGTGAGCTTCTCGAAAGCAGCGCGCCCGCCTTCTGCCTCCAGAAAGCGGTCCAGGATTTGGTCGGCCGTGGTTGGCTCGGCAGCCTGTTTGGCCGGGGTCTGCGCCCACGCCGAAACCAGCCACACCAGGCATAGAAACCACGATCCCAGAGCTCTTATTCGAGCGCGGCCGCTCATATCAAAAGCCGTCCTCGGCATCCGATGCAATGTTGGACGAAGCTTCAAAAAACGGGGTACGCTGTTTGTTATGCCGACATTTCCCGGAAAGCGAGCGATCGTTGTCGCCGCCGTACTTGCGTGCATCGCGGCAGCGGTAGGCGGATGGTTTCTCTATCGCTGGCATCGGCCCTGGAAGGGCGCCAGGGCCGGTACGGCGCCTGAAATTCTCACCCACGTTCCAGCCGATGCGCCCGTCATCGCCTATATAGATGTCGCTGCGCTTAGGAGGTTGCAAGACTCCCCGCTCACGGCGATCGTTGGCCTCGCAGGACAAAATCCCCGCCAAGACCCCGACTATGAGAACTTCGTTCGTAACACGGGCTTCGATTACACGCGCGATCTTGACCATGTGGCCGTCGCCTTTTGGCCCTCCTTTTCGCTGAAGACAACCCCGAAGGGGGCGGACAATCGCGCGCTCGCCGTCGCCGACGGGCGCTTTGACGAAGGAAAAATCAAAGCCTATGCGTTGCGCAGCGGGACGACCATCACCCTGGGAGAGCGGTCGTTCTACATCGTCCCAGGCGATCCGGATGTCGCCTTTGAATTCCGCTCGCCAACGCGGATGGCCCTGGCCAGTGGAACCGATGGGGTCCGGTTGCTCTCGCAACCGGACCCCGCGTCCCGGGGCGGGCCGACGGAAGAGCGGATCGATCGCGTGGCGGGAGCACCCCTGTTCGCGGTGGCACGGACCGATAACCTGCCGGCCAGCCTCTACGAAAACTTGCGTGGCGTACCGCAACTTCAGACCCTGGCACGCAGCGTCCGCGGCCTTGTACTGGCGGGCCAGCCCGACGGGGAGGTGATCCATCTAACGCTTGACGCCGAGTGTGACTCGATGACGAGCGCCCTTGAACTAGCCACGGTCGTCGACAGCTTGCGCCTGCTCGGCTCGATGGCGCTCGCCGACCCGAAAGCGCGTCCCCAGATGACCAAGCCGCAGGTCGCATTCCTAAGCGCTGTTCTCAATCAAGCCCAACTCACTCATGAAGATCGTTGGGTGCGCCTGTCCCTCGACGTGACACCGGCGATGCTCGGAGAGCAAAATGCTCAGATGCGCGGTGGCCGCCCCTCGAAAGCGTCCTCGAGCAAAACGCGAATCCCCTCCTTGGTCAGGGCGCTCGGATTGTAGAAGGGCTTTTCCATCACCAGCGCCGCCGCGTGGTCGACACCGTCCTGGTTCATGCCCAGTGATCGAAGCGACAGCGGCGTTTTCATCGAAGCCTCGAGGTCGTGCAGAAGTTGGGCAGCGGATTTCGCAACGCCCTCGGGAGCAAGAGCCTGCGCGATGCGCGCCATCGCTCGGGGCGCGCCCCGGGCGTTGTAAGCAGTTACGTGCGGCAGCAACACGGCATGGGTTTCGGAGTGCGGCAGGTCGAAGGCGCCGCCCAGAATGTGACACAGCTTGTGGTGCAGCGCGGTGGTGGTCGCGCCTAGAGACATCCCTCCAAGCCATGCTCCATACAACGTGAGCGAGCGGGCATCCCGGTCCAAGGGATCGCGCACAACCGCCGGAAGCCCTTTTGTGAGCGAACGAATCCCCTCTTCGGCAAGGAGCGAAGTAATGGGATTGGCGTCTTGGGCGTACAGTGCCTCGACGCAGTGCGCCATCGCGTTCATTCCACTGGTCGCGGAAAGCTTGGCAGGCAAACTCAGAGTCAGCGCCGGATCATAGATGACGGTTTGGGGCTGCACGCGAGCGTCACGCAGGGTCTTCTTGATGCCGTGTTCGGTAAGGCCCCACGTCGATGTCATTTCCGATCCCGAATAGGTGGTCGGTATCGCCAGGATTGGCAGGCTGGCGCCCGCTGCGATCGCTTTTGCAAGACCGATGGCAGAGCCTCCGCCGATCGCCACGCATAGGTCTGCACCAAGGCGCGCGGCCTCGCCACGTGCGCGTTCGGCAATTTCCGCCGGAACGTGCATCACGGCGCGATCAAAGACCCCTACGGCTTTGGCGCCGAGCTCGGTCGCCATATCCTCACCGAGTTTTTTGCGTCCCGGCGTCGTCAAAATCAGCACACGTTTGGCCCGGAGACGATTGATTTCTTCAGGAGCCTTGGTAAGGCTGCCCATCCCGAAGATGACGCGTGAGGATGAAGAGTGAAACAGGAACGACCGGTCACCGTCTAGCATCATCGAGATAACCTTTGCCGGGATGGGGCAGGTCGATCTTATCGGCTCAGTCGCGACATGCTCCCGATCTACGCTTGCAGACGGCCGAGCAATTTTCAAGCAGTTCTTGTCGTAGCGGGAGAACGGGAAGTGAAACAGGCTGCCGCGAAGAGTTCTCAGGGCAGCGCAAAAGCGATGACGGAGTCACCCGGGGCATCGTCGAAGTAGCCGTTCAGGGCGACGATGCCAGGGCCGCCGAAGGCTTCGATGACGACATACTGCTTGCCGTCGCGGCCCTTGTAGGTTATCGGGATGGTGTGAGCGCTGGCGTCGATCTTCTCCGTCCACAGGCCCTTCCCCGTGCGCGCATCAAAGGCGCGGAAGCGACCGTCGTTTGTGGCACCAATGAAGATCAAACCGCTCGCGGTGACCATCATCGGGCCGGTGTTGGGTGCGCCGGTATTGGGAAAGCCCGCCGCGGCCAGAGCGTCGACAGTGCCGAACGGCTCGCGCCAGACAATAGCGCCGTTCTTCGCGTTGACGGCGAAAATTTCAGCCCACGGAGGCTTGATACACGGCCAGCCGTTGCTCGATTCCCAGAAGCGGCTCTGATAGGGCGAAGGGCCGTTGGGGAACACCTTCTCGTACGGACCGCCACGAGGATTCGGATGATCGAGCCTTACGATCCGACCGATCTGGCCGGCGTTGAACGCCGTCGTGCCGAAGAGGTAGCCGAGCCGGGGATCAAACGCGACGCCGCTCCAGTTTCCCGCGCCTTCACGCCCTGGAAAAATCACCGCCATCGCATTCGGGTCGGCGCCGTACACGGTGAAAGGACCGTTGTTGTACATGTGGTTTTCTTCCCATAAATCCTTGCAGTAGGCGGCGTGCTCCGGGGTCAAGTCTGCCAGATCGGCCTTCGTAATGCTCATGGGAGCAAGTGAAGGGGGCTTGAGCGGGAAGGGCTGGGTCGCCGAGGTTTGTTCGCCCGGGACAGTCGACTGCGGGACCGGGCGTTCCTCCATGCCAAAGACAGGGGTGCCGTTGGTGCGGTCAAGAATGTACAGCAATCCCTGTTTGCTGAATTCAGCCAGAGCGGGAATCTTCTTTCCGTGACTCTTGATGTCGAACAGCGTGGGGGCGCCGGGCACGTCCCAATCCCAAAGATCGTGGTGCACGAGCTGCTGATACCAAAGCAGTCGTCCGCTGTTCGCGTCGAGCGCGACCACGCTATCGCCATAGAGCGTGTTGCCCAGGCGCACACCACCATAAAAGTCCGGTCCTCCGGTAGGGGCAACCGAGACATAGACGATGCCTCGTGCCGGGTCGAGCGTCATGAAGCTCCAGACGTCATCGCCACCCCGGACCTGCCAGCTATCGCCCTTCCAGGAGTCGTGAGCGGGATCACCGGGCTGCGCTCGGGTGTGGAAGGTCCAGACGAGTTTGCCCGTGCGCGCGTCGTAGGCGCGGACCATCGGCACGCCGTTATCACCGGTAATGATGAGGTCGCGATAGATGACGGGTGACGATGATGGGCTTTCGTCGGAAACCAAACCTCCGTCGCCAAATTCGGGGACAAGCTTGCCGGTCCTTGCATCGAGCGCCAGCATCTGCTTGCCGGAAACGCCTACGATTAGGCGTGGGCGGGTGCGATCGTCACCGGGCCAATAGGCGACGCCACGGCGCGAGGTGCCTTGGGTCTCGAATTTCCAGATTTGCTGGCCGGTCGTGGGATCCAGCGCGTACACGTTCTTGCCCGCATCAAAGTACAGCAGGCCATCGACGACGAGCGGAGCACCTTCGGAATTGACGCCTCCCTTTGGATCCCCTGTATGAAAGGTCCACGCTCGCTGGAGCTTCCCCACGTTGTGCGGGGTGATCTGCTTCAGCGGAGAAAAGCGTTGTGAACCAGGATCGTGTCCGGCAACCGGCCAATCGACCTCCGATTGGCCCAGAACCATAGGAGCGAGAACGACGAGACTCCCCAGGGCAACCCCGGCGAGAAGGGACCGGAGCGCACCGGCCGAGGGCGCCCTAACAATGGGAGACGAAGCTCGCAAGGAAGTTAGCTATTCGTGGGATGCCAGCAAGGGCGCGACGTCGTGCTCCATATCGGCCAGAGTAAGCGCTTTTTGATAGAAGTGCGCCTCCTTGCCGTCGCGATCGAAGATCATGGTCATGGGGAGGGCCTCGCTCTGAGCCCAACGCGGGTCCATCTGTTTATAAAACTCGTCATCGGTCGAAGAGGCGATGTAGACCGGGAAGGGCGGCTTCTGTTCCTCCACATACTTGAGCATTTCCGCTTTCTCGGCGGCATCGGTCCGATCATTCATCGAGACTTCCACGACTTGCAGCGAGCCCTTGTATTTCGTCTGCAGCTTCATGATGTCGGGGAATTCCGTGTGGCAGGGGACGCAGTAAGTGGCGAAAAAGTTGAGAAAAACCACTTTACCCTTGTTGGATGCGATCAACGCCTTGATGGCCTGCGGGTCGACGCTCTTCAATTCTCCATCAGCTGCGGGTTGCGCCCAGGCGCCCAGGGCCGTGGAAGCCAAAACACCCAACAGGAGCGAAGTGAACCTTTTCTGCCTCACTGGGTGCTCCCAGCCGCTGTGGCCGACGCCAGCATTTTCACCGAAGCGTCCTCGACCCGCTGGAACGAGGTGTCATTCACGTTGACGAAATTCGCGATGACTTGGCGATTATCGTTTACCAGGATCGTGTTATCCGCCGCGGGATTCAGCTTGTAGACGCGCATGCCGGAATCCTGGGGACCCTTCGCGAAATAGACCAGCGGGATCCCGATACCCTTGTCCGCCGCGAGTTTTTCAAGCCAATCCTTCGTATCCGGACCGGCGATCATCACCGCAAAGCCCTTTAGATTCTTCTGCGACTTCACCAGCGCGTCGAGCTTCACGATTAGGTCCGCCGCCTGATCACTGGGCTTTTGGAAGAAACCAATCACAGTCGGCGCGGGACCGTATTCACAGACATAGCAGGTATCTTCACCCTTGTATTTGCCGGTGACGTCGATCACGCGAAGCGATGGCGTGACGGCGCCGACCGGGCGCCCCGAAGTGATTGGGCCCGAGGGGGTCGCTGCCGTGTTCAAGGTGGTGGCATTCGCGCTGCTCGTCGTGCTTACGTTGGCAGCGGCCGCTTCCGCCATCTTCACCGCGTTCGCGGCATCGGTTCCTTCGACAGGATACTTCAGCGCAACCCACTTGTACCAACCGCCTTCCATAATCTTGGTGTTGAGATAACCGAATTCGACCAGCTTCTTGTACATGTCGATCGAGTCTTCGTCGTGCTGACAGGGACAATAGAGAACCAGCATTTTGTTACGCGGAAGCGGAACGGGAGGCTTCACCTGGGGTACCCACGGATAATTGATCGCGCCAGGAACATGGCCCTCGGTGAAAGCTTCCTCAGGCTGCGTGTCAACGAGAACGAAACCGGTGTCTTTCTGATCCATCATCTTTTTGATTTCGGCCGGCGTGATGAATTGCGGCGGTGGAGCCTGGGCGGTCGGATCCCCGAACCCTCCCAGATCATCTTGCGCTGACGCTCGCCGCGGAGAACCAATAAACGCGAGGATTGCCAAGCAGATAAGCGCAAGCCACTTTCCCGTTTCTTTAACAGCGGACATAGCGGACCTCCCTCCATTCTGATCGGCCGGGGGGGGCACACACGATTTGTCGGGTGTAGATTCTACCATCCAGCAACGATCTTCCATTGATTTAGACGCCTGGCCAAGGATCGGGTTTCAGGTATTGGGCGACAACCCGGTAGGTTCTGCGCCCCGAAGACCAGAGACGCCTCATTGGCATTTGGCGACAATCAGCGTGATGTCGTCGTGCTGACGGCCAGCACTAAAATGCTGAACTTCCTCAACCAGCGAGCGGAGCAGCTCGGCAGAAGCAAGTTCCCGATGCTGGCGCAGCGCTGCCACGAGGCGATGCTCCCCGAATTGTTCTCCCGCGTCGTTGAAACATTCGGTGACACCGTCTGTGTAGAACACCACCGTGTCTCCCGCAAAGAGTTGGCTTTCGCCGACCAAACACTCCCAATCCTTGAAAAGGCCGACGACGGTACTTGTGGAGTCAAGGCGTTCGAGGGCGTTATCGCTCCGTAGCAGAAGTGCGGGAAGATGACCGCAATTGGCGTAGCGCAAGCGCCGCGCCGTGTCATCGTACTCGCTAAAGAACAGGGTAGCGAACGCTCGATCGGCGGTGTTCTCACAAAAGAGGCGATTGACGGACAGCAGGAGTCTCTGCGGCTGCCCCAAGGCGAAGGGCGTGAAGGGACGGCTTGAGTAGGTCGAAGACAAGTTGCGAAGGTGCGCCTGTAAGTTTGCCATTAGCAGAGCAGCCGCGGTTCCCTTACCCGAAATATCGCCGATCACCAAGCCGAAGCGCTCCCGCCCGAGGTCGAGAAAATCGTAGTAGTCCCCTCCTACCGAGCGAGCCTGCATGCAGATGCCATCATACTGAAGCGTGGTGAGCGCGGGTCGTGTTTGCGGGAAAAGCCTTGCTTGCACCTCTCGGGCGCTTTCCAATTCTTGGGCAATTCGACGCTCGGTTTCAAACCTCTCGTGATGGGCCCGGCGCTGCTGTTCGACTTCTCGAACCACGGATTCGTCGCTGATAAGGGTAAACGAGTTACCGTCCAGGTCTTGGAAATGGGCGCACGTGACCCCCGGGGATTGTCTTTGCGGCCCTTGCGAAAACATCACGCCGCGCTCGGTCCATTCCTGGTATTTGCCTGCAACGTCCTCGGTGAAAAACATGACCTGCGTGGATCGACCAATGAGCTTTGATTCCTCCGAGCCCGGTTCAGGAGAAACCAGAACCAGTATAGCCGTCCCATCCGGAGGAGACACGGCAAGCAAACGCTCGCCCGAGGGAGAGCGCATATCACTGGCAAGTTCGAACCCTAATTGGTCCAAATAAAATCTCAGGCTTCGCTCCTGATCGCGAACGAAAACGGTAACGGCGCCAAGGCGAAGGTAGAGACTCTGCCGGTCCGGATCAAAACTGCACCGGTGCACCGGATGGCCCGTGACGTGGCTTACGGCCGGACTGCTCACGCTCGCCATTATAGCGCTCGTACGCTTCACTGCCGACAATCAGTGCAAAGGCAGAGCAAAAGCGTAGGCCACGCTATCGGCGAGAAAGACAACGTACTGGCGACCGTCGAGCTCGTAGGTCATCGGGCCGGTGCCGAACGATCCACCGGGATACATATGCCAGAGAACTTGGCCGGTCGAGGCATCCAGCGCGACCAGATTGCCGGACATATCCGCAGTGAAAACCAGATGGCCGGCGGTGGAAAGGATCCCGGACTGGCCCCCGCGGCCCAGAGTGTCGGCCGTCCAGCGAACTTTGCCCGTTTCAACGTCGATGGCTTTGAGCATCGACTTCGATGACAGGAAGAAGTCGCGGCCCGCCCAACCTTCGGCGTATTTTCCGGGCATCGTCAAATAGAAGACACCGGTGGTCTCCCGTGAGTTGACGTAAAACAGGCCGGTGTCGGGATCATAGCTGGGTGCCTGCCAATTGGTTCCCACGCCGCCCGTGACAAGAACGCCGTCGGGCCGCGGCTCTTTGTCCTGGCGCGGGATCGGCTGGCCGCGCTGGTCATAGCCCTCGACCCAATTCGCCGGGACAAACGCTTCGGAAATCAGGGCTGTCCCGTCGGTGCGGTCGAGGACGAAAAACAGTCCATTCTTCCCAGCCTGGGCGAGCATCTTGCGCGGCTTACCATGAAATGTCCCGTCGAAAAGGACCGGCGTCATCACCATGTCCCAGTCGTGGGTATCGTGCGGTGAGGACTGGAAGTACCAGACAAGTTTTCCGGTATTGGGATCGAGTGCGACGATGGCACAGGTGTACAGGTTCGCTCCGGCGCGCGCGTCGCCGTTCTCGACCGGGTGGGGATTGCCCGTGCCCCAATACAGGAGATTGAGCTCGGGATCGTAGGTACCGGTGATCCACGTCATGCCACCACCGCGAGTGGACACATCGGTATCGTGCGGCCACGTGTGCCACGCGGGGTCGCCTTGCTTTGGCATCGTGTCCCACCGCCACTGAATATGGCCGCTCATCGGATCAACCGATTCGAGGAAACCGGGAAGATCGGCCGTGTCGCCGGAGGTTCCCAGGATGATGTGATCACGGATCGCGAGCGGTGCGACGCCGCCGAAGGCCTTCAAGGTCGGGTCATCGACCTGAATTTGCCAGATCAATTTTCCGGTGCGTGCATCGATGCACAGCAGCTGCGCATCGGGAGTGGTCATGTAGAGGCGGTCCCTCCACATGGCGACGCCTTTGTTGCCTCCGCCGAGGGGTCCTCCAGGGCGGGCGAAATGCCAGATCGAGTGACCGTTGCGCGCATCCACGGCCCAAATTTCGTTGCCGGCGGTGATGTACATAATTCCGTTCACTTCGATGGGCATGGACTGGAGGCTGCGTCCGTGCGTTTGAAACGCCCAGGCTAAGGTGAGCGAGCCGACGTTTTCACGATTGATTTGCTTCAGCGGGCTATAGCGGCGACCGCTGTAGTCGCCGTTGTAGGTCGGCCACGTGTCGGTCGGCAGCTGGAGAAGTTTTCCGGGATCGAGTTCCTGTGCAAACAAGCACGCTGTCGACAAACACGCGAAAACAAACAAGACCGAGAGCCTCTTCACTTCAAGGTCTCCAGGTAAGTGAAGATGTTGTGCATGTCTGCATCGGTGTATTTTTCAAGGAGTGCGGCATGCGCGGCGAGCGGATCGTGGACCTCAATGTTCACTGAGTTCGCCGGCCAGGAGTGATACCACCCGTCCTTGCTCTGAATCGCAACGTAGAAGCCGTCGTTCAGCACAAGCGTGCCTTCCATTTTTTCGCCAGAAGGCAGAGTAACAACGGCAGTGGAAGCCACGCCGCTCGGATAGAGGAAGCGGACCTCGAGGTCAGGCGGGTTGTATTTTTTCGCGATGCCCGCAAGATCGCCCGTCGGCGAATGGCACTTGTTGCATGCGCCCGGACCATTAAAGTATGCCTTACCCGCTTCGACGCTTCCCGTCGCCAGCCGCTCGGCCGGGATGTCATTCGGGTAGGGACCGAAGCGCGTATGCAGATCGAACAGCGTAATCTGCGCTTGCAGGAACGCCACGATGTCGGCGACTTGCAAACTCGTCAGAGAAGGAAATGCAGGCATTCCCTTTTCCACGCGTCCATTCGCGACGACCGGGCCGATCAGTTCGCCGTTCTTATCGCGGCGGACCAAAGCCGAGCGGATGAGATCGGGACCGCGACCGCCGGTAGCGTCTTCGGCGTGGCACGCGGCGCAATTTTCCCTAAACAGAGCGTGGCCACGTTCGGCCGCCGCCGCATGAGCACCCTCGGCAGGATTGCGGGCGCCCGGTCCGGGCAGCGGAGGGCCACCTTCCTGGGCTTTGAGCAGAAACACAGCGGCTAGAACCGCCCCTGCAACAACGACTGCAGATTTTCTCAAATCTCCCCCCAAGCCCAGCGCAGACGAACCGTCAGACGCGGTGAAGTCACGATGGGTTACCTGCTTGGCCGGCCGAACAGGTCTGTGCTCGGCACATGTGTCAGTCCCAGACCGAACAGATCGGTTGCTCAGCTTCGACGCCCTGCCAGCGACGACGGTGCCGTTGTCTATTCGCCCGCCTTGGTCAGCGTCGCACCGGTGATTTTCACCGTCTGGTGGGCCCAGTTCGTTCCCGGATAGGTAAACAGCAGATCATAGCCGGGCGAGCCTCCCGCCACGACAACGTGAAAGTCGTCCGGACCCTGAACAACCGGCACCCGCCCTCCGGGCTTGAGGTTATCCAGGAAAATCTGCGCGCGGTCCGGTCGAATCCGGCCGTCGGCGATCGACGCGCGGATAAAATCCTCCTCGGTGCCCTGCCCGAACGAGACCTGTTTAGCGAGCTTCTCATAGGGTACTCGTGTCTGTTCATACAGGTATTCTTGCAGGCTTTTTCTCGTGTAGCCGTGGTTGGCGAGTTCGACCGCGCAATCAGGATGCAGCACCAGGATGTGTTTCTGAGCGTGCGGCCATACCACTCCCCGGGTCCGGATCTGCGTAACAACCTGATCGATTACGCCCTGCGCTGTCCAGGGCGCCACGGCGCCGCCCCCGAAAATCACCGGGTTTCCCGACGACGAGACCGTCACAGTGCTGTCGCCGACCTGAAAGCCCTGGCTTACGTTGTACGGCTCCCACGGGCTTTTCGCCGTGTCTTCGGCGAACGTGTAGAACGTATACGCCTCAAGCCGCCCCGTAAGGGCCATGTCGTTCACCTGCGGCCACGTCTGCCCAATGTTGAGCAGAGCCAGTCGCAGCGCCCGACCTACTGTGCTGTTGGCCCGCCAGCCATGCCCCAGCATTCCAATGCCCGAGTTGAATCCGAGCTCCTGCGCAATGGGCCCATCGACCAACACCACGGGTGTGAACGAACCCGTCGAAGCTTGTACGTGCGTCAGGTCGTAGTGCTTGTTGGTGAAGCCTTCCATCGCCGCCAAAATGACCGGAAAATATTCCGGTTTCGCCCCTGCCATCACTGCGTTAATCGCGATCTTCTCGACCGTCGCGGTGCCGCTCTTTGGCGCTACTTGCGCAAGCACGTCCTTGGGTGAACGCGTCGTCCCGGCCTCCATCGCCTTCACCAGTTCGGGCGTCGGCGGGACAATCGGCAATCCGTCCGCCCAGTGATTTGAGAGGAAAAGGTCGTTGACCCTTTCCGAGGCGTCCAGGAAATCCCGTCCGCTCACCTTGATGAGCGCATTTTCGTGAAGTTCCTGCACCTGGGAAGGTTTCGCCTCCTCTGGTGTCAGCGGGCGCGTTAGCGCGTCGACCATTTTGTCGAAGAACAGATCGGCAATGGGCTGCAGCTGTTGCTGACTGGCGCGCCCGACGTAATATTTGTCAGCGGGAAGCGCCAGGGTGCGGATTTCCGGCATCCCGCGGTCCTTGGCTGCCGATTTTGCATCATCGAGAAATTCTGTGGTTGTGAAATAAAGGCCCGGCATTCCTGTCTTTTCAATTTCGATTGTGTCGTGGGAACCCCACCACGTGCAGCTCCCTCAATCGCCCACGCCGAAAACGAAAAGATCGCCTTGCTGCTTGACCGTGGGATACCATTTGGGCAGGTCGGTAATCGTTTGGGCCGCCGGTTTCGGATACATGACGATCGTCGCCGTCGGATATTTCTGCTTTAGCATGTTCGCGAGTGCGTCGAGGAAATTACTCGCTCCGAACTTGCCGTTGTCGATCAGGACGATTTTCTTCCCGTCGAGATTTCCGCCGCGCGGGCTGATCCCAAGCGTCTTTGGCGGGGGGATTTCGCCCCGCGGATTCATTACCTCCAGGGTGACTTGCGCCGAAGCCGTCGCGGCCGAGCACAAGCCGGCGACGAGAAGGGCAGCCGCCCGAAACCAGTCTGTGTTTCGCTTCATGTCTCGCATCCCCCCCAACGCTGCCGCACGCAGCGCAAGTTCCCTCAAGATAGACACCGTTCCGAGGAATGTCAACGCGCATCCCGTGTAGAACAAAGAAAAGCTTGGGGGAGCGAACGAAACACCTTATTCTCGTTCCTTTCATGTTTTGCAGGACGGGCGCGAAGGAGCACTTCTGCATGAAACCAAAGGTCCTCTCGATCTTGGGAAGCGTCACGCTGACTGCGGCATTCGGAATGATCTCGGCGCACGCCGCGAGCGACCCAACATCGCCCGCCGAGGACGGCACGTTGGGTGCACTCAGTGCCGTGGCTGGAGCGGCCATGATGGAGAGCCACACCTACCAATATCTAGAAGAGGTGAGCGACGACATCGGAGCGCGGGTCACGGGTTCGCCGGAAGCCGCGAAGGCTATCGCGTGGGGCGTTCAGAAGATGAAATCCATCGGTCTCGAGAATGTGCACACGGAATCGTTCCAACTTTTTCGTGGATGGAAGCGAATCTCGGCCGAGGCCGAGATCGTTTCCCCGATCCGCCGCCGCGTGATGATCGATTCGCTGGGATGGGTCGGTTCGACACCGCCCGGCGGTGTGGAGGCTCAGGTCATACCGGTTAACCTGTATCGGATCGATGAGGAGCTGGCGAATTCCTCGGAGTGGCGCGGTAAGGTCCTGTTAACGATCAGCAGGGGAACCAATGCGCCCGGCCGATTTGACAGGGCCATCAAATTCCTGACCTTCATCCGGGCGGCGCAAGCGGCCGGCGCTGCGGCGGTGATCGGAGGCCAAAGCGGAGTGAAGGCGGCCGGAATGCACATGACCCATACGGGGGTCATCGGCTACGACGCGGCATTCGACGTGCCCGTGGTCAGTATGGCGCCAGAAGATCAAGATCAGATTGCGCGGTTTCTGGACGCCGGAAAAACCGTGCGGATGAAGATCAACGTTCAGAACCAATTCACGAGCGGGCCGGTTGAGTCGGCCAATGTCGTCGGCGAAGTCCGCGGTTTGCAATATCCCGAGCAGATCATCGTCGTCGGTGGGCACCTCGACTCATGGGACCTCGCATCAGGAGCCACCGACAACGGCTGCGGCACGGCGACGACTCTCGGCGCCGCGGAAGCCGTTGTCAAATCAGGGAAAAAGCCGCGCCGCACGATTCGTTTTGTACTCTTCACCGGCGAAGAGCAAGGGCTGGACGGATCGCGCGCCTATACGAAAGAACACGCCGCAGAAATGAAGAATCACGTCGCCGACGTCATTTTAGACACTGGACAAGGGCCGGTCGTGAGGCTTCAGCTCGGAGGGCACAACGACTTGGTTCCCGCGGTGCAGGAGTTTGCAAAGGCGCTGGAAGCATTCGGAACCATTAGCGTGGACGACGAGCCAGAATTCGGAACCGACACCGGTCCCTTTATTCTTGCGGGCTTGCCGGGCATCAATCTGAATCAGGATTCTCCCGATTACCTCTACACGCACCATTCTGCTGTCGATACGTTCGACAAAGTCGATGCAGCCGTCCTCGATCGGAATGCCGCGGTCATGGCGCTCACGGCATTTTGGATCGCGGACCGGCCGGAGCGACTCGCCGCTCCCTGGCCTGCGGCAAAGACCGCGCAGATGTTGGTCGATAAGCGTCTGGACGGCTTCCTGCAGGCTTTTGGATTATGGCCCTTCGGCAATCCAGGGTCGGCCGAGCAACAGAACTAGGAAGGTTCAGCTGATCAGCCGTGCAATGAAAAACGCTGCGGCCGCGGCGAGGCCACCGACGAGGACCGTTTGCAATCCGCCGCGCCACGGTTTCAATCCCGTGTAGTGCCCCTTGATTGTGCCGAAAACGAACAAGGCAATCAGCGTCACGCCAACGGAAACCCACAGCGCCGGGGCGATGCTCTGCATCACGATATACGGCGCGAGCGGAATCAATCCGCCGAAGATATAGGACGCTGCAATTGTCGCCGCACTGCGGCCGGCACGAGCCGGGTCCGGCTGCTCGAGGCCCAGCTCAAAGCGCATCATAAAGTCGACCCAGCGCTTCTGATTCCCCGTGATCGCCGAGATGACGGGAGCCAGTTGTTCTTCGCTCAGTCCATAATCGCGAAACACCTTGGCCACTTCCTCGGTTTCGATTTCCGGCAATTCCACCGTCTCGCGGTATTCGCGGTCGAGCTCGGCGGCGTAGTGCTCCCGGTCGGTTTGCGCCGCGAGGTAGCCGCCTAGGCCCATCGCGATTGAGCCGGCAGCGATTTCGGCGAAGCCAGCTGTCACAATGATTCCCGTTCCCCTCCCGACGACCGCCGCAGCGCTTGTAAGACCTGCCGCCAAGGCAAAGGGAACTGTCAGTCCATCCGACATCCCAATAACGATATCGCGCACCGTCTCGCTCGCCGTAAAATGCTTTTCTACGTGTTCGACCGCCGGCATGAAGTCCCTCCTCGGAGCTCGAGAATGTGATCGGACTTGGACGTATTCGACGTTTTCCGCCAGGCGCGTATAATTATGCCTGCAGGAACTGAAATTTGGAGGTGGATATGTCAGCATCCGGACAAGGAGCCGCTCATCAGATGAGCTATACATTGCCGAATCTCCCGTACCCGTTCGACGCGCTCGAACCTTACATCGACGCCAAAACCATGGAAATCCATCACGACAAACATCACGGCGCTTACGTCACCAATCTGAATAAGGCCCTCGAGTCTCACCCTGACCTGCAAAGACTGACCGTCGAGGAGCTCCTGGCGCAAATCAGCAAGGTTCCGGAAAACATCCGCACCGCTGTCCGCAACAACGGCGGCGGCCATATGAACCACTCTATGTTCTGGAAGATCATGAAAAAAGGTGGTGGCGGCGAACCTTCTGGCGATCTCGCTAACGCGATCAGGAGTGTCTTCGGCACTTTCGCAGACTTTAAAACCAGGTTCAATCAGGCGGCCACCACGCGCTTCGGCTCAGGCTGGGCGTGGCTGCTTTTGCGCGACGGCAAGCTTGTGGTCGAGTCCAGCGCAAATCAGGACAATCCGATCATGGAAGGCGGGAGGGCCTTCTTCGGGCTCGATGTATGGGAGCACGCCTACTACTTGAAGTATCAGAACCGCCGCCCGGAGTACATCGAGGCGTGGTGGAACACCATCAACTGGTCCCAGGTTGCCGATTATTACGCTGCCGCCAAAACGTGAAGGACCGGAGTAGGCATCCGCTCACCTGCTACAAACAGGGAAGGAGGCCCGGAGTGGGCCGAGCCTCCTTGGGGAGGTACGTCTGGGAGATACAACTAGCCGAGCGGCTCGGTGCGTGTCCCGGCGCGCCCAGCCATCGGCCATCTATTTCGTTCAACCCAGCTGCTTGCAAAAAGTTGCGACAGAGTTGTAAAAGGGCAATGACTGTTTCATTGGGTTATGTGGCTCGCACTCTTGACGGCAACGCCGAAATCTGTAAACTGCCCTTTTCGATGGCGACGCAGCCCAATCCGATCGAAGAAGTCCTGCAGGATTTTCAGTTTCCGCAGCGCGAAGCCGCTTTTTTTTATGGGCTTTTCTTACGCGGCCATAAACCGGAAGAACTCCGGCGGGACATCGCCGTCCCTGAGGCCGTGCTCGCCAAATGGGACCGGGAGAGCCAGCGCCAACCTCATCTTCGCTCGATGCTCGAGCGCATCATCAAGTACCGCCGAAACGTCCTAGCCATTTTCGAGAATCTCATCGGCCGCGACACGGCCAAGCAGCGAATTCAATAAGTTTTCCGCGTCGCGTCCGCACCGAGGATCCCGAGGATCGGATGGCTGGGCCGTTCTTTCAACCCAAGTCGATTGCGTCCAGGTTCGCCATCATCCTGCCGCTGTTGCAGGGCTCTCGCTTCCCAAACACGTCATCTTGCCGTGGCTCTCCATGCTGGTTGGGCGATGAGACGGACCAACCCGGCCGAGAACGCATTCGAGAATCCATTCCACATTATGGCGGTCATCGTTGCATAGGGCGGAAAGTCGGGTTGCGAAGGCTTGCAACAGTTCTTCATCGAACAATTCTCGACGCGGCCCCTCTCCGCTGTTGTCATGCAACTGCCTATAAGCGCGTGCGAGTGCGATGACCCCTTCGTGCGAAGCTAGGGCGCAGGCTCGATATGCCTCGATGACAAAGCCGCCGCTTCTTACGTCACATCCTCCGACCAAACCCAAAGCGTTCCAATAGCGGTTGGCGGCAACGAGACTGGACGGTTCAGAAAGCAGGACTTTTTTTAGCTCAGCTAGTTCGTCATGACTTACGTATCTGTTTTCCATTGTCCCCCCGGGATCGCTGGGCCGGCACGATTGTAATTCGCCACTCGCAGGCAATTGTTAAGGCCGGATTAAACTACGCTGCGCACAGAGTGGCGTGCGAAGGGCCAACAATCCGGTCTCATCGTTCGAACAGGCGCTGGCTGAGGTTTGGAAGCAAGATAAACAGTTCGAGGGCTCGAGCAGAACCCGGCGACGAAATCGCACCGGCCCAAATGGCACGCTCGGGCAAGAGGGTAATGCAGTTTCTCAGCGGGGGCAAACGTGGTCGAAGGCAAAATGAAGACTCTTTATCCGAGGTAAAAGAACTCAACCGGCACGGCTTGATAAAGGCATTCTCGCCCCATCGGTGAGACCTCTCGCCTTCCCTTTTCGCCGAGCTCAACTTCTTGTGCTCAGGCCGTCAATTCTTGCTCCTTGTTTTTCACAACTTCCCTCGTTACGAGGAAACTCATTGAGGGAGTGGCGCGCGTCTGCACGCTGTTGTAAATTAAAGGGCACCTCCGGTTCCCCGGTAGCTCAACGGTAGAGCATTCGGCTGTTAACCGAAGGGTTGTCCGTTCGAATCGGACCCGGGGAGCCAACCTTACTAGTTGGTTTTCAATCGCTTGAAGAAAGTGAGAATTAACTGGCCCTCCCTTCTGAAGAAATGACGCCGGGGCAGTTTTCCTTTCGCAGATCAGGAGGCAGCGATGGCAAAGTGGCTTCTCTCGGCGGCCCTGACCTTGATGACCTTCCCGTCCAGCGCGATAGCGCAGACGAAGGAATCTCTGGTCGGCACTTGGAAACTGGTGTCCGTAACCGACACTACCGACAAGGGCGAGGTTAAACACTCTTTGGGCGAGAACCCTACTGGCTTACTGATATACACGGTTGATGGTAAGGTCTTAGTCTTCCTTGTTACTTCTACGGAGGAGAAATTCTCGATCCCGCTTAACGCGAACTTGACGGTGGAGCTGGCTCCTTTCATGGCTTACGAGGGAAGTTACACCTTCACGGGTGACAAGGTGACTCATCATATCGAAGCCTGCCCCTGGCGAGACCTTGTGAATGCCGACCTAGTGCGCTCCGTGACGCTCCAAGGTGATCGTCTGACCCTACGACAGGGGCCTCATACGGATTACCACGTGCCAGAGCCGATAGCGTATTCAGACTACGTTTGGGAGCGGTTGAAGCCGA
>Ga0187783_10001245_pt1 | contig 18758 bp, 15 predicted proteins | sample 1015_SJ02_MP02_2_FD_132471 | JGI IMG/M metagenome (GOLD analysis project Ga0187783, IMG submission 132471) | Tropical peat soil microbial communities from peatlands in Department of Meta, Colombia - 1015_SJ02_MP02_20_MG | ecosystem: Environmental > Terrestrial > Soil > Wetlands > Peat | place...
CCGGACCGCGCGAGCGCGATGCGCGTCCCGACGTTGCCGCGCACGTCGACGATTGTGAGGTCGGGCCGCCACCGGAGGAGCTGGGCCCGGCGGCGAAGGCTGCTCGAACCCACGCGGGCTCCCCGAAGGAGCGCGCCGCCTACCAGGCAGTCCCGAGGATTCGCGCGGCTCGGGCAGGCGGCCAGCTCGAGGCGGCCGTCGAGCGCGACGGGCAGATCTTTGGCGCTGTGCACGGCGAGGTCCACGTCGCCGCCGACGAGCGCGCGGTCGATGGCGTCCGTGAAGTCCGGCGAGCGCCCCGGCGTCCGGTCCCGGTCGCCGCTCGTCTCCACGCCGACCGACTCGAACCGGAGTTGGGGAGCAACCCGCGAGAGCCGGTCGATCACGGCGGTCGTCTGCGCCCGCGCGAGCGGGCTGCGTCGCGTCCCGACGCGGACGCGATCCGTCACGGTCCGTCGGGGGAGGGGCGCAGCAGCTCGGCCGCCCACCGACGCTGCGCCGCCCCTTCGGGGCCGGCGGGCAACGAGCGGATCCGCTCGGTGGGGGCCCGGAGGAGACGCGCCACCAGGCGCTGGGTGAGCCGTTCGACCGCGCGCTCCTGCTCCGGGTCGAGCGGGCCGAGGAACGAACGCGCGGTCGCGAGCTCCGAGCGCCGTATCTCCTCGGCCGCGCGGCGGAAGTCGTCCACCCAGGGTTCGGCCAGCGAGGCGTCCAGCCGCTCGGCGCACCGGCGGGCGCGCTGTTGGATCTCGTCGTCCGGACCCGCGCGCCGATGCGGGTGGGCGTGCAGCTCTTCGAGGTCGATCAGACGGACGCCGGGGAGCGCTCGAACGTCCGGGTCGATGTTGCGCGGCATTCCCAGGTCGACCAGTACGAGGGACCGGTCGCGCGGAAGGTCGGCGGCGGTGAGTCCATGGTTCCCGAACTTGGCCGCGGTCACCACCGCGTCACTGAGGGCGAGCTCCTCGGTCCAGCGCTCGAGCGGGACGGCGCGCGCGCCGTGCGCGCGGAGGAACGCCCCGTCCGGCGGCCGCTGGTGGTAGACGACCGTGAGGCGGGCCGAGCCCGCGAGATTTTCCACGACCTGGCGGCCGACGGTGCCCGAGCCGACCACGAGGACGTGGGGCCGGCCCCCGGCGAGCAGCGACCGGAGCCGGGCCGCCGCCACCCCGGCGATCGAGACCGGCGTGCGCTCGAGTTCCGAGACCTCCGACGCCGCGTCGGCGGCCGCGCTGAACAGCGCCCGGACGATCGGCCGCGGGTGCCGGCTCGCCACACGGTGGCCGGCCGCCCGGACCTGGTGCGCTACCTCGCCCTCCCCGACCGCGAGCGACTCGCGACCCGCGGCGACGCGGAACAGGTGGTGGACGACGGAACGACCCTCGCGCACCTTCCACGACTCGGCGGTCCCGGGGAGTCGGGCCCGCCATCGCTCGAACTCGTCGCGCGACCGCGTGACGAGCACCAGCTCGACGCGGTGGCACGTCGTGAGGAGGGCGACCTCCTCCGTTTCCTCGGACGCGGCAAACCAATCCGCGACCTCGCGGTGGCCCGCGCTCCGAACCACCGTCTCGAGCGCGTCGAGCGACGCGGTGTCCAGGCTGAATTCGAGCCCGAAGAGGAGGAGCGGCGGGTCGGCCGCCGGTTCCGCCAACGGTCCGTCGCTCGCCGGTCGCGCCGGCGCCGGGGATTCCGAGAGGGGGATCGCGGGCAGAGACGCTCCTCCGACCGGCGGTTGAAGCGAGCGGGGAGTTTATCCCACGATGTACGAACCGGGGAACTCCCGCCCCTCGAAGGGTAAGGTCATGCGGGGTTCCGGGCTGGCCCGCACCACCGATGGCCCGCCTCCCCGAGTCGCGATCCGGCTGGCCGGTCCGCGTCCTGGGAGACCCCCGATGGCTCGCGCTCGCGTTCCGTAAGTGGGACCGGTCGTGGGGCCGCAGTCCGCAGGACGCGCTCTGGGAGTTCCGGAACAACTGGGAGTGGTGCGATTATCTGTACCGCCTGGTCCGAACGTACCGACCCCGGCGGGTCGTCGAGACCGGGGTCTTCCTGGGACGGTCCTCGACGGCGATCCTCGCCGCGATGGAGCGGAACGGGTCCGGCCACCTCATTTCGATGGACCTACCGGTCGCGCTCACCGAACACCAGACCGGCGCCCTCATCCCGCCTCAGCTCCGCTCCCGCTGGGAGCTTCGGCTCGGAGACTCCCACGTGCTCCTGCCCGCCGCGCTGCAGGACGGCGTCGACTTCTTCTTCCACGACTCGGACCACAACTACGAGATCCAGACGTTCGAGTACGAGGCGGCGTGGCCCGCGCTTCGGCCCGGCGGGATCCTCGGCTCGGACGACACGAATCGGTCGGCGGCGTGGGCCGACTTTCTTGCCCGGCACGCGGGAGGATTCCGTCCGCTCGGGAACGGACCGGCCTCGGTCCGGGCCATCCAGAAGGTCGAGAGTTCCGGCGCGTAGGTCAGGGAGGCGAGCCGCGAGGGCTCACACCTCGTATCGACTGCCGTCCTCGGCGACCGTCGCATCGGCGAGGACGGCGTGGACCTCCTGGGCGATCGCCGCCTCCGACCCGTCCCGGCCGCCGATGTGCGTCACGAAGAGCCGGCGGGCCTTCATCGCGACCGCGGCGCGTGCCGCCTGGGACGCGGTCGAGTGCCCGAACTGGGTGCCCAGGTGGGCGTCCTGGTCCCGATACGTCGCTTCGTGGATGACGACGTCGGCCGTGAGGCCCTCGGGGAACGAGGGCGGCCGCGTGTCCCCGGTGTAGTACACGCTCGCCCCGTCGGCGACGAGGTGGTATCCGAGATTGTACACCGAGTGCGGGAGCGGCACCGACCGGACCTTCCACGCTCCGATCGTCGCCGTCGGCTCCGCCGCCTCGACCCAGCGGAGGTCGTACAGCTCGGCCGGGTCCCGGACCATGGTGCCCGCCGCGATCGCCGGCCGGATGATCGACGCGAGCCCGGGCGGCGAGACGATGGTGAGGGGTCGGGTACGTCCCGTGATCAGGGTGTGGAGGAGGAAGTCGAACAGGCCGGCGATGTGGTCGGAGTGCAGGTGCGAGATCACGATCCCGTCGACCCGGTCGAAGAGCCCCGCGTCGTAGAGGCGGCCCGTCGCGCCGGCCCCGCAGTCGAGCAGCACCCCGTCCACGAACGTGCTGGACATCTGACGGCGGCCGCCCTGGAAGTTTCCCGCGCCGGTGCCGAGAAAGGTCAGCTTCACGGGCACCGCGGAGACAAGGAGTACTACTTGAGGGCTCGAACGGGGGCGGTTCCCTCGGTGCCGGCTCGCCGCAGGAGTCGTGCGTCACGGTCGGCACGCCCTGCGGGGATGCACAGCACGGCGACGAGACCGGCGAAATCCGCGCCTCGGCTAGGGCGCGCTCGCGACCACGCGAGCGAGGTCGCCGAGTCCGGGGACCGACCGACGCACCGGACCGGGATTCGAGGGAGGACCATACCGTGCGACGTAGAGCGTGGGGAAGCCCATCGCGGCCGCGGTCCGCAGGTCATACTCGACGCTCGCCGACACGTGTACGACGGTCTCGATCGCGGCTCCGGTTTTCTTGAGGAACCGGGCCCAGTGGGGCGGGGCGGGCTTGTACGAACGGACCTCTTCCGCGGTGACGAGGAGGTCCACCGGGATGCGCTGGTTCGACACCGTGCGCTCCAGCAGGTCCCGGTCGATGTTCGAGAGGAGCGCGACCCGCGATCCCCCGGCCCGGAGCGCGCCCAGGCTCTCCGGAACGTCGGCGAAGGCGGGCCAGTCGGGGACCGACTCGGGTAGTTCCCCCGCTTCGCGCTCCGAGAGCTCCCGGACGGCAACGGCCGCCGTGCGGAGTGCTCGGACGAGGACGTCCCGATACGGGCGATACGGGCCGGCTTCCTCCACCTTCTCCGCCGCCAGGTACCGCTCGAAGAGCCCGACCTCCTCGTCCGGTGTTCGGGCGAGCCCCAAACGTCGCACCACCCGCGCGAACCCCTCCTTCCAGTCGACGAGCGTCCCGAAGCAATCGAACGTCACCCAGCGGCCGGGGCCGGGCTCGGGCAGGGAGACCACCGGGATCGGGCGGCCGCCGGCCAGGTCGAGCAACTCGCCCGAGGTCAGCCGGCAGACCGCATGGGGGTGACCGGCCGCCGCCCACACCTCGGGAAGTTCGAGGAGGTCGTAGTCGACGTACGTAGGGATCGGCTCCGCGTGGCCCAGCGGCGGCACGCCGCCGATTGCGTAGCCGGTGGTGCCACGGACGAACTCGGGGTCCGCTCGCCGCAACGGTTCGCCCACGTATCGAACGACCCAGGACTCGTCGACCTGGTGGCCGCCCGAAACGAGCAGCAGGATCGGGCGACCGGAGGTTCCGCCGCGGAAGACGAGCGATTTCACGATCTGACGGAGGTCGCATCCGACGGCGCGCGCGGCTTCGGCCGCCGTGCGGGTGGATTCCGGCAGTTCAACGACCCGGCCGGCGAGCCCGCGAGCGGCGAGCACGGCCTCGAACCGCTGGGCCGACCGATGGACCGGGGCGGTGGGTTCGGGCACCGGCCGTCCAGACGGTAGGGCGCTAATACGCCAGCGCGAGGACAGGAGCCCGAGTTCGGGGGGTCGTTCGAGGCGCTCGCCGCTTCGAGGAGGGCGTAAAACCCCTCATGGAGACATCTATGTACCAGTCTTTCGTAGCCATCGCGTCAGCCGTGACTGAGACAATCGGTGAGATTCACGCGCCTTCGGGCGCGGGAGTCCCGCCAGCCCGGCACGACCGCGCCCCCACGACAGCGACCGCCAGGGGTTCCCGCCGAACACGGGAACTACGGAAGGTTTCGGAAGTCGCTCTTCCGGCGCGCGTCGCGCGGTTCGACCGGGGACCGGGCGAGGGTCTCGAGACACGGCGGCGACGGAGGTAGGGTATGGCGAGCGAATCACCGGGTGTAGACCAGGTACTCCTGGCCGACGAGTCCGACAAGAAACTGCGCCGAGCACTCTCGTTCCAGGACCTGTTCTTCATCTCGTTCGGAGGGGTCGTCGGCTCCGGCTGGCTGTTCGCCGTCGCGTACTCCGCGTTCTACGCGGGCCCCGCCGCCGTGATCTCGTGGATCATCGCGGGGATCTTCATGATCGCGATCGCGCTCTGTTTCTCCGAGACCGCGTCCGCGATGCACAAGACCGGTCAGCTCGTGCGCGGCCCGCTCTACTCGCACGGCGGCTATACCGGCTACATTATCGGTACGGCGTATATCCTGGGGTCGATCACCGTCCCGGCGATCGAGGCCGAGGCGGTCATCACCTACCTCACCGCCTATCCCCAGTTCACTTCCCTCGTCGCGAGCAACGGGCTGCTCACGTCCGACGGGGTCGGAGTGGCGATTCTCCTCCTGGTCGGATTCTTCCTCTTGAACTACGTGGGCGTGAAGTTCCTCGGGACGTTCAACTCGATCGTCACCTGGTGGAAGCTGATCATCCCGACCCTCACGATCATCTTCCTCCTGAGCGTCTACAAGGCGAGCAACTTCACGGCGGGCGGCTTCACGCCGTTCGGCTGGCCCGGCGTCTTCATCGCGATCCCGACGGCGGGGATCGGGTTCGCGTACCTCGGATTCCGGGGCGCGGCCCAGTTCTCGGGCGAGGCGAAGAACCCGCAGCGGGACGCGCCGCGGGCGATCATCCTCTCCATCGGCGCGGCCGTGGTCCTCTACGTGCTCCTCCAGGTCGTGTTCATCGGCGCCCTGAACTGGGGCGCGAACGGGCTCGCTCCCGGGGACTGGTCGGCGCTCCCCACCACGACGGTGTGGGCGAAGCCGTTCTACGAGGTCATGAAGCAGGCGGGACCCGCCTTCCTGGGCGGGTTCGCTTCCATCCTCCTGGTGGACGCGGTCGTCTCCCCGTCGGGTACCGGCTGGGTCTTCCTCGGTGAGGCAACCCGGGCCGTCTACGGGGTCGGCGCGGACGGCTTCTTCCCCCGCGGACTCCTGAGCATCCAGCGGCGGACGCGGATCCCGTGGGTCGCGCTCATCGCGACCACCGTGGTCGGCGCGGTCTTCATCGCTCCGTTCCCATCCTGGTTCATCTTCGCCGATTTCGTCACGGACGTCTTCACGATCTCGCTCCTGATGGGTCCGCTCACGCTCTACGTGCTGCGGAAGCACGCGCCCGGCATCAATCGGCCGTTCAAGCTTCCCTTCGCGTTCTGGATCGGGGCGGTCGCGTTCATCGGCGGCGCGCTCATCATCTACTGGTCGGAGTTCGGCGGCCTGTTCTACGTCCTGTCGGCGGTCTTCTTGATTCTGCCGATCTTCTACTGGTTCTACGCCCCGAAGAACCTCGGGATCTCCTTCGGGACGTCGTTCACGATCGGGATCGTCCAGATGATCCTCGTCATCGCGGACACGATCTACGGCTACCTCTACCTCTACATCGGCGACGTCGTCGGGTCCCCCTTGGGGTACGCTCCCGCGCCCCCGATCATCGCGAACTCCACGCTCACGGAGCGGTTCCTGATCTACTACGTCGCGATGCTGCTGATCATCTGGGTCCCGACGCTCCTCGTTCAACGGATGGCGAACCCGGATGGGAAGCGCATGATCCGCGCCGGCTACTGGATCCTCGTGCTCCTGTTCACGGAGATGCTGGTCTCCTGGTTCTCGGTCCTCGGGACCTGCTCCGCGATCGGCTGCTTCGGCCCGCTCCAGGACCCGTCCACCCCGTACATCGCGTTCCCCTGGGACACCGTCCTCATGACGGTCGTGGCCGCGGTGATCTACATCTGGGCGATGCAGAGCGGTTACCGGACGAAGGACTTGGCCGAGGTCGAGGCGTTGATGTCGCGACCGGAGGCGGACGCCGCCGACGCGGGCGCGATGCCGAAACCCGCCGCCGCCGCGTCGACCGGAGCGAGCGGGGTTACGGCCCCCGGCCAGGGCCCCAGTCTCAATCGATAGTCGGGCGTCGCGGCCGCCCGAGGGGCGGGGGATCTCGCGATCGGAGGCGGGGAGCGCGAGCTACTTCCAGACGTAGAACCCTTTCCCGCACTTTTCGCACACTTCGGTGCCCAGGTTCGGTTGGAACCGCGGGTGCACGGTCTGGTGACACCACGGGCACGTCCAGCGCGCGAGGGGGAACGGGGAGCCGAGCTCGTCGTGCATCAGGTCCATCGGGATCGCGGCCCGCGAGGCGGGCGGCAGACCCCGAACTTCCTCCAGCCGGTCCAGGACGCGGGACAATCCTTGGAACGCGGTGACGACCCGACCGACTCGGGCCGAGGAGCTGCCCGTCGGGAGCGTGAGCGTGGCCTCGCTCCCGAAGACCGCGAGGACGGGGAGCTCCTTGTTCGGGGAGAGGGCGGCGAACTGCTGCAGGGTCGCCTGGACCTCGGCGATGCGAAACACGCTCGCGAGGTCGGGGTCGGAGGGAAAGACCGCCCACTTCCGGTCGAGCTCGGCGTTGCCGGTGCCGGCGCCCTTCATGGGGAGCCTCCGCAGGCGGTAGAGTCCGATGATGCGGTCCGTCCCCGCCGACCCTCGGGTGAAGACGCCCAGCCGGGCGCCCACGTAGAGCCACGGGATCGGGACGTCGGGCATCCGGGCCGGGTCGACCAGGCGGACGGCCGTCGTCACCCCGACCTGCATGTCGGGCGAGAGGAGTCGCGGCTCGAGGAAGTCGAGCTGCCACATCCGGCCCGCCCACGTACCGACGAGGGACGGCGCGGTCGCGGGAAGCCGCCGACCCGGGACCGGGATCGCGACCTCCTCGTGAAAGCCGGGGAACTCCCGGATAAACCGCTTCTTGACCCGCTCCCAGAACTCGGAGGGTGCGAGGGGTTCGTCTGTCGATGCCATTCGACCCGCCGGGGCTCAGGTCGCGGCGCGTAAAAAGGCCGGCTCACGAGGGAGCCGCGCGGATGACCTTGATCCGACGGATCAGGTGCTCGACGCGGCCCCGGCGTTCTCGGACCTGCCGGGTCTGGACGACGAGCCCGTTCGCTCTCAAGACGTCGAGCAGCGGACCCAAGTCCCCCGGCGCGAGGTTCCCGTAGACGGACCCGGGGCCGATGAAGAACAGGTGGCGCTTCGCGTCCGCCGTGCTCGCCGGGTCCGCGGAAAGGTCGTCGACCTCGAGGACGAGGCCGGGCTCGCTCCAGGGCCGCCGCAGCGACGGGCCCCATCGCCGTGCAAAGATGAGACCGTCCGGCTCGGCGCGCAGCGAGAGGACGGGGTTCACGAGCCCCGTTCGCCAGGACAGGAGGACGAGCGCGAAGCCGAGCACGATGAGGAGGCCCGCGACCAGGAGCTCCGGGGAGAGCCCTCGGGTGGCGAAGACTCCCCAGGTAGAGATCCCGACTCCGATGAAGGCGAACCCGATCGCGAGGCCGGTCCCAGTCACCCCGATCCGTTGTCGAAAGAAGCGACGCCCCTCGTCCCGAAGGTCGAGGTTCAGAACGGGGGAAGAGTCCAGCGACACGGAGGAAGCATCACCCCGGTTCGAGGTCGATCACGGGCCGACGACATAATACCGCTGAGGTCGCGGGATACCGTGGGCCGGCAACGTCCAGTGGGCCCTCGGAGCCACCGAACGGGACGGAGCGCCAACGTCGCCGGTCACCGGCGCCCGTTCCCTCGAGGGGGTCGGAACGGTCGATGCCGGCGTGCCCGAACCGGAGGTTGGGAGGGAGATCTCGGCGGTCCGGTTTGCGTTGACCGTGGGGCGTCGTAGCGGAAGCTCGGGACGCGCGACCGGGAGATCTTCATCCCGATCAGTCGTTCGATGCGGGCGAGGTCGCCCTCTTCCTCCGGCGTGACCAGGGTAAACGCATCTCCCCGCTGCTGTGCCCGGGCCGTGCGTCCGACCCGATGGACGTACGTCTCCGGTTCGTGCGGGACGTCGAAGTTGACGACGTGGCTGACATCCTTCACGTCGACTCCGCGGGCGGCGATATCCGTGGCGACCAGCACACGATGCTCCCCGGACCGGAATGCGTCCAGCGCGCGCACGCGTTGGCTCTGGCTCCGGTTCCCGTGGATGACGCCGACGGAAATTCCGCGACGCTGGAGCTGGCGGGCGAGGTTGTCGGCCCGGTGCTTGGTGCGCGCGAAAACGAGGATGCTCGTCATCGTCTCGTCCTGGAGGAGGTTGAGCAGCAGCTCCGTCTTGAGATGGGCCGGGACCGGCAACGCGAGATGGGAGACCCCGACGGCGGCGACCGTGCGCTCCTCGACCTGGACGAGCTTCGGGTCCCGCAGGAACTGGCGCGAGAGCGAGACGACCTCGGGCGGCATGGTCGCCGAGAAGAGCATCGTCTGCCGGTCCCGGGGGAGCCGGTCGAGGATCCGTCGCACGTCCGGGAGGAATCCCATGTCGAGCATCCGGTCGGCCTCGTCGAGCACCAGGATCCTCAGCGAGCGGAAGTCCACGTAGCCGCGGCTCATGTGGTCCAGGAGCCGTCCCGGGGTCGCGATGATGATCTCGACCCCGCCCCGCAGGGCGCGCTCCTGGTCGATCATCCCCACGCCGCCGTACACCGGCGCGCCCCGGAGTCGAGTATGGCGAGCGAGCTTTCGGAGGAATCCGTCCGCCTGCAGCGCCAGCTCCCGGGTCGGAGTCAGGACGAGGGCCAGGATGCGCCCCCGCGGTGCGTCGAGCAATCGCTCGAGGATCGGAAGGAGGAAGGCGGCCGTCTTCCCCGTCCCGGTCTGGGCGGTCCCGACGATATCCCGCCCCGAGACGGCCGGTGGGATGGTCTGGGTCTGGATCGGGGTGGGCGTCTGGTACCCGATCTCCCGGACCCCCCGCTGGAGCGCGGAATCTAGCGGGAGTTCCTCGAAGGTGCCGCTATCGGTCGGTTTTTCCGACGGCGGGGGCTCGTCACGGGGAGCGGGGACGGTCATTTCAGCGAGAGTCCGAGCGGTCGGGGGCCATAAGGGGACGCACTGGCCCCCGCGATGGGTGGGGAGAGTGCGACCCCGCCCGCGGAAACGGCTGAGGCTCACTTCGGGAGCGCCATCCGATAGACGGTGATCGGAGCCTCGACGTTCTTGAGGCGAGTCCGCGCGAGCTCCTCCATCTTCACCGGGACCTTGTTCCACACCTGGTCGTAGACCTGCTGGGTCACACAGATCCCTCCGGGTTCCGCCATCGGCTCGATCCGCGAGGCAATGTTCACGGCGTCCCCGAGGATATCGCCCCCAACGGAGACCAGGTCCCCGACGTGCACCCCGACGCGGAGCCGGATCGGATCCCGCGAACGCGTCTGGTTGCGCTTGCGGACCTTCCGCTGGATGTCGATCGCGCACGTCGCCGCGTCCAGGGCGCTGGCGAACTCGAGGAGGAAGGCGTCGCCCATCGTCTTGATCTCCCGCCCCTTGTGCCGCGGGTAGGCCGACCGCACGAGCGCTCGGTGCTCCTCGAGCAGCTTGAGGGCCCGCGCTTCATCCTTCTGGGCGAGCAGGGTGAATCCGACCATATCGGTGAACATGATCGCCGCGAGTCGACGCTCGGTGATCGGGCGGGCGTGCGCCTCGGTCGCCACCAGTACATCCTGCACCTTGCCTGAGGAGCGACGCACGCTGAGCCGCATCCGCTCCGAGGCCGCCGGTCCCGTGGTGACCTTTCCAAGCTTCTCAATCCAATCGCTGATGCTCTCCGCGAGGTTCGGGGCGCTCCCGACCGCCTGTCCGTCGAGTCCGACAATCGAATCCCCTCGGTCGAGGCCGGCGCGCATGGCCACGCTCGCGCCGCGGGGCGAGCTGAGCATGCCGAGCCCGGGTTCGAGCTTCCCCGGATCCATCGCCGTCCGCCAGAGGTCCATCACCATCGCGGTGCCGTGCGTTCCGCACATGCAAATGCCCAGTCCGCACGACGGGCAGACGCACCGGCACTCCAGGCCCGCCCGACTCAGCTCCCAGACCGTCAGGTCCGAGATCATCGTGTGGAAGATCTCGAGCGACTGCACGTAGTCCTTGAGATACTCCTCCGCGAGGTCGGCGGTGTTTCCCTCGTCGATTCCCCCCCAATAACTGTCGCATTGGCGATGGGCCACGACGTGGAGAACGGAGTAGCCGAAGGTCGCTTGACTGATGAGCGTGTAGAGGACCTGCATCGCCTGGGTGGGCGTGAGTCCCTCGCTCGCTCCGACCGGTGCCACGGGAGGGGAACCCGCGGTGACCGTGGTGCGTGGGTCCGGAGCGCCCACCCCCAACATTCGGATCCTCCATCCCTCGATGTGCTCCTCGGCCAGGGCCTTCAGACGACCGAAGAACGCCGTGGAGCCCGGATGGTCCCGGAGGGGCTTCGAGATCGGCCCGAGCGCGGCCAGGATCTGTCCCTCGACCCCGACCATGCGGGAGACGTACTCCATCTCCCGCGCCCGATGGGGGCCGGCCCGCAATCCGGGCTCATGCGGGCGATTCGTCCGGGGCATACCTATCGCCTGGGCCGCATCGGAACGGCGGACTCGGGGATGAATCTTTCTCCGGCGAGCGACTCAAGTGACGCTGGGGCCAGTGGGTGCAAGCGCGTTTGCACGCATAGACTCGCGCGAAGTCTCCAGGGAAATCGTGTCAACCGGGCGTTGGGGCGGCCCGGGGCGATTGTCGCCCGACGGACGGGGGAAGTTGGGGAGGGGTCGAGAGGTTCATCCGGCGCCGACCACGTCCGCGGAGCGCGAAGTTGCCAGCTGTTGCGACACGATGGCGAAGGGCAGGCCGGCAAGCTCTCCGGCGAGAGTAGGAGACCCGATCGTTGTGGAGATATGGATGACCTTCTCGGTGTAGGTCACCGAGATGGTCGTCGCGCCGGTTACTGTACCGCTCACCGGCGAGGGCGTATATTCGATGATCTCCGTCGGAGACGCACTGATCACTACGGCATCGACCTCATATGAGACACTCCCGGTCACACCTGTGAACTCGATGTTCGACCCCGAGCCGGCGCTCCCGGAGTTAGACCCGAGCACTACGGTCCACGTTTTCCCGGACGGAAGGCCGGACTCCTTGAAGATCACCGAGTACGAGGACGTTGAGGTAAAGGAGATGTCCTTCGTGACCGAAGCCCCGGACACGGTGACCGTCCCGCTGGACGGCGAAACGGTGTATCCGCTAACGGCCCCGATCGTGAAGGAATACGACCCGTTCGCCTCGTTGAAGGAAATCGACGTGCCCGTGCCGCTCAGAGTCGCGCCGCCGAGCGTAACACTCCAATCGGTTCCCCCGTACAATCCCGACTCTTCGAAGGCTACCGTGAACGCTTCAAGCAACTGAATCGAAATCTCCTTTGCCACTCCCGTAACAGTCACGGACCCGCTCGCGGGCGATGGAATGGTCCCGGTTGGTCCGTAGACCGTGTACGCATACGTGCCGTTAGGCTCGACGAAGGAGATCGTGGACGACGAGGACGACTGAACCGATCCGTTGAGATCGACTTGCCAGCTTGCTCCGGCGGGAAGATCCGTGGCGCTGAAGGTGACCTGGGCCCCGCCCAGATTCAACGCGGGGGAGGTCTCATTGTCACCGACGGTCGCTGCCGAAGTTCTCGCAGCGGGCACGGTCATCCAACCGCTCGAAAGCGTGCCGCCCTGGTCCGGGTTGGTCCCCGTACCGGAGACGTAGTACTGACAACCGGGGAAGCCGAAAAAGTGCCAGTAGCCGAGGTTGTTTGCTGGCAGATCGTAGAACGCCGAGGGAGCACGGGAACTGGAGGAACAGCTCTGGGCCAGCACAACCGCGGCGTTAGGAACCGCGGGCCCGCCGGGATAGGCGTCCACGTATCCGCCGATGTTCACCGCCGGCACCACCGTGTACGAGTTCGGGGCGAACGCGCCATCGATGGGATCCCCCCACCCGTACTCGTCGTCCCCCAGGCCCGGCCCCCCTTCGATTCCGATCTGCATCGAGCCATCCCCCAGGACGGGCAGTGCCCCACTACTGGTATCGAACACTTGGGTGTCGATTTGGTCGTACTGGGAAAAGAGCCGATCACCGGTCGGATCGGTCGAGCCGGTCGTGGGCAGTGCGTTTTGCACTTCCTGCCACAGATTGACCGTCTGGTTTCCGCTCGCCATGACGCCAAGCTCGCTCGGATAACTGCTGGCATCGGTCTCCCCACCGACGTAAGAGTACAAGCTGGCGATATCGAGCGCCAGCGCTGCGGGGACGATGACCAAATCGGCCTCATCGGCGACGGGGATCGGTGCCAAGATCAGCGCTGCGCTGAGGAGGTCGAGACCGAGGGAACCTGAATCGAGCATCAGCCCCAGGTCGGCTGAGCTTCCCGTCTCGCCAGAGACCGTGTTGGCGGTCGTGGCGTTGATTCCGCCGATGAAGCTCGGTACAAAATTGATGGAGAGAAGACCGCCGTTCGGTCCGTCGCTCACTCCCTCTTCCACCTCGGAGAAGGCGGAATACGCCCAGTAGTCCAATCCGAGGCAGCAGATCCCTTCCTCTGGGATCACCTCCATGGACAACGAGAGGAAGGTCTTGAGTTCCCAGCCGTTCTGCAGACTGTAGGCGTAGTTTGAGGTCTCCTTCTGCGGATTGTGACCCGACGTGTTGATCGCCAACTCCGCCGAGTTGAACAGCTGCAACCCGTTCAAATTGTACGACGAGTTGCTGGGGTTTTGGTAGACGAACGAGCTGTTCAACGAGGAGTTGAGATAGGTCACGCCCGTGTATTGCGTCAGATAGAGCCCGCGAGGCCCACCCCAGCCTATCGCCCCCGTGTAGGTCGGGTCGGTCGACGGAATGGGAGGGGCAAGAGAGTTACCGGAGAGCGAAGTCGCTGGGCCAGCTCGAACATCGGGACTCGGCGCTGAGAGCGAACGACTCGTGCCGAGTGCGGTAACGCCTCGACCCTGAACAACGGAGGCGGTAGCGCCCACGAGAACAACCGCCAACGCGATCACGATTGTCTGTTCGACGTCCCAGCGTCTCCCCCGGCCGCGGGCACACCGATGCATGCGAACCTCGGCGCCGAAACGGACTACTGATTGATAGTTCTTGGGCTCGCGCGAATCTCACCACCTAAAAGTGGAAATCCGCGCCGAGGCCCGCTGGTCGGTGAGGTGCAACGGTCCTTGGTGTCCGGAGCCGCGCGTCTGCACCCCTTGCCAGCCAGCGGGCTACTCTTCGCCGAATCCCGTCACGGGAGGGTCAACGTCCATCTGCCACAGCAGGGCGTTCATCTCGCCCCGGTGCTGGAGCTCCTCTTCGGCCATGTGCAGCAGCATCGTGCGTACCCGGATCTGGAACGGCCTTCGCCCCCGCCAGCGGATAGTCCGGGCGAGACCGCGGGGGCCTACTTCGCGCAGCACCCGGCGAATCAGCCGGTCCACGGAAGCGGTCTCCGTCGCGGCTTCAGGTCTCGTGTAGCGTCGACCCAAGGGGTACTCGTCGAAGGTCTTCCCGTTCCCGTAGACGGAAAGGAACCACCATCGATAGGCATCGAGCACGTGCATGTAGATGTCCACGAGCGACGGGAACGACCCGCCGCGATCCTTGTACCGTTGCCGGGGCTTGAGCTTCCAGATCGCCCGGAGGTACTTCTGCCGAATTCGTGAGTTGTAGTTGTAGAGGTCCCGAATCGTCTCGAACTCGGTTCTCATCAAAAACGGCACCGTGCTGGGTTGCTTAGGTGTTGTCCCCAGGTGATGGGCCCGTGCCCCGAGTCGTCCGAACGGTCCTGAGGGTCGGTCGGCGCAGAGGCCGTCGGAAGCTACGGAAACGTCGGCTAAGGCGGACCCACTCGGACCGACCCTCCGGTCGCGGGGTCCGCGACGGTGGACCCCATCGCGCCGATCTGCCGCTCGAGCTTGTACACATCATTCGCCCGGTACGCGGCATAGAGGAGCGGGAACAGCGCGAGCACCACGAGTACGGCTCCGAAGAGGAATCCGATTCCGCCTAGGCAGTAGGTAACGGCACCGGCGGCGAGCAGAACTACGCCGGCAAGCGCCCAGAGGCCCGCTCGAACGTACAGGAGGGAAATCTGGAGCGAACGCTGGGCTACCGAGTCGCCTTCGGGCACGTCTCCGAGACGGAAGTCTCCCCAGATAGGACTATCTGCCGGATCTAAGGCGGGCGCGACGCACCCCGGGACGGCGGTCCCGCCGCGACGTTCTCGGTCCGGCGTGAGTGCGGGAGATGGAGTTATCGTTCCGCGGTCCTGGGTGCACCCGTGTGCCAATTCTGTACCGATACGGGCAGTGCCGATGAGGAGGGCGCTCCGCACGAGTGCGAGTGCGATTGTCTCCCGAAGGATCTGCTGTCGAATCCCAAGCGTTGCCGGGTCTGCTATCACGACCTTCGACGGATCAACCCGCACCAGGAGTGAGTGATTTCCCGGGAGTACCGGTAGGACGCTCAGGTCCCGCCGGGAGGAGCGAGTAGCGCGAGCTTACCGCCGGGATGCTTGGTCTGGAGGAGTTCCAGAGCTTCCCGCGCCTCGTCGAGCGAGAACGTCCGGGCGATCGGAACTTGCAATCGTCCCTCCGCCGCGAGCTGGACCAGGTTCCCCCGCACGCTGTCGCGGAACCTCCCGCTCTCCGGGAAGGCATTCATGATGGCGAGGAACCCCTCGCGTTGGGCGCGCGGGATCGCGACGATCGTCACAATCCGCTGTCGATCGGACACGAGGGCCAGCGAGGCGTCGATGGCCTCGTCGGTCCCGGCCGCGTCGAGCGCCGCGGCGATCGGGCCCGGGGCCAGCGCTCGAATTCGCTCCACGAGCCCCTCCCCGTAGGCGACCGGCACCCCACCGAATTTTCGGACCGTCTCGAAGTTGCGTTCGCTCGCGGTCCCGATCACCCTCGCTCCGAGGACCTTCGCCTGCTGCAGCACGCTGACGCCCACCGAGCCCGAAGCCCCGTGGATCAGGATCGTTTCTCCTCGGCGCACCCCCGTGACGTGCAGCATCTCCGCCGCGGTCGTCCCAACGAGCAGGAGGTTGGCAGCCTCGGGAAAGCTGAGGGTGGAAGGTTTGGTGAACACGCAACTCCCGGGGACAACGACGGCGGACGCGTAGCCGCCTGAGATGCGGTAGGCCAGCACCTCAGTACCTATCTCCGCCGGCCCGTTGACGAGCGTCGTCCCGGGTCCCACGAACCGGAGGATACCGGCCGCTTCGAACCCGACCGCGACGGGCAACTGCTTCGGGTCGCCGGCTTCGAGGATCTTGTAGTCGATCGGGTTCACGCCGGATGCCCGAACCTCGAGCAGAACCTCGCCGGGCTTCGGAGGTTCGAGCTGGACCTCGACCTCCCGGAGGACGTCGAGGCCGCCGTAAGCAGGCGCGACCCACCGTCTTGCGATCACCGAGCCCGGCTCACCGAAATCCCCACGCGTCGCGGAAGATTACCGCACCGGTCTCGCGAAGGAGTCCCCGCTCACCGGCGGAGGCTTTCCCAAATCACTAAGGGCCGCGTCGTGCTCGGGGGGCTGTGGAGGACCTTAGGGGAGCTGCGGGCCGACCGAGCAGTTCCCGGTGGGCGTTCCTGGCCGTCGGCGCGGCCGTGGGGTTGGTCGTCGGCCTCGTCGTTGGCGGGTACGTCCTAGTACCGGCGGCCCCCACGGTCCACGGCACCTCGGTGCCGCCGAGCCTGCCGACACTTACGAGCTGCTTCGGAGGCGGGGTCTGTAATGGCACCAGCAGTACCACTACCAACGGGTCGGGGACCGCATGCGCCGTGTCGGGATTTTCCGAGACCGCGGGCGACTTTGTGTACGTGGCAATCGACTACATGGGCGGGTCCGATCAGATCGTCTCGGTTTCGGACGGCGGGCTCGACACGTTCAGCTACGTCGGCGGCGAATTCGCGAACGAAACGTCGGTGGCCTTCTATGAGGTCCCGCGTGCACACGGCGGGACCGTCACGGTGACCGTCACCATCAGCGAAGCCGAGTTCGGAGCGTGCAGCGTGGGCCAACTCGGCGCCGGTACCATGGTCGGGGTGGTCGGGCCGGGTCACAGTGTCGCCAACAACCCCTACCTCACGCTGTCGAACGCCGCGTCGCACGAACCCTCGCTGATCATGGCGCTGTTCGGGTCGACACGTCCGACGGGGGACCCTCTCGTAGCCGACTGGCCCCAGAGCGTGGGTTTCGCCGGACTTCTTGCGGTGCAGTGGACGGGGTCGACCTACGACGGAACCAGCATGAACCTGTTTGCCGAGAACGATTCCGAACCCGGAACCACCAATTTCGTCTGGGAAACCGGTAATGGCCAAGCCCCATCGATCAGTGGCATTGCCGTGGAGTTCTACTGGGTGGGGTAGCGGCGTGGGACCCAGTCCCCCGTCCATCCCGACCGGCGGTCGTTACCAGGTCACGACGAAGGGCTCAGGAGACCCCGAAGTTTCGGTCACCGGTATTCGATAGGTGCGAGCGGCATTTCACCCGATCCGGGGGAAGTACGAGTCGTCTCGCTCGCGAGCCCGGCACTAGCCGGCCGCGCCCCGATCGACCGCGAGCACACCGTCCTTCCAGACCTTCAGGATCCGCTCCGGCTCGCCGAGGGCTGCAATCCGCTTCAACGGATCTTCTGAGACGGCAATGACGTCCGCGGCGAAGCCCGCCTGAAGCTGCCCCGATTTGGGGGCCTGGGGACCGAGGGTCATTGGACCAAGCGCCGTGCTCGATCGGATGGCCTCCAGCGGCGACATCCCCATCTGCTCGACCATCAAGGTCAGCTCGTGGCCGTTGAGGCCCCAATGGAGCGGGCCCGCCTCACCGGAGAGGCCGATGTCGGTCCCCATCGCGATGGGAACTTTCTTCCGGACCGCCAGCCGCATGGCGTGCTGAACTTGGGCGAAGACCTTCCGTCCCTTCTCAAGCATATGCTCCGGTAGTCCCTGTCCCGCTCCCGTAGTCACGAGGGCCTGGACCGAGAGGGTGGGAACCAGGATGGCCCCCTTCTCCACCATGAGATCGGCGGCCTCTTCGTCAAGGTAGGTGCCGTGCTCGATGGTCTTGGCTCCGGCTCGGAGGGCCGCCATGATGCCGGGCTTGCCGTGACAATGCGCCGCCACGATTCGCTCGGCCCGCGCGGCCTCGTCGACGATCGCCCGGAGCTCCTCGTCCGAGAACTGCTGATGCTTCGGGTCGTCGAGGTCACTGATCACCCCTCCGGAGGCACAAACTTTGACGACGGAAGCGCCCAATCGAAGTACCTTCCGCACGGCGAGCAGACACTCGGGGACGCCATCACACGGCCCGGGCATTTCGAGCTGGTGTCGCCAAAAGTTCACGAACTCGATCGGGAGGGCGTGCGCATCTCCGTGTCCGCCGGTGGTGCTGAGGTACGTTCCCGAGGCATAGATCTTCGGGCCGGGGATCGAACCCTCGTTCACGGCGCGGCTGAGGAAGATGCCGAATCCGCCGAGCTCACGAATCGACGTGAATCCGGCACGAAGGACCCTCTCGGCATCCCGGACCGAGCGAATGAGGGCCACGGGATGGGAGGTGTAGATGGCCTCTTCCATCGAGAGCTTGCGCACTCCACCGAAGTGAGTGTGACAATCCCATAGGCCGGGCAGGACCGCGGGAACCGATGTCGTCTGGTCCGACGTGCCCGCCGGCGGCGAACCTTCGATGCTCCCCGCGTAGACAATCGTCGGACCGTCGATCACCACGCAGCCGTTCTGGATCGGGTCGCCTTCTCCGGGGATCAGAATGTCCGCTTCGATCCGGGTCGCCATAGCGCCCGGACCGGCTGGAATCGATTATACTCTTGGATGGGGTGTAAGGGTGGTTGCAAGCGGGGTTGCA